>Ga0310121_10000921_pt1 | contig 31206 bp, 28 predicted proteins | sample CB27_Tmax_986_MG_FD_203504 | JGI IMG/M metagenome (GOLD analysis project Ga0310121, IMG submission 203504) | Marine microbial communities from Western Arctic Ocean, Canada - CB27_Tmax_986 | ecosystem: Environmental > Aquatic > Marine > Oceanic | place: Canada: Western Arctic Ocean | collected... | reverse complement strand
TGTACCAACAGGCTGTACCGAAGTTTGCCGATGTCACACAAGACACATTAACACTTGACCCGTCTGAGGTAGAGCGTCTCGTTTCACGACAGACAAAAGCGATTCTTCCCGTTGACTATGCGGGTCATCCCGCAGACCTTGACGAATTGCTGTCATTAAGTGAACGACACGGACTTGTTGTGATTGAAGACGCTGCTCATGCGTTAGGTGCCCGTTATCGTGGCCAGTCCGTGGGCTCAGTAAGCCATATGACAGTGTTTAGTTTTCACCCCGTTAAGCATCTAACAACGGGTGAAGGTGGGATGGTGACGACAGACAGTGACGCGTATGCGCAGCAGCTTCGTAGCTTGCGCAATCATGGCATTGATCTAGATGCACGCGCCCGGCAAACAACCGGTCAGTGGTACTACGAAATGACAGAGTTGGGTTACAACTACCGCCTAACTGATATGGCGTGTGCGCTTGGTTTGTCGCAGCTTCCTCGGTTGAAACGGAATGTCCAGCGTCGCCGAGATATTGCGCAGCACTACACGGACAAGCTTGGGGCGATGGACGGTGTGAGTCTGCCATCTGTTCGATCGGACAGTGAATCTTCGTGGCATCTGTATCCTGTACGGATCGATCAGGGGCATACGAATAGCAAGCGAGGCGAAATATTCCAGGCGCTGAGAGCAGAAGGCATTGGGGTGAATGTTCATTACATTCCAGTTTACTTGCACCCTTACTATCGAAACCGGTTTGGGGACCGTACCGGTTTATGCCCAGTTGCTGAGAAGGCTTATTCCGAACTCATAAGCTTACCGATGTTTCATGGGATGATGGATAGCGACGTAGATGACGTGGTTGAGGCGGTCGATAAAGTCTTGAGTTATTTCTTTACAGGAATTCGTTGATGATAGAAACCGTCAATATTTGTTCTGGCGCGATTAGGGCATACGGGCTGGTCTAAGCCGCTAGTGAGTTGAGCAGTAATTATGGTGGACGACGTGACAGTGAAATCTGGTTTGGCGTGGAAGAGACCAGAACAGCACTTTCTTCAGGCGATAACTTAGGCGAGCAATGAGCGAGCAGTATGTAGTGGTTGGCTCACATGATTGGACTGATCGGATTTTTGATGAAGTCATTCGTTCCTACCCTGGAACATGGACTTATATCAACAATCCTGCGGTGTTAACGTTAGAAACATTGTCAAAGATCCAGCCGAGGCTCGTGTTTTTTTTGCATTGGTCTTTGAAAGTGCCTTCGGATATAACGAGTGCATTTGAATGTGTTGGGCTTCATATGACTGATTTGCCGTATGGAAGAGGTGGAACCCCGCTTCAGAACCTAATTCTTCGTGGGCATCAGAACACCAAACTAAGTGCATTTAAGTTAGTCGATGAGATGGATGCGGGACCAATTTATTTGAAAGCTGATCTTTCTTTGGAGGGATCGGCCGAAGAAATTTATTCTCGGGCAAGTCATACAGCGGCTGACATGATTCGTCGGTTAATTGAAGAAAAATGTACTCCGAAACCTCAGGTTGGCACGCCAACTATATTTAAGCGACGGACGTCAGAGCAAAGTCGATTATCGGCAGTGAGCACTCTCAATGATTTGTACGATTTCGTGCGGATGCTTGATGCTCCTGGTTACCCGCATGCGTTTCTTGAGCATGGGGCCTATCGTTTTGAATTGTTTGATGTCGTGAAATCGGACAAAGAGTTAACTGCTCGTGTGCGGATTGTTTCTAGACAGCCATGAATATTCTTATTGTTGCGGCACATCCAGATGATGAGGTCTTGGGTTGTGGGGGAACCATGGCTCGTTATGCTGAGGAGCATGAAGTTCACGTCTTGATACTTGGTGAGGGACTTACATCGCGACTTGATGACAGGGAGCGGGCGGAGGTAGAGCCACTTGAGCAGCTGAGAGCGGATGCGACGAAAGCGTCACAACTGCTGGGAGTGAGTTCGATAGAGTTTGGAGGTCTTCCTGACAACCAATTTGATCGGGTTCCCTTGCTTCAGATTATCAAGATGCTTGAAAGCAAGATCCGCACTGTTCAACCAGGGGCAATCTATACGCACCACAGTGGTGATTTGAATGTGGATCATGGCCTGACCTGTCGCGCTGTGCTGACAGCTACGCGACCTGGAATCGGCCACCCGGTTCAAGATGTGTTTAGCTGTGAAATTCGGTCATCCACTGAGTGGGCGTTTCAGCAGGTGACGCCGATTTTTCGACCCAATGTATTTGTCGACATTTCTGCCACTATCGGAACAAAGATTGAAGCGATGGAATGTTATGTAACTGAGTCACGACCTTCACCGCACCCACGGTCGCCGGAGTCTTTACGTGCAACCGCTAAGTATTGGGGTTCGGTCATCGGTCGCGAATACGCTGAGGCATTTGAATTGATTCGGTCATTACGATAAGTGTGCCGACGAGAAATCGAGCGGAAGGCCTGGCGCGTAGTTTGGCGAGTACATGCGGGCAGGATTATGGCCGACTGGAAATTCTCATTAGTGATAACGCCTCTGATGATGATACGGAACGCGTGTGCCGAGAGACGGCTGCGGCAGATAGCCGGATCCGGTATATACGGCAGCAGCAGAACATTGGTTTATACGGCAACCATAACGGATTTACCAGATCGAGACCTGGCGTCGTTCGCTCTTGATCCAGGTCGAGCGAAACTTTATGTGTCCAAGTTTATTGGGCCTAATGATGGTCGTAGCAGTAGTCGATTACTCGATGCATTAGAGTCTTAGGGATGTCGTGCTGGCTGTAGAGTATTCGTGCCGCAGCGTACAAATTCAGTAAGAGACGTGGGGAAGATGAAGGCTATTCGTATTGAAAGTAAATCGATTGGCTGTGGTTCGCCGTGTTTTGTTATTGCTGAAGCAGGAAGTAATCACAATGGAGATCTTGATTTAGCGCGTCGGCAAATTGACATAGCTGCACGTTGCGGTGCCGATGCGATTAAGTTTCAGGTATTTCGTGCGAGTCGTATGTATCCCAGGAATGCTGGGGTCAGTAATTATTTGAAATCACCGAATGCGATCTACGACATCATATCGGCAATGGAAATGCCGTATGAATGGATACCTATTCTTGCGGAACATTCAAGAACCCACGGTTTAATTTTTCTTGCTTCGGTTTTCGATGAAGAGTCAGTCGAGCAAGTAGCTCCATATGTACCGGCGTTCAAAATTGCTTCGTACGAAATGACACACCTTCCGCTTGTTGAACATGTATGTAAGCAAGGCAAACCAGTAATCATTTCAACTGGAACAGCGACTTTAGCAGAGGTTGAGGAGACGGTCGAAGTGTGCCGTCAGGCGGGCAATGATGATCTAATCCTGTTGCAATGTACGGCCTCGTATCCGGCCCCTCTCGACACGTTAAATATTCGTGCGATGACGACACTTGCGGAACACTTTAATGTGCCGGTTGGTCTGTCTGACCATTCTCGCGATCCGATCGTAGGTCCGGTAACCGCTGTGGCATGTGGAGCATCCATTATTGAGAAGCATTTTACTGTGAGTAATGAATTGCCTGGCCCTGACCATGCATTTGCGGTTGAACCGACTGAATTGTCGTTGATGGTGCAACAGATACGAGGCGCTGAGCAAGCGTTGGGAGTGAAAGAAAAGTTAACCGGAACTGTTGAAGAAGAGCTTCGTTCGTTTGCCCGCAGAAGTATTTTTTCCGTTGTAGATATTGAAAAAGGAAAATCATTCGCGGTGGATAACATCGCTGTGCTCCGGTGCGGAAACAATCAGTACGGGTTATCTCCACGTGATTACTATGGATTGCTTGGCCGTAAGGCGGCACGATTTATTCCTACTGATACAGGCATCCAATCTGATGACGTCGACTGACAAGGGTGATGCACTAAGGCTTCGACTGGCAGAGATCAAGGACCGGGAATTAGTTTGGAACTGGGTAAATGAACCTGCTGTGCGCCAGGCGTCTTTTCAGAGTGATCCGATTTCTTGGGACGCACACAAAGAATGGTTTGATGCCCGCCTTCAAAATGTTAGTTGCCATTTTTATATCGCTACAGATTTACATGGAAGTCCGGTCGGGCAGGTTCGATTTGAAGTCGAGAACAAAGTGGTTCCCGAAGCTACGATTGATATCAGTCTTGATCGTAGCTGTCGGGGCACAGGACTCGGCGTGGCAGTGTTGAAGTTGGGTTGTAGGACTTACCGCCGAGGGACGAAGTTGCCACTAGTTGGTTACGTTAAAGAAGAAAATCTGTCTTCGATGAAGATGTTTGAATCCGCTGGTTTTGTTCATGGTGGATTTGTTAGTAAAAACAACTGTAGAGCCGTTCGGTGGGTCCTGGCGCTCTACTAGTTCTTGTACTTTGGGCATTCGGTGAAAAACGATTCTTTCCTTATCCGTGTTGATGCTGGATCTGGAACAGGACTTGGGCATCTACACCGGTGTTTGGCCTTGTCTGAAGCGCTTCATCAACGAGGCGCACGAGTTGTATTTCTATTGTCTGCTTCTGAGGGAGATGTTGGGCGTATTAAGCGGTCGAATTTTCATTGTGATTCGATAGCTAATCTTGAGCGAGGAGGGCTAAAAGACTGCGAACGCACAGAATTCAGCGCAAGAAATTATGGATGTCGGACAATCGTTGTCGATTCATATGCCGTCAAAAATGAGTTTATTGAGAAGCTTCGAAACAGCGGGTTTCGAGTAGTTGTCATTAACGATGACACGCATGCACCAAGTAGTGCGCACGTTGTTATCAATGGAGGTGCACATGCCGAGCAACTGCCGTATGAATCAGTCGAAGGCGACACGCAGTTTTTGCTTGGTCCCCGGTACGCGCTTTTGCGACAGCAGTTTTGGAACGTATCAACCAAAGAGATTCGTCGTGCCGTAAACAACGTGTTGCTCTGTGTGGGTGGCGACGATTCACTTGGTGTAATGCCTCAACTTGTGCGACAACTTGACACTGTCATCAATAAGAAGTGCACATTTAATGTTGTGATCGGTCCATATTTTGTGAATCGTGACGAAATAGAACAAATTGTTTTACCTACTTCTCGAGAACTCAGGTGTTTTGATGAGCCTGAAGATTTGTTCGATTTGATGATGGCTAATGACGTTGCTGTAACTGCAGGTGGTCAAACTGCGTATGAGCTTGTAGCGACAGGCACGCCGCTGCTAGCGGTTGCTTTATTTGATAATCAACGTCTTGGCGCGCGAGCGCTGGCGGACGCCGGGGCACTGTTGTTTTCAGAATTTTCTGAGTCAGGGCAGTCGCCGAATGATCTGTCAAGATTGTTTGGGGTTCTTGTAAGTGATGCGAGCCTACGGCAGCGTTTGAGTCGCACTGCCCAGTCAATAATAGATGGGATGGGGGCACGGCGAGTAGCCGAAGTGCTAACCGTATAAAGGGCTTTGGTCAATGGTCACGTCATGATTACAGAAGAGATCGATATTGATACGTTTAGAGAAACAGTACGAAATGAAATTTCTGCTGGCAACAAATTTCTTGCTGGTTGGCAGCCCAATCCTAGTATTGATGACGCAGTCGATCCGCGTGTAGGGAAATTGCGGCCGTGGACGAAAGTGGGCAGGAAATACCACGGATTTTATAAGACCTTCTATTCTACTTTGGCTTGGTACAAGCTTTGGAAAATAGGACGAGGTGAACAAACCTCGTGGAATCTTGACGAAAAGCTAGTCGGAAAAATTAGTCGGAAATTCAACGTTCTGATTGACTACGCGCTAGCCCATGTTGAAGAGGATTTTTACGATGACGAACGACAAATAAAATCAAGCGAGTGGATGGAGAATTACGATCCGGAAGTAATTTCTCGATACACGGCAACAGATTATTTGTTCCAGAATATTACCAATAGACCAATTAGGAACGTTTTAGATTTTGGTTCTGGTATCACGTGCAGGTGACGAAGAAAATGTTGGTAAACCGATCGGGTTTAGAAACTGCGTGATGATTGGACGATAAGTTGTTGATAGGGCACTGTTTTAGTTTTTAGGAATTTAATGAGATAAGAGATGGTCATCATCGCAGAAATAGGTATCAACCATAATGGCAGTCTTGATGTTGCGCATGAATTGATTCGACAAGCCAGGATTTCGGGTGCCGATATCGCGAAGTTTCAGTTTTATGATCCCCGGAAGATTTTTGGTCCGGAGGGGTCTTATCCTGACGCAGAAGCTTTCAAGCAAGCGTTAACGGTTGAATTTGGGTTTGAGGATGCTCGTCAACTTAAGACGTGGTGCGACGAAGAGGGGATCGAGTTCTCGGCTTCCGTATTTGACATAGAGCGATTTGAGTGGACAGTAGAACTCGATGTCGCTCGTCACAAAATTGCCAGCCGCTCTGTTGAGAATCGTGAACTGTGTGAGCGAATTTTAGGAACGGGCAAAGAGACGTTTGTGTCTCTTGGGTTTTGGTCGGGAAACAACGTTCCATTTCAGGTTAGAAATGCCCAATATTTGTACTGCGTACCGAAGTACCCATGTGACCTTAAAGATCTTGATTTACCACTTGAATTTAGTAAGTCACCCTACAGTGGATTTAGTGATCACACCTTAGGGATTGAGGCAGCATTGGTTGCGGTGGGGCGTGGAGCGACAATTATTGAAAAGCACTTTACTTTAAATAAAGGACTACCGGGCCCTGATCATATTTGTAGTGCGACACCAGAAGAGTTAGGTGAATTGTGTCGGTTGGCACGTCTCATGGAGAAGGTTTAGTGGTGAAGGCGCCTGATGTTTCAGTAGTAGTGACAAACTTTAATTATGGCAAGTATCTCAGACGTTGTTTGCGGTCGTTGATAAATCAAGATCTAGATCGTTCGCGGTATGAAGTCATTGTTGTTGATGACCATAGTACTGATGATTCACTCGATGCGATAGATGAATTTTCAGCGGACAAAGGAATCAAGGTCATCGTCAACGAAGAGAACCTTGGTATCGGTGGAGCATCAAGAGTTGGTGTCAATCATTCCCGCGGGAAATACTTTATTCGGGTTGATGCGGACGACTACGTTCAGCCACCGTTTCTTTACATGCTGTATACGTTTTTGAGATTTTGTCCTAGCTATGTTGGTGTGTCGTGTGACTATTTCGTGACCGATAATGATGAGCGCGTACTGTCAGTGGAATCGTTTAAGGAAAAGGGACTCGCGTGTGGCCTGATGTTACGAACGTCGTATCTTGAGCGTATCGGCTCGTATAACCGAGCCAAAAAGGTTTTTGAGGATCAAGATTTGTTTGGGCGGATAGAAGCCGGGAAAATTTTCCATCTCCCAGTACCGTTGTACAACTATGTAAAGCATGGGGAGTCCGTGACTGACCGAGCGGCTCATCTCGTTAGATAGGTGGGCGAGTGTGCTGCGCAACGACGTTGCTAGGTGCTAAATTTAACTAAATCCGTATGGATTTGTGGCTATTGAGAAGTTCGACTCAATAATCAGGGGTTATGTGGGGACCGTACCACTGTACACTTATGGCTAATGCTGCTGGGGGTTAGGTGACGACCTCGGCGGAGCACACTAGGAACAGAATTAAAGGACGTTATCGAAAATGGTTCGAGGTCAATGTCGCTGAGGATTTGTCTGGTCAATCCGCCAGTTCGTGAATGGGCGAAACCGAATCAGGTTCCGATGGGACTGTTGATGGTTTCGACGGTGCTTCGAGCGAGCGGTCACAGTGTGGATATTTTTGATATCAATGGCCCAAGACTCACGCAAGAACAAGTTCGTACATGGATTTCGAACCACAATTACGACCTGTACGGCATTGGTGGTTTGATTACCCAATGGAACTATATCCGTTGGTGTACTGACGTCATTAAGGAATATCACCCAGATACGCCGATCATGGCAGGTGGTCCGGTCGTGTCGAATTCACCGAAATTGTTCGCTCAACGCATGGCTAGTGTTGATGTCATGGTGGTCGGTGAAGGAGAGCATGCCGTGCTTGATGTGGTACGGGATGTTGAGCAGGGAAATATTACGTCGAACAAAAGTGTAACACTGACGGCGCAGCCGATAGATGCGACTACGCGTACAGGCTTATGTTCGAGCGACATTGAGATCGTGAAGCCAGTGTACCAGTCTCCGGCGATATCTAATCTGGACGAGTTACCGTTTCCGGATTTTGACAATTTGGACACGGTTTCGATTTATCTTGGAAATCCGGTCGGTGGCACTAATACCAAAGTCAAATGGATTGATGGGGTAGCGCCGGACATAAGCAATTTGACACTCATTACGACTCGCGGATGTCCGTTTCGCTGTCGTTTCTGTCAGCCACGCTATCTTGGAGATGCCGCAAGGTCGCGATCAGCAGAGAAAACATGTGATGACATGGAACGGCTCGTTGAGCGCTATGGCGTCACTTACATTCATTTCACAGACGAGTTGTGTTTTTTTAGTAAGAGAAAAGCTCTTTTATTTTCGGAAGAAGTGATACGCCGAGGACTCCAGAAAGTCGTGCAGTGGGGTGGGGCCACACGGTTCGATATTCATGATCGGGAATCTTTTGAAAGTATGGCGGCTGGTGGTTGTCTACACGTCGGAGGAGGTATTGAGTCTCTCAGTACTGCGCTGCTTAAAGCGATGGATAAATATCAACACTTGCGGTGTGGTGTGGACTTATTAGTTGAAAAACTTCGACTGGGTCGAGAGATTATTGAAGATGTAGATACGTCATTCATTATCGGGTATCCAGGTGAAACAAGAGAGACGATTACGGAAACGATCTTGAATATGCAGCGTATTGATACAACGTTTCGTCCGGATGCGGTGTTTTTTGCGACACCTTATCCAGGAACATGGTTGTGGGACTATGCGATTCAAGAAGGATTTATTCTCGATCCCATCAAACATATCGAATCACTCGGGGAAAACAGTGTTAACCAGCTTATGAACTTTACCGAGATTCCACCCGATGAACTCAGAATGTGGAAGCGACGTCTTGAGCAGGCGACTATGGAAGTACCCGACGCGATCGATTTGCATGTCGGCCCAATGGAATGGTCGGGCACGACATATAGCTATCCTACATAGACTTCTTGGTGGGTTCGTTCTTCTTGGTTGATAGTTCACCCTTTATTCTGGTTTGAGAACAATTAGGCACAGTCTGATACTGCAGAGTCTTGTTGCACCCAATGACACAACACTAAATAGGTTTTATGGTGCTTCAATGACCAACTAGAACGGAACCCGACTATGGCTAACGTTGGTATTTATTCATTCGGAAGAAAACAAGGTCAGCGGTGCCCAAACAAAATGCTTCGACCATTTTGTAACACAACCTTGACGGAGATCATGCTTTCCAAACTCGCCCAATTCGGAGCGGAATCATTTTTTGCAGGCTACGAACAAGAATTTTGTGTGGCGTGTGAAAAGGCGAGCGTTCGTTTTGTTCAGCGCGATCTCAATTCGATTTCTATCGATGAACCTATCGTTGATATTTTGTCGTTTTTGAAGAATGTCGATCATGAATATCTTTTATGGGTCAATCCCTGCCTTCCATTTCTTTCGGTTCAAACAATACGGACATTTCTGAACGACTGCCTTGCACATCAATGCCGACCGACATTTCCTGTTGTGAGAAGGGCGACGCATTTCTTGCGCGCCGATGGCAGTGCGGTAAACTTCGATGCTTCAGTTAAGACGTTAAATACAAAAAAAGTCGAGCCACTTTATGAGATGGCGCACGCGTTTTATTTTTTCAATAGAGATTTTTTTCTTGAGCACGGCCGATATTGGCATTGGGATGACGTTCGAACGGTAGAGTTACCGTCGAATGATGAACTTATTGATATTGACGAAGAACACGAATTCGCGCTTGCCGAAAATATTTGGAATGAACGTCACGACGACGCTTCCAGGTAATAGCGATGGTGAGAATGTGGTTTCGGTGACTTTCCTATGATAGTTACTCTTTTGGCGAGTCTCCCGCTAGTTTCGATAGTCGATAGCTATTGACGCTATGCAAGCATCCGTTTAACAACCTGTTGAGCGTGCAGTGTCATTGAGTGTTCAGTAAAGACGGTTGCGCGTGAAGGATTGCTACGAAAAGTTTTGGTAACTTCAAAGTGACCTCGTCCTATCCTTTTGCTGGTGTGTTTCAGTGGCTGTTAAGGCGTTATGCCAAACGCCATATGTGGGTATTGCTATTGGTTGTGGCGCTAACCGTAGCGTCCAGCATTATGACAGTGATACAGCCGATGATCTTGGCTGCCTTACTGTCTAATATTGCCGGAAATGTTACACAGGAGATCCCAAGTAATACGGCCCTATTTGATCTAAATCTGCTTGGTGCGAGGATAACGGAGTGGATATCGGACTCTGAGCCTCAAAATTCAAATCAGTTGTTTCTGTTGTTTGGTTTACTTTTCTTTGCTCAGGCGACGAGTGCTGCGATGTTGACCTATGCAACAGAGTGTACCGCTCAATGGCTTCAAGTTCGATACTCAAAACTAATCCAAACTGATTTGATCACTCATTTGTTTGGTCAGGATATTAGGTTTTTTACGAATCAAAAGTCTGGTTCACTAATTTCTCGAGTGACGAGGGATGCGTCTAACGCGGCTCAGGGACTTAGTGGTTTGATTCGATCGATGATTAATTGCGTGGCCCAAATCTGTTTTTATTCGGTCTACCTACTCAGCACAAGTGTTTGGTTGACCTGTGGGGCACTGGTGCTGCTGGCGATGCAGTTTGGATTAACGGGGCTGATGAGACGTCCCATTCAAAGGGTTGTACAGCATGAGACTGATGCGGCAGCTGATTTGTCGACGGCGCTACAAGAATCATTTGTTGGAATTCGTGTCACAAAGTCTTTCGGAGTTGCTGATTTTGAATTGTCGCGATTAGGTGCAACTCTTGAAAACCTAGCGACTTCTATGTTTAGAAAAGCTCGAATGCTGAAACTAGAGACACCGATCCGGTCCATTCTTGATGCAGTAGCCATGCTGGGGCTCTTTGCAATCGCGATTCAACAGTTGAATGCTGGATTTCTCAGCTTTGAAGGTCTGTTGTTATTTACCTATGTCGGGCGTTTACTCATTACGCCAATTAACAATATGGGAACGAATACGCTCTGGATTGAGTCGATTAAGGCCTCCTATGGGCGAATTAATGAACTAATGACAACTCGCCCTTCTATTATTGATGGCACGATAGCCAAGAAAGGATTTGAGCGGGCATTAGCGTTTAAGAATGTGTCATTTGCTTACGGCGAACATGTTGCGTTACGGAATATAGATATTGAAATTAAAAAAGGTGAATTTGTGGCACTCGTCGGACCGAGTGGGAGTGGTAAGTCGACCCTTACGGATTTGCTCCTCAGAATGCACGATCCAAGTGCCGGAGAAATTACAATTGACGGCGTCAATCTGAAGAACCTCCGGTTAAAAGAGTACTTACAGATTTATGGTGTAGTTCCGCAAGAGTCTATTCTCTTCCACGATACAATCTTGGAAAATATTCGCTACGGTCGAAATGATGTGACCGAGTCTGATATTGAGAACGCGGCACGGATTGCGAATGCGCATGATTTTATCATGGGACTTCCAGACCAGTACGATACTGTGGTCGGCGATAGAGGGACACGATTGTCTGGTGGAGAGCGACAACGTGTCGCGATCGCGAGAGCCGTTGTGCATAAACCGCAGGTTCTGATTTTTGACGAAGCCACAAGTTCGCTTGATGCGGCGTCAGAACAAGGCGTACAGGAAGCCATTGATAGCTTGGTCACGAAAACGACAGCAATAGTAATTGCTCATCGCCTTTCAACAATAACAAATGCTGATCGCATTGTCGTAATCAATAAGGGTGAAGTGGAGGCTGTCGGAACGAGTGAAGAGTTGCTTGAGGTTAGTTCTACTTACCGAACCTTACACCGAAGCCAGTTTGTAACTTAGGCATAGCTAAAAATATTTTCTGAGGCACTATTACAGCGATTCTGATTCGAGTGTACCGATGACAAACAAACATGATGCGGGGGGGGCTTCATCGATAAACAGAGGCAGTGCAGGAAGTGATTCTGAGCGAGAGCAGGCGTCGATTGCCCGGGATGACATTACGGACCCTGGTGGTCGTTGGCAGTTCGATGAAAAGGTCACGCAGGTGTTTGACGATATGTTGGAGCGTTCAATTCCGCAGTACGAAGTCATGCGCCGGGCGGTAACGAACGTGGCTTCTCGGTATATGCAATCAACGGCAGTGATTTTAGATCTCGGGACGAGTAGAGGCGAGGTGTTGGCTGCTCTTTTAGCTCACGGCGACAGTGATTCTCGTTTCATCGGAATCGAAGCAAGCGAGCCTATGTTGGCGGCGTGTCGCGACCGTTTCAAAGAATGGATTGATAAAGGTGTAATTGACATTAGAAAGATGGATTTGAGGACTGATTACCCTGATGTCATGGCTAGTGTGACGACATCCGTTCTGACGTTACAGTTCTTACCATTAGAGTGCCGACAGCAGGTGCTGACGAATGTTTACGATCACACAATTGGTGGCGGCGCATTTATCTTGGTTGAAAAAGTCTTGGGGTGTACCTCAGAGATAGACGGTCTCATGGTCGATGAGTATTACAAACTCAAGCTGGAAAATGGCTACAGCATGGAACAAATTGAGCGAAAACGTCTCTCACTAGAGGGTTCCCTCGTACCCGTAACCGCATCGTGGAATGAGGATCTGTTGCGGATGGCTGGTTTTCGAAAGATTGATTGTTTTTGGAGATGGATGAATTTTGCAGCATGGGTAGCCATAAAAGAGTGATGTCGGCTGTTGTTAAACGAAATTTAAGGTCTTCTAGGTTGTTGATCTAATGTTTGGTAGAGAAGTAATTGGTTTCATAAAGAAACTGTTGCCAGTCGTTCCGATTAAGTACCTTCGTATTTTTGGAGATTGTATTTCTGAGGTGGTCGATGCAGAGTCGCAAACTGATCATTCCGTCGAGTTGTCGATCGGCAATGCAGCTTTTAGGTTGTGGGTGTCGGCAGGGCTGAGTGCAGCTGGTCGGAACACTTACTTGAATATGCATCGAACTGGCGACGTTTATGAACTAGCCATGGTTACATGTTTACAGTCGATATTGGATCACGAGTCGGAACCCGTATTTATGGATGTTGGAGCCTACGCGGGGTACTATTCTTGCTACGCGGCCGCATACAACACTGATCAGTGGCCTGTCTACGCTGTCGAAAGTAACAGTGGGCATTGCCAGAATATCCGCAGATCAATTGTTGAGAATGACTACAAAAATGTGTCGGTATTCAATACTGTTCTCAGTGATCAGGAAGAATTACTGACAGTTTATAAAGAGTCTGTTGCTGACGAGGCTCACCTGAAAAGACTTTCGAATCTCGACCGGGATGAGGCGGCGCGGCTACAGCAGCTTCTTCATGATGGGGTCAGACACCGAAGTCAGACACTCGATGGTTTATGTGAGACGGAAACTATTTGTCCTACGGTGCTTAAAGTCGACGTTCGTGGAGCGGAAGGGAAGGTTTTGGCAGGTGCATCACGCATACTTGCAAAGTGTCTTAAATACGTTTTACTCGAAGTGCATCCTGAAGAAATGCTTATGCAGTACTCTCCTGGTCACACAAGGCGAAGCATCATAGAGGCCCTGAACGACGCGGGATTCAATTGTTATTTGGTAGCAGGTTTTCGGACGACAAGAAGGTCACCAGAATATAAGCGTCTTCGCGCTAATGGGGAACTATCGTTTCATTTCATTGACATGGAACAGTACGACACGCTGTTTTTTGATCGCAATGTAACTGATGTATTTATTTTTGCTTCGAAGAAGAATATTGACGTTTCTTCTTTGGATTGCTTTCGTGGCACCACCACATAAACTGTTGTAGTTGGGTGTTGTTATTGAAAGTGTTTTGTCTTGGTTGTCAAACTCAGAATAAACATAATGCGCTTCTAGAAAAAAGAAAGCTGTTTGTCGTTTCTGACAGCTTTACGGAAGCTATCGTTTTCGAATATGTGTGGCATTGTTCTTCATTCAAGTTCTAACGAAATCGATCTGCCACAGTTTGTGTCTGCAATGCGAACTCAGGATCATCGAGGTCCTGATGAAAGACGAATAATTTGGCGGCGTTCTGATTCGTCGGTGCATCAATGTGATGTGGGGCAGAAGCCTGAGGTGTTCGATAGGGGAGTGAAGACCGTTATTGGACACAGTCGATTATCCATCCTTGATCTGACGAGCGCAAGCAGTCAACCGATGTTGTCGGATGGAAATAAATATGCGTTCGCATTTAATGGATGCATCTATAACTATCGAGAAATACGCAGCGAGCTAGAGCAGGTTGGTGTCAGGTGTCAGAGCACCGGCGACACAGAGGTTCTCTTTAAGGCACTGATGTGTTGGGGATCTGACGCGATCAAAAAGCTAAATGGTATGTGGGCATTTGTTTTTTATGACATCTCCAAGAACTTAATACATATGTCCAGAGATGAATACGGCAAAAAACCTTTGTTCTACTACAGATCGAAGTCTGAATTTATTGCGGCGTCTGAGTTTAAGACTATATTTTCGTTATTAGGTCGCTCGGGTCGGTCCGTTGACCCTGACTATGTCGCTGCATACTTGTTTCGTGATCATCTTCCTGTTCTCGATGGTGGTCGAACGTTTTATCGTGATATATCGACCGTTGAGCCAGGCGAATGGTTAACTTTTTGTGTTCGAGACAAGACAGTAAAAACAAAGAAGAAAGTTAGCTTAAGGTCGTTTGCACAAAATACGACATGTAATCCGGTTGACTTGGCGGCCGATATTAAATCTGCAGTGGATGTTCGCCTGCGTGCAGATGTCCCAACGGCTGTGTTGGTATCTGGCGGGATCGACTCATCGGTTGTGGCGGCATATGCAAGTTGTAGTCAAGAGCGATGTCGTGATGATATTTCTTTTTATACCGTTAAAACACCGGCCAGTAAGGACTATCCCTATGCCACGATCGTGGCAAAGGCATTGGATGTGCCTCTCAATGTGATTGATATGACGTTTGATGGTCGAGAGGAAATTGAAAGTTTTCGGGAGATGGTGAAGCAGTATGAAACGCCGATAAAAGTTGGTGGTGTAACGAATGGTGCGTTTTATGCGTTTCGCAGGATGGCTAAGGATGGCGTTCGAGTCGTTTTGGATGGCACTGGAGGTGATGAGTTATTTAGTGGCTACGCTAAAAATTATCGAACGAGTCATTGTCTGTCATTGCTCTATTCGGGAAAGTTTGTAAACGCGGTAGCTGCATACCGAGCTGCTCAAAGTTCGATATCGTTGAGAACCTCGATTGGCCAAGAGTTGAAATCGGTTTTGATGGGAACGAATGTATGGGCGAAGTCTATCGTCAGGGAGTTGTACGTAAATCGATTACTAGAACAAGAGTTTTCATTTTGTCCAAGCAAAGCAAATCGCAGCATAGCTAGTGGTTATTGCGACGGGAACAATGATCGATTCGGGGTTGCAGGTCTTAAAGGATTGAGAAGTATTCAATTGCGAGATCTAGAGAGGGGAATTCTTCCAATCTGGTTGTGGGCCGGCGATCAAAACTCCATGAAGTCATCGGTTGAGTTAAGGAGTCCGTTGTTGGATAGACGTTTACTTAAATATCTAAATTTAAACTTGACAGATAAAGTGCGTCATGGGCTGTGGAAGTATGCATTACGTCAAAGTATTCCAAGTGTAATCCCAGATGAAGTCACTTTAAGAAAAGAGAAAGTTGGATTTGAGTGGGATCGAACAGGGTTTCTAACCTTATTTCGTGACGAGGTTATTGATACTTTGCGGATGTCGGCATTGGTATCTTCGATTATTGATATTGATGATTTGATTCGTAAGTGGAGTTGCTCAGGAGCAACGAATTTGTTTGAACGGTATGTACTTCGATGTTATTCCTTGGCGCTTTTAGATGAGTTTTACGAGTGTAAGATATAAACAACTTAGATTGTCGCTGTATTTATTGAGAAGGCTTCGTGTTGTGGCAGGACGGTGATTGGATTACTTGTTACACCGCGCCAGTTTCTTTGAATCAATTGTTCTTAGCTTCGATGAAGTAATTTCACGCTGGCCGATGTCTTCCTAGTGTGACCGGTTACGTGACCTCCGTACTATAAAGTGTGCTCTCACAATAACTGGATACATGCTGCTGTACTAAAGAATGGAAGAGGCCGCCGGCGTGGTTTTGCGAACATGGTCTATGAGATCGATGAGATTGTCATTCGTATTGATAGTGCCCAGTAGTAGTTCATGAGGCTAATACTTGAGACACATCTAGTGCTATTAACGAGTGTCGGTATAGTTCACATGCCAATGCCCAGTAGTAATCGTAGAAGCTGTCAATCGACGCCCAGGTGTCTAAAGCACAAACTTTAGTATGAAGCGGCTGAAGAATCTGCATCGGAATGATCGGGCCGCAGTAATCTTTGGCGGGCCCTCACTGCTTGAAAAGGAGTTTGATTTCCAGAGACTTCGAGACAAAGATTTCGTCATCTTTCTTGAAGCCCAAGCACTAACGAAATGGTTTTTGTCGAGCGGAATACACCCGGACTATTACGCGATGATGTTTCCGGACAAATGTCACGGAAACTCCTTACATAATTTCATCCTTCGATCATTTATGGTGGGAGTAGATCCGAAATGGTTTCTCCAAAAAAGACATCATCCAATTCTTTATGACATGCAGGATAATTTTTCTGACTATTTCGAATCTTGGAACCCTGCTAAAGGGCCGCATAAGAGATTCAAATGGAAGTCAGAAGTATATATGCCAGAATCTCCGTGTGATCTCGTGACTCAGCTCGATAACGAGGTCAAAATCATTGCCAATAAGCAATTGTTGAATGCTCACTTTCCGGGATTACTTAACCATGAAAGGTTGCATCTGTTCGACTACGCCCAGAAGCCAGAAGATTTTGATTTAGAGCGCTATTACAACCCGGATGACTCGAGCGACCTTGTAATGCTTCGGAATGTTCAATTCGTTAATTCAGCAGCGATAGGACTCTATCCATTGTTGAGTTACATGGGATTCAAAGAAGTCTTTTTCTTTGGCATGGACATGTCGATGTTGGGATCTTTTGAGTTCTCGGCCCCGTATAGCTTCAAGACAATGTTGCATTATCGGGGTTATTTTTGGCGAACGAAGCAGGCCTTTAATGCGAACTATATTTCTAATTCTCGCTATTATTTGCGGCCACCGTACGAGTTTGAGAACATTAAGGAGCTATTTGATTACGAGCACATGAAATTCACTCGAGTACACGATCCATTCCGATGGGCGGCGACCTCGATTGATGGTCTTCGGACGATTTCGTTTAAAGAATTGTTTAATGAATAGAAAGCATTAGACATCATGTGTCTTGCGTGGGGCGTTTTGTCACCGATCGAAAAGTCGAGTTGTTTCGAATAATGCTGTTGTTAGCGCCATTCTAGCTAGAGTTTTGTTTAAAGCCTTTCCATAAAATCTTCGGTCATCTGTGTAAGCCTAAGAGTCGGTAGATCCGACAAGAGTTCCTCGGAGAACGTCCGTATCGCTGTTGTCGCGAGCGAGCATTGCTGCACGCCGAATTCATAACCAGAGTGCCATGATAGTGAATTAGGAGTGTGGTGAAAGAACCTTACTCTCGAGTAGTTGTGTCAAGTTTGTATGGTAGTTTTTTAATTAGACGTCGGTTCAGTAATGGCTCAGTTCTTACGACAGAATATTGCATTCAATGACAACACATACTAATCAAGAAAAACGTTGTCATCGTGTCGGTATGGCTGTGTTTTTTACGCGTGGCATGTCCATTGAAGCGTGGGCTAAAGCTGGTCTTTTGGAACGTGAGATGGCGTTTTATCGACGACTCTCAAAGCAGATTGGTCGTATTTGTTTTGTGACATATGGGGGTTCAGATGATCGTCGCTATTGCGATGATCTTTCTTCAATAGAAATTTTATCGAATCGGTGGTCACTGCCGTCCAACGTCTATAGCGTCTTGGCGCCGTGGCTGCACCGTTCAGCTTTAAGAGAGATGTCGATATTTAAGACGAATCAGATTAATGGGGGGTGGTGTGCGCTTGTAGCCAGAGCGTTGTTTGGAGGGAAATTATTGGTCCGGTGCGGTTACATCTGGTCGGTGTTTGTTGAGAGACTTGGTGCCGGTCATGTCCGGAGATGGTTGTCAAAAAGATTGGAGCGTATTGTCCTGAAGTCAGCCGATGCGATTATTGTGTCGTCACAGGAAGATGCGTATGAAATAGAGAAGCGACATCTGTTAAAGGCGGAGTCGATTACTACTATTGGTAACTATGTTGACATTGATCGATTTAGACCTTCGCAAGTAGTAACCAGACAGCGTGGCCGGTTGGTGTTTGTGGGACGCTTAGAAGAACAAAAAAATCCTATAGCGCTGTTAAATGCTCTCGTTGGATTGGATGACATCCATTTAACCGTAGTCGGTGACGGGGCGCTTCGCCCTCTCCTCGAAGACGAGGTGCACCGGTTGAATTTAAGCGTCGACTTTTTGGGTACAGTTGCACACGAACGGTTACCGGATTTACTTGTTCAAAACGAAGCACTAGTCATGCCCTCACTATACGAAGGAACCCCGAAAGTATTACTCGAGGCTATGGCATGTGGTGTGCCAGTTATCGCAACGAAAAGTCTTGGAATTACTGGGGTCCTCACCCACGACGGAAACGGTTATTTGTGTGGTCTCTCGGTGGAAGAAATTCGCGCTGCGATCCAAGCGGTGCTTGGGGATCCCATTCTTCGAGAACGACTTGGACAAGCGGGAATTCGATACGTTAATAAACATCATTCGCTACGTGAGGCCGTCCAGCAAGAGTTGAGAATTATTGAGAAGCTGTGCCGGGCGGAGTCGGCCACCCGATGACGCCGCTTGTTAGCGTTATTTTGGCAGTACACAATGACGAGCGTTACATTGAAGATTCCGTACGAAGTGTTCTCGAACAAACATGCGAAGATTTTGAACTAATACTTGTTGACGACGGGTCAGATGATGGCACCGTATCGCTGGTAGACGGTCTTGCCCGGACGGATTCCAGGATTAGACTTTTTCGGCAGCGCCGGAGCGGTTTGACGTGCTCTTTGATTCGGGCAACTGCTGAAGCTCGTGGCCTTTATTTGGCACGACAAGACTCGGATGACCGGTCGAAACCAAATCGGTTTACGGTCCAAACAGACTTTCTTGACACCCATCAAGATATAGCGGTGGTGGGCTCGGACGCTGTTGTCATTGACCAGAGTGGTCAGAAAATCAAGACCATGGTTAGTGAACGAGGAACAGGCACGATACGCAATTCTTTACTCTCATTACGGAGTACACCAGTTCATGGATCGGTGATGATGCGTCGAGAATCTGTTCTTGCTGTCGGTGGGTACCGGCTCGCGTTTACCGTGTCTCAAGATTTTGACTTGTGGCTCAGACTTACGGAACATTTTGGTCTGGATAATTTACCAGACATTCTCTATGAGTGGCGTCTCAATCCAGCAGGGGTCTACAGCACACGGCGAATCGAACAAATGATGTTTAGTTCGATCGCATTGGCGTTTACGCATGAGAGACAGTTGTCTGGAAAAGATTCTTATTCTTTACTTGAAGCCGCTGATGGAAATATTGAATATTTTCTGGGTGATTTTGATTCGAGCGATAGGGTCCATGCTCAGTTTGGTGAGCTCTTACTTCGGAGCGGCTTCAAGCCAGAATTAGCGAGGCGACACCTAGTGAGAGGTCTAAGAGAGGGAAACATTACTGCTAGGGCGCTCGCGTTGTTCGCCTGGAGTGTTTGTCGATTGCCGTGGCCGGGTATTAAACCGATGACGGCTTACCAGGGAGATCGCTGAGATTCACATGGCTAATAAACTAGCGATAGTAATTTGTGCACATCATAAGCCGTGGCTCATGATGTCGACCCTTATTACGACGGCTCTTCAGGATTATGAAGAGGCTGATGTTTTTGTTGTACTGAATAAAGGCGATGGTGAAAGGAACCTTGCTAGTTACGAAGAATATCGAGGTTTGTCGGCGGCGGGTGAAAATAACACCCAGTTAAGTCCGTATGATGATCGTGTTCGACACATTAGTGTTCTAAATGGTCGCAGAGTGTACTACCTAGAGTATGAGAATGACCATTCTCTTGATTCCGGTGTTTGGTACAAATTCATACGGAGTGGTGCGTGGCGAGATTATGAATATACGTTGTTTATTGGTGAAGGAGTGTTGCTGGCGCGACCGACCGTGCTGTCATCATTGTTAGCGTTCGCTAAACGCAAAGAGATTGATTTTGTGTCGTCCGGACACGAAAAACGTCGAATTCCACGCGATGTATTCCTTAACTACAACTCACGAAGCGACGCTCCTGTGCCTCTGGATCGTTTTCATGATCGAATGATTCGTGAGGCGATGGCTGTATTTTGTCGTGACCCAGAATTTAAGGCGGTCTTCGAGAATTGGCGATCTAATTTCGATGCTGAGACTCAAAATCACGTTCCTGATGTGCTGGCACGATCAGAGGCTGGATGGAACTACCGTGGAAGGATTCAGCAACTGTGGGGGAGTCCGTACGCAAAGACATCGAATGAAACAACGATGCCGTTCCGCTTCATCCGGTCCACCCCTGGAATGATCGATGCGTTTCGATCTCAAGTTCGGATGAAACTCCATAGCTGCTGTGGTGAGATCCGTGAGCCAGCCACACCACGTATCTTTGTAAATGGACAACGACAGCCCGTGACGTCTGTCACCACGACAGAGTGTGAATTAGGCGTTCGGTATCATCGGGTAAGTGATCCAGCGTGGTTCGGATGCACGGTCCCCATTTTTATGAGTCAGCGGTTTCTGGCGTGTTTAACCGACCGGTTAAATTCTTACGAAATGTACGACGTGCTTGACTTGCCCTTTTCAGGGACTCCACTTGAGTGTATCTGGGGACTTATGCCGTCTTGGTTGGGATTTGAGAAATGGTTCACGGACGGTATTCACCGTGTCCGTAAGCATTTCACGACATATCAAAGAGAAGATTATCCGCCCGAGATGGCCTCGTATATCAATAGATACTACTGCGGGAGAATCTGTGTTGGATGGGATGGCGATTATATGAAGATTCGTTCACTCCGTCGCGATCACCGTGACTTGGTGACGATATTGCCCGAGCGATACTTCTAGGTGCGTGGTCGGCGTAGCAGGAGTACGTCTGTCCACGATTGGGTGCACCGAACCACGGTTGTTGATGCCGCCGAATCCACACTGTTGCCATGCCGCCTCGGCGTATTTATTCGATAACACGCTGATCCGATTAGGTCTTGTTTGCGAATTCAAAAGAAATGAACTAACGGCTACGCTTGACATTGTCAATGACCATGAAGATAGCACTTGGAATGCGTTTGAGAGAAGGACCGTGGGGAGGCGGAATGCAGTTTGGCAAAGCCTTGGCCAACTATTTCGGAGAACGAGGAATTGATGTGCTTTTTGATCTGCACGATCCTGACATCGATATTATTCTTCTGACGGACCCGCGTCGTTCCTCTCAGAGTTCAGCATTTACCGATGCCGATATTGCTTACTACCTAACGAACATCAATTCTCGGTCTATTGTGGTGCAGCGAATTAACGACAGTAGCCATTCAAGAACAGCCGATTTTCGATCGCGACGACTCGCGTTTGCAAATCATTGTGCGCATCACACCGTCTTCATTTCACAGTGGCTGCAAGATGTCTATGAAATCGACGGGTTTTCTTTTATCGAGCCAGTCGTCATTAAAAATGGAGCAGACCGATCGGTGTTTCATGATTTTGGTGGGCGCATTTGGGATCGAAATGAAAAATTACGTGTGGTTACTCATCACTGGAGCACGAACTGGAAGAAAGGATTGGATGTCTATCTCGAGATCGATACGTTATTAGGCCAACGACCATACAGCGAATTATTTGAATTTACGTTTGTGGGACGAGTGCCAGAGGATGTGCAGTTTCGACATACGCGAGTGGTAGATCCACTGACGGGCAGTCACCTTGCCGACCAGCTACGGTCACATCATCTCTATGTGTCGGCGAGTGTAGGGGAAGCGGCAGGGATGCATCATATTGAAGGAGCTTTGTGTGGTTTGCCAGTGCTATACCGGCAAAGCGGTGCGTTGCCAGAGTATTGCTCGGAGTTCGGTTTGGCGTTTGACGAAGGAGCGATCAGTGTCGGTTTATTGAATGCTCGTGACCGCTATCCTAGGCTGAAGGCGAATATGTCCGAATATCCTTACGATGCCACACTCTGCTGTAGTTCGTACCACGCGCTGTTTAGAGAGTTGCTCGCCAAACGAGAGGCGGTGTTAAGTCGACGCCGGTGGACGCGTTTAAATGGCTGGATTTTCAGAAGTTACTCAAAAGCATTTGATATCGTTATTAAAGGTTACGATCGGATGAGTTCGTAATATTCGTAGATCAGTACACTGATGAGTGAATTCATAATCGGGCCACAGTATCTGTGAAGCCTAATCACGACGGTAGGCCTCTTGCCTTGCGACTTGATGACGTCGGTGCGTCGACAAAACGTTACGAGGTTTATTCACAGCGTAGATTTGGCATTGGCCGATATGCTATATCCGGCAACTGGTTATTCTTGAAGTACCTCCCCGGAATCAAGGCTTGGGGCCCGTATCGCGAACTGTCTGCAAAAGAGTGGCGCCAAATTTCTGACCTTTTGGTTGCTTCGTCCGCCAAACTCACAGTGGCAGTTACAGCGGCGTGGGCAGAGAATGAAGATGTTCTGATTCCGTTTCCTGTTCGATTTCCGGATCAGGCATCGGTACTAAAAGAAGCGGTAGATTCAAAACTGATCGAAATTGCAAACCACGGTCTGACGCACTGCGTGCTCGAAGGCAATAAGTTTAAGCCTCGACTTTGGTCGAGCAATCGGACTTACCATAGAGAGTTTTGGGAGTGGGTGTCTACCGACAAACAGGACCAGCATATTTGCCAAGCTCAACAAATTTTACAGGATTATTTTCAACTTCCCATCGTCACCTTTGTGCCTCCGGGTAATGTTTTCACAGATGAGACGCTTGAGATTGCGAATCGATACGGGTTGAAAGTTGTGTCATGCGACACCGCGCCACGGAAACAGGGTGACATGGTGGTCGTGGGCAATAAGGATGTTCTTCCTTTTCATGATCGGGACATCGTCTATGGCGGGATTGAATGGCTGCGCCGGCGTGTAATGGAAAATGGCGACGCATCGTTTTGCTTTGTTAGCGAGCTTGAGCAACATGGTAATCGCTTTAACGGTGAGCGGTAACTGAATTAAAGAATAGAGAGGGTCCTTACGCATTCTGATTCGATTCGGCGGCAGCTATTGGACAGTGAGTTGGAGGTTGTCAAGCCGTTGATCCGTGGCAAGGTCTTGGAGGTTGGTGCCGGTCATCGGCCGAGACGCGGGTCATTTCAGCCACCTGTAGGAGAGTGTTCAGGATGGTGGTATTTGGACATTCATGACTCTCGTCAGCCAGACGTTCGAGCGACCATATTGAGTCTCCCGTTTCAAGATTCTATTTTTGATACGGTTATATGCCTTGAAGTTCTTGAATATGTTTCAGATCCGAGAGTTGCTGTAGAAGAATTGGCCCGTGTTGTATCTCTTGGAGGATGTGTGCTGTTGTCAGCACCGTTTATTCATCCTGTAGATGCCTCAAATGACTACTGGCGGTTTACTCAGCATGCGTTAAAGCGATTAGTAGAAGAGGCTGGGCTTTCAGTGGAACGCGTGTGTCATCAGGGGCATCGGCTTGGTTCAGTGCTTGGGCTTTTATCGCAACTCATTAGAGATTGGCAGCCTTGCAGGACTCGTTCTGTACTTACTCGATTGTTCACGTTCCTGACCAGATTTGATCGGGAAACTGCAGGGCGAACGTATACGACAGGGTTTTTAATTATTGCGACAAATAGAAAACACGCATAGCGTAAAGACATTCGCTATGAACCGGTGGCTCTTGAAATAAATGGATAAAACGAGAATTGTCGGCGGACGTCTTGGCCCATTACGTCAGTGGCTCGCCAATAAATTGGTCGAACCGTTAAAGGCGCCTAGCGATGTGGACATGGAAACTGCCTTCGATGAGATTTGGTCAGTTGTCAGTCCCTATACGCTGACATCAAAAGAATCAGGCTGTGCGTTATTTAAAGCAGTTGAGTATGTGACCACTCAACAAATACCTGGTGCTTTAGTTGAGTGCGGAGTTTATCGAGGAGGGTCAAGCATGCTTATGGCTTTGGCAGCATTGCATTTTGGAGACCATTCTCGGCCGTTACATTTGTTTGACACATTTGCCGGGATGACCCGTCCTGGTGTTTTTGACCACTCGGCAATAACTGGGGATCCTTTGCTGGCCGAATGGGAATCAGGAAAACGCTCTGATAACTTGAATGAATGGGTCTTCGCGAGTCTGGCGGAAGTGAAGCAGAATTTTAAGTTAACCAATTACCCATCAAATCTACTCTACACGCATGTTGGCGATGTGGCTTCGACACTCCCAAATGCGAATGTATCGAGTATTGCTATTTTGAGGCTCGATACGGATCTTTACGAGTCTACGAAGGTTGAACTAGAGCAACTCTACCCAAAAGTCAGTGAACGTGGATTTGTGATCATTGATGATTACGGGCATTACGCAGGGGCAAGACGTGCGACAGATGAGTACCTCGAAACTCGAACGTCGAAACCTTTTTTGCAACGTGTGAACTATGCGGTAAGGATGATGCAGATAACTGGCAGATAACCAAGAATACTGTTTATGACGTTAACGAAGCATCTGTTCCGAACAATGAGTTTGATAAACCTAGTGCAATGTCACCAAGCTTTACGAGGACACGAGCAAGAGTCAATCGATATTTCGTAGTTCGTTCTGTTAGCGCAGGCAGCGTATTTCATTCGATGACTTATCGATGAGATATCCGGTCAAAATCATTGACGGTTTCAATAATTCGATCGACCGCGTCGTCGTTAAGTTGTGGGTGCAGCGGCAGGGACACGATTTCCTGACAAATATCTTCCGCAACGGGACACATCACTGCCGTGTTGCTTTTGAACGCCGGTTGCTCCGGAAGAGGCGTTGGGTAGTGCACGACAGTATCAATACCAGAATTACCCAAATGTTCACGCAATTGTTCTCGTCTGGTCGCCCTGATGGGAAACAGGTGGTACACGTGGCCAGGGTCGATCTCGGAGGGTAGAGCAATAGCATGCCCGTGTAGTCGTTCTCGATACCGAGCTACTAGCATTCGACGCTTTGTGGTCCACCCCGACAAAAATGGAAGCCTAGCCCGCAACACGGCGGCTTGAAGTTCGTCAAGTCGTGAATTTATTCCCGCATGCTCATGGTACGACGTTCTCGACATACCTCCATTTCGAAGAGACCGAATTCGTTCTGCAAGACCAGCATCGTTCGTGCAGGCGGCTCCACCATCACCCAAGGCGCCAAGGTTTTTGGTTGGATAAAAGCTAAAGGCGCACCCATGCCCAAACGAACCAACGGCACGGCCTTGATAGGTGGCGAGGTGTGCCTGACAACAGTCTTCAATCAATGCCAGATTATGACGAGTAGCCAGTTGAGACAGTGTCGTGAGGTCCGCCGCTTGACCATAGAGGTGGACCGGAATGATCGCGGCAGTTCGTGGGGTTATGGCAGACCGAACGGCGGCCGGGTCAAGCGTGAGACGGTGTTCGTCAATATCGACAAAGACAGGTGTGGCACCGCTTCGTATGATGGCGATGGCTGTAAACCCTGCTGACAGTGCAGTTGTAATCACTTCATCGCCAGCGCCAATACCAAGTCCTTCCAAAAGTAGACACAAGGCATCCGTTCCGTTTCCAACCCCGACGGCATGCGTGAGAGCACTGGCTTCAGCAAATTCTCGCTCGAATGCTTGTACCTCTGGTCCCAAGATAAATTGTCCACTATCGATCACACGTTTGATCGCGTCATTGACCGCAGTGGCATCTTCTTGAGGTCGTACATCGAGAAACGGAATGTGTGCAGACGTCATAGTCGGTTGGGCTGATTATGTATCTAAGTACTGGTCGAGGTGACGACGATAGTAGGCGACCGTGTTCTGTAGTCCTTGCTCCAGAGATACTCGAGGCGTCCAGCCGACAGTCGATTGGAATTTTGTTGAATCGGTACTAAAGCTACCGATATCGATAGACTTTTTTTCCGCAGGCCATGGGATGTGCGTGACACGACCCTGACCAGCTACCTTAATTAATAGTGCTACCAGTTCGTTGAGTCGTGTCGGTTCCGATCCCCCCACGTTATAAACGTTGCCATTACATTGTTCAGAGGCACCAGCAAGTAAAAAGGCTTCTGCGGCGTCATCGACATAGACTAAGTCTCGGATCTGGAAACCGTCTCCAAAGATTTCGATTTCTTGGTTCTCTACCGCGAGACGAATAAACCACCCGATGAACCCTTGGCGGTTATGTTTAATTAATTGTCGGGGTCCGTAGATATTGCTCAAGCGGAGTGAGCATGCGCGAATGTCAAACACATCGTTATACAGCAGGTGGTAGTACTCGCCTGCGACTTTATTGATCCCATTCACGTCAACCGGTCGCACCAAATGGTCCTCGGTAACAGGCATCTGGTCGACGTGGCCATACACCTGCCGAGTTCCTGCAAACACTACCTTTACGCCATTGTTGTGCTTACGGCATGCCTCGAGGAGGGATAACTGGCTGCGACAGTTAATTTCCAAATCAGTATAGGGATCTCGCATGCTGTCAAGATGGCTGACCTGGCCTGCAAGGTTGAAAATGATATCTCGATCTTGCACGAGATAGTGCATCGCGTTTTCATCTCGAACATCCGAAATATTGATCGTTACGCGATTTTTGATGTCGTTGAGATTGAAAAGATTTCCACCATAATCAGGAATGAGTGAGTCGATAATTAAGACGTCCGCTCCGAGTGCGACGAGGCGGTGTGCGAGATTACTCCCGATAAATCCCGCACCACCGGTAATTAATATTCGGCGTTTGTGGTAGAAGTTGTCGTATCCTTCTTTCACTATTATTCCACGGTCACGTTATCGCTGTTTGGTGCCGGTATTATCCGTGTTCTTCCACACTAACTGATACCACAGTAGAGACAGATCAATAAGAGTTCTCGCAATTCGTGGAAAGTTAAAGAATTGAGACTTTCCGGCAGCCCGATGGTAGTGATGGACCGGTACCTCGGCGCAGCGAAAGCCCGCCGCATGAATTTTCCAAATCATTTCAACGCAGATCACACCACTGTTCTTTGCGAGATTGACTCGATCAAAAATCGTTCGTCTGAGAAGTCGAAAGTCGCAGTCGACATCTCGGAGTGGAAGACCAAACAGCACTTTGACGGTGTGATGGTAGACACGACCGATGATAATACGGTGAAGCGGGTCCGAACGGCTGATCTTGTAACCGTTGACGAGATCAATGTCGCTTGTCATCTCATTCCACAATAACTGCATTTCCCGTGGATCGTACTGTGCGTCACCATCGGTGTAGAAAACCAATGATTTGGATGCTTCGGTGAAGCCTGTGCGTAAGGCCGCTCCGTAACCCCGATTGCCAGGGTGATGTACGACACGAAGTTCCGAGTAACGATGGCTGAGCTCTTCCAAGACATCACGGGTGGCGTCACTGCTGCCGTCGTTGACAACAAGGATTTCGTAGTCGTCTGTTAACGCTTTTGCAGTTGTGATTGCTGTAATGACCATACTCGCGATCGTGGCACCATCGTTATAGGCCGGAAAGAAGACACTAAGACTTGGTGCTGAATGTGGCGATGTGTGCGACGTGATCATGAGTGTGGTTTTGTGGCTAGGCAGAGTAGCGAAGTTCCGAAGGGGAGGTTTGTCCAATTCACCATGAATGCTTCGAGCGCAAGTATCTTCGTTAGGAGTACATTAACTGGTTTGTATGGGTGGCTAAAATCGCTCTTGGCGTTTTCAGTCGACCGAAGTCCCCTGAGTTGTTGAAAGAGTCGAACCGCTAAGATCGGTAGGAATAGTGTTGCGTTTGTGTAGGTCATTCGGTTGATCTGGAATCCTGCGTGTTCTAGTGAGCGTGTGAGTTGGGACCGTGAATATCGTCGGACTTCGTGGACGAAGACAGAGTGGTTCCCGCGGAGGAAGTGCATGGCTGGCACGTGGATAATTGCTGATCCATTTGGCCGAAGCAAACGGAACATTTCGTTAAGCGCCAATACTTCTGCTTCGTCATCGAGACAGTAGAGCACGTCAAATGAGGTGACGAGATCAAAAGTACGATCTAAGAACGGTAAGCTCGCCGCCGTCGCTTGTGTCAATCGTTTCTGATTACTGTTTTTTGCATGAAGGAGCCCGCTAAACGTGATGTCGAGTCCGTAAGTGTCACCGAATTGCTCCAGTACCGTGAGATTCAACCCTGTGCCACAACCACAATCGAGAATACGGAGTGGTTGGTTTTGGCTAGCCTTAAGTAGAAATGGTTGCAGAAAGCGCCGGAAACCTTGGAACCAGAAATGGTCTTGCTCTACCTGTCGCGTGGCTTCTATTAAAGTATCCACAGGTGTTCATTCTTTGAGCGAAATCGGTTTAGGCATTGTGTGATTTTTTGAACGCAGACTTCATACGAGTCGATTTTACGTCAAGCTCCGTGTGCTACGATGGCAAAATTAACAGTTTCTTGTGGCATATTGAAGTTATCTACCTGAGTCGCCTTATACATCGATAGGGGGTCGTTATCAGTTCGTGGCTGTATCGGGCGTGCGAAGATGAACTTGAGCCATCTTTGATTGGCTGTGGAGCATGCACCCGATAACTAGTATGTTCGGTTTTGTAAAGACGGTCCCTATCTGGTGGATTCTCGCTGGTGTGGCGTTTGTCATCCGGTTTGTGGCGGCTATTGTAGCCGGTGGATTTGATCAACCGGAGGTTTTTGAATACGAATATGCCGCAAGAGAATTGATCCAGGGGCGTGGACTGACCTATCCACACCTTGGCATTACCTATTATTCCTATCTGCCTCCGCTGTATGTCTGGATCTGTGCGGGAATCTACTTGTTGACGGGCGGGGCGACGAGTGCGGTTCTGTTAGTGCAAATGCTCGTTGCCGCGGCACATACATTACTTGTTTTTAAGGTCGCGAACCATTTAATGGGACGGTCGGCTGGCATTGTCAGTGGATTACTGCTTGCGGTTCATCCAGGTCTAATTGTCTATAGCAGCCTAAAGCTCCATCCGTTGGTGTTCGACGCATTCTTTTTCACGCTCTTACTGTGGCAGTTTGTGCGCTTGCGCGAAGACGGGTCCGTAACCCGTTTTGCTGCAACGGGTGTTATTGGCGGCTTAGGCATGCTGTCTCGATCGACTACGGCCATTCTATTGCCTCTGGGGTGTCTCTGGTTGCTCGTCACATCTGTATCTAGACGTCAGGGATGGGTGCCATTGCTTGGACGATGTGCGTTAGTTGGTGTGTGCGCTGCTGTTGTTGTAACACCGTGGGCAATCAGGAATGCGCGGATCCATCAGGAGTTCGTGCCTTTCGTGACGACAGTCGGAGAGGTGTTTTGGCGTGGCAATAATCCGCACGCAACTGGGCATTCGTATGTCGATGCTGACGGAATCGTACTCGACACACTACCGCCTAGTGCTCGTGCTGAGTTACAAGGTTTAGCAACTGAAATTGAGCAATCGAATTGGTTTCGTGACCGCGCGTTTTCGTTTATTGTGGAAAACCCTGGAGAGTTCGTCCGACTTACAGCCACGAAGTTTTTCTACTTTTGGTGGTTCTCACCACAGTCTGGCATCGAATACCCGAGGTCGTGGCTATTCGCTTATCAAGCCTATTATGCGTTCTTAGTTGTTCTTGCCATGACCGGTATATGGGTTGTCGGTCGGGGTAATGTCGCGGGTAGATGGCTCGCTGTTTTACTTATTGTCTTTATTCTCGCAATCTCGAGTCTCCAGAGTCTTTATTATGTAGAAGGCCGCCATCGTTGGGGGGTCGAACCACTCTTACTAATACTGACTGGTGCAGGGATTTCTCATGTTCTTCAGAAGAATAGGAATCGCCAGTTGGAGAAGACATGAGTCCCGCTCTGTAACTTGTTTAAAGTTCGGCACTTGGATTGTCCTTTGGTAGTGTCGGTTGTAGTAATAGCAGGTCTTTTGGGTAATCGTTAACCGTGTGGTGTCAGCAGTGAGTCAGACTAGTCGTCACAGAGTGCTGATGGTGACCGGTGCGTACTTTCCGGAGTTAAGCGGTGCCGGTCTACAGTGTCGGTCTCTGACCCAGGTGCTTAAAGAGAGCGCTGACTTCATGGTTTTTACAACCACGACGCACCCGGCTCTTCCAGAGTCAGAGGAAATCGATGGTGTGCCAGTGTTTCGTGTGTCCATCAACCCTCGTCGATTCGCGTCCAAACTTGCTGGGTTGTGGCGATTTATAATGTTGTTTGCGACTCACCGGTATCAGTTTTCCATCGTTCATCTGCATGGATTTTCTCAGAAGTCAATACTGTTTATTGCCCTGGCAGCGGTCTTTGGAAAAGCGGTCGTGATCAAGTTGACAGGAGTGAACTTTGACGATCCTATAGCGATTCGTCGACGAGGACGTTGGACATACTGGTGGTATTCCCGAGCAGCGTTGTTTATCGGAATTAGTCCGAAGTTTCAATTGCTTTATGACCAGGCGGGACTACCACACCAACGTTTTACGATGATTCCGAATGGCGTCGACGTCACTCGGTTCCGTCCTGTACGCATTGGCGAATGCGAGGTGCTCCGTCGGCAGTTTGGGTTGCCGACAACCGGCTCGGTTGTTTTATTTGTGGGATTTTTTTCTGTCGATAAATGTCCTGACATACTCTTCGATGCGTGGTTAAGAGCCACTGAAGGACAGACGATCAATAGCGCACTGTTTTTTGTTGGGGCAACTCGGTCGACGTATCACGAGATTAGTTCTCCTTTAGTAGAACGGATTCGTCGTGAATCGGCATTGCTCGAAGGCACGAATCGTCGCGTGGTATTTCTCGAATCGATCCTTGATGTTGAGAAGGTGTATAGGTGCGCTGATTTGTTTGTTTTGCCATCGGTCCGAGAAGGATTGCCGAATGCGCTCCTCGAAGCCATGGCAAGTGGACTTGGCTGTGTCGCGTCTAGGTTGGAAGGTGTGACGGATACCATTATT
>Ga0310121_10000919_pt1 | contig 31222 bp, 26 predicted proteins | sample CB27_Tmax_986_MG_FD_203504 | JGI IMG/M metagenome (GOLD analysis project Ga0310121, IMG submission 203504) | Marine microbial communities from Western Arctic Ocean, Canada - CB27_Tmax_986 | ecosystem: Environmental > Aquatic > Marine > Oceanic | place: Canada: Western Arctic Ocean | collected... | reverse complement strand
ACTGCGTTCTCCTGATTACCTTGATCCTCGTAAACGCGGCACTTATTCAGCACCGTCGCAGGTTCCCCCACCTGGAACGCCCCTTCCGGGTGCCCTTGGTCCCACTTCTGCTTGGCCTGGGAATCCTGGCCAACTTCTACCTGCTGTCCCAGATACCGCATCTGGTTCCGGTGGTGCTGGCTCTGGGGGCACTGGGGTTGGGGTTTCTCGGCTTCATTAGCTGGAAAGGAACTGAGGTGGTGGAGGAGGCGCTGCCCGGGCAACCGTCCCGAGTTGCCCTGGAGCAGGCCGACGCCAGTGAAGGGAAATTTCGGGTGCTGGTGCCCATCGCTAATCCTGCCAATGTGAACCTGTTAATCGACTTCGCTGCAGCGATCGCTTCTCGACGGCAAGGACACATCATAGCGGTGCGGGTCGTCGTCTTGCCGGAGCAGGTGCCCCCAGAGCGGGAGGAGGATTACATCGAGCAGGAACGGCAGATCCTCGAGCTGGCCCGCCAGCGAGCTCACAAGTCCGGCGTTCCGATGACCTCTCTGGCTCGCAGCTCGACAACACGCCGAATCCTGGGGGAGGTAACCGACAAAGTAGTGGACAAGATCCGGACGGATATCATGCTGGTCAAGCTAACAGCAGACGGGTTGCCCAAGCGACTGCTCCTGCCCACGGCCAGAGGTATCCATGCCCGTGAGGCGGAGCGCTATGCCACCGATCTCGCCGCCACCTGGGGAGGTCAGCTGACCCTGTGTAGCGTCGTGCCCGTTGAGGCGCAGGAGGAGTTGATTCAATCCGAGAACGCCCGGCTGAACCAGATCCGGACTGAGATGCGGGAGTCCGATGGCTTCGATTCAGTCGAAACGCACATCGTCCGCCATCGGTCCATCAGTGAAGGCATCATTGAGGAGTCGGAGCACCACGACGGTGTGGTCGTTGGCGCCGCTGGGCAGAGTTTTTCCAAACAGATCCTGTTCGGCAGTATCCCCGAGGAAATCGCCCAGGAATCCAGCAAGACGGTCATCGTGATCAAGCACCACCACGTGGTCAAAGAGCTGTTCGGCCGGGTAATGAGCGAATGATCTGATCAAGAGTATGGTAAGTTCTTCCGTGCCATGCCTCGCTTTCGTCTCGCCTCCCTTCTTCCAGGATTCGCCCTGCTTCCCCTTGTCTTTCTTGTCCAGCTAGACCCGATACTCTGCGTCGACGTCCCCCTTCCCACGCCCCGCGAGCACTACGACTCCCCTGATCTCTCCGCCGAGAGTTTGCTTCGCCTGGCAGCGTCGATCGGAGAACTTGATCCATCACAGCAGCTCCGAATCCTGGGACTGGTCCAGTCCCAAGTCTCCGCGGATGGAAAGAATCCATCCATCGACGAGCTGATAGCGATTCTCAAGAGCATCAATTGGGACGAACATCGGGCCGACGTCCTGGAATTGTTTTTACACCGCTCCCGGGTACTGGACATCATCCCACCAGAATCCAAAGACTGGCTGCCCATCGTCCACGATTCCCTCTTGTTCTTCCTGCATCATCTCGATGAAAAACGATTGGTGCGACGTCTCTTCGATCAGGCCAAGCTGCCGACCGAAGCCGATCGGAGACAACACCTTCTAGGCTTTCTCTCCCAGACTCCGACCCTGCAAAAGATTGGTCAGATTCTCGCCAGAAACCCCTCCATTCCTGCCGACGTCCGAGCGACACTACAAGTCCTAGAGAATAGCCTGAAAACCACCCAAGCCATCGCTTCTACTTGCTTTACCTTGGAGGAGATAGGAGACGAAACCGCAAGACAATACCGGATCCAGTTTGCGGATCAGATTCTAGCAGAGGCAACGGTGGGTGCCGTTCTTCGCTGTAGCCTGGTTCTGCCTGGAGAAAAGAAGCGCACCGAGGCGGTCGTCAAGATCATCAAGCCCCAGGCTGTTTCCGCCATGCAGGAAGAACTCGCCATCTTCGATCAGCTCACCCAGTATTTTGCAACTCATCGCGAGACCTATGAGATTGGGCGATCCCCATTTTGGAAACTTTCGCAAACGTCAGAGAGGCCCTCTCCAAGAAGATCGTAATCGTCGAGGAACAGCAGAATCTGGCAAGAGCCGTACGCTACTATCGAGGCAACCGGAAAGTGCTGGTTCCGAAACTCTACTCTCTGTCGACCGATCGTGTCACCTTCATGGAGTTTGTCCACGGTGAAAAGGTCGCTGAGGCCTTTGACGGAGAGGCCCGGTCACGAGCCAAGTTGGCCCGTAGGTTATTGGATCTGTTGGCTGTCGACGTGCTTCTGGCCGAGACCGATGACGCCCTTTTCCACGGCGATCCCTACTCCGGAAATGTCTTCCACGTTCTCGACGACCCAGCGGATCCCTTTCGGTTGGCCCTACTCGACTGGGGACTGTGCGGCAGCCTTCCACACTCACAACGAGAAGCGCTGATGCAGTTGTTCCTGGGCATCTTCCTGAGGGACCCCAAACGACTTCGCAATCATGTCGGAGCCCTGATCGAGGGAGACTCGTGGAAAGCCGAATCCGAACAGAAGAGGGTCCGTCAGGTGGTTACTCAGACTCTAACCCAGATGAAGGGAAAGAGAGCGTTCGACGTCCTGGGAGAGCTGATGGAGAACCTGACCAGGGAAGGCTACAAGATCCGTTTCAACCTGGGGCTCTTCATCAAGGCGCAGATCACCATCAGTGGAATCCTTTCGGAGCTGGACCCCAAGTTGAAGCCCGATCGCTACCTGGTCAGTCAACTCTCAAACCAGGTCCTCAAAGAAATGCCCAAGCGTCTCCTCTACACCCTCTGGTTCCCTGCCTGGAACTCCCATCGATACCGCAGCATGCTCTCCAACGAGGACGTGAAGGATATACAGTTCGCTCTGATTGCGAGGGGATTCAGGAAGTTGTTCTAGATGACGGTCGCAGGTCGCGGGTTTTTTGACTAGAAGCCTTATGGAGCTAAGCTGCAACTTCAAGATTACGTCGCACGTCTCCTGTCCTCCGAAGGTGCCGCCAACGGGTGAACTACAAGCGTTACGAAACCAAGTCCGACAGAGCCGCGAACGACTTGAGCCGTTAGCAAAATGAGCCCAGGTTCCGAGGAGAGCGCCGGACAACTCTTCCCCACGGAGTGACGCACGATATCGCCTATGCTCGACCGAAGTTTCTTTCTCGAATGGGGCCAGCGCTTCCTGGGGGTGGGACTGACCTGAAACCTCGGCAAACTTGGGAGAACGTGTTCAGCGTAGAAAAGACAAAAGACAACTCAAACCCAGGGTAGCTCGCCTCGCATTGAAACCCTGGGCTACACGCATAAACTTCGGCGTAGTAAGCGATGGAGAAGTTTTCCCCTGGATCCAGCGTCAGCTGGTGGCCGAGCTAACCAGCTGAGTCTCTCAGTTGATTGCGCTATGGATTTTCAGCTATTAGCCGACGTCTAAGGGACCTGCGACTTGATGGATTAACCGGTGCGTGGTTTCATTCTTCAGCCTACCTACCACATCGAGCGGAATCGTTCGGTCATCCACCTCTACGGTCGCTTGGAGACTGGCGAGGCCTTCCTGATAAGAGACGATCGGGAAGTTCCCCACTTCTACATTGAAACGTCGGATGCCGAGCGAGCGAGTACGCTGGCGACGATCGATCTGGCTCCCTCGCCGCGCCGGACACTCGCTGGCCAGCCGGTCGCACGAGTGAATCTTTACCTACCCTCGGACACACCTCCGCTACGGGACCACTTGATCCGTCAGGGTATCCGCTGCTACGAGGCGGACGTGCGCTTTGCCATGCGCTTTCTGATCGATCGCGGAATTCGGGGTTCCCTGGAAATCAGTTCGGCCGGACGGCAGGAGCCAGGCGGTCAGGTTATTTACGGCAACCCTGAAATCCAGCCGGAACGCTGGGCTCCAGCATTGTCGGTGCTCTCGATCGACATAGAGACAGATCCGGAAGCACGCCGTCTTTTCTCCATCGCCCTGTACGGCTGTGGGGCCGCTGAGGTGCTGCTTGTCAATCCTGGCGAGGACCCGGTTCCCGAGGGCACCCGCTCCTTCCCCGGACAGGAGGAGCTGATGCGGGCATTTGCAAGGCGCATACAGGAGCTCGACCCCGACGTGCTGACCGGCTGGAACGTGGTCGACTTCGATCTGAGGGTGCTGGAGCGCCTGGCCGGGGCATCCGGAGTTGCCTTGTTGCTGGGACGAGATCAGAGGCCTCTCCGCCTCCGCCCTTCCCGATCCCCCTGGAGTTCCTTCGAGGCCTCAATCACGGGGAGGGTGGTACTCGACGGCATCCATCTACTCCGGGGATCCTTCGTCAAGATGGAGCACTACTCGCTAGATTTCGTGGCCCGCGAAGTTCTGGGTGAAGGTAAGACCCTGGGTGAAAATGGGGCTCAGACCATCCTGGACACCTATCTCCATGACCGTCGCCGGATGGTCGAGTACAACTTGAACGATGCTCACCTGGTCCTGGAGATCCTGAACCGGCTGAAGCTCATCGACCTGACGGTGGAACGGAGCCTGCTCACAGGACTTCCCCTCGATCGGGTCGCAGGCTCGGTCGCTGCCTTCGACTTCCTCTACCTGAGCCAACTGCACCGCCGGGGTATCGTGGCCCCCAGCGTGGGCTCCGAAGAGACCACCAACGCCGGATCGGATCCCGGGGGGTATGTGATCAACCCTGAACCAGGACTCTACCGGAACGTCCTGGTCTTCGACTTCGAAAGCCTCTACCCAAATCTCATTCGAACCTTCGAGATCGATCCCTTGGGATATAGGCCCGATCCCGAGCCCGGAGAAGACCTGATTGTCGCTCCCAACGGAGCCTTGTTTCGACGCCAAACCGGCGTTCTGACCGAGCTCCTAAAGGAGCTTCTTCCCCGCCGCAAAGCCGCCAAAGCCTCCGGCGATCAGGTGACCAGTCAGGCCATAAAAATCCTCATGAATTCCTTCTACGGCGTCCTCGGCACGCCGACCTGCCGCTTCCATGCACCCAAACTGGCAGGTGCCATCACCAGCTTCGGCCGCACCCTGCTGCAGTGGTCGAAGCAGCGACTCGAGTCCTACGGAGTGCAGGTCATCTATGGCGACACCGACAGCCTTTTCGTACTCTCCAACAGGGATCAGGCGCAAGAGGCTCTGGCCTTCGGTCACGACCTGGCGAGAAAGCTCAACACTGATCTGGCCAAGCACATTGGAACAACCTGGAGGGTCGAGAGTCATCTGAAGCTGCAGTTCGAGAAGCTCTACCGAAAACTCCACATCCCTACGACCCGGCAAGGTGGAGCCGGAGCCCGGAAGCGCTACGTGGGTCTGGTGGGAGAGGGCGATTCAGAGGCACTTCTTTTCACCGGCATGGAGGTCGTCCGCCGTGACTGGACCGAGCTTGCACGAAGAGTTCAAAAGGAACTCTACCGACGACTCTTCTCAGAGCAGCGCTTGGATGACTACCTGAAGCAGGTAGTGGACGACCTACGTCGGGCACGCCTCGACGACCAGTTGATCTACCACAAGGCGCTGCACAAGGAATTGAGCGACTACAGCCACAACCCGCCGCACGTGGCAGCCGCCCGCAAGATGGACCATCGATCGGGGCGCCTGATTTCCTATTACATGACCCACAACGGCCCTGAGCCGATCCAAAAGCTGGAGAGCCCGATCGACCGTGAGCACTACGTCCAGAAACAGATCCGTCCGGTGGCGGAGCCCCTGCTGAAGCTTCTTGGCCTGGACTTCGCCAAGGTCATCGGCGACGACCGTCAGCTGGAGCTTTTTTGAAAACCGATCTTGGTAGCGGTGGGCTCCAGGCCGCAGTCCGTCGGCGGCAAGGCTGGACAGAATTACTTCGGCCTGGAGGCCAAAGCTACGTCAGATAGACTTCGCGCTTGTCGTGTTGTTGTGGTAAGAACACACGAAAGTGAGCCATGGGGAAAGAAGTGCGAGGTAGGAGTCTGCGCGGTAGAAATGATCGTAGGGAGAAAGCGGGGAATCGAGGCCAGATTTTCTCGATTTCGAGGGGCATAGTTGTTCTATTCGTCGAAAAATCGGGGGAATATGGGCCGATGTTACCGTTTTCGTAGTAGATCAGTTTCTACCGCGCAGGCTCCTAGACAGCTGCTATTGGTAGCGATACTGCTCCTGGCAGGACTAACAGGGTCCTGCGGCACAGCAGAAGAGCGGCTCGAGATCAGCATAGGCGCCATGGCGCCGGGCACCTCCTGGTACGTCTTTGGCGCTACTCTGGCGAGCCTGTTGCAGGAAGCCCTCCCCGAGAATAGCCGGGTCGAGGTCATCGCCCGCGGCGGAGGCGTGGGCAATCCCATACTGGTCGACCGTGGGGACGAGACCATTGCTCTTGCTCAAACCTTTACGTCCTTCTGGGCCTATCATGGCGAGCCCGGAGTCTACCGGGGCAAGAAGCATTCAAACCTCCGGGCTCTGGTGGGAGGATTGAACTCGGTGTGGGTGACAGCCATCCTGCAGCAGGAGTTCATCGATCGCACCGGCTACGACACCCTGGAGCAGGCATTGCTCTCCGACCAACCCATTCGGGTCGTAATGAAACCTCAAGGGAGCTCGGTTCCCCTGCTGGTCGACCTCATCTTTGAGCTCTTGGGAACTAGTCGAGAACGGATCGAATCCAGAGGAGGAAGGATCATCCAGGTGACGGCCAACCAGATTCCCAGCCTGCTCAGAGATGGAGGTGCCGACCTCTACTTTGAAACCGCCCTCCGAGGACATCCAGCCGTTACCGAAGTGACTCGAACGATCGATGTCCGTTTCATCGATATGCCCGGGAACGTCTTGAGCAAACTTTCAGAGCGGGGCATACACTCGAGCTCCATGCCGCATTGGTTCAAGGGGCAGTCGGGCCCGACTCAGGCCATCGAGTTGGGGACGGTCGTGATTGCCCACCAGGCTCTCTCCTCCGATCTTGCCTACTTGATCACCAAGACGATCTGCGAAAACAAAGACCGGATGGCAAAGGCCCACAAAGCCTGGATCGATTTCGACCCGGCCCAGTCCGGTTCGGCTGAGAAGACTGGCATTCCGTTGCATCCTGGAGCCCAGCGTTATTACCGGGAAAAGGGATGGCTCTGATCCCAGGAGATCACACTCGATTCGGAGGGCTCGTTCGCTGGTTCCGCGCTCTGCTCGGGATCTTCTGGCTCGTTTTCCAGCTCTACATTATCTGGTATCCCCAAGCACCCCTGGTACAGCGCCCCCTCCACCTGATCCTGGCCCTGGTCCTGTTCTTACTCTGGAACCCGCTCAAGTCGAGAAGGCTGGGACCAGTCTGCGGAGTGCTTATCGACTCTGTCCTGACAGCGGCCGCGTGTGCCGGCGGAGCATATTACCTGCTCTCCTCTACCCGCCTGACGGAGCGCATGGAGGGGATCGATCCTGTCGGGGCCATCGATATCTGTTTCGGCATCCTGCTTCTGGCGGTGCTCCTCGAAGCCGTCCGCCGGGCCGTAGGTTGGTCGCTGTTGACGGTCCTGTTGCTCTTTCTGGGCTATGCCTTCGTGGGGAAATGGGTTCCGGGCTGGCTGAACTTTTCGGGGTTCAGTCTGGATCAGGCAGTGGAGATCCTGACGATGTCTCTAAACGGCATCCTGGGCATCACCACACAGACCTCGCTGCAGTTCGTCTTCTACTTCATCGTTTTTGGCGCGGTCTACTCTTCAATCGGAGGAGGTCAGCTCTTCATCGACATTGGGCTCAGACTCAGTGGACGGCACCGTGCGGGTGCGGCCAAGGCCGCGGTTGTTTCCAGCAGCCTCATGGGGAGCATCAGCGGAAGTGCCGTCGCGAACGTCGCGGCAACCGGTGTGTTCACCATCCCCCTGATGCGGAAAGCAGGCTACTCCAGGGAACAGGCGGCGGCAATCGAGGCCATCTCCTCCACCGGTGGACAGTTGATGCCACCAGTCATGGGGGTAGCCGCCTTTCTGCTCGCCGAGATGCTGCAGATCGACTACACCGGCGTCGCTCTGGCTGGACTCATACCCGCCCTGGCCTTTTACACCACCATTTTCGTCCAGGTTGATCTCGACGCCCGCAAGACCGGGCTAGGAACCGTCCAGGACGAAACCAAGGGAACCCAACCTCCGATCCTGGGGCGCGTCTACCTGTTGACTCCCGCCGTCGCTCTGGTACTGGTTTTGCTATCGGGATATTCGGCCACCTACGCTGCTACCGTGGCTACCGCTGCCTGCATCGTCATCGGCCTGGTCCAACCCGTGAATCGGCTCGACCTACCCCGACTGATCGGCGCTTTCTTCGAGGGAACCAGACAGGCTAGTCAGGTAGCGATACCCATATCAGCGATTGGTATCATCATTGCAGTCGCAATCCAGTCCAATCTAGCTCTCAAGTTTTCCTCGCAGCTGATCGCTGGAGGAGATGGCTCGTGGCTGGGCTCCATGCTCCTGATCATGTTAGGTTGCCTGATCATGGGTACGGGACTGCCAACCGTAGCGGCCTATAGTATCGGTGCTATTCTGTTCGTCCCGGCACTCCTTGAAATGAACATCTCGGAAATGCAGGCGCATTTCTTCGTCATGTACTACTGCGTCTTGTCCATGATCACGCCTCCGGTAGCCTTGGCTTCCTATACAGCAGCAGGGATAGCCGGAAGTCAGCCCATGCGGACAAGCTTCCTTGCTTGCCGTCTCAGCTTTGTCTCTTTCTTGATCCCTTTTGCTTTCGTTTTCGATGCGTGCCTATTGGGAGTAGGGTCCCCAGGCTGGGTTGCAATAGCCTTTCTGTCACTGTTGGCGGGCAGTGCCGGTTGGGCGGTGGCCTTGGTAGGCTATCTCAATCGACCTCTTGGTCTGGTCGAGCGTGTGTTCATCGGGGTTGGATCCGTGGTGCTGATCTTCGCACCTACGGCAACCTTGCTCTGGCTCCTGGGGCTCACGTTTCTTGTTCTTTGTGCGCTCTGGGTTTTGGTCCTGCAGCGGAAGAGTGGAGAACCAGACTGAATCGGCTGGGATCAAGCGGGAAGCAGCTTGGGTTGCCTCTACGATGATCCTCGCTAGCACCACTGACAGAGCCGTGACCGTGAGGGAGCGGGATCCGACATCTTGATGTCGGGAATGATGCCCCCTGGGGACGGAGAGACGCTCTGGTTATTGAAGTCCAAGGGGATCCGATCCATGATCAGATCCCGCTCCCTCACGGTCACGGCTCTGTCAAATGGCGACTATTGCATGATCTCGTCGCCGATGAAGTTTCAGCTGAGCCCCGCCACCGGCTGCACCGGATCGTACAGGAAAGAAACTATTCAAGCCATGAAAGCCTGCAGCGCAAGCGAGGGGTTGGGGAGGGCACGATTCCAATGAAGTTTCAACTGAGAGCTACAACCCAAGGATCCTGGCCGCAGTACCTCCCATAATCTGAGCGAGATCCTCCGGACCTAGGAAGTCGCAGTATCTCTCGACCCAATCACGCGACTGCCGATAGGTGCAGAACCTGTTCTGGAACGGCATATCGGTTCCCCAGAGGAGTTGGCCAGGGCCGATTTCCCGACACATCATCTCCAGCGTGGACCAGACCTCGCGGTAGGGAAAGTCGAACAGGTCTCCCAGGCGAACTGGAAAGCTGACCTCGAAATGGCATTTAGGATTGCGGAATGGCTCCCAGATGGCTTCCGGAAGGGTGATCTGGTCGCCGTCTACGAACACCCTCCAGGGAAAGCCGTGGGTGAGGCCGCAGATCACGTCGGGATAGCGTTCCATCCAGCGCATCAGAATCTTGAGCTGGTCGAGATAGCCCTGCTGCTGCTCCTGCCGGCTCAGCTCTTCAGTCAACTCTCTGGGGTCCGTCCCCAGCGTGAAAAACACGGGCACACCCAACCCTGAAGCGGCTTTCCAGAAGGGTCGAAAAGGACCATCGTCCCAGGGGTCACTGCCCTCCAGGTAGGCCAGTGGAGGAATGAACTTGATGGCATGGAGTCCAAAGCCGGAGATCGCCGTCTCGAGTTCCTCGATCACAGAATCGGTCTCGCTCCTCAGGCGCCACTCGTCGACTGGAGCCATGGATCGCAAGCGATCCGGATAGAGCCGCACACACTCCGCCAGGTAGGCAACATCCCGACCCAACATGGGATCAGTGTGCAGCACTGCCGCATCGACGCCAGCGTAGTCCATCTCGGCGATCAGGCTGTGGGCCGTGTACTCGAGATGCTTCAGGTTCGGGGGGTAGAACTGCTTGGTGTAATCCTCGCCGTCGACCGTCCACACGACCCGACCGCGGTCGTGGTCAACCCTGAAATCCACATCCGGTAGATCAAGCCGCTGATCGACTCCCGGAGGAGCCAGCGGCTCCGAGGAAGCAGCCGCCCCATCCCGGACTCTCCAGGCGGGTTGATGGTGTCCCGCATGCGCCATCTGGAGCCATTTCAGGTGCTCTTTTCCGCTGGAGTGCCCCGCAGGCTCATCCCCGGAGGGAAAACAATAGACGTGAGAATCAATAATCATGGTTTCGCTAGTACAAAGCTACAGACGTTATATCTATGGAACTACAAAATATCTATGGAACTACAAAAAAGGAAGCGACCGTAGGATGGGCACTCTTGCCCGTCAGTCCCCCGACGGGAAAGAGTGCCCGTGCTACTTGTCAGTCGTTGCTGATCGGCCTCTATACCAACACGTACTTCCCACCCGGCTTCAAGATCACGATGTCCGTATTTGGGATATGGTAATTGCGAGCGGCAATGGCCGTAACGTACTCGGCCGGGTGCCCTCCCTGTGAGCGTACCGGAGGATAGAAGAAGCCGAAGTGACAGGGGATTACAACCCGCGGCTGGAGTATCTGGGTGAGCAGCGCCGCGAAGCCTACGCCGAAGTTGGTGTCGTTGATGGGCAGGAGCAGATAATCGACGTCCAGATTGCACATCTCGTTCTTCCGCTCGTGATCGAACCGGTTGTCGCCGGGATGGTAGATGTTCCCATGTCGGGTCTTGATCAGGAAACCACAGGCACCCGGCGAATGATCGGAATACTGGATTTCGATGGAAAAGTTCTCGAAATCGAAGGCGGATCCATAGCGTCCTTCGACCAGCAGTCCCGCTGCGATTCCTTGCTTCAGCAGGTCTTTGTGGCAGGCCTTGGAGGCGACGATCTTGGGCTTCAGATGGGCGATCTTCTGGATCGACCTGGGGTCACAATGATCGGTGTGTTCATGGGTGAGTAAAACAACATCTGCCTTCTTCACTTCATCGGCCCGCAGAGGAAAGTGAGACGGCTGGGTATAGACCTGTTCGAGATCGTAGTGCTTCACCTCAACTTGTGGCCGACCCGTGGCTTGATACTTCTCTCTGGTTTGGACGTATTCTGGATTGTCTCCACTGAAGATTGGGTCCAGGAGAATGAAGCTTCCCTGGAGGCGAATCAAGAAACCTACATTGACCAGATACCAGATGGCATCGTAGTCGGTGTTCCCGAATGCCTCACTCGCAATGCTTCGGGAGGCCGACGGATTTCGCCTCTCCGACGGAGGATGGCCTTTAGGACTACCCTCCACTGGACCGGGACCCGCCCCCATTGCCAATCCCGCTCCTAGAAAAGTTCGACGATTCATGTCTCAGGCTCCTTCGAAGAAAAACTGATGGTTCAATCGACATTCTGACCGGGTGTCAGCATCCCACTACGAGGTATGCTACGTGCTTCATCCAAGAAGGTCGCACCTTGACCTTCCCGAGCACGCCTTTAACATAGGGAATTATCGTACTCTGGGACAACAGCATGGGACAACAGCAATCGAACCGTCAGTTTCGTCAGACTCTCTCCAGTGCCCAGCGCATCGTAGTGAAGGTGGGTTCGGGCGTGCTGGTTGGCGAGGGCCAGGAATTGGACAGGACTCGAATTGGAAGGCTGGTGGAAAGCCTGGCTCGGCTTCTGCAGAAGCAGCACCAGATCATCCTCGTTACCTCGGGTGCCGTCGCGGCAGGCGCGCCTGCCATGGGTCTCATCGGCTCTCCCAAGACCATCCCCCAAAAACAGGCGTGTGCTGCCATTGGACAGAATCTGCTGATGGCCCTCTACGAGCAGCTTTTTTCTCTCCAAGACCATCACACCGCGCAGATTCTCCTGACGCAGGACGACTTCCGGAACCGCGAGCGCTATCTGAACGCCCGCAATACTCTGGAGACCCTTCTCTCGGCACGGATTCTTCCGATCGTGAACGAGAACGACACCGTGGTCGTTGAGGAAATCAAGTTCGGGGACAATGACAACCTCTCCTCCCAGGTAGCCGCCCTGGTCCAGGCCGATCTTCTACTCATTCTGTCGACAGTGGAGGGGTTCTACGAGCCCCCTGCTCCGGGAACTTCTGAACACCCCAAGATCATCCCTACCGTCTCCCAGATCGACGACACCCATTTTGGCTACGCGCAAGATGTTGATAGTCCCTCCGGAGTCAGCACGGGCGGGATGAGATCGAAGCTCATCGCGATCGAGAAGGCGGCACACTACGGCATTCCCTCCGTTCTTGCCAGCGGGCTCAACCCAGGGGTGATCGAACGTGTGCTGGCGGGCGATGAGAAGGGTACGCTCTTCCTTCCGCTCGAGGAACGGCTGTCGGCTCGTAAGCACTGGATTTTCCACTCGCTTTCTCCCGTGGGGAGCCTCACGGTGGACAGCGGCGCCGTTCGTGCGATCCTGGAGCAGGGCAAGAGTCTCCTCGCGATTGGCATCGCATCCGTGAGCGGCAAGTTTGGCTCCGGAAACGCGGTGCGGGTGCTGGGACCCGACGGAAAGGAGATCGCTCGGGGGCTCAGCTACTATAGTTCCGCCGAAGTAGAGATCATCAAGGGCGGCAGGAGCGACGAGATTGAATCCCGGTTGGGCTACACTTACTATGACGAGGTGATCCACCGGGACAATCTGGTTCCGGTGAATCGGGGTGCAGGTCCGAGGCAATAAACATGGAATCCATACTCGAATCTCTGGAGACCGAGATCATCTCCCTGGCGGCGCGAGCCCGTAAGGCCAGCCGCGCAACGTCCTATCTGGACACCCAGACCAAAAATCGGCTGCTCTTGAGTATCGCCCAGCAGTTGGACGCACCGGACACCCGACAAGAGCTGCTGAGCGCCAACCAGAAGGACCTTGCCGCAGCCCAGAAGAAAGGTGTCAGGGGGCCACTGATGGACCGTCTCAAACTGGATGAAAAGCGGATAGCCGCCATGATTCAAGGCCTGAAGGAAGTTGCGGCTCTGCCCGATCCCGTCGGAGTGATACGCAATTCCTGGACCCGTCCCAATGGACTCGAGGTAAAAAAGGCGACTATTCCCCTGGGCGTCATCGGCATCATCTATGAGGCTCGACCCAACGTTACGATCGATGCCTTTGCTCTCTGCTTCAAGGCAGGTAACGCCACTGTGCTCAAGGGCGGATCGGAGGCAATCCACTCGAATCGTGCGTTGGTGAAGATAGTTTCCACTACTCTCGCCCCTGAGGAGCTAGGTGACGCTTGTCAGCTCGTAGACTCCACCGACCGCCAGGCGGTCAGCCTGCTGCTCCAACAGGAAGAGAACATCGATCTCATCATCCCTCGGGGAGGCGAAGGACTCATCCGGTTCGTAGCCGAAAACAGCCGCATCCCCGTAATCAAACACTACAAGGGCGTCTGCAACGTCTACGTCGACCGTGAGGCCGATCTGGGAAAGGCTGTTTCCATCGCCGAGAACGCAAAGGTTTCACGTCCTTCGGTGTGCAATGCGATGGAGACACTCCTGGTCCACAAAGCCGTTGCAGCAGAGTTCCTACCGCTCTTCCAAGAGCGCATGAGGCAATGTGGAGTTGAGATCCGAGGAGATGAAAGGACTCAGCTCTTGATTCCGGAGGCTCTTCCGGCTTCCGAAGAGGACTATCACGCCGAGTATTTGGATCTGATTCTGGCTATCCGAGTCGTCTCCGACCTGGACGAGGCAATCCGACACATCGGAGAATACGGATCAGACCACACCGAGGCCATTGTCACCGAGAATCAAACCACGGGGCAGGAGTTCCTAGATCGTGTCAACTCCTCTGTGGTACTCCTCAATGCCTCCACCAGGTTCTCCGACGGCGGTGAGCTTGGTCTGGGTGCGGAGATCGGCATCAGCACCACCCGACTACACGCTTATGGGCCTATGGGTCTTGAAAGCCTGGTTACCGAGAAGTTCGTTATCTACGGAAATGGACAGATTCGGAAGTAAGCATCGCAGATCCCCAAGATGCAACAAGTAACACGGGCACTCCTGCCCGTCGGGGAGACCAACGGGCAGGAGTGCCCGTGTTACTTGTTGCATCTTGGAACCTACCAGCCTCACAGACTCGCTATCCGCCCAATCAGAGGCCAGAAATCAAGCTGCTCCACGGCGTGGCTGCGGTAGATACCCACCGTGTCAGCGCCGTTGGCTCTTGCGCGACGCGCTGCTTCCAGCAGCAGCTTCGAGTCTTGGAAGCTTCCCACGTGGTAACAGGATAACTCGGCCACCAGTGGACAACGGCCCTTGATGATCTCCGCTGCCTGGCGAACCTGGCGTTCCACCTCGGACACATCGGAGGTGGTGCGGAACCAGAGGTGGATCTCATCCACCAGCTGCTGGTCCACCCAGAGGGGCCAGTCCTGGAAGACCTTCAGATAATCGTCCCGATCTCGTGCCACGAAGGCTACCGTCATCGGTGCTTCCGGATCTCTTTTTCTCAACTTCTCTCTCAGCTCCCGCAAGGTGCTGGTGACATAGTCAGCCCGAAACTGCACCCAACTGGGATCATGGTTGGGAAGATCGAAGGGATTCTTACCCTGTTTTTCCTGAAAGGCCTTGACCACGGGTTCTTCGTAGCCATAGACGCAAATCCCGTCATCGTCCCGGTTGGTGCTGACGAATTCGATCTGGACACCATTTCCTCCATTTCGCTCCAACATCTCCAGGTACTGATCGGCTTCGTATCTCCGAACCTCGGAAAAAGCCAGACTCATCGAAACCCTCTGACCGGGCTTCATCTCGTCGCTGGGCTCCCGACCGTGAGCCCAGAACTCCGGATGCTTCTCGGCAAAAGCACTGACCTTCTTGCTGATTCCTCCCGGGCTCCAGATGGGGCGATGCTGGTTCAGCAGCGTCTTGCTCGCACGCGAGCGTGCCGACGCGTAGTGGACAGACCAGGCATGGTTCTGCTTCATACTTCCATGCGAGTTGAAGGCCAGATAGGGATGGACCCCAATACCTTTATCCTGGGCTGCTTCCACCAGGCTTCTGGTGCCATTCCAGGGCACCAGCTCGGTCACTCCGTGCTGGGAGCACTTCTCTACAAAAGCCACCACCTTCTCCTCGTCTGAAGGTGAACTGGGATTGACAAGCCCCCCTCGATCACACCAGAGCGGAAAGCGGCGCTCCGGCTTTTGAGAACTCTTCGAAGAAGCCAACGACTCACGCAACATACCTGCCTGCCTCCTAAACCAATCGTGTGACGATATCCCCCAAGATCGAGCCCGAACATAAACCCGAAGCATACAGAAACGCTGGAAAGGTTGCTACAGAGCGCACCATGAAGAATCCGTCGCACGTCCGTGACGAAGGCGTTGCTGGGGGTAGGACGGACACTCCTGCCGGTCGAGAACACAGACGGGCAAGAGTGCCGTCCTACTGCTCTCAGCCCTAGCCGAGTAGTGCCGTATCCACGAGTCTGTTCGGTGGTCTGGTTACGGAAGCACATCGGTGATATAAGTCGTGCCTGTCCAAGCACTTCAAACGGGCGCTCAGAGATCAAAAAGGGGAGAAGCACATGCGATTGAAAAGGCTATCGTCGCTGATACTGGTTTGCAGCTGGGTCCAGGCGGCGGAAATCGAAGAAAACAAGCCGCTGGAGATTGGGTCCAGACTGGAGCTTTTCGTAGACGACTACTTGATCGAACACACGGACGGGGTCCAGCTCCAGCTGCAGGAACCAAATCCGGCAGGGAAGATCTTGACATTCGACAAACCCTGGGAGGGGACTACGAGCCTCTACCACACGGTCTTCAAGGATGGAGACATCTACCGCATGTATTACCGCGGCAGCAGCCATGAGGGCTACTCCAATCCGCGTTTCGTGGCTCCGGGAGAAACGGTGATCCCCGTACACCCGGAGGTTGGGTGCTACATCGAGAGCAAGGACGGCATCACGTGGAACCGCCCTTCCCTGGGACTGATCGAATTCGAGGGCTCCAAAAACAACAACATCGTCTGGATCGGCAAGGGAAGCCATAACTTTGCGCCCTTCAAGGACGGGAACCCCAAGGCGAAGGCTTCAGAACAGTACAAAGCCCTCGCCGGTGGCCCCCTCCTGGCCTTGAGCTCGGCCGATGCCATTCACTGGAAGAAGATGCAGGAGGAGCCCGTGATCAGCGATGGGGCCTTCGATTCCTTGAACGTCCCCTTCTGGGATCCGGTGAGACAACTCTATGTAGCCATCTATCGAGACTTTGACAGTGTTCGCACCATTAAATGTGCCACCTCGAAAGACTTCATCAACTGGACCAAAGGAGAGTGGGCTGATTACGGAGAGGCACCCCGCGAGCATCTCTACACCAACGGGACCAAACCCTACTTCCGTGCTCCCCATATCTACATGGCATTTCCCAAGCGGTTGATGCCCTGGAGGACATCCCACGACAACGCTCCCCTACCGGGCGTGTCAGAGGGGGTCTTCATGACCAGCCGAGACGGCGTGCACTGGGATCGGCGATTCATGGAAGCCTTTGTGCGGCCAGGTCGGGACCCCAAGAACTGGATGCATAGGACCAACATGATCTCGGCTGGAACCGTCCCAACGGCATCCGACGAGGTCTCCTTCTATGTCGCTCGCCACTACACCTCTCCCAGCGCCCACCTGGAACGGATGACCGTGCGGACCGATGGCTTCGCGTCAGCCCACGCCGGTTACTCTGGTGGTGAACTGATCACCAGGCCAATTGTCTTCGAAGGACTCAATCTGGTTTTGAACTTCGCCACCTCGGCAGCCGGCAGCATTCGGCTAGAGATCCAGGATATCAATGGAAATCCCGTGCCTGGCTTTGCCTTGGAGGCTTCCCCTCTGATCTGGGGAGACGAGATCGAGCACATGGTCAAGTGGGACCGAGGCCATCCCAAGGCCCGCAGCGACACCCTGAACCGAATCGCTGGTAAGCCGGTCCGGCTAAGATTCGTAATGAAGGATGCGGATCTCTACTCGCTCCGGTTCCAGTAACGAGGAAGGCGATTCGAGAAGAAGGCCGATAAGGAAGGGTCAATCCCATTGGGATTGACCTTTCCTTTGACTCTTTGAAAGACGCTAGGCAGGTGCAGCACCGATGACCGCACAGGCGAAAATAGCGGTTAGACCTGGGGCTCCCAACCCTTGGCGTACTCCCGAGACCAGTACTGCATCGCCTCCGGATCGTTCTTGATGTGACCGTTGCTGGGGTCACACGTCAGGTTGCGCCCGGTTCGATGGGCGATGTTCCCAAGGTGACACATCAGGGTGGTCTTGTGGGCCTCTGCAATTTCCGTATTTAAACTGAGAGGCTTGTCATTGCGGATTGCCGCCAGGAAGTTCTGGGCGTGTGGAATGTCGCCGTAGGTGTCCTCGGGAGACTTTTTCACCACTTCGCCATCTTTGTCGAGGATCGTGTATGAGCCTTTCGACCCCAGATCCAAGGCCCCGTTGTCCCCATAGAAGGTTATGAAACCGGGGCTGTGACGATTGCAGCTCAAGCCGGCCCAGGTGATCGAACGCTTTCCTGGAAACTCGTAGCAAACCGTATGGGTATCTGGCGTTTCCTGGTCATCGTCGAAGCAATAGCGGCCTCCGCTGGAAGTCACCCCGGTCGGGTAGTCAACTCCCATTCCCCAACGGCACAGGTCCAGGGTATGGACGCCGTTGTTCCCCAGCTCACCATTTCCCCAGTGCCAATGCCAATGCCAATTGTAGTGGATCAGATTGTCCTTGTAGGGAAACCGGGGAGCTGGACCCTGCCACATATCGTAGTCCAGATGGGACGGTGCCGCAGTCGGCTTTCCTCTTCCCAAAGTACCGCGGCCGCTGTTGTACCAGGTCCGCACCATGTAGACGCGTCCGATCACACCTTCGTGGAGTTGCTGAATAGCCTCCTGGGTCCCGGGTGAGCTCCGTCTTTGGGTCCCCATCTGGACCGCTCGATTGTATTTGCGCGCCGCCTGAACCATGAGCTCCCCCTCTCGGGGATTGTGGCTACAGGGCTTCTCGACGTAGACGTGCTTGCCGGCAGAGCAGGCTAGAATCGTACCAGGGGCATGCCAATGGTTGGGGCCTGCGTTGGCCAGGGCATCGACAGCTGGATCCTCCAGAATCCTCCTGAAGTCGGTCACCTTCTGCGGGGCCTTACCCAGCTTCTCCTCCAACATCTTGGCAACCTTGTCCAAGCGCTGGGAGTCCACATCACAGATGTATTTCAGGTGGACGTTGGGTTGACTGCCCAGGCTCATCGCCAGAGTCCTACCCCGGCTCATGCCCATGACCCCGAGCACCACCCGAGTGTTGGGGGAGTCGTACTTGGATGTGGTCTTGGCCGAAACGGCCACGCTGGAAGCAGCAGCACTCAGTGCGGCACTCCCCAGAAAACGTCGGCGATCCATAGATGTGGACATATTTGCTCCTCCTTTGGAAATTATCTACCCATTATCCTCTCTGCCGCAGAACCATTCAACCCGACCTTTGGTGTGTTACTGAACAACGAGATGATCCTGGAAAGCCTCTCGCTATTCCCCACCTCTGGCCGCTTCACTTCGGTCCAGGAAGCCCCTGGCCCCGGCTGCCAACCAAGGAGCGGTGCTGGTTAGGAAACAGCGGACTCCGGCGGCCGAATATCGGCCCACGTTTTCGTTATTGGCCAAAGTACCGGCGACGCGGCCGCGTTTCTGGATTCTCGCCAGGGTCTCGTCGATGGTCGTCTGCACCTGGGGATGGTCAAGCTGACCGATCAATCCCATGGTGGCAGCCAGGTCGCTGGGAGCCACGAAAAAAACGTCGATGTGGTCCACCTCCAGAATCTGGTCAAGGTTTTCAACCGCGACAATGTCCTCGATCAGCACGATCAGGAGCGTGTGATCATTGGCCACCGACATGTAGTCCGTCACACCAATACCCTGACGACTGGTGAACAGGCCCCTCCGGCCCAAAGGCGCGAACTTGCCCCCTTCCACCACGTTCTCCGCTTCTTCCCGGGTGTTGACATGGGGCACTACGATGCCCTGAGCTCCGCGGTCCAGGCTCCTGTAGACGAGCGACTGCTGATTGCTATTCACTCGCAAGACGGAAGTCATGCCCCACAAGTCACAGGCACGGGTCAAATCGGGGATGTCCCCGAAGTCCACGGATCCGTGCTCCGCTTCTAACCAGGCTCCGTCGAATCCGACGGGTCCGAACAGGTCAATCTCGTCTGGGCCTTCCAAACCCGAAACCAGATAGGCCATTTCACCGGAAGCCAGTTTCTGTTTCACTTTGTTGGGTCGCATGTTCACGTTGATCTCCTTCTCGTAGACGAGTGTCTTTAAAAACACTGAAGTATAACGGCAGCGGGAGGCAGCACAAAACGTCTGCGCAGAAAAGCTCGTCTTTAGAGCGCTCACCCCACCGTCAACCTCGAGGGACAATTGCTTCTCACCCCGACTTCGGGACACAATCACCAATCAACACGAAAGCTTTAAGTGCTAGGAGGGGCGAAGATGTCCAGAATGCTTATCGTCCCGGTTTTGATTCTGTGCTCAACAACTCTTTCCCTGGTCGCTGCTGACGAAAGTCTGATTCAGGCTGCACAAGCGGGCGATACCCAGACGGTTAAGGCCCTGCTGGAAAAGGGTGCCAGAGTCAAGCCCAAGAATAAACTGGGGGAAAACGCTCTGATGTGGGCTGCAGCAGCCGGGAATGCCCAGATCGTCCAGGCGCTGGTGGGCAAAGGGGCAAGGGTCAAAGACACCGACAATGCAGGCATGACGGTCCTGATGTGGGCATCCGGCCACGATGAGGTGATCGGGATTCTGAAGAAGGCCGGAGCAGAATAACAGTAATCGGCTTGTGCTAGTGCAGCGCGCCACAAGTTTTGAACCAGGGTCCCGCAGCCCCTCGTCGTCGCTGGCGTTGTTGCGCTCGACTCGGAATATAGCCCGATATGCCTCGCTCGCGACGCCTAGCCAGCGACAACGATTGACTACTGCCCCCTGGCTCAGAACTTATGGCGAGCTGCCCTAGGACTTTCTGGGGAGCAAGCCTGTCGTCCAATCCGCTATCACGCTGGCCAGTTGTCCCAGAATTTCGTGGTTGGTCTTCCCCGACTTGCGGGGAACATGAAAGGAGTGGTCCGCGGACTCCACGACATGAAGCGTCGCCCGATCTCTCAACTGCTCGCAGATGGGCCCAAGCAATGTCAGATCTGCCAGCCTGTCACGAGTTCCCTGCAAAAAGAGCATTGGCATCTCGATCTAGGGCAGATGGTCGGCCCTTCGGACCTCCGCTCTCCCCGGAGCATGCAGGGAAAATCCAAGAAAGACCAACCCCTGGACCATGGACAAACCGGACTGGGCTGCCAGCAGAGACGTCATGCGTCCGCCCATGGACTTCCCCCCTGCCAGAAGCTGGAGTTCCGGGGCCGCCTCCGAGGCGGCGGCAACCGCCGACTCAACCGTTGCCAAGAGGGTCTTCTGGGAGTCCGGAAAGCGCTTACCGCGTTCCCGATAGGGAAACCGATAGCGAAAGGTGGCAATGTCCAGTTCGAATAGGGCGACACTGATCGACTCCATGAACGCGTGCTTCATTCCCGCCCCGGCACCACGGGCCAGGAGAAGAAGCCATTTCGCCTTCTCGGGACGACACATCAAAGCCGAGACCGGCCCTGCTTTTTCGGTGGCGACGAACTGGAGAGGTATCGTGGGAGGCAGTATTTCAGGACCCATTGACTCGAGTCTCTAAAGGTCCATAATGCCATGTCCAATGGAGAACTCAAGCTGAGAGAGAAACCAGTACGCATCGCAATCATTGGCGCGGGCGCAGTCAGCGACTATCACCACGTGCCTGGAATCGGGTTGGATCCCAGGGCCAAAGTGGTCGCGATTTGCGACAAAGACACCCAGCTCGTCGCCGAACGCCAAGAGCAGTGGGGAGTGGCGAAGGGTGCCCTCGAAGTCGACGAGATCGTCGAAGATCCCGAGATTGATGCCGTCATAATCGCTACCCCTAACTTCACCCATCGATCCATTGCGATCTTAGCAGCCCAGGCGGGGAAGCACATTCTGTGCGAAAAACCGTTGGGATCGATGCGGCCGAGGCCGAGGAAATGTACCTGGCGGCCAATCGGGCAGGCGTAGTTCACATGACCGCCTTCACCTACCGCTTTGCGCCGGCGATGCGTTACCTCAAACACCTGACCAAGAGCGGAGCGCTGGGCGAGCCCCGCCACTTTCGCAGCCAACGCTTCCTCGATCTCCCTGACACCCACTGGGGATGGCGTCAATATAAAGCCTTCGCCGGGGCGGGAGACCTCTTCGATATGACGATCCATAGGTTGGAACTGGGAATGGACCTGTTGGGTCCGCTGCATTGGATCTGTGGTGCCGTCGCCCGCTTCGCCGAGCGCGATCAGACCGCCGAAGGAAAGCCCTGCCGTCCCTCTGAAGTAGATGACTGGTCAAGCATGATCGGTGAATTCAGGGAAGGCGGCGTGGGTGTCTGGGAGGGCACGACCCTGGCCAAAAGGGGTACGCCCGCCAGGGCTTTCACCACGAGTGGGCAGAGATCGACGGATCTGAGGGTTCAGCGGTGTATCAGCTCCACACTCCCAACACCATTCTGCTGGGAAAGACCGCCAGCGATTTAGCGATTACCGACGTGCCCAAAGTCTATCTGAATCCCGCGGAAAGCCCGCGTGCCCCCTCTGTGGGAGAACCGGCTACCGTTTTCCGCTACGACATCGTATGGGAGTTCGTTTCCGCGATTCTGGAGAGAAGAGAGGCTGTCCCCAGCTTCCGGCTCGGCCTTCGAGCTCAGCAGGTGGCAGATGCCGTCCTGGCCAGCCAGGCAGAGCGGCGTTGGATCGAGCTGCCTAACCTCACAGAATAGGATTTGGCACGCCTTGACAAAGCGCTTCCAAGGCACTATTCGAGAAATCATTCGGCCCACGTTCGTTATAGATTTCTTCAGAAGAGCGGAAAATGGGACGTACACTAGGCTGAAACTTTATTCGGTAGGAGATCATCCGAGAGTCGCCAATGACAGAGCCGTGCCTGCGAAGGAGCGGTACCGGCATACCGATGCCGGAAACAACCGACCAAACAGACGGTAGCCGATTGCATCCCCCTTTGCGGCATGTCCCGATCGGTGATCGGGAGCGCTCCTTTGCAGTCACGGCTCTGTCATTGGCGGTAGCGACAATCACGGCAGACGTAACCGAAGTTTCTCTCTCGAATGGGGCTGCACCGCTGGGGGGCCACTGACCAGAAAAAATCGGAAACAGTGGCTGCAGCAGAAAAGCAGGAGGAGGAAAGCGTGGCGGACGAAAAGGTGTTGTGGTCAGTGGTCCAGAACGAGATCTACAGCGACGGCTCTATCAAGGTCCGTCGCATGAGCGGACACGAGTTCCAGGAGGTCCCTGAAATCAAGAAACCCTCCACAAGAGACGGAAGCTGGGAGAGAAAATTCGCCTTTGACTACAGTCGGGAAGCACCGGGACGGCCCGACGCTTTGATCGGGCTGCCGGGCGCAGGTCAAAGCCCCGGGTACGACAGCGAACATGGTGAAAATTGGGAGCTTCCTACCGGTTTGGGTTCTCAACCGTGGATCGAGCAGTGGGAGAATATACCTCTCAGGCTACGACCTCCAGGGAGTGATTATTTTCATGGAGTTTCCCCAGATTCCTTCCGGGGATCCCAACAACACTTACACCGAAGGCGACCCGTCCCGCGTGCGCGCCGCCTCGAGGTAATGGCCTGACAGGGCAAGCAACAACCGACCTCTGATCTGGCGTCAGCCGAACCGAGGTATTGAACCGGAGAATTTCTAAGGCCGGAGGAGGAGCTTCGCCTTCGCATGTTCGGCGTTTTTCGGTTTGTGCTTCTTCAGCAGTGCCTTCCGACCCAGTGGCCTCCTGCTACTCGATCTTCGTCGACCTTACTTCCAGGATCGAGGTCTCGTCGAAGTAGGATGGCCACTCGGCTGCGACCTTCTTCATGCCTGGCTGCTCAGCCACCTTCGTCCAGGCCTCGTAGCTGTCCACTTCGATCTCCTCCAGAACGTGAAATTCGAGGGGTCCCTCCCCCGAAGAACTGATCTCCGAGACTTGGAATTTCTGGATGCCCGGCTGGGTCGAAGTAATCGGAACATCGACCTCCAGCGTCCACTTCCGGGACTGCTCTGCTGTTACGCCTTGCTTCCTGCAGTAGAGATAGACGATGCGCTCCATGGTTCCCCTTTCTTGAGTATCAGGCGCAGAGTATGGGAAATGGAGGTTGGGTTTCAACCCCTTGCCTCCTTCGCGAGCCAGTCCCGGTTGACCGAAAGTGGGGAGGATTGATACATTCCGATCTCCATCACCGCGAGTTGATGGGCGACCAGTGGGTGCAGGGGTTACGCCTCTTCCGAGGAGCACGTTGCCAATGACTGAAACCAATCGCAGCCTCCCTCCTGAGAAGTCCGGGTTGACTCGCAGGCCCGGCTGCGCCCTGGATCGTGAGTTCTATAGCTCCCGCGAGATCTTCGAACAGGATGTCGAGCGAATCTACCTGCGCCACTGGTTGTTTTCCGGACACGTGAGCCGCCTAGCTCGCAGCGGTGATTTTTTTTCTCTACTCCATGGCGGACGAGTCGGTCATCATCGTCCGCGAGCAGGAAGAGATCCACGCACTGCACAATGTCTGTCGACATCGAGGCTCGCAAATCTGCCGCGAAGCTGAGGGAACCATAAAGATGTTTGTGTGTCCCTATCACAATCACAGCTGGACCTATGGGCTGGACGGCTCGCTGTTGTCGGCCCGCCACATGGAGGACGGCTTCTGCAAGAAGAACTATTCCCTGCACCGCTGCCAGGTTCGAGTGGTCGAGGGACTTATCTTCGTCTGTCTATCTCAGGACCCTCCACCCTTCGATGAGGTTGCCCGCGATGTCGAGGACCTGTACCGACCTCACGGATGGGACAAGGCGCAGATCTGCGCTCGAGTGCAGCATCTGATCCCTGCTAATTGAAAACTGGTAGCGGAGAACTTCTACGAATACTATCACTGCGCATCCACCCACCCTGAGCTCACAGCGGTGATGTCCTATGGGTCTGCCGATGAGTCGAGACGACTCGCCGATGATCTGGCACGATACACGGAGGAGTGGGAGAGGTAGACCTGCCAATTGGGCTACCCGGTCAATTCACTAAGGCGTCCCTCGGGCGTGAAGCAGCACGGAGGACGCATCCCATACGCCGGGGGTTCTTGACCCAGAGCCGCCTGGGTCAACCGGTAGCACCATTGATGGGTTCCTATACCGAGTACGACGGCGGAGTTACGAGCATGATGTTCTTTCCAGTCCACTAGTTCACAGCCTGCAACGACCACGGGATGCTGGCCCGCTTCACGCCTGTGTCCCCCCAGGAGACCGATGTTGAACTCACCTGGCTGGTGCATCCGGAAGCGGTAGAGGAAATCGATTACGAAGTCGAAGAGGTGACTTGGCTCTGGCTCAAGACCGTCGAGGAAGATCTGCACATCTGCGCTAATAACCAGGCCGGAGTCAATAGCCGGTTCTACGAGCCGGGACCCTACAGCAAGATGGAAGGTAAGGCTGACAGATTCGTGAAGTGGTACCTGAGAGAGCTAAACACCGATCCTCTAGCTGCCCCTTGAGCGGCGCGCCCCGACCGCCCATTTCTCCCATTCACTCGAGGCGGAGGACTTTGCGGGCGTTGGTCCAGAACACATCCTCGACCTGGCGATCCGAGAGTCCAAGATTCCACAAAGCCACCTTCAAGACCCGCAGGGACTCGAGACCCATGAAAAGCGGTTTGAGCTCGCGGTAGGAGACCCTACTCCAATCGAGGGTATCTTCATAAAGCCATATGTAGCTGTCTCCGATTGCAACGCAGCGCCCCCGCAGGTGGCTGATGGGGTAGTCGGAACCCCACATCAAGCGCTCGTGACCAAAGGTCCGAACGATTGGCTCCAGGGCTCCATTGCCGGTGATGGCCGACATATCAAACCAGACGTTGGTCAATCCCTTCAAGGAATGGATTCCTTCCGCCGTGTGATGGGGATTGAAGGCCGTACCGGCATGAGCCAGGATCAGGCGCATGCCGGGGTAGGTCTCGCAGTAATAGCGAATCTTCTGCTGATTCGTAGGGTCTGCCAGAGCGCGACTCTTGACCATATGGAGCAGAACAACCAGTTCTTCTTCGTGAGCGATTCGTACGTGTTCCTCGGCCAGAAACTGCTCGATCTCTGCCTCCCAGGTCTCCACACCAGGGGCGAAGTGCTGATACACCTTCAAGCCCACCATGGAAAGCCGGCGAACCTCCTGTCGGACCTCTTCAGGATCCATGTGAGGTGAAACGATCAGAAGGGAACGGGAATCCGGATCTTTGGCAACCTGAACGGCCACGTACTCATTGGAGACACGGTAGGTCTCAGGATGCAGTCCTCCTCCGAAAAAAAGGGCGTGAGTCTCCCGTCCCGGAGTGATCCACTGGATTTCCTCCTGATATCGCTCCAGGGGCAACTTCTCGGGACCGCCCTGCAGAATGGTCGGCTTCTTCCATTGCCAAAGCTCGTAAAGGTGGGCATGGACGTCGAAAATCCGGTCGGGCACAAAACTCTCGAGCTCCCGTTCGAAGAATTCCCGATCCAGATCCGTGAGTTCCCAGGTCAGCTTCATGATTTTATCTCCAATCTGGAAAGCAATTATTCCACACCGCCCGGTCTTAGACCATGAGCATTTCGGGTTGGATAATGGCATTGAGGTTGAGGGTGGGGGGGACAGGGGTACGCTGCATGAGACCCAAGACGACGGATTCAGATCGGGACTCTTGCATCCTCACACCAGCCAACCGGTAGGTGCAGCGACCAAACCTCACTGCTAAGCGGAGCGGCGTGTCCTCCGGCGACCCAGATCCTGTCCTGGAAGACGAAAGCGGAGTGCTCGTGACGCGGCCTCCAGAGGACCTCCGACTTCAGACACGTCCAGTGCTCACCGTCCGCTGAGCACCACACATCTCCCATATTTCCCTCCTCCTGCGACCATCCACCAAGAACCCAGATCCGATTCCGGTAGACCACCGATGAAAACCAGAGCCGGGGCTCCCACGGAGCATTCTCTCTCACCAGCGTCCATTCAACACCATCTTCCGAGCACCAGACATCGTTCAGGGCGAAATGCCTGGGAACGTAGTTCCCGCCTCCAAACACCCACATCTTCCCGTCCAGCACAACGGCCTGATGAAAGGCGCGAGGCGACCAGGGCGCCTGCTCCGTCGCCAACTCCCAGGTTTCGCCGTCGGTTGAGCACCAGACATCATTTCTAAGGCTGGTGTCGTCACCAAGAAAGTAGTTCTCGATTCCACCTAGAATCCACATCTTGTCCTGGAAGGCAATGGCGCCAGCCGCCAGACGAGGAGACCAACTCGCACGGGCCGTAGCCTGTTTCCAGGAGAGACCGTCGCTAGACGACCAGACTTCGCTGCTTGCCGAACATCCAGGCAACAAACCGTTGAACCATCCTCCCATCAGCCACATTCGGTCATCGAAGACCAGCGTCATCGGCAAGTCGCTATGCTTCCAGGGTGCCTCTCGCTGGAGCTGCGTCCAATTTCTTCCGTCGCGCGAGCTCCAGACATCCCGAGGGCACGGCTCAAAGGAACTGAACCACCCGCCCAAGATCCACATCTGGTCCCTGAAGACCAATTCTCCGGAGGAATCCCGTGCCCGCCATTCCGCCTTTTCGATGATTCGAATCCAGTCCGGAGTCATGATTTCCTTCCAGGTCTAGTAGGGATCTGCAGGTACGATATGCTCACCACTGCCATCTGGGCAAATGGGAGTATGATCCACTCAAAATATAATCTCGCAATTCCTGGGGCAAAGCTCGTTTTAATAGATGCAAGGAGTGTTCGCCATGAAAGTTCCGAGAATCGTCGAAGAGCTAGAGTTGATGGACAGGATCGACCACGAGAACACGGGAGTCCTGATTTCGGAATTGCTGAGTTCACCGAATTCCCTCCCAGCTCCCGATCGAGTCGAGACCAGGAGAAGGCAGAAAAATTACTGGGCGCACTGATTGATGAATTGGAAACTCTTGGAATTGTGATCGATTTCTGCGGCCACTGGTCCGAACGTAGAGCCTACCGGTACATCCTGCAGACTGTTCTGCGCAAAAAATACGACCGCCGCCTGGTGGCGACCTCCATAGTTACCCACTTCACCACCTATCAAGATTGCCCAGAATGCGACGAGGAATTCGATCAGCAGCTGGATGAGTCTGAGAGACCCTCTTGATTGCCGTTCGGGATCTGGATTGGCACCCCATACGCGACTTCATCTAGCAATCGTGACAGTGCCATAACCGGCTGATTGACATCTGCATGCACTCCTTCGACGTGGCGCGCCTGGGGGGCATGGGCCCTGTCAGTCCCGCTCCCTGACAGTCACGTCTCTGTCACCTGGTGAAGATTTTCTGCGCTTCCTCGTGGTTGAAGCGTCAGCCTAGTTTCGCCCCTAGGAAGCACCGGCCTCATTCGAGAAAGAAACTCTGGGCTACTGGGGAGGTTGTGCTGTTGTCCGGCTCTCTCCTCGGAACCTGGGCTCAGCTTGCTAACGACTCAAGTCGTTCGCGGCTCTGCCGGACTTGGCCTCGTAATATTGCCAATCTACCCCACTTGCGACACCATTGACTTCGGCTGTTTCCGGACTGCTCACTGCTCACTATTCAAGCTTCAGCTTAAACGATCGAAGGCGATCAGGGCTTCACCAGTGCCCCATCTATTCCCCTCACTGTGGTCCAGTCGGCATTGTGGTGGTTTTCCACGAGTGGGAATTTCCGGGCAATCCTTTCGTCGATATCAATTCCCAGACCAGGACCTCCGCTGCCATACAGATAACCGCCGCGAATGCGGGCCGCACCTGGCATCATCTCGTGTACCACATCGGGAAAGCTGTTCTCCTCCTGGATTCCAAAGCTTGGGATCGACATGTCTACGTGATAGGCGGCCAATTGGTTGACAGGATCGTTATCGCCACCTTCCTGCCAAGCCGTACGCACGCCGAAGTGCTCGCACAGTGTGGCGATCTTCCTGGCTTGAGTGATGCCTCCTATCGCGCAGACTCGACAACGGATAAAATCAATCAGGCGGTCCGAAATCAGAGTGCCCCATTCCAACGGATGGGTGAAGAGCTCTCCCATCGCCATCGGAGTGTTCGTTTGTGCTCGGATGGTTCGAAAGTATTCGATCTGCTCGGGAGGAAGGATGTCTTCGACGAAGAACATCCGCGCCGGCTCCATTCGCCGAGCCAGCTGCAGCGCGGCGGTCGGCGTCAGGTGCTCGTGCACATCGTGTAAGAGCTTGATCTCCCAACCGAGCTTGTTGCGAAGATGTTCGAACAACCTCGGAATGGTTTGGATATACAGCTCTTCGTCAAATGCCCTGCCCTGGTAACCCGATTCGGGCCGGCTGCCTTCACCAGGAGGAATAAAGCCACCGCCGCCATAGGATCCGAGCTGGACGCGTACGTGGCGAAAGCCCTTCTCCATCCAACTCTGAGCACTCTCTACGCAGGCTTCCTGAGTGGGCCCGCCGGCATGGGAATACAGGGGTACTGCGTCGCGCACCTTTCCGCCCAGAAGTTGGTAGACAGGCATGTTGGCGCGCTTGCCCTTGATGTCCCACAGAGCCATGTCGAGCGCTGCCTGGACAACGTTGGTGAGGGTGCCATTGCGCCAGTAGGACCGGGTGTGCGTCGACTGCCAGAGGTCTTCGATCCGATCCGCGTCCTTTCCGATCCAAAACGGAGCTAGATGCTTTTCGATCGCCGCCTTGACGGACCAGGAGAGGAAGGCGTTGTTGGCAGACCCCAGCCCGTGTAACCCCGGTTCGCTGGTGATCACCTTGACGAAAATCCAGGAGCGGTTGGCTGTCGGACTGGTGGCAATAACCTTGACGTCCTCAATCTCCAATGGAGGGAGTCCTCGAATGGCCTGCGCGTAGACCCGTTGGGCCCACCAGGGCGTAAGCAATAGACGACCGAGAAAGTCACGACGCTGAAGCATGGTAGTCACCTCCGCTATCTGCACGGCCTTTCGTTGGTGGCGACTCCCAGCCTATCGGTGGCTGCCTAAAAGATCAAGATGCCAATCAAGGCCTGGAACTAGTGTATAATAGTGTCTAATAGCGAGATTTTCATGCTTCTGACTCGGTACGGCTGACAGGGTCCAAACCCATGACTACTAGCCATTCACAGAAAGTGTTCGCCATGGTTTTGGTGGTGCTGGTGCTGGTGCTGGCTTCCCTGCCCGGCCAAGCTGAAGCCAGTCCGAAACCGGATCACTTTGCAGACTTGTCCGACGAATACTTGAAGCACACTCGGCCGCTGATCCAGGAATTCTGCGTGAATTGCCATTCCACGGAAAAGAAGACGGGTGAGTTGGATCTGGAACGTTTCGCCAACATAGCAGCGGTGCGTCAGGGTACACAGAATTGGCTCAAGGTTGCCGAAATGCTCGACAACGGCGAGATGCCTCCCAAGTACTCAAAACAACTGACTCCGGAACAGAGGAAAAAGCTGCGTTCGTGGGTCCAGCGCTATCTGGATGCTGCGGCATTGGCCGATGCCGGCGATCCTGGTTTGGTCGTCCTGCGCCGACTCAACAACGCCGAATATACGCACACAATCCGCGATCTGACAGGCGTCCCACTGGATCCAGCGCGGGAGTTTCCGACGGACAGTGCCGCCGGTGAAGGGTTCACCAACACCGGCAGCTCCCTCGTCATGTCGCCAGGTCTGCTCAGGAAGTATCTAGATGCAGGCAAAGGGATTGCCCAGCATGCAGTACTGTTGCCCGATGGGTTTCGTTTCTCGGCGCAGGCGACGCGACGCGACTGGACAGACGAGATCCTGGACCAGATTCGTGGCTTTTATCGGGAGTTCGTGGACCCGGCAGATTTCGGAGTCGGTTCCGCGGTTGGGAACGTCAACGTCCACGCCGACACCCGAATCGGACTCGCCGGACTGCTGCCGCTGGAGAAGTATCTTGCAGCAACTCTCGCCGAACGAAAGGCGCTCACCGAAGGCAAGAAAAAGATTGCGGATGTCGCCCGCGATCGGCGACTCAATAGCAAGTATCTCGCCACTCTCTGGTCGAGCCTCACAGAATCTAACCAATCGCTCCTGTTGGATGATCTCGCAACCCGCTGGCGAAGAGCACGCCCCCAGGACGCCGCTGATCTTGCCGCTCACGTGGCTGATTGGCAGCAGGGACTGTGGAGCTTCGGCCCTGTCGGTCTGATCGGACGAAAAGGGGGCCCATCCCGATGGATGGAGCCGGTCACTCCCTTGCAAACGGAGCAGACCCTGTCTTTCGTGATTCCAAAGTCGGGAGAGGGTCAACCAGAAGCAGAGGTGGTCCTGTCGCTGGTGTCGGGCGATGCTGGAGACGGAAGCGAGCAGGACTTCGTCGTCTGGCAACAACCTCGCTTCGTGGCTGAAGGGCATCCGGATATCCTGCTTCGCGACATCCGGAGTGTCGCTCTCAGTTCCGACCTGGTTCGGCCCTCCGAGTCGTCGAACGGTGGCAAAGAGTGGGGTCTGGCGGCGGAGATTTTCGGGAAACATCCCAACGGGAGTGCCATCGACCCAGCTTCGCTCTGTGTTCGCGCTCCCTCCGTCGTCTCAATTCGTCTACCTGGAAATCTGCTAGCCGGTCGAACGCTGGTCACGACCGCGATGCTGGAGCAGCAAACGGGTCGCGGGGGGAGCGTCCAGGTCCAGTTGGTCGGAGGGACCCCGGTTGCCAGTTCAGGACTGCTTCCTAGTGAGGTAGTGGTGGCCTTCTCGCGCGTAACCCAGGTGTTCTCAGATGATCGAAAGGTCTCGTTCAAGCGGCCGATCCTGGTTGGTCCAAACAGCACCAAGGGCAAATTAATCGGGTCGGCGTTGGATGAGTTTCGGCAGCTGTTTCCGGCCGCACTCTGCTTCAACCAGATTGTGCCGGTAGACGAGGTGCTCACCCTTGC
>Ga0310121_10000918_pt1 | contig 31235 bp, 30 predicted proteins | sample CB27_Tmax_986_MG_FD_203504 | JGI IMG/M metagenome (GOLD analysis project Ga0310121, IMG submission 203504) | Marine microbial communities from Western Arctic Ocean, Canada - CB27_Tmax_986 | ecosystem: Environmental > Aquatic > Marine > Oceanic | place: Canada: Western Arctic Ocean | collected... | reverse complement strand
AAACTGACGACTACGTGATGATTTTAGTAGAGATGGTGCACGATGCACGCATCATTCCCATTTATGATTCACCCGAAGAGGCTGCTGCTAACCGGCGCCCGCTAGTGCTCAAACAGTGGTTTGGTGATTCCGTCGGTTGGTATGAAAATAATGAATTGGTGGTGGAAACTGTCAATATCCATCCCCAGCAAATGGGCCAGAGTTCTCTACCTATTACCAAAGAGGGACGCATAATCGAACGGTTCAGCCGCTACGCGGACAATGAAATTTTCTATCAATTCACAGTTGAAGACAGCAATATTTACCACCAACCTTGGACTGCGGAGTTGAGCTTCTACGCTACCGACGGTCTACTTTACGAATACGCCTGCCACGAAGGTAATTATTCAATGCCAGGTTCGTTAGCCGGAGCGCGCAGATTGGAATGGGAAGCCGAATTACAATAGCGTGTCATTAAGCGGCATGCAGAGGGACTTCTCGTACACAGCGGCCAGGCAGTTTCTAGATTAGAAATATATTTGTAACCAGGCGCATACAACCTAATGCCTTCGCTCTTGGTGCTTTAAAGAGCAGCACAAGCGGGAGATAGAGAGAACTTAAAAAATTCAATCTCTAACTCCCGGTAGTAAGTTACGGCAGCGAGTAAGCCACCAACTCAGCGGGATTTCCGCCTCCACCGACGAACATTGCGATGTATTGCTTACCTTCGTGTTCGTAGGTAAATGGCAACCCGGTTTGATTACTTGGCAAATCCATTTCGGCAATAATTTCACCGGTTTGCTTGTCAATGGCCCGAAAAATTGGACTTGCATCAGCGGCACCGGCACGCTCACCGGCGAACAGCAGAGTTTTAGTTAGTAAGATACCTGACCGTGTCGGTACACCTGTTCGTGGAAAATCAACACCTTCCAGTAGCGGATGATTGGCAATGCGATCCGGTGTATCGGCATTAGCAATCATCCAGAGATGGTCGCCAGAGTTCATATCGATCGCTGTAATGCGGCCATAAGGCGGCTTTACGATCTCGAGCCCCTGGACCCGTGGGACGCGGACACCAAAACCCTGACTTAAATCGATATCTGATTCTGGGTTTTTCCCCAATGCCAACACCTGCAATTGCGTCCTTGATGGAACGTAGAGAATCCCCGTTTCTGGATCAAGGGCAGAGCTCTCCCAGTTAGAGCCACCGGTGGAAGAGGGCAAACTAAGAAGACCTCGTGTACCGTCAGGTGCATCCGCCAATGATGGAGGTGTATATATACTGGGGCTGAGGCGAAAGCCTCCAATGGATTCCAGCGCCAGCGCGCGAATTTCCGGCGTCCAATCGATCAGGTCATCTTCGGTGAAGCCCTGTCGATCGAACGGTGCGGGTCGCGTCGGAAAAGGTTGTGTGGGTGAGTACCATTCGCGCGGCACATCTCCCGTAGGAACGGGTCGCTCTACAATAGGCCAGATGGGCTCGCCTGTCAGCCTGTCGAACGTATAGACCCATGCTTGTTTGGTCACCGACATCACCACCTTACGGCCGTTGGGTAAATCGGTAATAATCGGCGGGGAGGGAACGTCCCAGTCCCAGATGTCATGGTGGATAAACTGATAGTGCCATTGGCGCTCACCGGTATTGATATCCAGTGCAACTAGGCCGCTAGAAAACAGGTTATCGCCGTGCCGGTCGCCACCATAATAGTCGCCGGTGGGATCTTCTATGGGCAGATAGACATGACCCAGTTCCGGATCACCCGAGATGGCAGCCCAGACACCGGAATTACCGGTAATATCGTTCCCGCTTAGCCAGGACTCAAAACCTACTTCTCCTCGTTCCGGAATGGTATGAAAGGTCCACAGCAGTTCACCGGTTCGCACATCGAAACCGCGTATGTCCCCTTTTGTATTGAACTTGGACCGTGGCCGACCACCTGTCCGGTGCGCCGCTCCTACCACAATGACGTCATTCATGACAAAGGGCGGTGCAGAAATGCCAATATCGGGGTAGGGATATCTGGGATCATCGCCATTTCTGACGCCTACGTACAAATCGACGATGCCGTTATCGCCAAAGTTCGAATCCGGAATGCCGGTCTTGGCATCCAGTGAAATCAATTGGTAGCCCGGGGAGACGTCGAGAACCCGTGCTGTATCACCGTCGCGCCAGAAGGCGACGCCACGGCCTGCACCCTTTCTCGGTGCTTCGTCGAATCGATCGCCTTCCTGATAACGCCAAAGCCACAGTACCTGGCCGGTTGTGGCATCCAGTGCCACGACATTTCGAGTGGCGGCTATATCAGCATACAACACACCGTCCACCTCAAGCGGTGTGGAAGGGTTATTGAAGTCAGTCGAGGGTCCAAAGTTCTTTGTAGAAAAACGCCACGCGATCTCTAAAGAGCCGACGTTGTCTGCGTTAATCTGGTCGAGTGGTGAGTAGCGCTGAGCCGCGTTGCCGCTGTGAATATTTGGCCAATCCCCCTCGTACACGCTGGTGCCGGATTGGCTCATGGCTAATGAGACACAGGTAAGTGCACCCACGGCCACAATGAATGACGAAATCAATTTTTTTGTTATTACCATCTAGGACTCTCCTGTGTAAGTCGTCAAACAAACTTGGGCTGATTGCCCTCTGATTTAAGAGACGCTTTGGCTCCTATTTTTTCCAGAAACTATTGGTGGACATCTTGTCCAAACACAGGAACCCTTATATCACAACACTCTTGGATTGGGAAAAGCAGGGTGTGGACGGAGTCGGAGTGAGTTACACAACTATGGACGATAACTCTTGGTTGGAACCTGAGATAGAGTTTTATACGAGTAAAGCCAAACCTTGGGTAACCTTATGCTCAAATACTGAAAAACTTACAGAGATGACTTGAGCAGTAAAATGACCAAACTACTAACAACAATAACCCTACTCTGCTTTTCCGTTGCTGTTAATGCACAGCAACCTAATTGGGTCTCGCTCACCGATACTATTAATGAAGCGTTGGATGAATCAAACTCTCCGCCTGAAATCTCTAGTGTCAATCGTAGAGGACAAAAAGTGAGCAATATAGCGTGACTGCAAGAGCATTAATAACCAAGGCTAAGACTGAAAACCTATTTATCACACCGCGCTGGTTAAAATTTGTAAAGGCTAGAATCGTACCTATCGGGACTAGACTATAAAACAGAAAAAAGCAAAGCCCTATCACCGGGATAAGAAAAGGCGGAGCAAACTTGGCACCTCCATAGATAATCATCACCAAACCTGGGAAAGTAATCGATAGAAATACGACTATTGAAATTATGAATGCTATTTTTCCATATTCAATCTGTTTCAGTACATCGGAAAACCGATTTGAATCATTTGTGGTATTCATGTTTCTCATAGTTTATGACTATGTATTGGTACCAGGGGCGGGATCGATAAGCCACGTATTTAGGGATATTAGCCAATTTACTCATTATAATACTCCTCATAAAACCGATTCTACCCCCGCCCTCAAAACTATTTTGGGATGGCCTGATAATTAGACCCCCGGGGAGGCTTTCCCCCGCCATTAATAATTACAGTTGCCAACCCCATACTTAAAGGTTAATTTCAAAAAACTCCAATTTCTGGAGGCCAATGGGGAATCTGGGCCGTGATCGCATTATTTGATTTGAACAGCTCTTTCGAGTTTGACCTATTTCTTTTCACCTCTATAAATAAGAAATCCTACAAGCTAAATGGAGATCCCATGAACCCTCGCCTCTACTTGTCGATCCTGATTACGCTGGTATCGCTGTGTTTCCCCTCTATTAACGTTCACGCACAAGCCACCCTGTCACCCACGGATCATTGCCGGGATTTTTCGGCGGATGCAATTGTCACCTTCGCAGATTCAGATTTGGCCGAGGTTGTTAATGACGCGCTTGGATTGGATGTGCAGGCGCCACTGCGTTGCCGGCAAGCAGCCCAGCTAGAGCGGCTTGCTGTTACCGCTACTAGCGAACGCGTAGTCTATGGCGGCACCTTACGACCAGCAAGACCACCATCCGCACAAGCGTTCGAGAGCCTGGATGGCATTCATAATCTCACCGGCCTAACCGCACTCATACTGTTCGACCGGCTTATTACCGACATTAGTCCGCTTCGCTACCTGACGAACCTCACCAATCTGACCCTACACACTAACTGGATCAGTGACATCGAACCTTTAAGTGGGTTGGTCAATCTCGAACAGCTCATTATCAGTGAAAATCCAATCTCTGATATTGGTCCATTGGCAGGACTCACAAAACTTCGTCAATTGCATGTGCACGGTCTGTATCCGAATCAACTTCAGTATTGGCTCGATATGGATGACGGGCGCGACCCCGACGTGGTGTTTAATGGCATCACTGACATCAGCCCGCTTGCCGGGCTCACCGAATTGCGCTTGCTACGGATTCATCTCAATGCCATTTCCGATATTAGCCCCCTAGCCAATCTCACTAACCTCATTCATTTACGACTATATGATAATCAGATTGAAGACATCAGCGCGCTTGCTGACCTGAATAAACTGGTTTTGTTGTGGGCCCACGGCAACCAGATAGAAGACATCAGTCCCCTGAGTGGCATGAGCGAAATGCAGCAACTCAGTCTGAATGACAATGGGATTTCCGACATTGGCGCCCTTGGGAATATGACCGAAATGGAGCATTTGTTTCTCAGCGACAACACTATTGAAGACATCGCCCCACTGCGACGATTACAAGCATTGGAAGTTCTGCGCCTTGAGAACAACGACATCATTGACGTGAGCGCTCTCGCCGGGCTCAGTCAACTTAGAGAGCTAAGCCTGGCGCGAAACTGGTCGCTCTATGACGTGCAACCTTTACTGCGTAACGCGAGCATCGGAGCGGGCGACGAGCTAGACTTGCGCTTCACCGCGGTGCGCTGTTCCGACATGGACGCATTCGCTAATCGGGGAGTTACTCTACTCAGAGTGACTACAGTAAATGGGTCTGGCTGCCCGGGCCGAAGGCTGGAAGATCCGTAGATCTGCCGATAAATGGGGTCAGAGTAAAAATGAACTCATAGAAGGGCGTGCTATCGACGGTGATTGGTATGTGAAAATAGATGAGGCTGGGTTAGAGGCTGACTAGCACACCCACCCCCGGGCACCACCCACTTCCACCAGATGGGACTCCTGCTATCTATGTATTACTTATCTGCTCGTACGATATGATAGTTCTGTGAACACATAGGAGAACAACTATGAAGAAGATACTGTTACTGATTGCGTTAGTTGCATCACCTGTCTTTGCACAGGAAGAAGAGCAGGAAGTTGAGATTCAGATTGAAACTGGTGGTGGTGTTGAGGTTGCTACCGGTAGTGACACGAAGGCTCATGTGGCTACTCTCGTTCGTCGTTTTCGCGACGATGGATCGGAAATAGTAACCTTTGAATCTCTGTACATTCTAATAAAAGAAGAAGGGCGCTGGGGAATAAAATTCCGTTCGAGTTTTTTGTAATTCGCTAATTGTTTATTGGGAAGAGAGAGGGGAAATTATGGAGTCTCGATCGAAATCATTCTATTTGTTGGTTGCAGGGTTGTGCTTGTGCGCTTCCGGCGCAACTGCACAATCAAATTCAATAGATCCAAGAACTGCATTGCCTGCTGCCTGTATTGCGCCTTCCGCGCAAACCGGCGGTCTTGAATTTACTCCCGATTCTTCTTACCTCCAATCAAACAGCCCAGGTAATGAAGCTTTCGCTGCAATTGACGGCGAACGCATGAAAGGTCTTGTCGAACAGCAGGCTGAAATTGCACGACGTTATAGGCAAGCAGGCAATCAGTACTGGGGCCGCATTATTGGCACTAGCGCTGATACAGAAACCGCAGACTGGATGATGGGCCAACTTCGTCAGTCAGGCGTGGAGAATGTACGACTTGATTCTATTGAGCTGCCATCTCAATGGCTTCCCCAGAGCTGGAAGCTAACCGTCGAGAGTGATAGCAAAGCTGTAGAGTTGACCTCTGCCTGGCCAGCCTATGGTTCGGTGGGTACTTCTCAAGCAGGTGCAGAACTTGAATTGATCGATGTTGGCTTGGGTATGGCGACTGATTTCCAGGGAAGGAATGTGAGTGGCAAAGCAGTTGTTTTGCACTCAATCGCAACCAGTAGCACCGTCTTCAATTCGGTGCGCAGAATTGGCGCATTGGAAAGAGCAGAAGAGGCGGGAGCGGCGGCAATTTTCATAGTGCTCGAATTGCCAGGAAATTTGCAAACCGCGTTTTACGATGTAGGAACTTCAGTGCCAACTTTTTCCATTGGGTCGGAAGATGGGGAACTTCTACAACGCCTGCTCACCGAAGCAGGGATGACTGAACCCGTTGAAATCGATGTGCAGATGGAAGTCGATTATCTGGATGGTTTAAGCACCTCCAGTGTGCGCGGCGAAGTGCTTGCTGCATCACCCGATGCTGAGAAAATTATTATCGTAGCCCATCGAGATGCGTATTTTGAAGGTGCCGCCGACAATGCTTCCGGAGTAGCCACCGCTCTGGAATTAATGCGCTACTTTGCACAGATTCCAAAAGCAGAGAGAAAGCGAACGGTAGAAATCATTGGCACTCCAGGGCATCACAATATCGCGAGAACAGGCTTTAGTTGGCTGTATGATAATCGCGAATCGATTCTCGATAATGCTGTGCTGTTAATCAATGCAGAACATACCGCCCATGCGTTGATAGATCGCTTCGGTGATGATCTCTGCACCACCAACGCAACAGGGCCTTTTTCCTGGCAAATAAATGGTTCAAACAAATTGGCGGAAACAACATTACAGACCTTTGATGAATTTGGTATTCCACGTTGGGCAGAAACTGGTGGACCGATGGGGGAAATTAGAACAATTGCCGATCTTGTTCCCTCAATTGTGTTGATGCACGCGGGCGTTTTACTGCATACCAATATTGAAACGACGGAAGCAATTCCTGCGGCGAGCCTTGCTGCTACAACAAGAGCTTATGCCAAGATTATTGAGCAGGTGAACAGTATGAGTCTATCTGAGCTAACTCAGTAACATGAGAAGCAGTACCGTGGGTCCGATCAAAGGGAAAATTGAAGCGTAGGGAGCGAGATGGTGCCAGAGGTCTATGGAGTTAGTATACACAAAAAAGCCCATAAATACTGGGCTTTAAGGACATCTATGGAGTTCTCCAGAGTTTACTGGAGTAGTATTTGGTGGAGGCGGGGGGATTTGAACCCCCGTCCGTCAGTTCGCGGCCTAGAGATCTACATGTTTAGCGTCGTCTATTGAGTTAGCCCATATCTACCCGACGGGCAGGGCGAATAGGGCGAGCCTGGAAAAATTTAACAGATTGATGCCAGACACATCTCACTGCGATCCCGTTCTATATGACGATTGCAAAACACTTGTTTACGGGCATCCTAGTGGCAATCGCTAGCGGCTATATTAAGCTGCTAGAGCGTATCTATCGTCGTTGGCAACTAAAAAGTTGCAGTAATTTATTAACGAGAGTTACTACCCTCTCGACATGCACTACAGGTGTTGATACCGGCGTCGAATCCGAATCACCCCCAAGAAGCTTTATAAGTTTACCACACCCTAGTAGGTACTATGCCTTCAATATAATGGTTCAGTCATCGGTTTTGGTGACGAACAATGCGTTGTTTATCGATGTTCCACTCGCGTTCTTTGACCGAGGAACGCTTATCATGTGCCTGTTTTCCCTTTGCCAGCGCAATTTGGCTTTTAACCAAATGCCCCTTCCAATACAGTTTGGTACAAACGCACGTATGACCCTTCTTTTGTGTCGCGGAAAAAAGCTTGGCAAGTTCCTTCTTATGTAAAAGTAATTTCTTGGTTCTGGATGGGTCGGCAACGGTGTGGGTACTGGTAGTATTAAGAGGAGTGATATTACACCCCAACAAAAATGCTTCTCCATCCTTTGTTAATACATAACTATCCACCAGTTCGACTTTCTTCAGGCGCAAACTCTTTACTTCCCAACCTAGTAACTCAATGCCGGCTTCAAAAGATTCCTCTATATAGTAGTCGTGCCTGGCTTTTTTATTGCGCACTATTGTGCTATCGGGGTTTTTTGGTTTCTTGGTTTGCCCTGGTGTATTTTTCGGTTTAGCCATAGCTGGTGATTATAGCCCGTTCATGGGAGTGAGACTCTATGCGATAGGAAATGATATGTACCATTACAATTTAGTCGCCGTTGTGCAGATATAAAGGCACTGTTAGAATCCGTTGACGCCACCCAGTGACAACGGGCCAACACGCTGATTATAAAGGGTATTTAATGGAACAGGAAAGAGGGCATTTCAGCTCCAAGGTAGGATTTATTCTGGCAGCAGCTGGTTCAGCTGTTGGTTTGGGGAATTTGGTGACATTCCCAGTAATGGCATCCAAAAATGGCGGTGCCGCTTTCCTGATCGTCTATCTGTTTTTCATAGCCTTGATTTGCTATCCCGTAATGATGGCGGAGATCGCGATGGGGCGAAATACAACTCGGAACCCCGTCGGCGCTTTCTCAAAATTATCAGATCGGTCAATGTGGTGGCGATTCGCTGGTATGTTGGCCATTCTTACCCCGTTCATGATTGCTGTTTTTTACACTGTCATTACCGTTTGGTTGGTAGTCTATATAAAAGAAATAAGCTTTGGTGGGTTGGAGTACCTTTCTTATGACACTACGTTTAGTGAAGTTGTTGCCAGGCCTTCGCTATTCGTTTACTTGGTGTTCCTGTTAGCGCTGGTCTTTTTTATTCTGTTAGGTGGTGTGAGGGGTGGTATTGAAAGACTGGCTAGGGTGTTAATGCCGACGCTGGCATTGATGCTTGTCTTGCTCACAATTTTTGTGCTTACGCTGGATAATGCGAGCGCTGGCATCATTTATTACCTTGTCCCGGATTTTTCAAAGGTGAATTTGTCTGTAATAAACGGCGCCCTGAGCCAGGCTTTCTTTTCACTCTCACTGGGGATGGGGATCCTGATTACCTATGGATCGTATTTTTCAAAACAGGATAGTATCCCACAGTCCACGCGCATGGTGGCAGTGGCCGACACGAGTATCGCTTTTTTCGCTGGGCTTTTGATATTACCCGCCATTTTCGCTTTCGATCCAAACACTAACACGGACGATCTTTCCACAAGCAGCATAGGGCTGATTTTTAGTTTTCTTCCAAAGATTTTTCTATCTATGCAAGTTGCGGTTGGATACACAGGTGCAAGCGTGGTAGCGGCCGTATTTTTCACACTCGTTTTCTTTGCGGCATTGACTTCTCTTGTTTCGATAATAGAAATACCGATTTCATGTTGGATTGATGAATTAAAGTTCTCCAGAAAGAAGGCGGTTGGAATGCAGGCTCTTTTGCTGACTTTTTTCGCCATACCGGCAACCATGTCTCTTGGGATCTCCGATTTTTTTACCAATTTCACCAGCTATGGTGGGTTGCCGAAGTCTTTTTTCGATCTTGTTTCGGATGTTTTTTATGAAACTATATTGCCTTTTGTAGGATTCACGGTATGTATCTTCTGTGCTTATCGCTGGAAAGTCAGCGGCCTTAAATCTGAGTTGGTTATCGGTGATGACGATTATGATGGATCATTGCTTGAGAAATATGTAAATTTCTCACTTGGAACAATTATTCCCTTAGTTCTGCTAGTTGTCTTTATTAGCACTGTATTCCAAATTTACTTGAATTAAGCTTCCTGTACTTACAATGACTGTCATCCACCGTAGCGCCCTGGTCGAATATTCAGTGGAGCATATGTTCGATATCGTCAACGATATAGAACAATATCCACAATTCATGCAGGGATGTATTTCCTCTAAGGTCAAGAGCCAATCTGAGCACGAACTCATAGGTGAGCTCTGTCTGTCAAAGGCCGGTATTACGCAGTGTTTCACGACCAAAAATACGCTGCGGAGACCAACAAATATCGAGATGGAACTATTGGAAGGGAATTTTGCCAGTTTCAACGCGGAATGGAGGTTCGAAGCACTGCGAAGAGACGCCTGCAAGATCGTATTCCATTTAGAGTTTGAATTTAAATCGGGAATTGTGGATTTTGCGGCAGAGAAGCTTTTCAGTAGCTCTGCCAATAATCTCGTTGATGCGCTGGTCGGGCGAGCCAAGCAGGTCTGTTCCTCATGAAGCATAAATATGTAGAGAATCCCCAGGCTATTCCCGTTGAAGTGGCTTATGGAAATGCCGACAGACAACTGATAGTTTCATTGGAAGTGCCCCTTGGAACCACTGCCTATGAAGCGGTATTACTTTCCAATATCGGAGACGAATTTGAAAAAATTGATCCAGAATCGAATCCCATGGGTATTTTTTCAAATCTATTGGACGGCAAATCAAGACCGCTACCGAAAGACTATGTCCTAAAAGCTCGAGACAGGGTTGAAATATATAGGCCATTGCTTATTGACCCAAAACAGGCACGACGGAGCCGAGCAGAAAATAAGAAATCAAAAAGATAAAGCTGTCTGTTCTTTAAAATTTAGTAAGGCAACTATTATCATTAGGTCTTGATACCTTTAATTCAATAGTTCCTTCACGCATAATTGAGAGTGGAATAGGGAACCGTTATGACTAATCGTAAAGATGATAAAGTAACTCGCAAAGATAGTCTGCTCAGCAGGATCGAACATGGGTTGCACGAATATTATGTTGCGCCCTATCGCCGATCCTTTGCTAGGGCCCAGCGGGACGAAGATGACTTGTTCATGCTGCTCGTATTTGCAGAAAGTCTAGGTATTCCCAATCCTGCTGCTTTCTATACGTTGGAATTATTGCCTGTGGTCTACGATCGTTTCCATGAATGGCACACTCGCATGGGAATGGAGCGCTCGCCGCTGGATCATATAAGTTGTTGTTAGATCTCGCTCGGTCAAGAAAGGTTCTTTTCTTTGGCGGTAAAGGCGGTGTTGGTAAAACAACCGTCTCAGCAGCAACCGCACTCGCGCGCGCAAATGAAGGTGCCAAAGTAATACTGATATCTACAGATCCAGCGCATAACTTGGGTCATCTATTCGACAGAAAAATTGGGCCGCGCCCAGTTCGTATAATGGCAGGACTCGATGCTCTTGAGCTGGACCCAGATAACACGGTCGATGCCCATATGCGGGAGGTGTCTTCCGCTCTGCACGAATTGATGCCAGTTAATCTGCATAAGGAAATTGACAAACATATGCTGCTGTCTAGAGGAGCGCCGGGTATGCAAGAAGCTGCGTTGCTGGAACGTATCGCCGAAATAGTTGAGGAGGGAATAAAAGAGTATGACCTTATAGTGTTTGATACCGCGCCATCCGGCCATACTGCTAGGCTAATGGTTCTACCAGAAATGATGACGGCCTGGACCGAGGGCTTGATTAAACGTCGCGAGAAAGCGGATCGGTTCGCGGAATTCGTAAGGGACCTCGGAAGAGATTCAACTATGGCAGAGAAGACTATAGGTGCTGCGGGCTCCATGGAGCAGAAGAGGGAAAGCAAGATTCGAAGAATTTTGCATAGGCGCCGGCAGAAGTTTTCTGGTTTTCGTGACCGGGTGTCAGATGAGGAAACGACATCTTTCATAATTGTGCTTGCGGCCGAAAGACTTCCAGTGCTGGAAACTATTGAGCTGAGCGAACAACTTAAGCGATCAGGAGTTAATGTGGGGTGCCTGGTAGTTAATAAGAGAGCACCAGCTAACAGCGGGGATTTCCTTGATGAGCGACGAGCGCAAGAGGAAATCCACTTGAGTACCTTAATTGACGCAATTCCTTTACTTCCCAGGCACGACATTTTCCTGCAAGCACAAGATGTTGTCGGCCTTGCTGCAGTTGCAACCTTCTCGACAGCAATTTCATAAATACGTTCGAGTTTTTAGGTGTGGTTCTGCGATTGGAACTATTCGGGGTCCTGAAAGGCGTTATTGGCTTCACTGACTGTTGTTGGTATGAAGTCGCCGGTGAAGTTAACCAATTGGTCGTCGATAAAAAAGACCGATAATCGCTCTTGGCCCCTCTCACCACCACCGGGCTGGTAGCTGTACACATAGTCCCAACGGTCCTGGTGATATGGGTCTCTGACGAGAGGTGTTCCCATCACGAAATTGACTTGACGTTTGGTCATACCTGGCCGCAATTGATCAACCATTTCTTGAGTGATGATATTGCCTTGAGGAATACCAATCTTGTACACCCCTGGAAAATCCATGGAGCCGATATTATTGCAGGAGATTAAAACAGCAAGAGGCATAAGGCCCAGAATGCTTTTAGTTAATTTCATTAAAGGATCAGTTCTATAAGTTCGAACTCGTCTTTCCTATGAGAAGCCAAGTAGGCATAATAACCTACAAATGCCAGTAGTAGAACTGCCAGATGTGTCGCTGTGTTGCCTTGGACACTGGTTATTGCTTATAAAAAATAGAGTAGTCCCCTTTACCGTTTTTAGAGATTGGCGATGAATACAGAGAATAAAGAACTGCGCAAGGCGGGTCTTAAAGTTACCCTACCCAGGGTTAAGATCCTTCAGATACTGGAAAATTCCGATAATAAACATCTTAGTGCGGAGGATGTCTATAAAGCCTTGATTGGGGCGGAAGAGGATGTAGGTTTGGCAACAGTGTACCGCGTCTTGACTCAGTTCGAGTCAGCGGGTCTTGTCATGCGACATCACTTTGAGGGTGGTCATTCTATTTTCGAGTTAACTTCGGTCGATCACCATGATCACATTGTCTGCAATAATTGTGGGAAGGTGGAAGAATTCTACGACGAAGTAATCGAAGAGCAACAGGAGATGATTGCAAAAAAATACGGTTTTAAAATCACTGACCACAGTATGTACCTATACGGTGTTTGCCAGGAATGCCAAGGTAAGGGCGATTGAAACTGTTTCTTTGGCTTCTGAAATAATCCTCTTGGTTATTCAAGAAAAACCAACATCTCATAGGCGGCAGCAAGAGTTCGGAGTCTCTCTTTTTGACTGGGCAGCCGGTCGAAACCTGATTCAAACTTGACTGGAGGCGACCATCTGCTTGGCATGAGCTAATGATTCATCGCTGAATTCTTCGCCCCCCAGCATACGTGCCACTTCTCTCACTTTTTCGTTGCCAGCTAATTTATTTATTCGCGTTCGGGTTGAGTTGTTTCTGCTGGTCTTGCTTACTACAAAATGATGATGGCCTTGACCTGCAACCTGTGCTTGGTGAGTTACGCACAGAATTTGAGCTTTTCCTCCTAACTCTCTGAGTAATTGGCCTACTGATTTCGCAATTCCCCCTCCTATGCCCACGTCAACCTCGTCAAAAACAAGGCAGGGAGTCTGTGACGTTTTAGCGGTGACAACTTGAATAGCCAGGCTTATGCGCGATAGCTCTCCTCCTGAGGCAATCTTTTTGAGCTGTTCTGGGGGTTGCCCTGGGTTGGTACTTACCCGGAACTCTATGGTCTCAATTCCGTTGATGGAAGGCTCATCAGTCTTGGTCGGGCTTGCCTCTATCTGGATCTCCGCGTGAGGCATGCCTAGCTGCTGGATCTGGTTATTTATCTCTTTTGCGAGTTTAACAGCGCCGCGACTGCGTAGAGAGCTTACTTCGCTAGCTAGTTTCTGATATTGCTCGCGAAGTAGGTGGTCGGTTGCATTCATACGTTCCAGTTCTGCATCATTGTTCTGGAATCTGGATAATTCTTTACGCAGCGATTCGATGATGCTTTCCAGGTGCCTTGGTTGAACCTTATGCTTACGGGCAATTGTATGCAGGTCGCTTAATCGGGAATTAACCTTTTCCAATTGCTCAGGGTCAGCCTCAAATTTGTCCTTGAAGGCGTTTAAGTCTGCGATAGCTTCGCACAACTGAATATCCGCGCTTTCAAGGAGCGTGATAGTACTAGTAAGCGTATTATTTTTTCCCGGCAAATCCCGTAATGCAGTTAGCGCTTGATTTAACAAGGAGGAAGCATTTTGGTCATTATTCTCACTGCATATATCTAGAGCCACTTGCACTGCAGAAATGGTTTCATCAGCATGGCTTAAGATCTTATATTCTGTTTCCAGGGTTTCAACTTCATTCGTGCCGATAGTCAGTTCCTCGAGTTCGTTCAGCTGGTAGGTTAGTAATTGAGTTTGTGCCGAGTTTATCTGAGATTGAGTATTGATTTCCTGTAGTTGCCGAAAATTTTGCTGCCATTGCTTCCAGGTCGAATGCATCTTTTTTAAAATGTCATGATCAACGCAAAAGTCATCTAATAGGCGCTGGTGGGAGGTGCGGCGAAGAAGAGACTGGTGTTCATGTTGGCTATGAATATCGATCAGCATTTCGCCCAAAATCTTAAGACTTGATAGCGTGACCGGGGACCCATTGATATAGCCCTTAGAGCGACCATCGCTGTTTACCACTCGCCTGATGATACAGGTGCCACAGTCGGTTTCCATGTCATTTTCAAACAGCCATTGCCGAGCTTGGCTTATTTGAGAGGTATTGAATTCTGCGCTGATGTCTGCCTGCTTGGTACCGCTTCGCACAGTGGTTTTGACGGCGCGGTCTCCAAGGGTTAAGCCGAGTGCTCCAAGTATTATTGATTTGCCCGCTCCAGTCTCGCCAGTAATCACTGACATTCCGACTTGGAATTCTATCTCTAGGATATCGACGGTGGCGTAATTTTTTATGTAAAGTTGCTGGAGCATGAGCTCAAAGTATATTGTATCAAGTCGCAGAAAGGCAGAAACATGGCTAACCTGAATGATTGATTGCCGGCAGTCAAATATCAATTGGATAAATCGGCGTTAACGCTTGAAAATTCGGTGCCAGACCCCATATGCGAGCCATTGAAAAGATAAATTCAGGGTTAATGCCGGAGAGACTGGCAAACTCCTGGAAGCTTTAGAAAACATTAATACATATTCTAGAGGACGGCATGGGTAAGCAGACTCAAAAAGATAAAGCTGAATTGGCAAACGCAGATCAAGATCAGGCGGAGATCGAAACCGAAGATGACTCAGATTTGCAGGAAAGCGTTGCTGAAGAGAAGGATGTCGAAGAGAAAGCAGACTTCACGTTAGAAGAAGTACTTGAAAAACTGGCTGAAGAAAAGGAGGGAGCTGTCCGGGCGAGAGAGGACTTGCTCAGAGTGCAAGCAGAGATGCAAAACTTGAGGCGTCGCACCGAGCAGGATATCGAGAAGGCTCACAAATATGGACAGGAGAAGTTCAGCACTGAGCTCTTGACGGTGATGGATAACTTAGAACGGGCTCTGGCAGCAGCTTCAGACTATGAAGATGAAACGGTCAAGGCAATTTATGAAGGGGTTGATCTAACTCTCAAGAGCTTCACGGATTGCTTCAACAGGTTTCATATTGGGTCAGTAGATCCGATGGGTGAGCCTTTTGATCCGCAATTACACCAGGCGGTGACGATCCTCGATAATTCTGACGTTGAACCCAATACGGTGATCGAAGTAATGCAAAAAGGTTACACACTTCATGGCCGAGTAATCAGACCTGCTATGGTAGTGGTTTCGAAGGAGCCAGAATCTGAGAACAAAAATAACGACAAGTAATGTTCTATCAATCTTCCTCAATTTCTGGCTCTAGGCCAACAAAACCCATAATCGGGGTAACCGGATAAAATCCGAGGAATTTATCTCGAAGCCCTTGAAATAGGCAGGATTGGGCCAATATTGAGGGTACAAGTAAGAACCATGCTTAAAGCGGCTTGAACGCTAGGTAACAAGCGGAGAATTTGATAATGGGTAAGATTATTGGTATCGATTTGGGAACTACCAACTCCTGTGTCGCCGTGATGGAAGGAGGCAAGTCCAAAGTCATTGAAAATGCAGAGGGAGATCGTACCACTCCCTCTGTCATTGCATACAGCGATGATGGAGAAACACTGGTTGGTCAGCCGGCGAAGCGCCAAGCTGTGACTAATCCTAGTAACACCCTGTTCGCGATCAAGCGCCTGATTGGGCGGCAATACAAGGATAAAGTCGTACAGAAGGATATCAAGATGGTGCCCTACGAAATCATCGAAGCGGATAATGGTGATGCCTGGGTTCAGGTAAATGGTGAGAAAATGTCTCCGCCGCAGATTTCTGCACAAATTCTTATGAAGATGAAAAAGACCGCAGAGGATTTTCTTGGCGAGGAAGTCAAGGAAGCCGTGGTAACCGTCCCTGCTTACTTTAATGATTCCCAGCGTCAGGCGACGAAGGATGCAGGTAAGATCGCAGGTCTGGATGTAAAACGTATCATCAACGAGCCAACTGCGGCAGCTCTTGCCTATGGTATGGACAAAAAGAGTGGTGATTCCACAGTAGCTGTTTATGACCTTGGTGGAGGCACCTTCGATATCTCTATTATCGAGATAGCCGAAACGGATGGTGAGCACACTTTCGAAGTTCTCTCCACGAACGGTGACACCTTCTTGGGAGGTGAAGATTTTGATCTTCGCCTAATTGATTACTTAGCAGATGAATTCAAGAAAGAATCAGGCATGGATTTGCACAACGATCCTCTTGCCTTGCAGCGGCTAAAGGAAGCGGCGGAGAAAGCTAAGATCGAGCTGTCTTCAGCCCAGCAAACAGAGGTCAATCTGCCCTATATTACAGCTGATGCGAGTGGCCCCAAGCACCTAGTGCAGAAATTGACTCGAGCTAAGGTTGAGTCACTTGTGGAGGCCCTTGTTGAGAAAACGTTGGCCCCGGTTAAGACAGCTTTACAGGATGCTGATCTGGATGCCTCAAAGATCGATGACGTAATATTGGTAGGCGGGCAGACCAGAATGCCGTTGGTACAACAAAAGGTTGCAGATTTCTTTGGACAAGAAGCGCGTAAGGATGTTAATCAGGACGAGGCTGTAGCAGTCGGAGCCGCTATTCAGGCAGCGGTTCTCTCAGGAGATGTAAACGATGTATTGCTTCTGGATGTGACTCCTTTGTCTCTGGGTATTGAGACTCTGGGAGGTGTTGCCAGCTCTTTGATTGATAAAAACACTACCATTCCAACCAAAAAAACCCAGGTGTTTTCAACTGCCGACGATAACCAGACTGCCGTGACCATTCACGTGGTCCAAGGCGAGCGCAAGCAGGCAGCCCAGAATAAATCACTGGGTCGATTTGACCTGACTGACATTCCACCGGCGCCGCGTGGTATGCCGCAGATCGAGGTGGCTTTCGATCTCGATGCGAACGGAATCCTAAATGTATCCGCAAAAGACAAAGCCACCGGCAAGGAACAATCGATTGTCATCAAGGCTTCTAGCGGATTATCCGATGAAGAAATCGACCAAATGGTCAAGGACGCCGAAGCACATTCGGCTGATGATAAGAAATTCGAGGAGCTGATTGCCGTCCGGAATACGGCTGATGGCTTAGTTCACGCTACCAAGAAAACTCTAGAGGAAGCTGGTGACAAGGCAACTGATGAGGAGAAGGATGCAATCAATAACGCTATCACCGAACTTGAAGAAGCTCTTAAGGGCGATGATAAGGCGGAAATCGAAACAAAGACCAAGGATTTGACGGACGCTTCAACAAATTTAGCGCAAAAATTATACGCCGAACAACAAGCGCAGACAGATAATGCAGAAGGTGAAGCTGAATCTGGAGGTCAAAGCGAGGCGGAAGACGCGGTTGATGCCGAGTTCGAAGAAGTGACGGAAGAAGACAAGTAAGCGTATTACTCATTCTCTCGCTTTCTGGAACAGTTATTGTACAAGAAACTAAGTCATTTCATATGGCTTAGTTTTTTGCGCTTTAAGCGGTAGTGCTAATTCAGGGAGTGATTAATCGGCTTGGTTTTTGACACTACAGATCTAAGGTATTAGGAACAGAGACACATTCCATGTCTAAACGGGATTACTACGAAGTGTTGGGTGTTTCCCAAGCTGCGTCGGGAGCCGATATTAAAAAGGCTTACCGGCGAATTGCTATGAAGCATCATCCCGATAGAAACCCTGATGACGAAGGAGCAGAAGAAAAGTTCAAGGAAGCTAACGAAGCATTTGAAGTGCTTTCCGATGGTCAGAAGCGAGGTCGTTACGATCAATACGGCCATGCGGGCGTAGAAGGGCAGACCAGTGCGGGAACGGCTGATTTCAGTGATATTTTCGGTGATATTTTCGGTGATATTTTCGGGGGTGGCCGCGGCCGTCGTAGCCATGTGCAAAAAGGAGCTGATCTACGCTATAACCTTGACTTGAGCCTCGAAGAAGCGGTTCAGGGTAAAGCGGTCAAGATTCGCATCCCCACAACGGTGGCCTGTGAGACATGCAATGGGAGTGGCGCGAAGCCTGGTACTAAGCCAACCGATTGCACTACCTGTGGTGGCCATGGGCAAGTTCGGATGCAGCAGGGGTTTTTCTCAGTACAACAGACCTGCCCTCGCTGTCAAGGCGCTGGTAGACAAATAAAGGATCCTTGTAATACTTGTCATGGGCGGGGCAGCGTTGATGAAACTAAGACGCTTTCCGTGAAGGTGCCGGCTGGTGTCGATACTGGGGACCGAATACGCCTGAGTGGAGAAGGCCAGGCAGGTGTCCATGGTGGGCCCTCAGGAGATCTCTACGTGGAGATTGCTGTCCGTGCCCACGCCATCTTCCAACGGGATGGACCTAACCTGCATTGCGAAATTCCCATAAGTTTTACCGATGCGGCACTCGGAGGAGAACTGGAAGTCCCAACACTGAATGGCCGCGTAAAATTGAAGATACCTCCCGGAGCACAGACTGGTAAGTTATTCCGATTGCGGAATAAGGGAGTTACTCCAATCCGTGGTGGGAGTGCTGGAGATTTGCTGTGCAGGGTAATCGTCGAAACACCGGTGAACCTAACTGCCCGCCAGAAGGAACTCATGGAAGAGTTTCATAAAATCCAGGAAGTTGAGGGAAAGAAGCAGTCCCCGAAAAAATCATCCTGGTTTGATGGTGTGAAGAAATTTGTCGAAGGTTTCGGCACTTAAGTTGACTTCAATAGCTGGCTGGTTATCTCAACGTGTTGCTCTGGGTAGAGCCTCGGGCCGAACTGAGACACTACCTTCGACGAAGCGAAGCTTGCTAGCTTTCCTGCGGTTATAAAATTTAGGCCAAATGTAACTCCATACAGAAATGCCCCAGCAAACATATCGCCGGCACCGTTGGTGTCTATCGCTTTCACTTTGTGACCCTTAATTGAGATATAATCTTCGCCATCAAAGAGCAATGCACCTTCAGCTCCGCGCGTAATTACGAACTGGCTAGCCTTGTCCTCCATAAGAGAGCATCCCGCTTCTATATTATCAGTACCAGCCCAAAGCAAGAGTTCCTGTTCGTTACAGAATAATAGATCGACTCCACTACCCAGCACGTCATTTATATCGTCCCTAAAGTATTCCAGCATGGCTGGGTCTGATAATGTCATGGCGGTTTTTACGTCGTTTTTTTCGGCAAACTTTTTCAGTTCCGTTATAGCGGACTTGGCCGTTGGTGATGTCACGAGGTAGCCCTCGAGATATATGTACTTGGATTGACGGGCCGCCTGAAAATCAAGTTCCTTACGAGAGAGCATCTCGGAAACGCCAAGATAGGTATGCATAGTTCGTTCCGCATCGGGGCTGATCATCACCAAGCAGCGTCCTGAAGCGCCATCCTCTCGACTAGTAACGTTTGTATCGATATTGTCCCTACCAAGCTGCTCTAGGTAAAAATCTCCGGCCTGATCATTGGCGATCTTACATGTGAAACAGGCACGGCCACCAAAGTGGCTGAGCGCGTAGAGGGTATTACCGGCGGAACCACCACCTGACTTCTTTGTGATTCCATAAGTGTCGGAGAGTATCTTAAGCAGGTGGTCTTGTTGCTCATGGTCCACCAGAGTCATCACGCCTTTCTTGATGCGATAATCTGTAAAGAAGGCTTCGTCTACCTCGAATTCTATATCTACCAGTGCGTTGCCGACACCGTAAACGTCGTATTGACCCACTACTATATTCTTCCTGAATTACACGTGGAAACTAGGAGCATAATGCAGCGAAAGCCTGTTCAGCAGAATCAAGCGTTATTTGTATCACTTCATCATCATGGGCAGCAGACATGAAGCCGGCTTCAAATGCCGAAGGGGCTAGGTATACTCCATTATCTAGCATGCTGTGAAAAAACAGCTGGAAGTGCTCAGTGTTGCAAGCCATTACTTGAGAGAATTGCGAAATTTCTTTGTCGCCGTTGAAAAAACAACCGAACATACCGCCGAGCTGGTTGCTTGAGAATGGTATACCCGCGGCTTCAGCTTTTTCCGAAAAGCCATCTACTAGCCTGCTGGCTTTTTTATTCAGTGCCTCATAAAAACCTGGTTCACTAATGGTATCCAACGTGGCCAGCCCGGCTGCCACAGCCAAAGGGTTTCCGGAGAGTGTACCGGCCTGGTATACCGGTCCGGTTGGAGAGATGTTTTCCATGATTTCTTTTCGCCCGCCGAAAGCACCAACCGGAAGCCCACCCCCGATCACCTTGCCGAGTGTAGTCAGGTCAGGGGTCACCCCAAATAAGGATTGAGCACCTCCTAACGCTACCCTGAAACCAGTCATGACCTCATCGAAGATTAGAACCGCTCCATGGGCGCTACACTGTTCTCGGAGTGTTTCGAGAAAACCTGGCACAGGGGGCACACAATTCATGTTTCCGGCAATAGGTTCAACAATAATGCAGGCTAATTCGTAGCCACATTCAGCGAACAATTTTTCAACTGCATGGCTGTCATTATATGGTAGAACATAAGTCAGATCTGTATAAGCTTTTGGCACGCCAAGTGAGTCCGGTTCACCAAGCGTGAGCGCTCCGGAACCTGCTTTTACTAGTAAGCTATCGACGTGGCCGTGGTAGCAGCCTTCAAACTTGACGATCTTGTCGCGGTGAGTGAAACCACGTGCCAGACGGATGGCGCTCATGGTAGCTTCGGTACCTGAAGTTACTAGGCGAACCTGTTCTACGGAAGGAACCAAATCGCAGATTTTCTTAGCTATCGTGATTTCGGCTTCGGTCGAGGCACCAAATCCCAGTCCAAGCTCCATCTGTTCTTGCAAGGCTGCTAGGACTCTGGGGTGACGATGGCCTAGGATGAGAGGCCCCCAGGCCCCTACATAATCTATGTAACGGTTGTCATCGCAATCAATCAGGTAAGGACCATGGCCTTCTTTGAAAAACAGCGGTTTTCCTCCTACACCCTTGAAAGCGCGAACTGGCGAATTTACACCCCCGGGTATATAGCTAAGAGCAAGTTCATACAGCTCTGAGGAATGAACCCTAATCATGTTTTTCACCTTCATCCTGATAATCGAAAAGCATTCTTGTAAACCGATTACGCCTCGAAGAGATCCACGAGTCGTTGAGTGTTAGCTGAAATTTTATTTGTTCCAAATATTGCATGAATAACAGCTAGCATATCGGCTCCAGCTTCAATCAAAGCCGCGCCATTTTCCACATTGATTCCACCAATAGCAACTATTGGTAATGAGAGCGTTGCTTGGGCTTCTCGAAGGATATCAACGTTTGCCGAGGTAGCTTCGGGTTTCGTTTTTGATGAGTGAAAGCGCCCGAAGGCAACATAGTCCGCACCGGCTTTTTCTGCAGCAACTGCCGCCTGGAGCGAATCGTGACAGGTCACTCCGATGATAGCTTCAGTTCCAAGTGTAATGCGCGCCACGCGCAAATTCTCGTCTTCATCGCCAAGATGTACCCCCTGTGCTCCAATAGCCTTGCAGAGAGTCACGTCATCATTGATTATTAAGGGTACGCTATGTTGACGGCAAAGATCTAAAATTTGACAAATCTGTTCCAGCTGGAGACCGTTTAACTCCGATTTAGTGCGATACTGCAACATGCTTATACCTGCTTGCAATGCGGACTCTATCGATGCTGTGATGTTCCGATTTGCAAGTAACGTATCATCAGTAATCGCATATATACCTTTGAAATTCATTGGGTCGCGCTCGAAATATTAGAGTTTCTGTTTGTTCCAGTAGCTGCGATTTGGCAGGAATTGTCCAAACCCCATCCGGGTACCATGACTTAGAGATTCCCAGGTAAATCGTTGTGCCTGTTGAATGGCATCCCGAATATTTAATTTGTGGGCCAGGTAGCCGGAGATTGCAGCAGCAAGGGTACAACCCGAACCATGGTAAGAATGCTCCAAGCGGGGCCAGTTGAAGGTGACTACTTCTTGGTGAGTCGAATAAAGCCGATTGACGACATCAGGCGTTTGGGAATGAGTGCCTGTAAGTAATAAATGCTGGCAACCGAGGTCCAAGAGCTCGTTGGCACAGGCATCGAGAGTATCCCCGGAAGGAGCTAGTCGTTTGGCTTCATTAGTATTGGGTGTCAGAACAGTGGTAAGCGGCACTAGCAAGTTACGCATAGCCTCCAACACTTCAGTTCCGCCGAATTCATACCCGCCCCCCGCCAAGGCTATGGGATCGAGAACTACTGGGATATTGGCGTAATCTTTTAGAAGGATGTGAAGCACTTCAATGGATTCCACACTGCCCAGTAACCCAATTTTGATGCATTGAATCGAGATATCCTCTAGCACTGCTCGAGCTTGCTGAACCAACAGCGCTGGTTCGGTAGCAATCATGTTAATAGCGTTCTGGGTGTTTTGAGCGGTTAAGGCGGTTGCTATGGGTGTGCAGTGACAGCCAATGCTGAAAAGGGTTTCTATATCAGCTTGCAAGCCTGCACCGCCTGTTGGATCCAAGCCTGAGAAACACATGACATTGGGTTTTCTTACGATCATATATGATGCATGGAGAGCATAACGTTAATTTGTTATAGCGTAGGTTTTACAACGATTAGAATGACAATGCCAACTAACAGGAATACAGGTAGTTCATTGAAAATTCGGAAAAATACATGGGTCTCGGTTTTTGAATCTTCCCTCAGCTTCTTCATGTACAACCAACAATAGACATGGTAGGTAATTAGCAGGGCAACTAACCCGAGTTTAGCTTGCATCCACCACCAGGCCATGAAGTAATCCCAATTTAAAATCAACAGCCAGCCTCCGAGAAATACAGTGGCAATTGCCGAGGGTGTAGTAATACCCCAGAAAAGTTTACGCTCCATGATTTCGAAGCGATCCTTGCTGATTTGGTCTTGGCTCGTTGAGTGATACACAAACAAGCGCGGCAGATAGAACAAGCCACTAAACCAACATACGACGAAAACAATGTGGAATGCTTTTATCCAGAGCATTTTAAGTTCCCTGTTACGGAAAAGAGAACCTATCACAGCTCAAGATTGAAGTCTTGGAGATTGAAAAGCTATGGTCTAAGCTATTGATTTTATGTGATGAAGTTGCCGGATTTATTGCATTTTCGGCTATCACAGGTAAGATACCTTCCCCTGCAATTCGGAAGCTAATTTTCCCCTCCAGGAATTCGAGAGTTTATAGAAATGGTGGGGCAACTACTCAACGTAGTAAGTATAGGAGCAAGCGTTGATTAAGGTGGGCATTATCGGTGCTACTGGTTATACGGGTATTGAGTTGCTTCGCTTGCTTGCACCTCGAAAAGATATAGAGATTGTAGTTGTTACTTCTAGGGAAAAGGAAGGCTTGTCTGTGCAGGAACATTTTCCAAACTTGCGCGGGCATCTAGATTTGAATTTTGCTGCGCCGGAGTCTGAGGCGTTAACCGCATGCGATGTTGTGTTCTATGCAACCCCACATGGGGTCGCCATGCATTCAGTGCCAACTCTACTGGATAAGGGAGTGCGTATTATTGACTTGTCGGCAGATTTTCGAATAAAGGATATTGCGCTATGGGAAGATTGGTATAAGACAGCACATAATTGTCCGGAATTGGTAGAGAACGCAGTTTACGGACTACCAGAAGTAAACAGGTCTCAAATTGTAAGCGCTGACTTGGTGGCAGTGCCGGGCTGCTATCCTACCGCTATCCAATTGGGTTTTCTGCCTTTACTGGAACAAGGCATAGTGGTTGCGGATAGACTTATTGCTGACGCAAAATCTGGTGTTAGTGGTGCTGGCCGCAAGGCGGTAGAAGATTACCTATTTTGTGAAGCAAACGAATCTATGAAAGCCTACGGGGTATCTGGCCATCGCCACCATCCTGAAATTTGCCAGGAATTGAATCTGGTTTGTGATCAGGAAGTTAAACTCACTTTTATTCCCCATCTTGCGCCCATGATTCGTGGCATATTAGCAACGCTTTATGCACCAGTAGACGCTGGCCAGAATATTACAATCGACCGATTGCAATCAATTTTTGAACACCGGTATGTTGATGAGCCCTTTGTAGAGGTCCTACCGATCGGATTACTGCCCGCGACACGGGATGTGAAAGGGTCAAATAAGTGCGAAATTTCGGTTAATTATTCATCCAATACCGATACGGTAGTAGTATTTGCTTCTGAAGATAATTTGGTTAAAGGCGCTTCAGGTCAGGCCATTCAAAATATGAATCTCATGTTTGAACTTGGAGAGACCACTGGTTTGGAGAGTATAGCCTTAGTGCCTTGACGGGTGCGTCCTTGCAGGACCTGAATTCGGAACAATCTAAATGCCAAAAGTAGTCAAAGGTAGTAAACAGGAAAAAAATGATAGTGATTCCCTATCGACCTTGCTATCGGTAGTTTGTTACTGTTAATTTCGCGATTGGGGTTTCAGCAAGCGTTTGAGAAACGGCAAAGGTATTAGGATCATGTTCAGTAAATTTGCAAATAACACCGATGACCTTATTCACACACTGGTGTCGAGAACTACCGAATTTGTGGGTGACATTCATTTCAGCGGAGAATTGATTATCGAAGGCAGAGTCAAAGGCAAAATTTATGCGGATGATGATTCTTCAGCGCTTATTAGGGTAGGCGAAAAAGGCGTAGTCGAAGGAGAGATCTGTGTGCCCACCGCAATTATTAACGGATTAGTGCAAGGTGATATCCGTTCGGCTACTCGTGTCGAACTTGCCGCAAAAGCAGTTGTTCTAGGAAATGTTTATTACAAAACGATCGAGATGGTGATGGGATCCGAGGTCAACGGTAATCTCAAGCACATTGGCATCAATCAACATGAACCCAATCAAGTTATGGATGACAAAAACTTTCTCACCGACGAGGAATTAACTGCTCTAGCCTCACAAACCGGGCCTTCAGAGAAGGGTTGATATCCTTAAAAATTAGTGTTTAAAGTGGCATGCTCGGGTATTATAATACCTGAGTATCCCTGTCGGTTATTGTGTAGCTTTGGAAATTAATTCAAAGCTTTGAAGTGAGCGGCTTGGCCCCCACATACAGCAAAGTGGAGTTACGTGGAATCCCAATGTCAGGCGTCCAAACAGTAGAACCCAGCATCATGTCATTTACCGACGATGCGGCGAATAGGGTGCAAAGTCTTATTTCCGAGGAAGGTAACGACAATCTGAAACTTCGTGTATTTGTAACCGGAGGCGGTTGTTCCGGGTTTCAGTACGGTTTTGCGTTTGAAGAAGGAGTGAACGAAGACGATACTGTAATCGAAAACAAAGGAGCAAGACTACTGGTGGACCCGCTCAGTTATCAGTACCTGGCTGGTTCCAAGATAGATTATGTCGAAGGGTTAGAAGGGTCTCGCTTTGTGGTCGAGAATCCAATGGCTACAGCGACCTGTGGTTGTGGTTCTTCCTTTTCCGTATAGATTCTTAATCTCAGGATGTCAGGCCTGATAAATCCCTCCAAGGATTACTGATGATTTTGCTCCGGTAAAAGCTGTTGTGTCTATGCACCGCCCGGCTATAGTCTCACTAGCCATCCAGGCAAATGCAGTAGCCTCTACCCAGTCAGGATCGATTCCCAGCCGCGAAGTAGTGCTAACTTCGTATTGTAGTAGGGCTTTTGCCAGGCATTGCATCAGGTAATTATTGTTAGCTCCTCCACCGCATACAAATATCTGTTGAGCTTCAGTGACCTTGTTTATCGAAGATTTAATTGTTTTAACAGTGAACGCCAATAATGTGGCTTGTACATCTTCTTCAGGAATTGTCGGCATAGGCGACAACTTTTTTTCTAACCAAGAGCCATTGAATAATTCTCTGCCTGTACTTTTGGGATAGGGAAGATCGAAATATGGTTCTTCTTTTAATACATCGAGCAGGTCTGAATTCACCTTCCCTGACCTAGCCCATTCACCATTGACGTCAAAGGTTTGAGAATGGTGCTTGTGGATCCAATAATCCATCAATACATTTCCTGGACCAGTGTCGAATGCGAAATCATTACCCCTGCAAGTGAGCACAGTTATATTCGAAATACCACCGATGTTTACTATGACTCTATCTCTGTCTCCCTTGAAGCAATTTCGATGTAGAAGCGGCGCAAGCGGGGCACCCTGACCGCGAGCTGAAAGATCCCGTCGCCGGAAATCGGCGACCGTAGTTATTCCGGTTAGTTCCGCAATCGTATTTGGGTCTCCAATTTGCATTGAGAAAGGAATCAGACCATCAGGCTGATGCCAGATAGTTTGGCCATGACTACCTATAGCACAAATGCTTTCAGCTGAAATATTTGCTCGCTTCAGCAAAGTATTTGTAGCATCTGCGAATAGGCGGCCAATTTCAACATCGGCTTCGCCGAGTTGTTTTAGAGTAATTTCGGACCCTCTGCTAAGGAAAAGTATTTTTTCTCTTACAGTGCCATCGAACTCATGAAAATGGGTCTCAATTAGTTGAGGGCGGTTCTCACTAAATGTAACCAACACAGCATCAACTCCATCAACACTAGTGCCAGAAATCAGCCCAATGAATTGATCGCAAGTAGTCATGTTGCTAATTTCAGTCAGCGCTGGGTTGATTTGTAGCCAGCATTTTTGAAGAGTTGAGTTTTTCAAACTGCAGTAATAACCCAGCCGTGTGCTGGTGGAACCTATCTATCTCAGAAGGATCAATTGACTTAGCCTTCGGCAGTTTATCAAGGATTGTGCGAGGGTTTCGGTGAACTCCGTTTACCAGGAACTCGTAATGTAGGTGGGATCCGGTTGCCCCGCCAGTAGCTCCAACAAAACCGATGACATCTCCTTGGCGCACGTGGTCGCCGCGATTCAAGCCACGGGCAAATCGGGATAAGTGAGCGTACTTGGTCTCGAAGCCACCGGTGTGTTTGATGGTAACTAGGTTGCCGAAGGAACCATAGCGCGAAGCGCGTGTGACCCGACCGTCACTGGTGGCTTGAATCGGAGTGCCACCGGGAGCGGCATAATCGGTACCTTTATGGGCGCGAATTGTGTTCAGGATAGGGTGGCGTCGACGCGGATTGAAATTAGAACTGATTCGAAAAACATCGAGAGGATTGCGCAGGAATGCTTTGCGCATGCTTTCGCCGTCGGTCGAGTAATAACCTATCTCTCCCTCTTCATTAACATATCGAACGGCAGTGTGCTTTTTACTTTGATTGATAAACTGGGTTGCTAGTATTTTCCCGTTCCCTATAAATTCACCATCGAGGTATTGTTCATCATATAAGATGCTGAACTGATCGCCAGTCCTCGGATCTAGAATGAAGTCGATTACGCCACCGAAAATGTTTGCCATTTCCATAATATGGACGGCTGGAATTTGCTCTTGCTGTCCCGCCATAAACAGGCTGTTGGCAATTTTACCTACTTTGAACGCCTGGCGAATTTCGGCTTCTTTGAGGATAGGGTTAACCATGTATCCATTGTTATATCGTGTGAACAAATAGCCTTCTAACGGTGATTTCAGGACTCTCAATTTTTCCAATTCCCCAGTATCAACAATCATAAAATCCAGTTGATAGCCCGGATAAAGCCTGTTGAGTATCTTGGCCTCTTCACTGCTATTGAGTACTCGGAATAAATCTTGATCGCTGAGCCCAACCTTGGTGAAAATGGCAGATAAATTATCGCCGTTGCGGACTTCAACGCTATGCCAAAGCGACACGGCTTCCAATGGAGACTCTTTCGTTATAACGAAATGTTGCAGCGCAAGTTCATTAGCGGGAACAGTTTCGGGCTCGGACAGGGTCTCTATTTCTGGGAATGCAATTGGAATAACAATACGGGTAGTCGGATCAGGAACGGTTCTACCTTCGTCAGCGTCCACAAACAAGACAATTATCAAGCAAGTAACGGCTAGGACACAGGCAAAATAAAGGTGACCTCGAGGATAGTAGTTACTGATAAATTGTTTCGGGAAATCAAAAAAGTTCATATTTAACAATTACTTTCAATTCGCGGTCATTCGAATGCGCAAAACTACAGTAATACATTAGGTATTTCAAAGACTTTTAGGCTAGATCACCTTACTATTCCCGCACTTAATTGCGGTTCTGGTGTAAAATTTGCGCTTTTTTAGGGCGGCCCGAATAACATCCTCTTTTGCTGATGGTGACATTCCAAGCAGCCAGTGCTATCTCTCGCAGAAAGTGTCACCGTCTGCCAGGGAGCCAATAAAATTGATTGTTTTCTTAGTTGTGTGACGTTTAGTGAATAGGAATGCCCGATGGGAATAGCAAACTCGGATATTATTGGTGACTTAGAAAGCCGAGGCCTCATTTCTTCGATCGCCGGGGGTGAAGAGCTTAAGTCGCATCTTGCCAGCGGATTCAGAACTGTTTATTGCGGCTTCGACCCGACTGCTGAGAGTCTTCATATTGGAAACATGGTGCCGCTTCTAGCCCTGAAACGATTTCAGCTGGCTGGTCATCAGCCAATCGCTCTTGTCGGCGGCGCCACAGGTATGATCGGAGATCCGAGTTTCAAGGATACGGAACGACAACTAAAAACCGTTGAGGTTATTGAGGGCTGGGTCGATCGCATAAAGCCTCAGCTAAGTCAGTTCCTCGATTTTGATAGCGTCAAAAACGAGGCAATTCTGGTAAATAATCTAGCATGGACCAAGGATCTTGATGTACTAAGTTTTCTGCGCGATGTTGGGAAACATTTCTCGGTCAATGCCATGATTCAGAAGGAGTCAGTCAAGCAACGAATCGAGCGGGAAGGGGAAGGCATCTCTTACACTGAATTTAGTTATATGATCTTGCAGTCTTTAGACTTCTCCGAGCTCAATAAGCGTTATTGCTGCTCCGTACAAATCGGCGGCAGTGACCAGTGGGGAAATATAACCGGCGGTATTGATCTGACTCGTCGCCTTTACCAACAGCAAGTTTACGGGGTCACGTTACCGCTTATCACCAAGTCGGATGGTACCAAGTTCGGCAAGACTGAAAGTGGTACTATTTGGATGGATGCGGAGAAAACCTCCCCATACGCTTTCTATCAGTTCTGGTTGAACACGGCAGACGCTGATGTCTACAAATTCATGAAGTACTTCACTTTCCTGAGTGTGGATGAAATCAATGAAATTAAATTCAGCGATGAGTCGTCCAAAACCAAGCCGGAAGCCCAAGGAATTCTTGCAAGTGAAGTGACGGAGTTACTTCATGGAGTTGAGGGGCGGAAAGCCGCAACGAGGATTAGCGAGGCCCTGTTTTCAGGGGAGGTTGGAAGCCTCACCGCAAATGATATGACTCAGCTCGAGCTGGATGGCCTGCCTTATACCGAGATTAGAGGTGATAAAGTAGATATTGTGGAAGCGCTCGTACAGACCGAATTGGCGAAATCAAACAAGATGGCACGTGAATTTCTCGGAAACCATGCTGTTCAGGTGAACGGTCAGATAGTGAATTCTAAAGATTTTAAGCTCTCGGAAAGCAATGCATTGCAAGGTAAATACTTTCTTCTCAGGCGAGGTAAAAAATTGTTCCATTTGGTCAAAAACATCCAATAAAAATCGTAAGCTTAACCTGTTGAAATACCCAAATATTTCAGGGGTTAAAATTTGTGGAACTTTGCTCGACTAAACCCTTGCTAAACAACGTCACGGGCGTATAATACGCCGGCTCTGTGTCGAACGGCACCGGGGTTTTATGTTCTTTAAAAAAGTAGTTCAAGCAATAGAGGTGGGTGCTTGCTGATTTGGATTTGGGGTCTAAGCAATTAGATTCTGAATCTGAGGATTTCCTCGGATTCTGGATCCTATCAAAGTAAGCAACTGCGTTAATTTATTGAAGCTTCGGTTTTATCCCTTTTTGGGATGAAGCTGCAACAGTAATTTGCAATAGTAGTTTGCAATCTTTGAGTAAAAGTTTAGTGGTCGTTTTTTTTTGCCGGATTTAGTAATACCGGCTGTAGTAAAGAAGGTGGCTGCTTGGAAGATTAAACTGAAGAGTTTGATCATGGCTCAGATTGAACGCTGGCGGCAGGCTTCAGACATGCAAGTCGAGCGGAAACAGGCCGCTGTGATCCCTTCGGGGTGAACTTGGTGCTGTCGAGCGGCGGACGGGTGAGTAACGCGTAGGAATCTGCCCAGTAGAGGGGGATAGCCCGAGGAAACTCGGATTAATACCGCATACGCCCTACGGGGGAAAGCAGGGGATCTTCGGACCTTGCACTATTGGATGGGCCTGCGTTGGATTAGCTTGTTGGTGGGGTAAAGGCCTACCAAGGCGACGATCCATAGCTGGTTTGAGAGGATGATCAGCCACACTGGAACTGAGACACGGTCCAGACTCCTACGGGAGGCAGCAGTCGGGAATATTGGACAATGGGCGCAAGCCTGATCCAGCCATGCCGCGTGTGTGAAGAAGGCCTTCGGGTTGTAAAGCACTTTCAGTAGGGAGGAAGGCTAGCCGTCTAATAGGCGGTTAGATTGACGTTACCTACAGAAGCAGCACCGGCTAACTCCGTGCCAGCAGCCGCGGTAATACGGAGGGTGCAAGCGTTAATCGGAATTACTGGGCGTAAAGCGCGCGTAGGCGGTTTGTTAAGTCGGATGTGAAAGCCCTGGGCTCAACCTGGGAACTGCATCCGATACTGGCAGGCTAGAGTACGGTAGAGGGGGGTAGAATTCCACGTGTAGCGGTGAAATGCGTAGAGATGTGGAGGAATACCAGTGGCGAAGGCGGCCCCCTGGACTGATACTGACGCTAAGGTGCGAAAGCGTGGGGAGCAAACAGGATTAGATACCCTGGTAGTCCACGCTGTAAACGATGTCAACTAGCCGTTGGAAGGGTAATCCTTTTAGTGGCGCAGCTAACGCTTTAAGTTGACCGCCTGGGGAGTACGGTCGCAAGATTAAAACTCAAATGAATTGACGGGGGCCCGCACAAGCGGTGGAGCATGTGGTTTAATTCGACGCAACGCGAAGAACCTTACCTGGTCTTGACATCCTGCGAACTTGGTAGAGATACCTTGGTGCCTTCGGGAGCGCAGTGACAGGTGCTGCA
>Ga0310121_10000917_pt1 | contig 31280 bp, 31 predicted proteins | sample CB27_Tmax_986_MG_FD_203504 | JGI IMG/M metagenome (GOLD analysis project Ga0310121, IMG submission 203504) | Marine microbial communities from Western Arctic Ocean, Canada - CB27_Tmax_986 | ecosystem: Environmental > Aquatic > Marine > Oceanic | place: Canada: Western Arctic Ocean | collected... | reverse complement strand
TTGTGAGTATTGAAGCGCTAAAAGAGCAGGCGAGACAGAACGAGCAGTGGGAGAAGGCGCTCGATCTGTATAGCCGGGCTATCGACCAAATGTCGGAAGGGGACGATCCGGATGTTGGCCTGTTCAACCGCTCGGGAGACCTGGCGACTCGGATCGGCAGACAGGCCCAGGCGGTAACATTTTACGAAAAGGCCGTCGATTTCTACGTGGCGGCGGGACTTCCGAACAACGCTATCGCCATCTGTAAGAAGGAATCGGCCCTAGAGTATTACGACAGAGTGTTTGCCCTTCGACATCAACTTCGCCGATGTCACTCAGCGCTTACGAAGCCTTCGCGAGTAGTGGGAGTGGGCTGTAATCCCCGGTCGATGAGAACGTCAAACCTGGCGGTGTTTTGATGGAGGCTGCTTCAAGCTCCGTATTACGAGAGGCTCCCCGGCTTTCGGCGATCCAAGGTCTGGTGGAAGGTCGCTTGGAAGCCGTTCAGGAGGATCTGAAGCGGATCCTCGTGTCGGACTTCGATATGATCGAGGAGGTCAACGAGTACCTCCTCCTCATGCGGGGAAAGCTATTTCGTCCAACCCTTCTCTTGCTTGCCAACGAAGTGGGAGGAAGACGGTCGGATGAGGCGGTGGCGCTCGGCGCAGTTGTCGAGCTCGTTCACCTGGCAACGTTGGTGCACGACGACGCGGTCGACCACAGTGTGCTGCGTCGAGGACTGCCCACCGTGAACGCGCTGTGGACCCATCAGATCGCCATCATCATGGGGGACTATCTCTACAGCCGCTCGGTAACGGAGTTGACTCGGCTGAGAAAGATGGATCATCTCGAGGTTCTCGCGGGCGCAGCGAACGAGATGAGTATCGGAGAAATGCGCCAACTGACGTCGCACGACGCGTTGGAATTTACCGAAGACGACTGCTACCGTCTCATCGCCGCGAAGACCGCGTCCCTCATGTCGGCAGCGTGTGAGATAGGGGCCCTGGACGGCAGAGTCGAATATCGAGCGGCTCTGTCCAAATTCGGTCATGATCTGGGAATGGCGTTTCAGATCGCGGACGACCTATTGGACTACACGGGGTCGGAGGCCGTGACGGGGAAGCCGTCGGGACTCGATTTGAAGGAACGGAAGGTGACGCTACCACTGGTGGGAGCCCTGAGACACGTGTCGGATACCGAGCTACTCGAAATTCGCGACTTCTTCACCCGCGTGGATGCCACGGACGACGAGGCTCGCCATATCATGGACATCGTGCGGGACTGCGGCGGGTTGTCCTACGCGGGTAAACGAGCCGACTTGTACGCCGACCGCGCATGGGATACGCTCGGCACGCTTCCGCAGGACCCGGCCGTAGATGCGTTGAGCGCGGCCGTGGCTTATGCGGTGGGTCGTGACCGGTGATTTCCAGCGGAGGAGGCCGAGTCTTCGGAGAAATGGGAACCCGACGCGCCCTTGGATCGTATGCTAGCTAATACGTATCGACGCAACGTCAAGCGATTGGCGTGGACGCAGGCGCTCGGATTGCTGCTCGGTGGCTTGCTCACCAAGCTGTGCGAGTTGTTTCTTCCTGAGAGTGCGGCCAAGACGTTTCTGACAATGGCGGTAGAGGCATCTGTGGGACCCTTGGCGATCGATTTGGTCGTTTTCGCGTTCACGATCGGACCTCTCACGTTGAGCTTGAACGTGTTGACGCTTGTTGGGATTGCCATCGTGGCATTTATCGTTCGCTCCTGGATTTGAGCGACGGAGTTGAACCTGTGAGAAGGAGGTTATAGCATGGGAATCGGCGGACTTGGCATGTGGGAGATGATTCTCATTTTCCTGGTTGTCCTCCTGCTCTTTGGAGCAAAGCGGCTGCCGGAAATCGGATCATCCCTCGGGAAAGGTATCCGAGAGTTCAAGGGCTCGATCCGAGAGATCGAGCGGGAAGTCCAGTCAGCGGGCGATCTGCCGCGAGAGTCGGGGTCGTCGTCGCCGTCGACACCGAAGCGGGACGATGACGAGGAAGACGCGCCGAGGACACTGCATACGGCGCCGCCTGACACGGCCTCCTACGACGACGAACCGGACACGGCTTCCGTCGAAGAGGAAGAAGAGACCCAGGACGCCTAAAGGGCGCATACGCCTAAAAGACGAGCGGCATCTGCGGTACTTGGTCTTCGGTCGGATCGGCCGTGAGGACCTCGTCGCGCCGATCTACGATTCGCGCGACATCGCGCAGGCCTTCGAGCCATTCCTGGAAGCGGGTTTGCTGCGCGAATCCTTGCAACTCCTCTCGCCGGGCCAGGCGTTCTTCTTCGAATACCGTCGTATCTGCCGCGAAGTAGTCGGATAACTCGATGATGAAGGCATTGTTGGACGCTTCAATCACGCTGCTGATCTCCCCGACGTTCAGTCCGAATCCCGCGCCCACGGCAGCGTTCATCCGTCCTAGTCCCGGGACAAAATCCATCCGGGCGTAGGGGCCCGCACTCTGCATCTCGAGGCCTCGTCCCTCCGCCACGTCGTCGATACTTTCCCCGCCACGGATCGTTGCCAGCAACTCCTCACCCTCGGACTTGGCGGTTTCCAGCTTCTTCTGGGCTCGCAGCGTCCGATCGATCGAGGGTGTCGCGTCCGCTAGTGAGCTGTATCCCTCCTCCCGAGTTTCTACGAGCTCTAGAATATAGAAGGCTTGTCGGGTCTCGAAGACCGGACTCACGTCGTCTACGAGCGCTTCTTCTAGAGCCCAGTCCGAGCCCTCACCGATCTGGCCGGCACCTGCCAGAAAGGCGAAATCTGTATTGAGAAAAGCAGTCTGGACCGTCAGGTCGAGCATTCCTGCAACCTCATCGAGCCTACGCGACTCTCCCAACTCCTCCAAGGAATCGGCTAAAGTGAACAAAGCGAGATCGGACTCGTCGGTCCTCGCGAAGGGTACCAGGATATGTCTGGCCCGGATACTGTCGCCGGCCCGTTCCTGGATCTCGATCACGTGGTATCCGAAGGAAGTCCGGACGGGCTCTGTGAGCTCGCCCGTCTCGGCCGCAAACGCGACGTCCGAGAAGGCCGACACCATCCTCTCTCGCGTGAACCAGCCCAGGTCCCCTGAACCGACCGCCACGTCGGGACGATTTAGAAAGTCTTCGAAGTCCGCGCCGTCCAGGATCTCCTGCCGAAATCGAGTGGCCGTCTCTCCCACGGCCGTCGTGTCGGCGGCCGTGGGTGTCTTGTCGATTACAATGGCCGACACCGTTGCCTGAGCCGGAAGCGCGAACTCCTCGCGGTTGTCGTCGTAGTAACGACGCACCTCCGCTGGAGTGACGACCACGACGGAGTCAGCGATACGCTGCGCGGGATCCAGGGCCACATAACGGATGGAGATCTGCTCGTTGCGGTCCAAGAATTCTTCCCAGAGCTCCGCATCCGAGATGTAGACATCGGAGGAAACCTGCCGGAGCAGCTTGCTCCGGGGGATCACGTTGCGGTAGTACGACTCCAGTTGAAGCAGGAACAGATCATCGATGGTCGGAGAGGCCAGATAGTTCTGATACTTCTGGATATCGAAGATCCCATCGGTCTGAAAGGCGACGCTGGTCACGAACTCGGGAGGGGGGCTGAATCGGGCCGCACTCAAGATTTCGTCATTCGTCACCTCGATACCGCGTCGCTCCAGTTCTTGGCGGATGAGGATCTGGTTGACCACCTCATCGAACGCAGCGTCCTCGATGTCCTGAACTTGTTGCGAGCTGACCGGATCTTCTTGAGAGTTCTGAACCTGGTCGAAGAGTTGTCGATAGGTGTCATTGTATTCGTTGTACATGACGGGCGTGCCGTTCACATTACCGATTTCGCCGATCGACAGGCCGCTCCTACCCGTAATGTCCATCCCCCATTGGAACACCATGAGGCCCACAAAGGCGAAAGCGGTCACCAACATGATCCACTGCGTGTTCGCCCTCATTTGACGCATCATAAGCCAGCTACTCCTCGGGGGTACGGCGCCGCACGATGATTCCTGTGATCATCCGAAAGCAGCGCTCCAAGCTAACGTCAGGGTCAGGGCCTCTCAACCTCTCTCGTTGACACCTTTTCAGCGTAATCAGTATCTTCATTCGCGTATCATGGTGCTCCGATCCACCCCCTCCCGTTCTGTTCGCTTTCAGGGGAGTCCATCGTGTCCGAGTCTCTGAATCAGCAGATCGACCGGCTACAAGCCATCTTTCGTTCGGACTTAGATCCGGACGGCCGGGCCTTTGTTCCCCTTGCCGACGCCCATCGTCAGTTGGGCGACATGGACCAGGCCTTGGCTCTGGTCCGCGAGGGTCTGCAGGAACACCCGGATCTCACGTCGGGCCACGTCGTCGAGGGCTGGATACATCTGGCCCAGGGTGATATCGACACGGCCTTAAAGTCGTTCGAACGTGTGGTGGATCTGGATCCCGACAACGCGATCGCGAAGTTGGCCGTCGCCGAACTCATCGACGACGTGAGGACGAGGACCTACCGCGAGAAGATCGAGGCTCAAAAACTCGAGGTGCAAGACCTCGAGGCTACAGAGGAAGAAGCGACTCCCAAGGGCGAGACCCAGCCGACGACGGAGGATCGTGAAGTGGTTCCGGTGGCCTCGCTGGCGCCCGACGAGCGACCTGTTGTTCCCATAGCTTCGTTGGCGCCGGACGACAGACCAGTGGTTCCCGTGGCCGACTTGGCGCCGGATGACAGCCCCGTGGTGGCAGTGGCTTCGCTGGCGCCAGACAACGAACCCGAGGTGGCCGCTCCCGACTCGACGCCCGCGGACTCGACTCCCGCGGAGGAGCCAGCCGCGGACTCGATGCCCGCTGAGCAGCCTGCGGTTGCGGAGCAACCTGCCGTCGCGGAGCAGCCCAAGGTCGCGGAGCAGCCCGCCGTCGCCGAAGAGCTCTCTCCGGAGAGCCCGTCCGACGACGGTGACATCTACAAGATCTACACGCGTACCTTGGCCGAGCTCTACGCAGGACAAGGGGGCATCGACAAGTCGGTCGAGGTCTACCGCAAGCTTGTTTCGGACGATCCGGCGAACACGGATCTCGCCCAACGGTTGGACGAGTTGGAGAGTTTTGGGTCTGGAGAGGGAGCCGTCGTTCCGATCGAGTCCCCTGCGCCCGATTCGGCCGACGGGGCCGGCTCGAGTGCCGGCCAGCGGGTCGTGGTTCCGATCGGTCTTCTGGCGCCCGACGACGCTTCGTTCGACGAAACGTCGGGCCGTCCCTCCCGTTAAGCTGAGTGAACCGTAGGAAAGAGGAGGAGTCGGCCCGGTGCGGATCCTAGTCATTCATGGCCCCAATCTCCGGCTTCTCGGACGGCGAGAACCGGAGGTCTATGGGACCGCGACGCTGGACGATATCAATCGAGCGGTCCAGGAGTTGGGGACCGAGTTGGGTGTGGAGGTCAAAGCGTTCCAGTCGAACTCAGAGGGGGCCATTCTGGACCACCTGGAGGAGGCGAGCCAGCGCGCGGACGGCGTAATCATCAACCCGGGAGGCCTGACACATACGAGCGTCGCCCTTCGAGATGCGCTCGTCGGTGTGGATCTGCCTTTCATCGAGGTACATCTGTCCAATACAGCGGCTCGGGAGCGCTTTCGACGACATTCCTTCCTCGCGCCTGTGGCCGCAGGGGTGGTTTTGGGGTTTGGATCTCAGGGCTATCTTCTAGCGCTCAGGGGTCTTGTGGCCCGCATCTCAGACCGGTAACAATCCGGCTGGTTTCCCTCGGATGACAAGGCGTCATGGCATCGACAGCGGACTTTCGTAACGGCTTGGTGTTGGATATTGACGGGCAGTTGTGGACTCTCATCTATTTCCAGCACGTGAAACCGGGCAAGGGCGGTGCGTTCGTGAGAACGAAGCTCAAGAAAGTCCTTACGGGTGCGGTCGTCGACAAGACATATCGTGCCGGCGAGAAGGTCACGGATGTCCGCCTGGAGCGGCGCCCCGTCACCTATAGTTACTCGGATGGACAGCTCTATCACTTCATGGACCGTGAGACCTTCGAGATCACACCGATTTCGGGAGACCTACTCGGTGAAGATCAACTCGCTTACTTGAAAGAGAACATGGAGTGTGAGGGACTGGTTCACGACGGCAACGTGTTGAGTGTCGAGTTGCCCCAGTTCGTTGAACTGACGGTCGTGGAGACGGGCCCCGGCTTCAAGGGAGACACGGCCCAGGGGGGTACGAAGCCCGCGAAGCTGGAGACCGGCGCCGTGGTCCAGGTGCCCCTTTTCATCGAGGAGGGAGACGTGGTGAAAGTGGACCGCCGTGAGGACAAATACCTTACCCGGGTGACGTCATGATCGATCTGGACTTCGTTAGGTCACTCATCAAGTCCATCGAGGAGAGTGACATCCATTCGATCGAGATCGAACACGACGGGACGCGCATCAAGCTGTCCAAGACGCCCCCCGGGGGCCCGAACACAGGTGTCGCCGTCGCGGGGCACCTTGCGCCCGCCGCGATCCTGCCAGGGGCTCTCGAAGCGCCGTCTCCGGCAGCCGATTCCGATCCTGAGGTTACGGGGGTCATCTCCTCGGCGCTGATCGAAATCAAGTCACCGATGGTCGGGACGTTCTTTCGGGCCCCGGCTCCTGAGGCCCCGGTCTACGTGGAGGTGGGAAGCAGAGTCGGGGTCGGGGACAGCCTGTGCATCATCGAGGCCATGAAGCTCATGAACGAGCTGGAATGCGAAGTGTCTGGGGTCATCCAGGAAATTTGTGTTCAAAATGCCGATCCCGTGGAGTACGGCCAAGTACTCTTCCGCGTCTCGGCTTGAGGAACTTCGGCCACAGCCGAGGCTAACCGAGTGTTCAAGAAGCTCCTCATCGCCAACCGGGGCGAGATCGCGCTCCGGATCATTCGGGCTTGCCACGAGCTCGGCGTCAAGACGGTCGCGGTCTATTCTGAAGCGGACCGGGAGTCGCTTCATGTCCGCTTCTCCGACGAGGACGTCTGCATCGGGCCGGCGCCGGCCGCAGACAGCTACCTCAACGTTTCCCAGATCATCGCGGCGGCGGAAATCACCGGTGCCGAGGCCATTCATCCGGGGTATGGCTTCCTGGCTGAGGACGCTGAGTTCAGTGAGATCTGCCAGCGCTCCGGCATCGTCTTCGTCGGACCCACCCCAGATCAGATTCGATCGATGGGAGACAAGGCCACGGCCCGGCGCACGATGAAGGATCTCGGCGTTGCCACGGTTCCCGGGTCCGACGGTGTGGTGTCCGATGTCACGGAGGCGGGCAAACTCGCCGCCGATATCGGATTTCCTGTCATGATCAAGGCTTCCGCGGGGGGAGGCGGGAAGGGAATGCGGCTCGCCACTGATGCGGACGGCTTCGAGACTCTGTTCGAGGCTGCCCAAACCGAAGCCCGGGCCGCCTTCGGGAACGGAGGTATCTACCTCGAGAAGTGCATCGTTCAGCCGCGCCACGTCGAGTTTCAAATCTTCGGTGATCAGCATGGCCGCGTGGTTCACCTCGGGGAACGCGACTGCTCGATTCAGCGCCGCCATCAGAAACTCATAGAAGAAGCACCCTCTCCCGGCCTCACGCCCGAGCTCCGGGAGCAGATGGGCAAGGCTGCCGTGTTGGCGGGCGAGGGAATCGATTATGTGGGGGCCGGGACGGTCGAATTCCTCGTCGATTCGGATGGATCGTTCTACTTCATCGAGATGAATACCCGAATCCAGGTCGAGCACCCGGTGACCGAGGTGACCACGGGCCTCGACTTGGTGAAGGAGCAGATCCTCGTTGCAGCGGGTAATCCGCTGTCCTTCCCCAGCGGCCTGCCGAACCTGCGGGGACATGCCATCGAGTTCCGCATCAACGCCGAAGACGCCTCTCGCAACTTCGCTCCATCCCCCGGGACCATCGTCACGTTCCACCCCCCCGGGGGCCCGGGTGTTCGACTCGACACGCATCTCTATAGCGGGTATCGGGTACCGGCCTACTATGATTCCTTGCTCGCCAAGCTCATCGTGAGTGGCAGGGACCGTGAGGAGGTCGTGGTGAGAGCTCGACATGCGTTGGAGTCGTTCGTGGTCGAGGGAATCAAGACAACGATCCCCTTTCTCCATTCGATCACGCTCGATGAGGAGTTCGTCGCCGGGCGGGTGGACACCGGATTCGTAGATCGAATTCTCAGTGACGGGGTGGGTAAGGGATGAGAATCAACGTGTTCTTCGCCGCGCAGGAGCCGGTCACACTCGACATGGTGGATCACACCGTGGTCGTGATCGATGTGCTGAGGGCCACGAGCTGCATGGTGGAGGCGTTGGTGAGTGGAGCCGAGGGAGTCTATCCGGCTGCTTCGACTGAAGATGCGATAAAACTCGCCTCCTCCCTCGGTCGCGAGGACACGGTTCTCTGTGGGGAGTCGAAGGGTGTCATGGTCGAGGGATTCGACCTCGGAAACTCCCCCCATGAATTCGTTCCCGAGCAGGTGGCGGGCAAGCGACTGGTCATGGCGACGACGAATGGCACGCGGGCCTTCTTGATGGTGGGCGATGCGGCCCGCGTGATAGCGTGTTCCTTCACCAACCTCGAGGCGGTCGCACGCGAGGTTTCCGACGTCGACTACCTGGTCGTGGTTTGCGCCGGACGGGCCGGCATGTTCTCGCTCGACGATGCCGTGTGCGCTGGAGCCCTGATGCGGCGCGTGTGTGAGAGACAGGACGGAGACGTAGAGTTCAACGACGCCGGTATAGCGGCCATGGAGCTGGCGAACACGTTCCGGGTCAACGCCGATTTCCTGGCGTCGACATGGTCGGGTCAGCGGATCGTCGAAATCGGACTGCGCGAGGATCTGGAGTTGTGCGCTCAGATCGACCGCCATGCCGTGGTCCCTGAGATGGACGATCTGGTTATCCGTGTGCGGTCGCCGGAGCCGGATCGTGAGGAGGAGGAGGAGCCCTGATGATACTGTCGGGGGGACAGCGGAGGGACATCTCCGCCCTGGGTCTTTTTGCTCTGGCCATTTTCCTCCTCGCGTCACTCGTTCCCGTTGCTGTGATCGGTGCGCGGGGAGCGACGTGGTTTCCTTCCGGCAACATGATGGGGGGGATGGTCGGCGCCGCGAGCCGACGGGGATTGACCGGTATCCTGGGCGTTTCGGCGTTCCTGGTGCCGGTTCTCGTCGCCCTCGCGGGTTTCCACATGGGTGACTGGCTCTCCAAAGGGCGGGCCGCGCGTCTTTCAGTGCTGGTCGGCGGTTTGATGATCGTCCTTCCCGTCGGACTCCAGGTGCTGAGTCTCGGGGAACTCTCCGTGGGTCTCTGGGGCGGGTGGGTCGGTCCTCTGCTCACCACGGCGCTCGGGTCTCTCGGGGCCGTCCTCTTGATCACTCTGGTGTTGGTCGTTCTCTCCGTGGGCACGCTGGGCTGGAACCCCATCCATTCCCTCGCCCACGGCATGGCCCAAGGAAGTGGGGTCACGGCTTCGGGAGCGCGCAGACTCGTCGCACTAGGCGAGGGCTTGCGGGAGCGATGGGACCAGCGAGAGCGGGTGGAGAAGACGCCCCCCATGGATCTTTTGGAGGAAGGGGAGGGTGGACCGCCCGATCTAGCCACGGAGGAGGCGCAGGCCGCGGACGAGGCACCCGAGGAGGACGAACCGTTGTGGCCAGAAGCGTCCGAGGGCCCGGACGCCCTCCTCGATCAGGACCTGCCCGATCCGATATCCCAGGGCGAGCTCAGCGAAACGGGGCTGCCGCCCGTCGAGTTCATGTCTGCCGCGGACGATGAGGATCGCGGGGACATGGAGCAGGAGCTCGACGCTCTGGGTGAGGTTCTGGTCGACAAGCTCCGTACCTTCAACGTCGAGAGCGAGATCAGTGGCCGAACCACTGGACCGGTCGTCACCCAATACGAGGTGGTGCCGGCGCCGGGGGTCAAGGTGAACAAGATTGCGAATCTCGACGCGGACCTCGCACTGGCGATGAAGGCCAAGAGCATCCGCATCGTGGCACCCATCCCGGGGAAAGGGGCGGTCGGCGTAGAGATCCCGAATCCCGAACCCGAGGTGGTCCGTCTTCGGGACATCCTGGATTCACCGACCTTTCGCCGCAGCCGGGCGGAGTTGCCGCTGGCTCTCGGCAAGGATCTCAATGGCAGACCCTACGTCACAGACCTGGGGAAGATGCCCCATGTCTTGATCGCGGGGGCCACGGGCTCGGGCAAGTCGATTTGCCTGAACACCATCGTCACGAGTCTCGTTTATCGGCACACGCCCAAGACCCTGAGATTCCTCATGCTCGATCCGAAGATGGTCGAGCTCTCCACCTACCGCATGCTGCCGCACCTTCGCCACAAGGTGGTCACGGACCCACGTGACGCCGCTGGGCTCCTCAAGTGGGCCGTCCTGGAGATGGATCGCCGATACAGCCTGCTGAGCGCGAACGGCGTACGCTCGATCGGCGAGTTCAACGAGCGGCTGGAGGAGGGGCGGACACTTCGCCGCCACGAGCCGCGAGGCGCCGAAGATGATCCGGATCGATGGATCTACACCGACGGCGTTCTGCCGTACATCGTCGTCGTGATCGACGAGCTGGCAGACCTCATGATGACCGTGCAGAGCGAAGTGGAGAAACCTCTCACGAACCTGGCGCAGAAGGCGCGGGCCATCGGCATCCATCTGATCGTAGCGACACAACGGCCCAGCGTGAACGTGATCACGGGACTCATCAAGGCGAACTTCCCGTCACGCATCGCCTTCCGAGTCGCCTCCAAGACCGATTCGCGCACGATCCTCGACCAGAACGGTGCCGACGCACTGCTCGGCAACGGGGATATGCTCTTTCTTCCGCCGGGCATGAGCGAGCCGGTCCGGATTCAGGGAGCATATATTTCGACTGCTGAAACCGACCGGATGATGGCATGGTACTGCGACCAAACCGACCTCCGGAACGCAGCCCAGGATGAGAAGGACGCGGAGGAGGAGGACGTTCTCGAAGAGATACGGTCGTACGAAGCGGATCACGAGGCCGACTCGGCCCTCGCAGCGAACGGCTTCGGCGATTGGGACGAGCTGTTTCGAGCCGCGGCGGAAGTCTGTGTGCACCAAGATCAGGGTTCGACGTCACTCCTTCAACGCCGCTTGAAGATCGGGTACGGGCGCGCCGCCCGCATCGTGGACCAACTCCACGACGCGGGCATCCTGGGGCCCTCGGAAGGCTCCAAGGCGAGGGAGGTCCTCGTGGGACTCGATGAGCTGGACGTGATCTGTTCGGGCCACGGCATGTAGCTTTGTTCCGGCCCACTGTGCCCTCCCTTCCGGAACGGGCCGCCGGCACACCGGGTATGGACGGCGTATGAGCCAACTGCTTCACACACCACGGTCGCGGACTCGTCCACGGGGTTTGGACTACGTTCCACTCGCGACGTGTCTCTTGCCCGCGTTGATGACGATCAGCGTGACGATGCCTGTGCCGATCGAGGCGCAGGACGATCAGGCCTATGAGGTCCTCGAGGAGGCCAGCGAGCATTATCTGCACATCAAGACGCTCTGTGCCCATTTCCATCAAGTGATTGAGATCACGCTGCTGAGAGAGTCCCGAGAGGGGGAGGGTACGATCTGCCAGCTCCAACCGGATAAGTTCTCGATGCGCTTCAGCGATCCCGACGGAGATGTGGTGATCGTGGACGGGGACTTCCTCTGGACCTTCTATCCCAGCATGGACGACAAGCAGGTGATGCGATTCGATGCTGCGGGGACCGAAGGACGCTTCAACTTCTACAAGAATTTCCTGGTCGATCCACGTGAGCGCTTCCTGGCGACCTACGAGGGCCGGGAGGATCTGGGATCCGAGGAGTCGCACAAGATCACGCTCTTGCCCGAGGAGCCTTCGGGCTTTCGCACGGCAACCGTGTGGATCGGGGTGCAGAGTCATCTCATCACGGGGGTCGACATACGCGACGCCAACGAGTCCATACGACGAATTCGGCTCACCGACATCCGGCTAGACTTGGAGCTACCGGACACGGAATTCCGCTTCGTCCCACCCCCGGGTGCCCGGGTAATCACCGGATGACGCTCAGGACACTCCCGGTCTTCCCTCTTGCGCCCGACCCGATCCGACCCGGCGTGAGTCGAGACGCCAAAGCCCAACGGATGACGATCGACTCCGTGGGTCCCGAGCACAGCCCCCAGATCGGCCTGATCACCCTCGGTTGCGACAAGAACACCGTCGACTCCGAGAAAATGCTGGCCGCTCTGGTGGGGCACGGCGCACGCGTCTCCTCCGACCTCGAGGGATCGGATGTGGTGGTCGTGAACACATGTGGCTTCATCGAGGCGGCCAAAGAGCAGTCGATCGAGACGATCCTTGAGGCTTGCCGACTCAAGGAGGAGGGTAGCGTCCGGGCCGTCGTCGCGGTCGGCTGCATGGTACAGCGCTACAAGGACGAACTCCGCTTGGAGATCCCGGAGGTGGACTTCTTCCTCGGCCTTGAAGAGATGACCTCACTGGTCCCGACACTTCGCGACGCCGGCTTCTTGCCCGAGGAGGACGAATTCGTGTCGGTCATGGAGCGACCGCTCAGGATTCTGACCACGGAAACACCCCATACGTCCTTTCTGAAGATCAGCGAGGGGTGTGACCATACCTGTGCGTTCTGCGCGATCCCCAGCTTTCGTGGACGACATAGATCGGCTCCCCTCCGCGAGTTGGTGGCGGAGGCGCAGGCCCTGGCCGCCCAGGGAGTGAAGGAGTTGAACATCATCTCGCAGGACACGACGTGGTACGGAAGGGACGTGCGGCGAAGTGAGCCGGGTGCACCGCTACTCCCTGACCTGCTGCGCTCACTGCTTCACGAGACGGATGTGGCTTGGTTTCGACTGTTTTACATGTATCCGTCCGGGATTACCCCCGAACTGGTGGAGCTCATGGCCTCGGAGGACGCGTTGCTTCCGTATCTCGACATGCCGATCCAACACGGCAGTGACCGAGTGCTGAAGGCCATGAGAAGGCCGGAGCGGCAAGCCGTCATCCGGGAGCGTGTGGCAGGGCTCCGGGACGCCGTTGCCGATTTGACGCTCCGCACGACCGTGATCGTGGGCTTCCCTGGTGAAACGGACGAAGACTTCAGTGACATGCTGAGCTTCCTGGAGGAAATACGCTTCGATCGGGTCGGTGCCTTCACTTACTCCGTGGAGGACGGCACGCCCGCCGCCGTGATGCCGGACCAGGTTCCCGCCTCCTTGATGCGGGAGCGCCTCGAACGGCTCATGGACCTCCAGCGCGAGATCTCGAGAGAGCGGAACGCCGAGTTCGTCGGTCGCCGCCTCGTGGCCCTCGTGGATGAGCTCGCCGACGATCCCGGGCCGCTGGGTGAAGATGAGGATGGCGCCGTCGGGGTGGCACGAACCCAGGGCCAGGCCATCGACGTGGACGGCGTCACGCATGTCCATGCCGACGAGAGGCTGGTACCGGGGGAGTTCGTGACTGTGGAGATCGAAGATTCGGAGGATTACGACTTGATCGGAAGCGTGGTGGAAGCCTGATTATGGAGGGGAGCGAAACGCTTTGGGCCAAGGCCAACAGGCTGATTCCAGGCGGCGTCAATTCGCCTGTCCGCTCTTTTCAGTCGGTGGGGGGAGAACCCTTTTTCGTAGAGCACGGGGAGGGGCCGTACCTGTTCGATACAGAGGGACGTCGCTACATCGACTACGTCCTCAGTTGGGGTCCGCTCATTCTGGGACACGCGAATCCGGTCGTGATGGACGCGTTGGCCGACCAGCTGCAGCGGGGCACGTCGTATGGGGCGCCCACCGCTGAAGAGGTCGAGTTGGCCGAGCGAATCGTGCGCATGGTGCCGTCGGTCGAGATGGTCCGGCTCGTCAACAGCGGGACGGAGGCCACCATGAGCGCCCTTCGTCTGGCCAAGGCGGTTACGGGACGCGACGGGCTCCTCAAGTTCTCCGGGTGCTACCACGGACATGCCGATCCCTTTCTGGTCGCGGCCGGAAGTGGGGTGGCGACCCTCGGGTTACCGAACTCGCCCGGTGTCTCGGAGGCAGTCGCTGCCCAGACGAGGGTGCTGCCCTTCAACGACCTGGACGCCGTCGCAGAGCTGTTCGAGGATTGCGGCGACCAGATCTCGAGCGTGTTCGTCGAGCCGGTGGTCGGAAACGCAGGCTTGATTCTACCGGTGGACGGCTTCCTCGAGGGCTTACGTGCTGTCACGGAGGCGCACGGTGCCCTCCTGGTGTTCGACGAGGTCATGACGGGCTTCCGCGTGGCTGAGGGAGGAGCGCAGGAACGCTACGGCATCCGACCCGACCTGACGACGCTCGGCAAGGTAATCGGAGGGGGGCTGCCGGTCGGTGCGTTCGGGGGGCGACGGGACCTCATGGAGCAGATGGCGCCGGCCGGGCCGGTCTACCAAGCTGGAACGCTATCCGGCAATCCGTTGGCGACCTCAGCTGGCAATGCTCAGCTCCGATACCTGGAGGAGCACAGCCCTTTTGAGGAACTCGAGGCCACGGCCGACCGGCTTGCTACGGGGATGTGTGCGGCGTTGACGGAGGCGGGAATTCCAGCTTCAGGCTCCTCGGCCGGATCGATGTGGGGGGTATGTTTCCGTGAAGAACCCGTGCGTTCCTTCGAAGATGCACAGGGAGCGGACGTCGAGAGATTCAAGAGATTCCATCGAGCCTGTCTCGAGCGGGGTGTGTTCCTTGCGCCATCCCCGTTCGAGGTCGGCTTCGTTTCGACCGTCCATACCGCCGACATCGTCGATGAGACGCTCGAAGCCGTAAGAGACGCGGCGCGTGAGGTGGGCTGACGCCCCGCGAGTTCGTTTGTGACGCTATACGGAGGTAACGGCACGATGAAGGGCACGATGACGATGCGAGGGATTGGGGTGGTGTTCTTGACTGTGGCCTGCATCCAGCCGGTGCGTGCTCTCGGCCAAGACTTGGCGGACTACGACTACGAGAACCTGTCGCTCCGAGGAATCAGCTTCGCCACAGGCCGTATTTTTCCGAACAATGTCGAGTCCACCGACGTCCTCGGCGTACGATTCGACTTGGGATTCCTGGGGCCAGGATTCAGGCTCATTCCGGGCGTGTCGTATTGGACGTCGACGATGACCCAGAGCCAAGTCGGCCGGTTGGAGAGCCGCGTCGACGCCCTCAACGGAAGCCAGGGAGGGAGTCCTCCGCCGGGCGGCCTCGACCTCGGTACCATCGACCGTAGCGACCTCATCGTGAGCTTGGACGGTCAGTACCTGTGGTCGGTACCGCTCGGATTGTTCTTTTGGGCAGGGGCAGGGTTGTCGGCCCACTTTCTGAATGGTTCCGGCGCGAGCGTGGACGGTACCTTCGTCGAGGATCTCTTGGACTCCGTGGGGGCGGGCTTCAACGTTCAAGCGGGTCTGGAATACCCGATATCCGACCGGGTTCGCCTCTACGGTGGACCGAAGTTCGAGCTGCTCGGAGACCTCACCTATGTCGATCTACGGGTGGGACTGAGCTTCATCTGGGGTAGCCTCGCGCAAGGAGAGGCGCGTTGATGTCCCAGGCGGAACGTCCCCCCCTCAAGGTCGGTCTTCTGGGCGTCGGCGCGGTGAGCCAACTCGTGTATCTCCCGATCCTTTCGGAACGGGTAGACGTCGACCTCATGGCGGTCGCCGATACCGATCGCCCAAAGGCGGAGACGCTGGCCGAGCGGTTCGAGGTCCCGCGCGTGCTGACAGACGAAGAGATCCTCTCGGATGACGACGTCGAGGCCGTCATGATCTGCACTCCCACTTATCTGCACGAAGCGTCGGCTGTGTCCGCGCTCGAGGGGGGGAAGCACGTGCTGGTGGAACAGCCTGTTGCTCTTTCCAGCGACGGTGTGCGACGAGTTCTGGACGCTGCGTCGGCCGCCGGACGACACGTTGCCGTCGGTATGAATCATCGCTTTCGTCCGGATGTTGGGGCGTTGTCGTCGTTTGTACACGGGGGGGGGCTCGGCGACATCTATGCAGTTCGGACCAGCTCTCTCACCCGCAGGACGCCCTCGGCGCGCCCGACGTGGCGCCAGAGGCCTGAGGAGTCCGGGGGTGGAGCCCTCATGGATCTCGGCGTCCAGATCGTCGACCTGTCGTTGTGGCTTCTCGGTTACCCGAAGATCACGCGCGTGTCGGCGGTGCTTCAACAGGGAGACGATGAGGTCGAAGAGGCCGCGTCGCTGTTCGCCACTTCCGATTCCGGAGTCGCGTTCAGCGTGGAAGTCAGTTGGAGCCTCTTCGCAAAACAGGACCGACACTACGCCCGTGTCATGGGGACGGAGGGATCCGGCTTGCTACCCCCACTCGAGGTCCACAAGCAGTTGGGGGGCAGACCGATCAACGTGACGCCCCGCCAACCCCGACCGCGGGGTGGCGAGAATCGCTTCACGAATTCTTACCGTCGGTTGCTCGACCAGTTTCTGCGGACCGTGGCCGACGAAACGGATCAGCCGCCGCCGACGGAGCAGATCATGCTCATGGACGTGATCGCCGCGGCCTACCGCTCGGCAGGAGAGGGTCGCGAGATCAGCCTTGAGTAGCCTCCTGGTCTTGATCTCGCTTCTCGCCCTGGGCTTCGCTCCCGGCGCCGGGCAGCTCCCGCCCGAAATCCTCGACGCTTCCCCCACGACTCCTCCTCCTGGTTCACGCCTCGAGGTCTTCCTCATGACCATCGGTCCGGGCGACGCGATCTGGGAACGATTCAGTCACAACGCATTAATCATCCGGGATGAGGATGCGGGGACGGAGGTCGCGTACAACTGGGGGATTTTCGACTTCAGTCAGGAGGACTTCATCGGACATCTGGCGCGGGGCCGCATGCTCTACCGGATGGAGGGATACCCGGCGCCCGCTCTCATTTCACTCTATGGTCGTTTGGACCGGGACGTGTGGCTGGAAAAGGTGAACCTCTCGCCACGTCAGCGTCTGGAGCTCAAGACGCTCATCGAAGAGACCGATACCGACGCCAACCGCGAGTACCGTTACGACTACTATCGCGATAACTGTTCCGCTCGGATCCGTGACGTGCTCGACGAGGTGCTGGACGGCCAGATCCGCGCGGCGACCGAGGATGTCGACACGGGAACCTCCTACCGCTGGCATACGGCCCGGCTACTGCGGCCTGTGCTGTGGGCTTACGCCGGCATTCAGTTCGTGGTCGGGAATCGTGGTGACGAGTCGATCTCGGCCTGGGAGGAGATGTTTTTGCCGCTACGGATGAGGGATCATCTCCTCGGTGTTCGCGTGCGGACGTCCGACGGCGAGGACGTCCCCCTTCTCGGGCCGTCGGTCCAGGTGGTCGTATCCAGCCGGCCTCCGCCTTCCGACGAGGCTCCGAACTTCCTGTTCTCCTTCCTCGGGGCCGGAGTCCTGCTGGGTGTTCTCTTCGTGATCGCGGGTGAGGTCGCGGCGCGCGGGCACCGTTGGGGGCAGTGGTTGCTAGCCGCCACGGGGACCGCGTGGAGTGGGACGGTCGGTGTGCTCGGCACGGGACTCGTCCTGTCATGGTTCTTGACCGACCACTTCTTCTGGGGGCTGAACGAGAACGCGTTTCAGGCGAACCCTCTGTCGCTCGCTACGGCCGTAGTCTTGCTTCCGGCTGCATTGGGGCGCGGTCGGCGCGTCGCGGTGTATCTGACCCGAGCGGTTGTGGCGCTCTCGATCGGCGGGCTGGTGCTTCAGCTGTTGCCGGGCTTCGACCAGGTAAACGGGGAAATGCTCGCGTTCATGGTGCCGGCACACCTGGGACTGGCTTGGGGTGTGTCTCGGGCATGGACATCACTTCGAGGGTGATTCCTGAGCGCGGCCGACGGCTGTTGCCCGCGGTCTCCGCTCTTCTTCTCGTCTGCGCGTTCCCACCGCTGCATCTACTGGTTCCACCGTTCGTCGCTCTCGTGCCGCTCACCCTGTGGCTGACCGACCTCGGAGCCGGCGAAGACGCCTCTCGGTGTGCGTTCGGTGGAGGCACCTGGTTCGGCTTCCTCTACTTCGGCCTTCTTCTCCACTGGATCCCGATCGCCCTGATGTCGGTCATGTGGTGGGCCCTGCCGGCTTACCTGGGGGTGGTGACGATTCTGGCCTTCTCCGCCGGTGCCTTCGCTTGGGCCTTTCATCGGATGGCCTACCGCAATCACATGCCGGTGTGGGTTGCGCTTCCGCTGGCGTGGACCGCGTTCGAGTGGCTGCGAGCGCACGCCCCGGGCGAGCTCGCGTTCCCCTGGTTGGGCCTCGGTACGTCTCTGACCGGGTACCCGGAATTGGTCGGATCTGCCGAGTTCGTCGGCACGCGTGGGATTACGTTGTGGCTTGCGCTCATCAACGGACTGTTGGCCGAGGCGGTTCGTGCTGCTCGCACGAGTGGCGGAGCACGGGCGACCGCGCGCTGGGTGACGGCGACCGTGATCGTGATCGGTGTCCCGGCGGGCTGGGGCTACTTCCGAGCCGGCACGCTCCCCTTGCGGGCCATCGGGGAGATCGCCGTCGTCCAGCCCAATGTGTCGGAGGACGGCTTGGATTCGCGAAGTCGCGTAGACAGCGCCCTGGCCTCTCTGGCGACACTCTCGCCGAGGCTGGACGGGCGCTCCCTAGAACTCGTGGTGTGGCCCGAAGTCACCTTTCCCGGGTCGCCCGAGTTGGACGGGGATCTGCGTCGCCGGGTTGAGCGGGAGACGGAACGCTGGCCGGCGCCCGTCGTGTTCGGAGCGATCGGGCGATCCTTCGAGGGAGGAGTGGAGTCGCTGAGATTCAATTCGGCATTTGTGGCCGAGGGAGGAGAGATCCTCCCGGACTTTCGTTATGACAAACATCGGCTCGTGCCCCTCGTCGAACGCGTACCGTTCGCGCCACAGCGATGGTTTAACGAGGCCGGTGACCTGGGTCAATACACGCGGGGGCGTACCTGGCCCCTCGGCAAGACAGCCGGGGGTGACCGATTCGGAATCCTCATCTGTTATGAATCGACGTACACGTCGCACGCGCGCCGTTTCCGCCTCGAAGGGGCGGATTTCCTCCTCAACATCACCAATGACGCATGGTTCGGGCGGGCGCCGTGGTACTCCCGGACCGGGGCCCTTTGGCAGCACCCGGCACACCTCGTCATGAGAGCGATCGAGAACCGGATGGGAATTGCCCGAGCCGCCAATACTGGTTTTTCTCTGTTCGTGAACCCGCTGGGGGTAACGTACGGGAGGATCGACTTCCTTCGGGCGGACGTCTCGAGTGAAGTCGTCTACACGAGCGACATAAGGACTCTGTACACGCGCACTGGAGATGTGGCGGGGTCCGTGGCCTTTCTGCTGACCATCGGACTCGTCGCGAGCGTCCGCCTCCGGCGGCGGGTCGCTTGAACTCACTTGACCCCGTTTCTATATTCCCCTGGCTAAAGAGTGGGCGGGGCCCCAGAGGCTCCATTACCCGGGTGCTCCCGGGCCCGCCTCGTGTTGAATCTGGAGAGGGGCTATGAAAGAGGGCATTCATCCTAGTTATGTGCAGGCGAAGGTTACCTGTTCTTGCGGGCATACGTTTGAGACGATGGCCACGCAGGCGGAGGTGCGCACGGACATCTGTTCGGTGTGCCACCCGTTCTACACAGGTAAGCAACGCCTTGTCGATACCGCCGGGCGCGTGGAGCGCTTCAAGCGTAGGTACGAAAAAGCCAGTACCGGCAGTAAATAGCCCGCAACCAGTCTCGCGACACCCATGACGAATCCGGGAGGAGTCGACGAACGACTCCTCGAACGTCTGCGCAAAGCGAAGGCGCGCTTCGCCGACATCGATCTGGAGTTGGCCAGTCCGGAGGTCATACGGGACCTGGATCGCCTGCGTGTGCTTGGGCAAGAGCGGAGTGAACTTGCGCCCCGGGTCGGTTTGGCGAACCAGGTGCTGGGTCTCATCGACGAGCACGAGGGGGCCTGTGAGTTGCTGCGGGAGACCGACGACCCGGAAATGCGAAAGATGGCGGAGGAGGAGGTCGCCGCCCTGGAAGCCCGGATCGAGTTGGCAGGAGACGAGGCTCGTCGACTTCTCATCCCCAAGGATCCGCTCGACGACCGCGCGGCCGTCATCGAAGTCCGGGCCGGAACGGGCGGGGACGAGGCTGGACTCTTCGCGAAGGATCTCCTGCGCATGTACCAGCGTGCGGCCGAACGCGAGGGCTGGACCATCGAGCTCATGAGCCTCTCCGAAGGCATTCCAGGCTCTATCAAGGAGGCCATCTTCACGGTGCGCGGAAAGGGTGTCTACGGTCGCCTCCGGTTCGAGTCGGGTGTCCACCGGGTGCAGCGCGTTCCCGAGACGGAGAGTCAAGGCAGAATTCACACCTCTGCCGCCACCGTGGCCGTGCTACCGGAGGCAGAAGAGGTCGATCTCGAGATCGATCCCAACGATCTGAGGATAGACGTGTTTCGCTCCTCGGGCCCGGGTGGGCAGTCGGTGAACACGACTGATTCGGCGGTGCGAATCACACACGTTCCGTCAGGTCTGGTCGTGTCTTGTCAGGACGAGAAGTCGCAGCACAAGAACAAGGCGAAGGCGCTCAAGGTTCTTCGTAGTCGGCTGCTGGATCAGAAGGTTGCGGAGCAGGAGGCGGAGAGGTCCCGAGAACGACGCGCACAGGTTGGAACCGGGGATAGGTCGGCGAAGATCCGAACCTATAACTTTCCACAGAGCCGCGTCACGGATCACCGAATCAAGCTCACGCTACACAGCCTCGATCAGTTTCTCGACGGGGACCTGAGCGAAATGATCGCCGCGCTTAGAATGGCAGACCAGGAAGAGCGTCTGGTGGCCGCTACCGAGTGAACGCCCACGGAGTGGTGCCGGCCCCGAAGAACGGCCCCGATGCGGCACAGTCGTGGACGATTCTAAGCCTCGTCCTGTGGAGTGCGGACTACTTGGCGAGCAAGGGAGTCGAGAGTGGCCGCCTCGATGCGGAGTGGCTGCTCGCGAGCGCCCTGGGGACGGAACGACTGCAACTGTACCTGAAGTACGACCGTCCGGTGGGCCCGGAGGAACGTGAAGTCTTCAAGCAGCAGCTACGTCGTCGGGCCTGCCGCGAGCCCTTGCAGTATATTCTGGGTCGGGCAGCCTTTCGGGAGTTGGAGTTGGTAGCGGATCCCAGAGCCTTGATCCCCAGACCCGAGACGGAGGTCTTGGTGGAAGAAGTGCTCGCGTGGGCGAAGGACCGGAAATCGGGGCTGGGAACGGTGATGGACATCGGTACGGGCACGGGGGCCGTGTCTGTGTCCTTGGCCGTGGAGGGGGTGTGTGAGCAGATTGTGGCCACCGATATTTCGGAGGGAGCGTTGGAGGTGGCGAGGCTCAACGCCCAGCGCCACGGGGTTGAGGCGCTCCTCGATTTTCGACGAGGCTCACTCTTCGAGATCGTGGATGCGGGGGAGGCCTTCGACGTCATCGTATCCAACCCCCCTTATGTGGCAACGGGCGAACGCGCCGGTCTGCAGCCAGAAATCCGAGACTGGGAGCCGAGCGAAGCCTTGTTCGCAGGGGACGAAGGACTGGATGTGATCCAGCCGCTGATTGCTGAAGCACCCGAGCATCTGACGGACGGAGGACTCCTTGCCCTCGAGGTTGGACTCGGGCAGGCGGAGCGGGTCACACGACAGATCGACGACTCGGGACGGTTCGAGCCGGCTCGAGTTCGCCGGGATCTGGGCGGTCTCCCTCGCGTCATCATGGCGGAGCGGAAGACGAGAGCGACCCCACAGGAGCGTGCGCGGTGAGCCATGGCAGCCATTGACCCAGGAACTTAAATGATGCGGATGATCGAGATGGCCAAGGACCTCGGACGGGCCTTGGCACAGACGGATGAATACCAGATTCTCAAACGGACGGTGGCCGACGCCGAGGGGGATCAGGGTATGGCGGACTTGCGGGTGGAGTTGGAGGGGTTCGAGGAAGGGATCCAGGCCGCCTTGCAGGGTGGGAGCGAACCGGACACGCCTTTGAAGGAGAGTTACGAGGAGGCAGTGGGCCGGTTGCAGTCGAATCCCACCTATCAGCGACTCGTATCGGCCCAAGCCAACTTCGACAAGGTTCTTCTCAAGGTGAACCGGACAATCCAGGAAGGGATCGCCGAGGGTGCCGAGAGTCGGATCATCCTACCGTAGTACGGCCACTATGCGTAACCTGGACAGTCTACGTGAGCGCGTTTACCCGCTCATCGACCCGATCGTCGATTGGTTGGTGAAGAAGAGGGTGCACCCGAACCTCATCACGACGAGCGGGTTCGTGGTCACGGTGATCGCGGGAGTGCTTTACGGAGTCGACCACGTCCGCACTGCGGGCGCCCTGGTCCTCCTGGGGGGAGTGCATGATATCTTCGACGGGCGTGTCGCGCGCGTCTCGGGGTTACAGTCGAAGTTCGGTGCTTTCTACGACTCGGTGCTCGATCGCATCAGCGAAGTCGTGATCTACATCGGCCTCATCTCACTGTACAACCAATACGAGATGTCGCTCCTGAACGTCGGCATGATCTATATGATCGCCCTCGCCATGGCGGGGTCTCTCATGATCAGCTACACGCGGGCGAAGGCCGAGACCCTCGGGCTAGAGTGCTCTGTGGGTCTCATGCAGAGGGCCGAGAGAATCGTGCTTCTCGGATTTGGATCTTTGATTTTCGGATTGAGCGGGGATGGCTTTGTGATAAGCGTCATCATCGTGATCTTTGCGGTGCTCACCAACATGACGGCGATTCGTAGGATTCTTTGGGTTTACAAGGAGGCGGCTGGCGTCCCGCTCGACGAGTGAGGCGCGGCTGCTGCAAAGGAGCGACAAGATGGCGGAAGGACGGCCGGAGATAGGATCGGCTGAAGGACGGCTGGGCGTTCTGCTACCCGGGATGGGGGCGGTGGCCACGACGACCATTGCGGGGGTTCTTCTCGCCCGGAAAGGGTTGGCACAACCCATCGGGAGCTTGAGCCAGTTGAACACGATTCGACTCGGTCAGCGCACCGACGAACGGACGCCCCTGATCAAGGACTTCATCGGGTTGGCGGGCTTGGATGACCTCGTCTTCGGAGGATGGGATCCGATTCCGGACAACGCGTACGAGAGCGCGGTGAACGCCGGTGTGCTCAGCGCAAAACACCTCGACCCCATCAAGGATGAGCTGTCGGCCATATCGCCGATGGCGGCCGCCTTCGACACTCAGTACGTGACGCGCCTCGATGGCCCCAACAAGAAGACCGGGGCCAACAAGCGCGAGATCGCCGAGCAGATTCGGGCGGACATCCGCTCGTTCAAGGAAGAGAAGGGGTGCGACCGGCTGGTCATGGTCTGGTGCGGCTCCACGGAGATCTTCCTGCGGCCGGGACCGACACACGAGACCATGGAGTCGTTCGAGCAGGCGATGGAGGCCAACGACCCCTCCATCGCTCCGAGCATGCTGTACGCATACGCCGCGCTACAGGAGGGGATCCCATACGCGAACGGAGCGCCGAACCTGTCCGCGGACTTCCCCGCCTTCGAGGACTACTCCAAGGCGAACGGCATACCGATCGGAGGCAAAGACTTCAAGACGGGCCAGACCCTCCTGAAGACGATCCTCGCCCCCGGCTTCAAGGCGCGTATGCTGGGGATCAACGGCTGGTTCAGCACCAACATTCTCGGCAACCGCGACGGTGCGGTTCTGGACGATCCCGCGAGCTTCAAGACGAAGGAAGAGTCGAAGCTGGGTGTGATCGATCACATTCTACAGCCCGATCTCTATCCGGAGCTGTACGGCGACATCTATCACAAGGTCCGTATCAACTACTACCCGCCGAGGGGTGACGACAAAGAGGGTTGGGACAACATCGACATCTTCGGCTGGCTCGGCTACAAGATGCAGATCAAGGTCAATTTCCTGTGCAAGGATTCCATTCTGGCCGCGCCTATCGTCTTGGATCTCGCGCTGTTCATGGATCTGGCTGGGCGTGCGCACTTGGGCGGCATCCAGGAGTGGCTGTCCTTCTACTTCAAGAGCCCACAGTGCGCTCCGGGGCTATACCCTGAGCACGACCTTTTCATACAGCACTGGAAGCTGAAGAACACGCTGCGCTGGCTCGCAGGCGAGGAACAGATCACCCATCTGGGACGGGAATACTACGAGTAGGGGACTGCCGACGTGACATGGCCAACGCGACCGGATCGCGGATGTTTTCTGGTGCTCGAGGGGGTTGAGGGGGCAGGTAAGACCACGCAAGGCCGACTGTTGGCCGAGTGGCTCAAGTCGTGCGGAGTGAGCTTCACCCTGGCACGCGAGCCGGGTGGAACCGAGGTGGGAGAGGCGATCCGAAACGTCGTCCAAGAGAGGGTCGAGCTCGCGGTGCCCCACGAGACGGAGCTTCTGCTGTATCTCGCCGCGCGTAGCGCCTTCGTGAAGGAGATCGCGTTGCCGGTACTGGAGCGTGGCGAGTTGCTGATCGCAGATCGGTTCTCCATGTCGACCTATGCCTACCAGGGTTACGGGAGAGGACTCGACCTGGATGAGGTCCGAAGGCTGGATCGATTCGCCACGGGTGGACTCGTTCCGGACCTATATGTGGTCTTGGACCTCCCGGTGGAACAAGGCCGAGCGAGACAGAGGGCCGAAGGAAAGGAGGAGGACCGGCTCGAGGGTTCTGGGGAGGACTTTCTACGAGCTGTGCGCAGGGGATACCATGAACTCGTGGAGACCGACGCGCGAGCGCACTTGGTGGATGCCCTCGGGACGCCCAGTGAGGTTCACGACCGCATAAGGCGAATCTTGCGTCGTGAGATGCCAGAAGCTTTCGCCGCCTGCGAAGATTAGTTTTCTTGAGTATAGAGGACTGACTCGAAGGCGGAACCCATTCATGAAGAATTCCACATCGATCTTCGGACCCGCGATCGTGCTGTCGGTGGCGCTCGTGACGGGTGGATGGTTCCTCCAGCGTGGGGTCGCCCAGGAGGCCAACGTCTATCTGCAGGCGCGGCTCTTCCAGGAGGTGGTGGACCACGTCACTCAACAGTTCGTCGATTCGGTGGATCGAAATGGGCTCATCGATTCGGCCATTGAGGGTGTGCTCGAGGATCTGGGTGATCCGCACACTTCCTTCATCGATGCAGAGACGTGGGAACGGTTCCGCTTTCGGAGCGGTGCCGACGCCGATTACGGGGGGGTGGGGCTCGAGATCTTGAATAGGGAGGGATGGGTAACCGTCATCACGCCGCTGCCCGGAGGCCCCGCGTTACGGGCGGGCATTCGAGCCGGCGACCGCATCGTGGAGGTGGAAGGTCAGTCCGCGCAGGATTGGCGGACCGATCAGGCCGCCGACGAACTTCGTGGACGTCCGGGAACGGACGTGAGTATCACAATCGAGCGCCCCGGAGTGGACGAACGCATTCCGTTTACACTCACCAGGGCCGTGATCGAACTCCTATCCGTTCCTTTCGCCACGATGCTGGACGACGACATCGGGTATGTCCCGCTCCAGGTCTTCAGTGAGACTTCGGGTCGCGAGGTACGCGACGCGATCGAGACCTTACGAGGGCAGGGCATGCAGTCTCTGGTCCTGGACCTGAGGAACAACCCCGGAGGGTTGTTGGACGAGGGTATCGCCGTGGCCGACCTTTTCCTCGATGCGGGTTCTCTGATTTTGGAGACTCGCGGGCGGGCATCGGGGCAAAATGAACGTTTTGAGGCCAGATCTGGAGAGCTGGTACCCGAGCTTCCCGTGGTCATTCTGGTCAACGAGAACAGCGCGAGCGCGTCGGAGATCGTCGCGGGGGCTCTTCAGGATCATGATCGGGGGTTGGTGATCGGTGGTCGAAGCTTTGGGAAGGGCTCTGTCCAGACGCTGTTCCGACTGAGTGGGGGCAATGTTCTTCGCCTTACGACCGCACGTTGGTACACGCCGATGGGGCGCTCGATCAATATCGACCACAGCGAGTCGAGCCAGGCTTCGGTTCAGGAAAACTCCACACTGGCGTTGTGGGGCCAGCGCGTCGTCAAGGACGACTTCGAGGACCGACCGACCGTGATGTCGATGGGGGGGCGAACGCTTGCTGGGGGTGGTGGGATTACACCGGATCTCACGGTACTCCCCGATACGCTGTCGTCTCCTGAGGAAAACGCGGTCCAGAGACTCTTTCGGTCCGCCGGTGCCTTCTCGACAGCGCTCTTTAACCACGCGGTTTCGTACGTTCAGGATCATCCCGATCTGGAGTCGGGATTTGATTTGTCGGCGACCGACCTCGATGTGTTCTACCGATATATGGTGGACGAAAACGAGGTGACCCTCACCCGCGAGGACTTCAGGAGCGCCGTTCGCTTCATGACTTATCAACTAGAGCGGGAGATCGCCCTTCAGGCGTGGGGAGACGAGGGGGCGTTCCAGCAGATCAAGGGCACGGACACTCAGCTTTCCAGGGCCATCGAGCTGCTCGAGCTCGCCGACACTCCCGAGGCGGTCTTCCGCATCGCGGAGGACTACGGTGCTCAGCAAGGACGCGTGGGCACGGGTGCGTCGTCCCCAGGAGCAACGGGCGCCAACTGACGGGTACCTAGGAGGCCCAACCGGTCCTTGGGGCGCCCTGGCGATACCGCTAGACTCGATGGTGGTCACCTTCCACGTTACGCTCGCTAGAGGACACCACTCATGAGTCACGTGGTCGTGGAGCGCGCCGGAGTCGTCGAGTCGGTGCATCGAGTTCACGTGGCGGTGGTGGATCGGGAGGGGAGGTTGCTTGCCCGCGTCGGCGACCCGGAGCGCCTAACCTTCTACCGTTCCGCGGCCAAGCCTTTCCAAGCGGTTCCATTGGTGGAGGACGGCATAGTGGAGCGGTTCGGGTTGGTGTCCAAGGAGTTGGCCTTATGCTGCGCTTCCCACAATAGTGAGCCGGAACACCTGGCTGTCGCTCGCTCCATCTTGGAAAAGGCGGGGATGAACGAGGACGACTTGGAGTGTGGACCCCATCTGCCTTTCGATCGCGCGTCGGAGGAGACTCTCGTGCGAGCTTCGGAAGAGCCGGGGCCCATTCACAACAACTGCTCCGGGAAGCATGCGGGCATGCTGGCGTTGGCGAAGGCCAATGGATGGCCGACCCGGGGCTACGTTGGCCGGGACCATCCCGTGCAACGAAGGATGTTGGCGGAAATCGAGCGGTGGTCGGGACTCTCGGAGCATGAGATCGACTTGGGTCGAGATGGATGCGGCGTGGTGTGTTTTGCTACACCCCTCTCTCGGTTGGCGTTGAGTTTCGTCCGGCTGGGGGGTGAAGAGGGGCCAGCGAAGCAGGTCGTGTCGGCGATGACGGCCCATCCGTTCATGGTGGCCGGCACCGGCCGATTCGGGACGGCGCTGGGTGACGCAGCCGGGGACCGGATCTTCGCCAAGACCGGAGCCGAGGGCGTCTTCGCGGTGGGAGCGACGGACGGTTCGTTCGGTGTCGCCGTGAAGGTCGAGGACGGGGGCAAGCGGGCGAGCGCCGTGGCTGTTCTCCGTACGCTCGACGAGTTCGGTGTGCTGGACGGAATCGACAGCGAGGATCTCGACGCCTTTCGGGCTCCCAAGATCATGAACACCCGTGGAGAGGAAGTGGGAGCGGTTCGGGCGGATTTTCGCCTGGAGGACCGCGCGTGATCGAAAACGACAGAGCCCTGATTCGGGTCAGTGCGGCCTTGGCATCCCGCGATGTGGACGCGCTCACAAAGGCGTTGGGGTGGGCGAATCAGGTGGCGGATCCTCTGCAGGTAGAGGAGGTCATCCTTCAATCCTACCTGTTTCTGGGATTCCCAACGGCGCTGACGGGGATGTCGATTTGGAGAAGCCAGTCGACAACACTCCCCGGGCGGGCCAGCGCCCTCGACTGTGAGGGTTGGGAGGCCCGTGGACGGGACGTGTGCCGTGCCGTCTATGAAGGACAATACGATGAGCTGAGAGAGCACGTCCGGGACCTGCATCCCGATTTGGAGTTGTGGATGGTGGTGGAGGGTTATGGCAAGGTTCTGGGTCGGCCCGGGTTACCCCTCGCGACCCGAGAGCTTTGTATCGTCGCCATTCTCACGGTTTCCGGGGCCTTGAAGCAGCTCTACTCACACATGCGCGGAGCTCTCAATGTGGGTGCCCGGTCCGGAGATGTGGACGCTGCCTTGAGCGAAGCGGAGGTCTTCGTCGATGAAGAGGGACGTCGCGCCTCTCGAAGGCTGTGGGAGAAGATTCTAGCAAGCCACCAAGCCTGATGTTCATCGACCGAGCGGTCATCAATGTCTACGGAGGTCCGGGGGGCGCAGGCTCGGAGGCCTACCGCCGAGAGAAAGGGGTTCCTCGGGGTGGTCCCGCGGGCGGAAACGGGGGTTGCGGAGGGAGCGTGGTGATGGTAGCCGACGCTCAGCTCTCTACCCTCTTGGATCTGCGATACCGGCAACACCACCGGGCCGAAAGAGGCCTCCATGGGTCAGGCAACAACCGGACGGGGAAGAGCGGCGAAGACCTGATCATGCGAGTGCCTCCCGGTTCGGTCATCAAGGACGCCGATACCGAGGAAGTACTGGGCGAGTTGCTCGAGCCCGGAGACACCCTGGTCATAGCCCAGGGCGGCCGGGGGGGACGAGGCAACGCCAACTTCACTTCGGCGACCCACCAGATGCCGACGCGATGGGAGCCCGGAGAGCTCGGGGCGGAACGGCGGGTGGAGGTGGAGCTCAAGCTGATCGCCGACGTGGGGCTGGTCGGAGAGCCCAACGCGGGCAAATCCACCTTTCTAGCCACGGTCTCGTCGGCCAAGCCGAAGGTGGCCGATTACCCGTTCACGACGCTGAAACCGAATCTGGGGATCGTGGAGCTTCCGGATTATCGAACGCTTGCGGTAGCCGATATCCCGGGGATCATCGAAGGGGCGCATGAAGGAAAAGGGCTGGGCCTACAGTTTCTCCGGCACATCGAACGCACACGAACGTTGGCCGTCATGATACCGGTCGACGCCCCGGACCCGGGGCGTGTCTATCGTGAGCTGAGGGCCGAGCTCACCTCGTACTCCGAGGAACTCGGAGGGCGGCCGCACTGTGTCGTGCTGACGAAGGTCGATGTTCTCGGGCCGGATGAATCGCTCCCCGAAATCGACGCCCCCGATGCGTGGGCGAGCTTTGCCGTGTCCTCGGTCTCTCGAGATGGCCTTTCGACTCTCCTGGAAGGGCTGTGGGAGCGAACCAGGCAGGCGATCCATGAGGAAAGCGGGTCCGGCGAGGACGATCCGTGGACTCCCTGACGGTGGACTCACCGGACCGCGAACAAGAGGTGGATGCGGTCTTGAAACTCGGCTGTCTTCCGGGCGTTGGCACGCGCACGTTATGGCGAATCCTCGAGACGTACGGGTCCGGTGCGGAGGCGCTCCGAGTCTCTGTCGCGGACTTGAACTCATGCGTCGGTTCGGATGTTGGGACCGCTCTGTTCTCGTCGGAGCTGGATCTTCGGGTTCGGCGAGCGCTCGATCGATGTCGTGTGATGGAGATCGAAGTGTTGTTGTGGCGGGACGCGGCCTATCCCGTCCAGCTGAGAGACCTCGCCGATCCTCCTCCGATCTTGTTCGCCAGAGGCCGGATCGAGCTACTGCGCACGCGCTCACAGCTGGTGACGATCGTGGGATCGCGCCACTGCACAGGCTATGGTCGCCGCACAGCGGAGACGCTTGCGGACCGCCTCGCGGGACGTGGCATCAGCGTCGTGAGTGGGCTGGCCCTGGGCATAGACGGCGCCGCGTACCGGGGGGCTTTGGCCGCGAACGGGGACACGATCGCGGTCCTGGGTTCCGGAGTGGACCTGATACAGCCCGCCTCTCACCGGAGACTCGGGGAGCGCATTGTCCAGGGGGGTCTCCTCATGTCCGAGTTCCTGCCGGAAGAGCCTGCGCGGGCTCATCACTTTCCGCGTCGCAACCGGATACTCGCCGCGCTGTCAGGTGCGACGGTGGTCGTGGAGGCCGCCCACAAGAGCGGGGCGCTCATCACCGTGGAGCACGCTCTGGACGTTGGGCGTGACGTCTATGTGGTCCCCGGTCCGCTCGATGCGCCCCAGAGCCGCGGGTGCAACGCGTTGATACAGCAGGGTGCCCACTTGATCACGTCTCCGCCGGGCCTCTTAGTGGCCTGTAACAGATGAACGATTGGCATTCGAGCGACGACGCATCCACCCCGGTTGCGTTTCTTCTCCTCGCAATAGCGGTGCTATTACTCGTCGTTGCGCCTTCCCGGATGCGGCGCCTCCTCGCTCTCGGTGCTCAACAACCATCTGTTACAGGCCACTAGTGTCCGTTCCCGTGCGGTTGTCGGAGCCCGAGACTGCGGTGGATGCCGGGGCGATCCGCTCCCTCTATGTGCACGCGCCCTTTTGTGCCCGCCGATGTTTCTACTGTGATTTCGCGGTGAAGGTCGCGCCGCCCAACGCGGACGAATGGCTGGAGGCCCTCTCGTGGGAGTTTCGTGCGTTGGAGACCGAAGGCGAATTCACGCTGGCCTCGTCGCTGGATACGATATACGTGGGAGGCGGCACGCCCTCGCTCCTCGGGCCTGCCGCCATGGACGGATTGGCCCGCGTCGTCGGCCCGGAACGCCTTCAGGGAGGCGACCTCGAGTGGACGGCCGAGGCGAACCCGGAGAGCTTCACCGAAGAGGTGGCGGCCGGCTGGCGCCGTGCGGGCGTCACACGGGTCAGCCTCGGCATTCAGAGCTTTCACGAGCCTTCGTTGCGGTGGATGGGGCGTTTGCACGGAGCCGACGAGGCCCGATCAGCCGTTCGGATTGCGCGTGAAGCCGGACTCACCAACGTCAGCATTGATCTGATCTTCGGTTTGCCCGAGAATCTGGGGAGAGACTGGGAGTACGATGTGGGTCAGGCTCTGGCTCTGGGTGTGGACCACGTGAGTCTTTACGGACTCACCGTCGACCCCACGACCCCTCTTGGGCAGGCGGTGGAGGCAGGACGCGAGACGCCCCCGAGTGATCGACGATATGAGTGGGAGTACCTTTTCGCTGTGGACCGCCTCGCCGGGGCGGGGTATGAAGCATACGAAGTGTCGAATTTCGCCAGAGCGTCCCGGTTGTCACGGCACAACATGATCTATTGGTCGGGCGAGCCGTACCTCGGGGTCGGCAATGGCGCTCACAGCTTCAAGCACCCTGTTAGGCGATGGAACTTTCGTGACTGGGATGTCTATCGGGCTGGGGTCCGGGGGCCCACGCCTCCGGTCGATGGGGAAGAGAGACTCGACTCGGACCAAAGGCGACTCGAGCGTATTTGGTTGGGGTTGAGAACCCGGC
>Ga0310121_10000916_pt1 | contig 31296 bp, 32 predicted proteins | sample CB27_Tmax_986_MG_FD_203504 | JGI IMG/M metagenome (GOLD analysis project Ga0310121, IMG submission 203504) | Marine microbial communities from Western Arctic Ocean, Canada - CB27_Tmax_986 | ecosystem: Environmental > Aquatic > Marine > Oceanic | place: Canada: Western Arctic Ocean | collected... | reverse complement strand
CCGGTGCTGGCCTTCGGGTTGCCGTTACTCGGACTCCACGCGGTAACGCGCGGCGCCCTGCTCGGGATCAAGCGTGTCGCGGAGGCTTCGGCGTTTTCATCGCTGATACCCACCACGGTGGCAACCGCCGCGCTCGTCTGTGCCGCGCTACTATGGATGCCCGAAAAAGCATTCATGATGCCGATCTACGCGCATCTGCTCGGACTTGCCGTCGCCGTCGTCATCGGCGTGGCCATTTGGCGCCGGCGCGTTCCACCCGGAGACGAGGTAGGCAGTGTACCCTCCTATCGGGAACTTATCGCGGTATCCGCGCCCATGATGATTACCGCAAGCATGCATTTGCTGCTGAACTGGACGGACACCCTGATGCTTGGTTATTTTCGGGATATCGAGGAGATCGGGCATTACAGAATTGCGTTTCGGATTGCGGTGTTGAACGGATTCGCGCTCACCGCGGTGAACAGCATCAGCAATCCGAAGTTTGCGGAGACGAGTGCCGCGGAAGATATCGACAGGCTTCGGCGCATCGCGCGGGACGCGACACGAATCGTAATGCTGGTGTCGCTGCCGGTCTTCCTGGTGACTGTGCTCGCGCCAAAGTTCGTGCTCGGATTTTTCGGTCCGGGATTTACCTCTGTTGCACCCGTTGTTGTTGTGTTGTGTATAGGGAAGTTTTTCAGTGCCTGCTGTGGGCCGGTCGGATCCTTCCTCAACATGACGGGGCAGCAGGCTCCGATGGGCCGCATCATGGTCGTGAGCGCGGTAATGAATGCGGGCCTGAATTTGCTGCTCATTCCGAAATACGGCTTGATCGGTGCGGCGGTCGCAACCACCGTGAGCACGATCGCCTGGAACGTGGCCGCTACACTGCGGGTGTATCGGACACACGGTTTCTTTTTCTGGTTTTCTTTCCGAAGCTCAGGGGGGAAAGCAGGATGAAGCGCAGGATTTTTATCTCCTTCATGAAGGCGCGAAACGCCGCCTGGCCGCTCATTGCGCGCCGTGCGACGGCGGAACAGTTTCCGAATCCTATTTTTATTGTCTCGCCGCCCCGGTCCGGTTCCAATTTTCTTTTCGAATGTTTGGCGCAGTTTCCCGGCGTATTTCATCATCGGGAAGAGGCGAACGAACCGTGGCGTCGCGGATTCAAACCGGTAGCGAATCCCTCGTTTCATGACGCCGTTCCAGCATCCCTCATCACCGACGATATTTCCGCGGAGTTATACAAGGACTATTATCGGGGTTGCGTCTTCCACGCTTTGCGCGCCCGCCCGTCGCGGATCCGCCCGGCTCACCTGCAGGGTTCCTGCCCCATTCGATATCTCGACAAGACGATCGGAAATTGCTTCCGGCTGGATGCCCTGGAAAATATTTTTCCGGGCGCCCGCTTCATTTTCCTTCGCCGTGATCCTCGCGCTTCCATAAGCAGCATGATGAAGGGATGGCTCGGGGATCAATTTCGTCACCGGTACGCAACTCCGGTTCTCGAGAACACCCTGGAGACCGCGTTGGATAAGTGGAGCTATCCGGCGCCTCCGGGCTGGTTTGACCATCGTGACGATTCGGTGGCCATGGCGTGTTGCTGGAGCTGGGTCCAGCATATGAATTTCATTCTGGATTTTGAAGGGCGGATGTCCGGGGAACATTGTCTCGTCACCTACGAGGATCTCATGGCTGACCTGCCGGGCGAAATTGAACGTCTGTCCGGGTATCTGAGGTTGGAACCCACCGAACACCTTGCCGCCTATCTGAAGGATCCCCCACTCAGCAAGACGACAAATACCAAGCCAAGACCTGACAAGTGGAAGGAAGACCGGGAAGCCCTGCTCGACTGTTGGAGTGAGATCAGGGAAACCGCGGCGAAATCCGGCTATCCCGATTCGCCCTGAGCCTGCGGAGCTCGGTCATTGCGTTGCGGCTTGCTGAACAACTGGTATGGCGACCTCCGCCGTCGTCTGGTTTCCCGCCACCGTGAAGTGGATATCCACCAGATAATAGGTTCGCTCTTTCTGATCTCTCTCGATGAGCGCATCGATGGGATTGACAAAATAGGAGCCGTTGGCGGTTAGCTTCTCGGCGACGGCGCTAACCTCCGCCAGCACTTTTTCCGGGGATGCGTGTTTTTTATGGTTTACCCGGATGATATCCGCCGGACGTACCATGTAGGAGAAGGGGATATAGATGAACACCACCGGCACTTCATATCCAACGGATTTCTCGGCGAGATCAATATAGTTCTGGAACGTTTTCACGATTGCGTCCACATTTCCTGACAGTTCGCCTGTCGTCTCCTTGTCATACAGTTCTGTTCCCATTCCCACGTCATTTCCGACCTCGTCCGGACTCCTTATCTGCGCGTACAAGTGCCACCCGTAGAAGAGGATCGCCGATTTCTGTCGAACTCGTTTCAACCTGTTTTTGAAAGAATTCGTGTCGGGCCCCATGAGGTAGCCGTTCTTAACGGAAGGGCTCATTTTCGGGATAGCGCACTTGTCCCGGATATTGGTTACGCGCCCGTAGACCGTTTGCACGATGAGATCGGGTTGAAACTCTTTGCCCTTTTCCTCCAGCCAGCACAACTGGTTGGGAATTGGCTGTGAGGGGGTACCCAGGTTCTTGATTTGTACCGTTTTCCCCGGAATTTTGAGGCCCGCGCCGATCAGAGAGACGTAGGTATCTTCGTAATCAACGCCCCATCCGAACGTGAAAGACGGGCCAAGAAAGAGGATCCGGTAGGTGTCCGGAGACTTTTCGGGAAGAACGTCTTCTTGGCGTTCGTCCGTCCGCAATCCCTGCGAATCCGTAAAATATGTCGCCTTGAACTCTCGCGTGTTGTGTTCGAACTCAAGATTCGACTTCATTCTGTATTTCCGGATCGGGTCCGTATCGAAAATCGGAATGGCCCAAAGTTCGCTTAACCAGCGGCCGACAGTGGCGCGGTAATGGATCTGCAGGGCGACCTCCACGAAAATCCCCATTAGGAAAATCAGGATCAGCGAGAATACAAATTTCTTTTTCAATGCGGTTCTGCCTGGGTGGGAATATATGCAACCCGGGATTCTTTGATAAAACCACCACGAAAAGCGAACCTTTTGTTTCGGGGTTCACCCAGGGAAAGCCAGAATCGGGGGGAGACGAACATTTCACCATACAGGTGACGGAATCGGATCCGGCTAGGTGACGCACACCGAGTCATGCTCCAGGAGAGGGATTATGTGGAAATGTCTGTTGGCGCAGGAGAAGTTGATAGAGACTGAGATCACTATCAGTAGGCGTCGAGTCCGACTGCATGAATTCAGGCAGAGCCGGCCACTTCTGGCGCTCAGACCAGAGCGCCTCGCCTATAGCCCGCCACACACAGGATCCCGATCCCAAGGAGCAACGCCGAAGAGGGCTCAGGAACCGCTGTCAGCTGAACCCCGAACACGAATTGCTCATTTTGTATATTTCCGGCGGGCTTGACGAGGACGGCTGTGTATATGGCTGTGAATTCCGAGGCGCCGGCCATGTCGATCCCCCATTTTTTTTTTGTGTACCGTTCAGAAAGCCATGAACTGAATCATGGTTAGCAGCGTTGAAGCTAATAATGCTTCCGCTTGTAAAGGCGTCGGGTGTTGGTCCAACGACAGCGATAAGATCAGACGCTTCTGAATCGTCGACCGTCGCAGAAATCCCGGAGGGGGATAAATTGAGAGCATCATTGAAGGATAATTTGAGAGTGCGACCTGCCCACATCGAACCGTGGGAGGAGAGCGAAATACCGTCCACACCCCAATTGGGTTCTAGGGTTAGCACTGTGTGAATTCGATAGTCGATTCAGGATCGAGACCTACGACTGTTTCTGCCCGGGCCTGAAAGGCACCCCAATTGTGGACCGCATTTTCAGCCCTCCCGTCGTTTATGAATGGAGAATTAAAAGCCGTCGAGAAGCCTTCTGTGGCGCTCACGACCTCCAGCTTAACTTGTCCTACGGTGTTTCCTCCGAGCGTCATGTCACCGGTTCTAGACGTTCCGCCATCTGTCCCAATCCAGTTACCAAACGACACATTGTTATAGATCAGGCCGGCTTGGGCAATAGAACTAGTAAGCAACGTCACGGCAAGGCCAAGCACAAGGACAACAAAGTTCAGAATCTTGGCGACACCAGTCCTGCTGCGAAATGCACACATGATTTGCTCCTAACAAGTGGGAAGAATGTTTAATTGAACTTATAGAGGAATTCTGGCGACGCCGATTTGAACTTGGGAGGGCTTAGTAAACAAAAGTCTTGGGATGAAGACGTTTTTGGACAGTTATTAACAGGGCCCTTGTTGATAACTTGTCATCGGAGGTTCGGCCGGTGCTTTTATTAAGGAAAATTGGTGCTGAATCGAGAGCGACTCCGATCGTGGCGATTACCCTGCACGTTAGCAGTTCCAGGATTTGAACGGCTCAAAAGATCTGGTGCCGCGAAGGACGGTTCTCGCATGGCCGCCAAGAGAAACGCGCTCCCTTTTAACAATCACGTGGACCCTTGGCCTCGTCTGCAGTTTGCCCGGATTGAAAAGGATGATGGCTCACACTACTTCGGACCGTATGCGTCGGCGGCGTCCGCTCGCGCCACGCAGCACTTTGTCGAAAAGCGGTACGGACTCCGCCAGTGCCGCCCGCGAGAACCCGGCGCATCCGATCACAAGCACTGTCTTAACGACATTATGCGGTACTGCACCGCGCCCTGCATCGTGAAGATTACGCGAGACGCCTATCTCGAACGCGTGGAGGAGGCTTGTTCATTCCTCCGCGGGGAACGCAAGGATGTTCTGGCAGAGTTGGAGGCGGAGATGAGAACTGCCGCGGAAGCGCGTGATTTCGAACGGTCCGCGGAATTGCGCGATACGTTGCTGAAGCTTCGAAAAACGATTAGCCGGCGTGTGCTCGGCACCAAGCACCTTGAGGTGAAGCGCCGGGAAGCGGATAAAGGCATTCTGGAAATCTAGCGCGCTTTACATCTCGCCGAGCTACTCCGCGTGATCGAGTGCTATGACATTTGGAATATCAGCGGCACACATGCGGTTGGGAGCCTGGTATGCTCGGTGAACGGCGTCCCGAGTCGAAACCGCTACCGGATGTTTCGCATCAAGACTGTGGACGCAATCGACGACCCGGGAATGATTGCCGAGGTCATTCTCCGCCGTTTTCTTTGCGCGGTCGATGAAGCGCAGGAACTTCCCGCCCTGATTGTTGTCGACGGGGGAATCACGCAATTGCGGGTTGTCCCGGCGGAGCTTGATCAGCTTGGACTGCAGTCCCTGCCGATCGTCGGGCTGGCGAAGCGATACGAGGAAATCATTTTCGAGCAGCGCGGATCCACTGCGCCTATCCGGTTTGCGCACGACTCCAGCGCGTTGAAGGTTTTGAAGCAGATCCGTGACGAAGGCCATCGCTTCGCGCTCACCTACCATCGCAAGTTCCGCGCAAAACGGATCAGCGAATCGATCGACGAGATTCCGGGGACGGGGAAGAAATGCAAGGATATCCTTCTCCAATACTTTGGCAGCGTTCGGCGACTACGCAACGTTTCGGTCGAAAAGATCGCGGGCATACAGGGCATCGGCCCTGAGTTGGCACAGATGATCCGGGACGAAATCGATGCGCAGGTGTTGTCGAAAGCAGCACCGGCTCGCGATTACCGAGAGGGGATGACCTATTGGGGGGCACGGGGAGTGATCCTTATTGATTAAATAATTGAGCCCAATCGGCTTCTTTTGGTCAGATAGGTACTCATGAGGCCCTGCTCTGAAGAATCCCGATCCCCGTCCAAGACGCGGTTTTTTTGTTTTTCGCCCCCCACCCGCCTTTTTCCGTTCGAGTGGCATTGCCACGACCATTTCGAGCTGGTCTGTGTCCTGGGAGGTCACGGCCTACGATTCGTCGGTGATCACATGGGGGGATATGACGGCGCCGACCTGGCCCTGATCGGTCCCAATCTTCCCCACACCTACCTGTCCGCTCCTCAACCATCGGGAAGCAGCGATCAGGTTGTGGTCGTTCATTTCGAGGATGGATTTCTGCGCGCGGACCAATCGTCCTACCAGGAGTTCGAGGCCATCGATTCGTTGTTGGCGGCAGCACGGCGTGGGATTTCCTTTGGTGAGGGTGCGACGAAGGAAGCAGGAGGCATGATGTTGCGATTGCCGAACCTGGAGCCTTTCGAGCAGCATGTTGCCGTGCTGCGTATTCTGCATCACCTAGCGCGTAGCGGTTCGAGTACCCTCCTGTCTTCACCCGGCTTCAAGGCACTTCGGCGGATGGAGGATGAAGGCCGTGTTACCCGCGTATGTGCCGAGATCCATCAACGGGCGCGAGAACCCGTCACGCTGGACCAACTTGCGATTCTGGCGAAGATGAGTCCCGCCGCGTTCAGTCGGTTTTTCAAGCGGGCGACGGGGCGAACTTTCAAGCGCTATTTGAACGAAGTGCGCGTAGAAACCGCATGCCGTCTGCTGGTCATGACGGAATTGAGCGTGACGGAAATCTGCTATGAATCAGGCTTCCAGAACGTTTCGAATTTCAATCGAAGGTTCCTGCAAATCCGGTCGATTAATCCGATGGAGTATCGAAGGCAACGAAGAAATGCCGAGTGACGAAATACCCAATGACGATTGAATGACGGATTCCGAAGCACGGCCAGCGAACCGGAGAATACCAGCCCGCACGGTTCACCTTAGAATAAGATACGAGCCCGGCGCGGCTTTCGGAATGACGATGCCGGTGACGCTCTTGAGCGGATGGCCGTCGAACCGGTACACACCCATTCCGTTCGGTCTCGCCACCGGGCCCTGGCAGGCCACGTAGAGACTTCCGCCCTCATCGGTGCAGAGCGCCTCGGGCGAACCGTGCGTGTCCGGATCAAGCAACGCGTACAATTCCGCGGCACCATTCGTAAACACACCCTGCCCATTGTTCAGCCAGAACAAATTGTTCTGCAGGCGATAGTTCGACACGTAGACATCGAGGTCGCCGTCTTCGTCGAAATCGCACGCGGTCACGCCGCGCCCCGCGCGGAAGATGACCGGTCGTCCAGTCCACTTCGAACGTGCCGTCTCCCTTGTTGCGAAACACCGCGTCCTCGTTGTAGCCGGGTGTTTCGTATCCGGTCAGGTAGAAATCAATGAAGCTGTCCCCGTCAAAATCCCCCCAGGCCGCGGAGTAGGGTTGGGGCATGGGGGCGGCAGGCAGGTTCGCGGTCTGGTCCGAAAACGAAAACCCGCCCACGTTTCGATACAGTTTGAAATCTCTGGCACAGAAGATATCCGGGAGTCCGTCGTTGTCGTAGTCCCCCGTGACGCCGATGCCGCCCAGATTGGGGCCCTGGTATGTGAACTTGGTGCCGCCGTTTCGTCGGGCCCGGGCTGGAGAAAGGCTTTCTGGTCACCCCACGTTCTTCCCCCGTCGCGCGAAACCAGGGTCACCAGATCGGAAGGCTCGTCATCTCCGGCGCCAAGTTCCAGGCCACTTTTATGAATCAGCATCTTGGACATGAAGATGCTGCCGTCCTCCAGTTCGATCATATCCGCACCTCCGTGGCGCGGATGCTCCTCGCTGGCTTCGGCCACGGTTACGATTTCAACGCCGGGAAGTGTTGTCAGTAGGCTGCTCATTTTTCAATGAGCGAAACGGGTTTGGGGAGTATAACATGCCAGCCTTCGATACTGAAACCTTGTTTCTGAGTATCGTAGAATTTTTCAATCCTTATCCCTCCTCTTCATCGATGAAAAGGAGGGATAAAGAGGAGAGATGAAGAATCAGATGTTTCGAAAATTGTGACACGACGTCACAGGCCAGACTGAGCTCTGAAACCTGCGCTCTCACTTGCGCAGTGATGACCGAAGCACGATCGCCCGAGGCAAGCCGGAATGATCTAATCCGCCCTCTACCGATACGCGTTGTGGTTGCCGCCTCCCCACATATTCCCGATGTTCTGGGCCCAATCGGCAATGGGCACGAGGCTGCCATGACCGTCGGCGAAGAGCATGTTGGCGCTGCCTAGGTTGAGAGGATTGAGCTCGTTGTATTGCCCCACGCCTCCGAACCATTCGCCGGCCGCCGAGTCATTGATACCATCCTGATCGGAGTCCACATTCAATGACCAGGATCCGCTGGCAGCGGGATTGAGAATTTCACTGCGCGTCGTGCCGTATTCGCTCTTCCCGTCGGCCGCGATGAAAACTTGCCCAGGGATATTGTCGAGGATCGCGGAGCCGGTTAAGTCCTTGTCGTTCTCTTTGGGGATATTATAGGCAAAAACGGTGGAATAGGAGACACTGTAGCTTTGCTCGTAATAGGCCTCGCGCTTCCGTGACGGGCACGGCATGAAGGGTTGCTATCGGTCATCCACCCCGTGATATCCGAACCGCGGACTCTTCCAGTTGACGCCGCGGTTCACGGTAATAAGATCCCGGCCCATATAGGGAACGACGAATTGGTGCCAGGCGAGATTCAACGGATCATCGGCATACGCGGGTAGATGGCCGTTGTCCGAGTTGTACTGGTAAAGCGCGATCCCCAGTTGCTTCAGATTGGACATGCAAACGGTGGCGAGGCCCCGCTCCTTGGCCTCTCTCAATGTCGGCACCAGCAGGGCGGCAAGGATAGCTATGATCGCGATCACCACCAGGAGTTCGATCAGGGTGAACCCGGGGCTATTTTGATCTCTGCTTTCCACTTTCCGCTTTTCACCTGACGGAGGAAAATGTCATCTTTCGGTGTCCGGCTTTCAGAGTCTTTCCGGTTCCGGAAGCACGCTAACAATTTGTACTGGATTGGCCTCAATTTTCAAGGAGATTCATCCATACGGATGAACGAAAACAAAAATTATCGAGCTGGAATCATCGGCCTCGGGATGATCGGCGGTGCGGACCCGGTCTCCGCCGGCGCAATCGGGCAAGCAGTGGAGAGTCTGGACGGAACACACCTGGATGCCCTGCGGGACCACGATCGAGTCCGGATGGTCGCCGGCAGCAGCCGCGACGCCGGACGGCGAGAACGATTTGCCGAGCGTTCCGGCGCCAACGTCTATGCGGACTTTCACGAAATGCTCGAGCGGGATCGTTTGGACATCGTCAGCATCGCTTCCCGTTCGCCCGCTCACGCGGAACAGGCCGTTGCCTGTGCGGAGGCGGGTGTGAGGGCGATCTTTTGTGAAAAGCCCATCACTACCACCGCGGAGGATGGGAATCGCGTTGTCACCGCCTGCCGGCAGCACGGCACGCTCCTGCTGGTGAATCACCAGCGCCGGTTCGATCCGAATTACCGGAAGGTCCGGGACCTGGTCGCCTCCGGCGAACTGGGGGAGCTGACCTCTTGCCTGTTGCAGTGGGGCAGCGGAAGGCTCGGCAACGTGGGGACGCATACCATTGACGCCATTCGCATGCTGACATCCCGCCAGGTAGAAGCGGTGTCCGGTCACCTCGATCTTTCCGGCAGGCCCGATTGCCGCGGCGAGGAATTTCAGGACCCGGGAGGATGGGGCATGCTGCGCATGGAGGGCGGCCTGGTAATCCTTGTCGACGCAGCGGACTATGGGACGGTTCCGTTTCATATTGGACTGAACCTGACCGGGGGCAGAATCCGGATGGCCCCGGACGGCGCGCACATCGAACGGACTGGGGAAGAAACGGAACACTGGCCGGTCGTTCGCGACGAGACGACTTTCATGCATGGTGCGGTCGCCGAAATCGTTCGGTGCCTCGATGACAACGCCAAGCCTGACATTCCCGTAGATGATGCGGTGCGAACACTCGAAGCCATCGTGGCATTCCACGTGTCACATGATCGCAACGGCCAATGGGTGAACCTGCCGTTGGAAGGCGAAGATCGCGGGAGGGAAGTGAGAAGCGGTTGAGGGAGAGGGAATCAGCATGCTCTCTCCTTCGCACAAGCTACCATTTGGGGGCTTGAAATTTGGGATTTGTTTTGGATTTTGGAATTGAAATTTCCGATCCATATCAGAGAATGCATGGCTCATGAACGAAAGCGCTCTTGCCATCCAGGGAGGCCCTCGGGCCTTCGATCGGCCTTTTCCGCTCCGCCGTTTGTTTGGGGAAGAGGAAAAGCAGGTGGCGATGGAGATGTTCGACCGATGCATTACGACCGGCGAACCCATTGGCTACAACGGACCGGAGGAGGAAACTTATTGCAAGCAGTTCGCCGAATTCATGGGCGGCGGCTATTGCGACGGTGTCAATTCCGGGACCTCGGCAATCTATGCGGCGCTGCGGGCCCTGGAGATCCCGCCGTTCACGGAAGTGATCGTACCGCCGGTAACCGATGCGGGCGGGGTGATGCCGGTGGCGCTGATGAATTGCATCCCCGTGTTTCCCGACACCAATACCCATTCGTACAACACGGGAGCCGAGCAGATCGAGGCCCGCCTCACCGAGCATACGCGTGCAATTATCGTCGCCCATATCACCGGCATTCCCGTGGACATGGATCCGGTGATGGAAATTGCACGCGCCCGCGGCATCCCGGTGCTGGAAGATTGTTCCCAGTCCCACGGATCCCGCTACAAGGGCCGGCTCGTGGGCACAATGGGAGATATTGCAGCGTTTTCGACTATGAGCATCAAGCACCATGCCTCGGCGGCGCAGGGCGGACTGGTGTTTTCGAAGAATGAAGATCTCATCTGGAAGGCTCGCAGGGCTTCGGACCGGGGCAAACCGGTGGGACTGGAAGGCGTCGCCACCACCGTGCAGGGGCATGCCGCGAACGCGCCGGTGACGAACCTGTTCGCCTCGTTGAATCTGAATTCCAATGATCTGGCAGCGGCGATCGGCAAGGCGCAATTGAAAAAGCTGCCAGGCATTACGGAAGGACGCCGTCGTGTGGCAGGGGCCATCGAGCAAGGTGTGGCCGAACGATGCAAGGCCGTCCGCATGGTGGGAAATCCTCCCGGCTGCGAGAGCGTGTACTGGTTCCTGGTTTTCGACCTGGATCCAGAGAAAGTTTCCGTCGGAAAACACGAATTCGTGGACGCTGTTCGCGCAGAAGGTCTGCCGTACAACGCCGATTACATGCGCCCGATGCCGCAGTGGACGTGGATCAAAAACCGCGCCGTCTTCGGCGACAGCGGATATCCGTGGACCGCGCCGGAGTATAAGGGCGATCCCGACATCCCGATGCCGCTGCCCAACTTCGAAGCCATGGACCGGCGTTTATCCCGAATGGATTTTCACGAGAATCTGACGGACCAGGATATCGACGATGTCGTGGCGGCATTTGCGAAGGTGGATGCGGCGTATCGTGTATAGGACGAGTTCTTCCGGTGCGGCGCTGTGTGTCGTTCACTTCGAAATTCGACATTGGTTCCGAACGGAAATGTCGAATACTGAATTTCGAATGTCGAAGTACCGCCGTCTCCGCACCGACAACACCTTAAATCCGGGCACTTAAACAAGCCCGGCCGTGACCCAACGGCACGGTATTCCCTGTATCGGACGAGCATGACCTAGCCGGGGATGTTCTCCAGAATCCCGGAGCCGCGGTAGAACCGCGAATCCGGTTCGCCGGGGATGTTGTAGGTGAAGACGTTGTTGTACCAGACGCCGTAGGTCTGGGTGTCGAAGGTATTGGCCTTCGGGGAGGGGCAGGGCATGAAACGCGGCCACCGCGGATCGAACCCGTTGTGCCCGAACCGGGGATTGGTGGAGGCGATGGCCCGGTTATCGATGTTCAATTCGCCCTTCCCCATATACGGCGCCACGAACTGGTGCCAGCCCAGGTTGATCGTCCCGATTCCGGTTCAGGTCGATTCGGGCGGCCCGGTCAATGCGCGTGTGATGTCGTACGACGGGTCGCGCATGGAAATTGAGCTGAATGGCGCCGGGACCGCGTCCTTGGGGATCTTTGTCGGGACCAGCTATCCGGACCGGCGGGACGGAGTGTATACGGATGGCGGGATGAATCCGTCGGTCGTGGGTGTCGGGGACAGGTATCGAGTTCAAATTCACGGAACTGAGAGCGTCATCGAAGAAATTGACGGACTGTTGACGGTGCCGTTGCAACTGGATGGGATGCTGAATATGAGAATTGATCCCGAACGATGAGAACGCCCGTTCCGGTGAGAGCGGAGACCCCACCGAGCAAGCTCGGGTGGTGCTCGACACCGGACCCCGCCATTTCTAGAGTGGAGAGAGATAGGAAGTTAGCAGTATGCAGAGCAACTCAGGAAATCGAACCAGCCGCCCGAAACTTCGCGGGCTTCGCACACGAATGCGGGACCGTTCGCAGTCGCCGATCGTGATCGTCCCTGTCTCGATGGCCGCGCCACCAATCGTGGAAATTATTGCATTTGCCGGAGCCGAAGCAGTGCTTCTGGATGCCGAACACGGGATGTTGTCCGAAGAAACGATTCGCTCCATGATGGCACACGCCGAGGCGGCCGGCATTTCAGCCGTTTTCCGTCCGCGCAGCTTCGATGCGGGCGCGTGCCGGCAGGCGCTTGACCAGGGCGCGGCAGGTGTGCACGTGTCGCACATCGACACGGCCCAAGAAGCGCAGGCGGTCGTGGACGCATGCCGCTATGCGCCGCTCGGCTGCCGCGAAATGAGCCTGGGGCGGGCCGTGGAATACGATGGAACAAACATACCCGAGTACGTGAAGAAGGCGAATGAAGATCAACTGCTGACCATCATGGTCGAATCGAGAGTCGCCATGAGCAACATCGAGGAAATCGCGGCCGTGCCGGGGATCGATGTGATCCACATGGGAATCGCGGATCTGTCGCACGACATGGGGCTGACCGCGAAATACGACCATCCTGACGTACACCGGCAGGTCGAACGCGTGCTGGACGCGGCCGACCGGAACGATGTCGCGGTTGGATATCCCACAGGGAACCCCGACATCGTGAAGCACTGGGCCGCGAAAGGCGTCAGAATGTTCGAGGCCGAAGCGCCCGATTACTTGCTGCGTAGCGCCTATGCCCGGCATTTGCAAAGTTTTCATTCCGCATTCGGAAGTATCGCAGTCCCCGCCGGCGCGGAACGATGAAGAAACCCATCCGAGTCGGAATCGTCCGCGCCGACACGCATGGCGCCTATTTCGCGGCCCTGATGGCGCCCCACGATCCTCTGAAGTTCCAGCGTCCGGTTCCCGTTGAGGCCGATCCGCCGCATTCCTGGATGAACGGCGCGGCCCACTACTATTTTTACCAGTGTTGCGCCGATCCCACCTTGATGACAGTGGACACGGTCGACGGCTTTGAGATCGTTAAGGTTTGGGACGACTTTACCGAGTCCGCCGAAAGGCTTTCAGAAGCTCTGAATAGCCATCCCCAGGTGTGCGGGAATTTCGAGGACGTCAGCGAAGACGTCGACCTCGTTTTCATCGAGGATTGCAACGGCGACGGCAGCGATCACTTGAAATTGGCGACCCCGGAATCGAGAAAGGAATCCCGACCTACATCGACAAGCCGCTGGCGAATTCCGTGGAAGACGTGCGGAAGATTCAAGCCTTGGCGAGAAGGCACAACGTTCGCTCTTTCTATCACTGTTCCATGCATATCAGCGCCTATGGCCCCCAGGGCGCAATCATCGATTCAAAAAATATCAATGACTTCATGTTTCCTTACGGCGCGGCGGAGATCTTGAGATTGATTCGGCGCATGATGGAGACCGGTAAGGCCGATGATTCGATGGACGAGATGATCGAGGCCGTGGCGGCCATCAATGCGGGGCGATTGTCGGTGCGGGACGGCGGGCGCTCCGTGAGTTTGCAGGAAGTCGATCCGCAGTAATGCAACATGCCTGATCTCCTCCTGTCTCCCTTTCGATTTGAAGTTACCCCTTCCCTGGGCCATGCGTGCTGCGGCGGATGGATTACTCCGGTACTCGCCGTTGATGACCCGTTGTATTGCCATGGATTTGTCCTGACGGGGTGCGATTCACCCATCGTTGTTTGCGCGGTGGACTGGACCGGATTGTTCAACGAGGCGCACCTTGCGTGGCGCGTCGCCCTGGCTGAGGCGGCAGGCACGACGCCGGATCGTGTGGCGGTCCAATGCGTACATCAGCACAACGCGCCCCTGGCATGTCTGGATGCCGCGCGCATCGTGGCGGAGCAGGGTGATCTGCCCCGGGGGGTCGATCTCGAGTTTTTCAACGAATGCCTTGATCGGGCTGGCGCGTCCGTCACCCAATCTGTTCGCCGGGCCCGTCCCGTGACCCATATTGCCTCCGGCCGGGCGCAAGTCGAAAAGTTTGCTTCGAATCGCCGCGTGCACCGCGATGAAGAGGGCTTCGTCATCGCGACGCGAAACAGTAGAGAGACATCGGAGTCGATGCGGGAACTTCCGGAAGGTCTGATTGATCCGTGGCTGAAGACCGTCGCATTTTATGACGGAGACTTGAAGATCGCCGCCTGCCACTACTATGCAACCCATCCGATGAGCTACTACGGAGATGGACGGGTAAGCAGTGACACGGTGGGTCTCGCTCGAAAGCGACGTCAGGAAGACGAGCCCGATTGCGCCCACATCTATTTCACCGGATGCGCCGGTAACATTGCCGCGGGAAAATACAATGACGGTTCACCCGAGAGGCGCCCGATTTTGTCGGACCGAATCTACGACGGGATGGTCCGGGCGGAGCGGGAACTTCGCCCAGAACCGATATCGGAGGTGTCCTGGTCCACGACCGGCGTGATTCCGAAAGTGAACGATGCTCTTTTCCGGGCCGACCTGGAAGAGACGATCCGCTCGAAAACGGCTTCGGTGATGGATCGATGCCGTTCGTCCTACATGCTGAGCTGGAGACGACGCATTGAACAGAAGATTCCGTTGGGGCTCAGCTTTCTTCGCATCAACGGGATCGGTATGCTGCATCTACCGGCAGAGTGCTTTGTTGAGTACCAGCTGAGGGCGCAGAAGATGGCGCGAACCCAGTTCCTTGCCACGGCGGCCTATGGCGACGGTGGCCCATGGTATATTCCGGTGAAGGAGGAATACGGAAAGGGCGGCTACGAACTCACCGTGGCCTTCTGCGATCCGGAAGTAGATGACTTGATTACGAGAGGGATGAGGGAGTTGCTGCATCCAATGCAGGAGAGATGAAAAAATTCGTACTGCTATCTGCCGAAATCGCTCTTGATTCGGTAGCGCGGAATTCATTCCGCATTCAGGTGTTGCGGACTTCAGTCCGCAGGCGAGTTATTGACCGCTCTCGCATTCCATTCGAACCGCGTCGATCTGAGATCACGAGTACGATGAGGAGTGGGGAAGGAGAGCACGAAATCCGTTTTCTCGTGCTCCGTGAGCTTCTTCGTGCCGGTTTCCAGCTTTCACGTCGCCGATCGGAAGTCTCGGCGACTTTCGCTACATGGAAATTCGTGAGTTCTTTTTAAAACAGTACCGGAAATTGCATTTGAACGGAAAAGGAAACTGATGATTGAACAGCTTATGGTGGGCACTGACTTTCACATTCACTTTCATTCTTTCCTCACTTGCCGAACCCTACGCAGTCTGGAACTTCGATGAGGGATTGGGCGACGTCGCCCGCGACGCCACCGTAGGCGGCCGTGACGCGAAGCTACACGGCGCCTCGTGGGTGAAAACAGGGCGAGGGGTACGCCATCGAACTCGACGGCGTTGACGACTACGTGGACTGCTCTGCGTCGAAACCCCACGACATCGCCGGTTCGGTCGCCATGACCGCCTGGGTGAAACCCACGCGCAAGGGGGAAGGCGAAGCACATCTGCTCGGAGAAGGGATGAGCCAGTTTGCCATCACCTATTACAACACTCAGTTCTGCCACTTCTACATCGGGAGCGGCGGCAATCATCTCAAGGACTACCTAACGATGAACAAATGGCAGCACGTCGCTGCGTCCTTCGACGGGAAACGCATGAAAATGTGGATAGACGGCCGCGTCGTGGGCGGCCGGGACTCCGACACGGAAACGATTTCATCCGGGGGAACCTTTCATATCAGTTCCGCCGGGCCGCCCGATATGCCGCGGTTTAAAGGCCTGATCGACAACGTCCGCCTCTACAACCGCGGTATCACCGACGAGGAGGTCCTCAAACTGGTGACGGCGGAGGCGCAGGATCACGACCTGGGGGTCATGATTGCAAACCCGGAATCCGCCGAGGCGACGGTGCAATTTTTTCACGAACACCCCAACCCCATCGATCATCGGGAAGTCGACAATCGAATCCTTCTCGCCAACGACCGGATCGGCATCGAATTCCACCGTTCGGACACCGGCTTCCAGCTGTCCGGCCTGTACGACATCGCGAACCGGCACGACTTCCTGGCGCGAGTCGTGGACTACTACAAGAACCCAACCACCCGGGAGTTCCTGGCCTATGGACGGCTGGTACGGCCGCTGGAATTCGAATCGTCCGACGCGATGCCGATGCTGGAATACGCAAAGGGCTGGACGGTCCCCGCCCTCAGCAGCGGGGTGTTTCTCAGTGAAGCGGGCGAGCTGTGTGTCTTTGTCGTGAATGCGAGTCGGGACGAACAGGTCTGGAAAGCATCGATCGACCCGATGCGGTACGGATTGCCGGAAGGCGCGACGCTGCAAGTTGAAGAAATTGAATTCGACGGTAAGGTAAGGACGTTTGAGAAGAGTGCCCGCGGAGCCCTGAACCTGGAGCACAGTACCCCTGGGCGGGGATTCTCGGTGTTTCACATCTCCTCCGTGTGATCCCCGGAGATCAATGCGTAGGTAGGCCTTCCAGGCCGACCCAGAGCAAGACGAAATCATGAGACGAGAATCAGAGCGCATGCGCCACGCATTCACATTACATGAGCTGGCCTTGCTCCGCTCGGGCTGGAAGCCCAAGCTACGCCGGATGTCCGTAGCGACTATCCAACAATTTTGAAACTGTCCCTATAGATATTATATTCCAAGGCTTAGATGCCCATTCCAGTCTTCGGATCCATCAAGTGACCTGCCCGAGCTGCCTCACGTCCACAAACCGGCCGGTCCGGGCCGATTCTTTTGCGGCGAGGCAGGTGTACACGCTGCGGATTCCGGTTTCGATCGGGGTTCGGCTTCGTTGGATTCGGCTTTCAATGAGCCCCAGAAAGTCGCGGGCCAGTTCGTGGTCGCCGCCGAAGTGGTCATCTCCGCCGCTCGCCTTGGAGATGCTCGTAACCGGTTCGTGGTGCCGCACCTGTTTGATTTCGTTCGTAAACCAATCGAAGCTTACCGTCCCCTCGTAGCCGCTTACGGTAGCGCCTCGAGCGCCCGCGTCGCGCCGGGCAAAAAAGACTTGCGAATAGACGCCGTGGGCGCCGGAAGCAAATTCAAACAAAGCGCTGGAGCAATCTTCGTTCATTCCGGTCTCGGGTGAGCCGCATGCCTCACTGAAGAGGCAGAGGTGGTCATCGAGCGACCCGCCCGACCCGTTACGAATCCGGTTCTGAGGGCTCTCCCTGCAGGCCCACTGCTCGTCGCAATTCTTGCAAGTCAAATCCGCCGGTTTGCTTCCGCCAAAGATGCGTCCCATGTTCGCCATCGCGGCGATCCGGGTCACGGGTGAATTCAGCATGGACATCAGGTAGCTGAAATCGTGCGTGCTTTTTTGTAGAAAGAGCCCTTGCGTGACGCCGTAGTCCCGGTATCCGCGCTCCCAGTAGCAGGTCCCGTAGGGAACGTAGTTCACTGCCTGGACATGCTCCGGCCTTCCCACCGCGCCTTCTTCAATCAACTTTCGGGTCAGGTCGCAATGAGTTGAGACTTCGAGCGGAAAGCTTACCACCACTTCGCAGCGGGCGTGTTCAAAGGCGGTTTCCAGAGCCGTAGCCTGCTCCATACTCACCGCCACCGGTTTTTCCAGGAAAATCGGCAGATCGTATTGTGCCGCTTCGATCGCGTAGGGGGTGTGGAGATTGCAGCGTGTTCCGATCATCAAGGCGTCCAGCTTTGTATTGCGGACCAACTCGTCGACCGTGTCGAAGAAGGTCACCTCCTTCTGATCGCAAGCGGCCAGCCGGCTTCGCGCGCCCGTCTCATCCGGATCCACGATTCCCGCCACCCGGATCTCCGGTTGGATCGATGCGGGGTAGGCGCCGCGCAAAGGTTGTTGGATAACCCCGTCAATTCGACCGCCGTAACCGATAACCCCCAGTCGGATAATGCTCATTTCTTTAACGTCCTATGTTTTTCGTTCTGTAAGGAGTATCACGAATAAGGAGGAGTCTAGATGCAGAAAACTCAATTCGCAAACATTCTATAGTATACTACGTAGTGTTGTCCCCGGCGTTTTCCCGAACCTCGGAGGTGCGGGGTGCGGGATATGGAGCCGCGGCTTCGTGTATTTTGTGGTTCATTTTTTTTGGTTGGGCCTAGATGCTCTGGGCGAATATTCTCTGTCCGGCTTGTGCGTCGCCGATCGGAAGTCCAAGCGATTTCCGCTACTTTACGGATTTACAAGAAAACTGAAATTCTTCTCAGTTTTCTTCGTTACCTTTCTTTCTAAATCCGTACCCGGCACCCCGATATCGAGTCCGCTTTAAGTCGACTCCCGTAACCGTCGAAATCCTGCCAAAAGATGGGTTTTTGGCCGAATAAAACGGGGATGGAATTTGCGATGTGGATCTTGTCTTGTGATCGGGCCCGAATCCGTGTCGCGGTTCAGGTGACGAGCCTCTTGTTGAAGTGACTGAATTTGATGGAGCATGCCAGAAGGAGACGAATGTGGGACTTTTGTAGAAGCTGTACAGTCTGCGGCGTAATTGTCGCGGGGGGTGTCGGATCACCCTCCGTGCAGGCCATCGAATCCTTTCCGTTCATTACCGGGTTTGAGTCGTCAGATTCACCGTCCTACGCCCTCGGCGATTTGGACGGCCAGGGAGCATCCGCAAGTTGGACGGTTCTGGAAGGTTCTGCCGCCGTACAGAGCGCGCTGGTTTCGCGTGGTGCCCGGGCCGTGGAGCTGCAGGCCGCCAGCTCGGTGGAAGTCTCTGTCGGAGCCGGGCACAATATCGTTTGGACCGATCTTCAGATGCGTACGGACGGTTCCCTGGATCCGCCCGAGATTCCAAGCGAACCCGCATCGTCCGTGTTGTACTTCGGAGAAACGAGTGGGCTCATGGCCCTGGACGGGGACGGAACGGGAGGTGGCGCGTACGTTCTCGTGCTGAATCCTTTTCCGAACGGACAATTTGTTCGCGTCAGCATTCGACAGGATTACACAGCCAAAACCTACGATGTGTGGATCGGGGGCATTGCCTCCGTCTCCGGCCTGGGTTTCAAGGACAATTCTGTATCCTCCATCAGTACCGTGCAGTTCGATGCCGAAGGGGTGAGCTACCTGGATGATGTCAGCGTGACCGAGGAAGGGATCGATGCCGACACAGACTCGGACTATCTCAAGGACCTTGACGAAATGAAGTATTACGGTTCGTCGCCGACGATCGCCGACACCGACGGCGACACCATGATTGACGGTGACGAGGTCTTCGTCGGCACATCAGCCACGGATCCTGGCTCGGTATTCACCGCCGATCTCACCCGGCCCGGCGGCGGGCAGTTGACCGTGAGCTTTCAGACGATTCCCGCGCGCTTGTATGCCGTCCAGCAAACCGTGGATCCGCTTTCCGCGCCGTGGGCCGCCGCGCCTGGTCTCGGCAGCATTGTCGGCGACGGCACGCTGAAGCAGGTCACCGTCGACGAAACCCCGGACAGGCACGATTTTCGTGTTGCTGTGCGGCAGCAGTAGTTTTCGCCCGACGTGTCTTCCGATTCCAAATCATTTTGTTTTCGTGCATATTCCTTGTTTCTGAGTCCTTGTTTGAGAGTATCGGTTTCAGGGAACCGTTGGTCAGAAAATGTCGGATATTGAATACTCAATGTCCAATTTCGAAGGTACTTGGACATTCGATATTGAGCGTTCGATATTTGACATTTTTCTGAAACCTGAAACCTTACATCATGCACAATCGATTTGACCTGACTGGAAAGCGGGCGCTGGTTACCGGCGGGAGTCGCGGAATTGGCCGGGGGATTGCCATTGCGCTTGCCGAGCACGGAGCCGATGTGGCGATCGTTTATCGATCAGCCGAGAAAGAGGCGATGGAGGTCGTGGATCAGATTCGCGGGCTGGGGCGCGAGGCCCGGGAGTACCGTCAGGATCTCTCGGAAACCGACCAGTTGGCCTCGCTGGCCGACCGGGTGTGGGCGGATACCGGAGGAGTCGACATCCTGGTAAACAATGCCGGCATGGCGTACCTTGAGCACTTCAATCAGATCACGTATGAGCATTGGCGCAAGACCTTTGCGGTCCATGTTGATGCCGTTTTTTTCCTGACGCAGAGAATCGCGGAGCAGATGATTGCCGCCGGGGTAAAGGGGCGGATCATCAATCTCTCATCCAAGAACGGTTTCGTGGCGGAGGCCGGGCTTGCACACTACAATGCCGCGAAGGGTGCGGTGGAACTGATGTCGCAGTCGTTTGCCCTGGAACTGGGGCCGCACGGGATCACGGTCAATACCATCGCTCCGGGTGTTATCGATACGGATATCATCGGCGAATTCGATATCGATTTTGAAAAGTTCGTGCCCTACTACCGCGAGCACATTCCGCTCGAAGGCCGTTGGGGTACGGTCGAGGATTGCGCAGGTATCGCGGTTTTCCTGGCTTCCGCGGCGGGTGCGTATGTAACCGGTCAGCACATCATCAACGACGGCGGTATGCTCGCACAGCAGTTACCGAGGCTGCAGTTTATGCCGCCGTATAAGAATTCGCTCTAACCGTGCCACGGGGTTTTGGCTACATGGGCCGGACACTCGTTCTACGGTAGAGTTATCTCTGCCAGATTCGAAATGGGCTCGACCTTTTTTCCGTTTCGCCAGACTCTGCGTAGCTGCACGTTCGAGTCCCACAATGCAAGATCCGCCTGTCGTCCCGGCGCGAGAATCCCGATTTCCTGGTCCAGGCCCAGCGACACCGCGGGATTCAAGGTCACCGCGCGGATAGCCTCGTGCGCCGGCACGCCTGTGACTCGGATGAAATTGCGCAGGTGGTCTGCCAGTAGCAGTCCGCTGCCGGCTAATTGACCGGTGGGGGTCCGATGTATTCCGTTTGATTTGTGAAATGTTCTGCCGTCCGGCCAGGGAAAATCTCCGTCCGGACAACCGGCGCCCGGCAACGCGTCGGTGACGATGCAAATGCGCTCGAGCCCTTTGCAGCGCAAGACCAGGCGCATGATCACCGGATGGACATGTGTACCGTCGCAGATCATGTGGACGAATTTGATGCGTTCGTCCGTCAACCCGACATGGTCGATCGTCGGGCACTGAACTCCGGGCTCGGCAAGGCTTCCCAGGTTGTTGTTCCAGACGTGTCCAAGAATCGAAGTGCCCGCCTCAACGCAGGCTTCCACATGATCCGGCGTGGAATCCGCGTGTGCCATGGACACGATTGTACCCGCATCACGCAACGCTCGGATTCCTTCGATATCCTGCTCCGCACCCGGCGAAACGTTAACCATCGTTGTTGCGTCGCGGCCGAGTTCGAGAAGTCGCGCCACGTTCTCCCGGCTTGCAGGCTGCGTGTACTTTCCAAGGCTGGCGCCGGCCAACTTTGGTACCATGAACGGCCCTTCCCAGTAGACTCCCAGAAAGCGCGCCGCGCCGTCATGGGTCCCTGTTTGGTCTCGCCGAACATTCTCGCCGATCCGCTCCAGTGTATCCCAGGGCAGCGTGCCGATGCACATCTGGCAACTTGTCACGCCGAGCTTGATGTAGTCCCTCAGCAGCTCGCCCGGGTCATCCTGGTCCAGGGTGCGGCCGCAGGCGCCGCATACCATCAGGTCGATGAGACCGGGAGACAGGCAAAGTCCGTCGAGGTTTTCGGCCGGAAGATCGCCCCGGTACGGGCCGTCGCCGACGGATTCGATGATTCCATCCTTGAGAACCACATGCCCGGACCGTCGGGACCCATCGCCCGGCCAGAGTGTGCAATGAGTGAGTGCGTGATGTTTTGTCATTCGAGTCCCAGCAACTCGAGGCTGTTGCGGTGAATCATCCTTTCGATGGCTTCCGGATCCAATCGAGGCAGGCGGGTGCCTTCCAACATGTTGTTGAGACCGCGAATCCCGTCCGCGGAGGCGTCGACCGTGGTGAACGGATAGTCCGTGCCGAACAGCAGTTTTCCCCACACGCCGTATTCCTGCACGAGCATCAGACTGTTGTACAACTGGAAGGGCCTGTAGTGAAGGGCGCTCACGTCTGCGTAGACATTCGGGTGTTTTCGAATCACCGCGACACATTCGTTTTCGTACGGATGACCCAGGTGAGCCATGATGATTTTCGCATCGGGAAACCGGGTGGCGACCGGGTCCAGGTGTCGGGGCAAAGTCGCCTCCAGCGGCGCCTGGGACACGAAGGTCGTTCCGGTGTGGAGCAGAACCGGCAAGCCGTTGTCCACCGCGTACGCCCACAACGGATCGAGCAACGAATCATCCGGACGAAAGCCGGCGTACATCGGCATGAGCTTGATTCCGCGCAGGCCGAGGTCCACGTGCCCGTGCCGCATTTCCTCCTGCCACCCGTCTTGGGTTGGATCCACCGAGAGGAACCCCATCAACCTGTCCGGGTGTTCGGCGACGTAGCGTGCCACGAACGCATCGTCCACCCACAGCCCGCTCAATCGCGCCTTGCCGCCGAACACAACGGTCTTCGCAACTTCGAATTTCGATGCGGACGCGGCGTACTCCTCATATCGGACGGCGAGATCGACTTCCGCGCCGGCGAGCGCCTTTTTGGCCTGCTCCCGGAAATCGTCGTTGAAATGGGACGGATAGGACCATGTATGGCTATGAACATCGACGATCATGGGGAACCGAGTGTAGAACCCGGGGCGTCGCGAGGCAAGCAGAAATAAGACTTGCTAGCGATTGGCTTAGGGCGTTCACTTCCGGGCTACGCTTTACACCCTGGAATGATGGAGACCGCGCAGTGAGTTACGAGATGTACATCGACGGCGAGTGGACCGGGAGCGCCAGTGGAGAGACCTTCGACGCGATCAATCCTGCGCTGGGTGAATCGTTTGGTCAGATCCCCAAGGGCGGTCGTGACGATGCCCGCCGTGCGGTCGAAGCAGCAAATCGAGCGCTTGAGGAATGGAAAAAGGTCCCGTTGTGGGAGCGCTCGGCTCTATGCCATAAGGTGGCGGACATCATCGATGCGCGGAAGGAAGAAGTCGGAGACATCCTTTGCACGGAGTTGGGAAAGCCCCGTCATGGGGAAGCCGCGGATGAATCCGGAGAGACATCCAGACCGTGGCGGATCGCGGCCGAGCAGGCGAAGTTTTTTGAAGCACATACCAAGCCCTGCGAGGACGCTTCCAAGAGGGTCTTGACATTCTGGCGACCCCGCGGTGTCATCACCGCGATCACTCCCTGGAATTTTCCTGCCGCGATACCCGGGGAATATCTGCCGTTCGCGATCGTGATGGGCAACACCGTGTGCTGGACGCCTGCCCCGACTGCCGCCGCAACCGCAATCAAGTTGATGGAATGCATCCACGAGGCGGGCGTGCCGAAGGGCGTGATCAACCTGATTACCGGGCCGGGCGCTGAAGTTGGGGACGAACTCGTCGTAAATCCCGGCACGCATGCCGTCGGGATGACCGGTAGCCCCGCCACCGCGAACATTATCACCCAGCGGGCGGGTCTCAAGCCGAGGCTCTTTGAACTCGGTGGAAACGGGCCCATCGTCATCCTGCCCGATGCCGACCCGGCGCATATCGCCACCAGCGTTGCTTTTGCCTGCTACTACGCGGCGGGACAGGTTTGTTCCTGCGCAGAGCGAATTCTCGTTGCCGATGAGATCAAGAAGGATTTTGTTGATGCCATGGTGGAGGAGAGCAAGCACTGGGTGACCGGCGACCCGTGGGACAAGAAAGTGAACATGGGTCCGCAAAACAACATGGGCGTGGTTGAAAAGATGACTACGCACTTGAACGACGCAGTCGACAAAGGCGCAAAGATTGTAGCCGGCGGCAAGCGCCCGGACCGACCGGGTTTTTTCTACGATCCGACCGTGCTGGTAGATTTTTCAAACGATTCGCTGGTGAACCGGGAGGAAACATTCGGGCCGATCGCTCCGATCAAGTCCTTCAAGACGGAAAAAGAGGCGTGGGAATGCATCAACGAGTGTAATCTCGGGCTGGTTTCCGCCGTGTTCACACAAGATATCGACCGCGCCTGGACCTGGGCGGAGGGATTGAATACCGGTCTTACCGTGATCAACGATTGGACGCATTTCTGGGAGCATCATCTACCGTTCGGAGGAATGGCTTCCAATCAGAGCGGCATGGGCCGGATCGGCGGGCGCCACACGCTGGAGTTTATGAGCGATCTGAAAACCATCGCTTTCAGCGTCGGCGGTCCCGCGGTAGGTCCTTCGATGTGGAAGTGAGGGAAACGAAAACCGAATTTTTTTGTAGGGTGTAGCGATGGCGAGCAGGAAATCGAAAAATCACTTGGCGGTCGTCACCGGTGCGGCGAGCGGGATTGGGTTGGCAACCACGCGACGATTTGCGGAGGCGGGATTTCGTGTGGCCGCCATCGACCGGTCCGAAAAAGGACTGGAGCAGCTGCGGCGCAGGAAATGGGCAAGCCGTGTCCACGCCTTTGTGTGCGATTTGGGTGACGTCGCCGCCACCGGGCAAACGGCTCAGAAAATCTTGAAGGAACAGGGCCCGGTGAGAACCCTCGTGAACAACGCGGGAATCTGGTACTACACGCCAATCGAAGAGACGCCCGACGAATATTGGCAACATACGCTGAATGTAAACCTGGTTTCCGCCGCAGCCCTGGTGCGCGCATTTGTTCCGGGAATGAAAGCAATCGAAGGGGCGGCCATCGTGAATACTTCGTCGCGCAATGCCCTGTCCAGTAGTCCCAATGCGTCCACGTACGATGCATCGAAGGCCGCTCTGCTCGGATTCACCCGCACCATGGCGGTTGAATTAGGGCCCTATGGGATTCGCGCGAACGCAGTATGTCCCGGGGTAATCGACACGCCGGCCAACAAGGCGGAGATCGCGGATCCGCAGTTCGTAGAAAACTATTTGCGACTGATTCCTCTTAATCGTTTTGGAAAGCCGGAGGATATGGCAAATGTGATCTATTTCCTCGCGTCCGAGGAGGCGGCGTTTGTTACCGGGCAGCATATCGTGGCCGACGGGGGGCAGATGTCGGGGCAAAATTACTCCCGCATTTTCGACGTGACGCAGTGGACTCCCGCGAATTCGGAAAAGAAGAAATCCAAGACCCGCCAGTCTTTCAACTCGACTCCAGCGAAGAAGACATCGGCAAAGAAGCACCCTGCGAAAAAGCAATCTGCGAAAAAGCAACCTGCGAAAAAGCAACCACGCATGCGGGCACGGTAGCTCCCGCCGGGTTGCGATATCACGGCGGAGCCTATACCGCGAAAAGTCGGCCGGGCGGAGTCCTTTATTCCTTATCCGGCATGACCATGTGGTCTTCCGGTGCGCACTCGAAAATTTCGATAATCAAGCCGTCCGGGTCCTCCAGATAGGCGCCTTTCGCTATTGTCTGGCCGTCCCGAATCACTTTCACCGGCGGATTCAGGAATGTGTAACCCATTCCCGTCATGTGCGTATAGAACGCATCGATGTCCTCTACCTGGTAGGCGACATGGGATGATCCGACGAAGCGAAAATGCTGCTCCCGTTCCTCGCGCCGCGGGTTGATCATCTCGAAAAGTTCAATGAACATTTCCAGGTTCGGCATTTGAAAAAGCGCCACGCGAATCTTCATTCCGGGATGGTTGAAAATCACATCGTACGATTCGATGTTTTCCCGCATGACATCCTGAACCAGCTCGAACCCGAGACCGTCCCGATAAAACTTGATGCTCCGGTCCAAATCGCTGACACAGTAGTTCGTGTGATGAGGCTTGATGATGTTCATAATTGAAGAATCCCGATTTTCGCGATTGATTGCCTTTAATCCATCAGTGCGCCGCCGTTGACCTCAATCACCTCGCCGGTCATGTAGCTTCCGTCATCGGAGGCGAGGAGCAGGACGGCTCCGACGATTTCGTCCGGTTGACCCAGACGCTGCAACGGAATTGTTTTTACGGCGGCATCCAGGCGTTCCTTGCTGCAGAACTCGTTCAGCATGGGCGTATCGGTGGCGCCCGGAGAAACACCGTTGACCCGGATACCGTGGGCGGCAAGTTCTTTTGCGAGGCCCCGGGTGAGCGAGTTGACGCCGCCCTTGGACGCTGCGTACGGAATCGTCCCTGTTGCCCCTCCGGTGCGGGCGACGACCGAACTTACGTTTACGATGGCTCCGCTCTTCTGCTTGATCATGATGGGCGCCGCGGAACGGCACAGGTGAAACACGCTGGTGAGGTTTACCCGGATGACATCTTCCCAGGTGTCGGGCGGGCATTCGTGGAGCGGCGTGGGATCCATCCATCTTCCGCCATTGTTGATGAGCACATCGAGCCGCCCGCCGAGCGAGTTCACCGCATCCCGCAGTCGCTGTTCCAGGGCAGCGCTGTCCCGTAGATCGACCTGCCATGGAATCCCCTTGCCGCCGCCATCTGCGATTTCCTTTACCACCTCGAGAGCGCGGTCTTCACCCCTGCAGAATCCTACGGCGACATTCGCGCCTTCCCGCCCCAGCGCAAGGGCCACGGCACGCCCCATCCCGCTGCTGGCGCCGGTGACTACCGCGGTCTTTCCTGTGAATCGATCCAACATGGCCCAGCAATCTGCAATGTTTAGCGTCGGTTGGCCAGCCAGAAGAAGCTTTCACCCGGTTTGGGACCAGTCCTGATTCTGGTGTCTCGCGTGGATCGGAGGTTTCTACTTTTTAGGCCGCGGTTAACGATAATATCCAAATAAATGCCGTTTTATTATGGTATAGTAGACGACGTTTCGCTTTTCGGAATTCCTCTCGGCGCCGGGTTTTGGAGTTTTCGGAGGGTCGATACTTTTGTTGGGGCACTCGCGTGTTGATGAGCAGAATTCCTCAGAATTGTACGTTCCTGTTCGCCGGTTCATTCAAGCAATGGATCGCCGGCGGGATGGCATTGTGCCTGACCCTGCCGTCCTCGGGGGCGGCGACGCTTGCCTGGTGGCGCATGCAGGAGGCGACCTCCGGGTTCGCCGGCCCCGGTGGGGAATCGCCGGAAATGTTTCTGGACTCCGCCGGATCGATTCACCTTGGAACGAAGAGTGGAACCACGAAATACACGAAACACACGAAAGAGTAGCGTGAATTGATATGATGAATTAGCGATGGATCAATCACCAATCGGTGAGTTAAGTAGTAGAATCGAAAAGGCATCAAACTTTCGTGTATTTCGTGGTTTAACCGGTGTTGCGAGTTGAAAACTTTCGTCTATTCCGCTACCAGACCCGATCCCAATCCAACGGAATCCAGGGGTGGCAGCGCGTGGACTCCTTTTTGCGGATCGAATAGATCCGGGCATGCCCTCGCAAACCGCGTGTTTGCCGCGGGGAGGTATTGCGGTGAATTCAGTTCCAGGCCGTTTATCGTTGGCACCCAACCGGAAAAGAGCGCCGCGTGCAGTGCGGCGTACCCGGGATTTGTCAGGTCCTGAAGAGACACCGCCAGGTTTTGCTGTTTTGCCCAGGCCGCCGCCGTTAGCGCGAGGCTGTGACCCTTGCAGGTCTTGAGTCCCAATCCGCTCCATCCCTGTTCGAGCACGCTTTCCAGGACGTCCAGTCCCGTCAGACCTTCGTCTACCAGTACCGGCTTGATGCGCGACACGGGCCGCCAGTCGTGTCCATCGCGCCGGAGATCCCGGCCGGTTGGTTGCTCAATGTATTGAAGGGAGTCGAATGCTTCCGGCGCGTCGCGCCGCAGGCGCTCAAGATACTCCACGGTTTCCTGCACACCGGGCGTTGCGCCATTGCTGTCGGCGCACAGCTTCGCCTCCCTTGCGCCCGCCGTCCGTGCGGCGCGAAATGCGGCGGCGGTAAATGGTGCGTCGACGGCCGGGTCCCCGGTCAGTTTCAGCTTGAAGCGCCGATACCCGCGTTCTTCGATGCGATGACCGACCTCTCCCGGCAAATCATCTTTTGGACCCACGATGAGCCACGCCTCGCGCGTTCCGGATCGAGGTGACATCAGTGCGCGAATGGCGGACGAGGCGCCGCTGGAAGGAAACAGGTGATCCGCCGAAGGGATGGGATCATTGTCATCGTACAACATAAACGAAGAACGGCTCAGAGCGATGCCCGCCGCATCGTGAATCGCGGCATCAAAGGGACTGCCGCAGAGCGTTCTGGCCAAACGCCACGGCCTGGGCTGACCGTGCACAAGGGGCCCTGCGCCGGCAAGAGAGGCGTTGAGCCGCAATCCCAGTTCCAAGGGATGCGCCTCTGAATCTCCGCAGAGCGAATGTAACTCGGAGGCGATCCATTCGCACCAGGCGCGCATGACCAGGGACCGCGTGTTTTGCTCGACGCTCGGGTCCGGCCAGGACCATAGCTCGCTTAGGCAGATGCTTCCATGGCCGGTCGCAGTCTTCCCGCCCGCCTCAACGGTTACGGACGCGGTTGCCACCGTGGCGTGGGTGACGGGACCGGTACTCAGCAACAGAGGCGCAGCCAGTACGTACTCCTCGAAGCGCACGCCCGCATGATGAATTCGAACCCTCATTGGTAGATCCTCGTCCTGCAAAAACAATTCAATAATGCGCCCGGTTCCAAGAGGCAAGCGCCAAACACTATATAGCATGCTACGTAGTGTTGTGGAGATGATTTCCACATCCAAATCTTGACTCAGGCTATGGTCTGATGATAGGATTCCCGCATGACACCGAGCAGAAAAAAGATGGATCCGGAGATTCAGGCGCGGCGCCGGGCGGAGATTGTGCGCGAGAGGAAACAGCGCGAAGATGGCTACCGGGAGCGCGCATTGAGAATCTATCCCCACATCTGCGCGAGCTGCGGCCGCGAATTCGAAGGCAGGCGGCTCAAGGAATTGACGGTTCATCACAAGGATCACGACCATGACAATAATCCGCCCGACGGCAGTAACTGGGAACTGTTGTGCGTCTACTGCCACGATAACGAGCACGAGAAGCTCAAGATGAAGGGGTACGGCGGCGGTACCAGCGCAAACGCAGAGGCCGCTCCTTCCATCGCCAATCCGTTCGATGCTCTCGACTCGATATTTGCATCCGACGAAGAGGCGGATTCTGAACAGGAGGAAACGAAGTGAACGAAGGGCGAGCACCCTCGCGGTGAATTTTACCCGCTCAGTTCACTTAGCTTAACCGGGGAGCCCCGTTCCGCGGAAAGATCCGCCGCGAGACAGGCTTGGTGAGTGAGCAGGGCGCCTTCCAGGGAGAACTGCGGTTCCCTGTCTTCATGAATCGAATCCACGAAATCCTGGAAAACAGGCACATACGGATGGTGCCCCACATCCCCGGAATCCGCCAGTTGCACGCTTAGCTCGCTCCATGCGGTTTTGTCCAGTCCACCCAGCTGGTCGGAGTGAAACTTGTCGTTCCAGATGCTTCCGTTGGCGCCGACCAGGTGGACGTTGAAAAGGTACGGTTGGATGCAATCCGTCACGCTGGCCACCTTTGCAATCCCGCCGCTTTCGAGTTTGAGTATTGTCGTGGACGTGGTCGGATATTCGTACTTCTGGAAAATATCCTTCCGGCTCTTCGTTGAGTACGACGTGACTTCGACCGGCTTGTCATTCGTGAGCCACAGGAGCGCATCCATGGCATGGCAGCCCGCGGTCAGAAGACTGCTGCCGCCCATCTCTTTCTTGATGTTCCACTCGTACTGACCGTACCACGGCCCAATGCCGTGATAGTAGTCAACTTCTGCGTAGTGAATTGGGCCGATGAGATTACCGGCAAGAATTTCCTTGTAGGTAATCATGGCGCCGATTGCGCGGACTTCGAAGCACACCATCGCCTTCACGCCAGCCGCTTTGACGGCATCCCGGATTCGCTTGCACCCCTCCCAGTCCAGCGCGATGGGCTTTTCGATGATGACGTGTTTGCCGGCTGCACAAGCCTGTTCCACCTGCTCCACGTGGAATGGATGCGGGGTGCAGACACTGATGACGTCGACGTTCTCGTCCGCGAGCATCGCCGCGTAGTCATTGTAGAGCCTGAATGTCTTGCCGTGTTCCGCGATGAAGGTTTCATCCGGAATTTTCCGGCGAGAACAGATTGCAGTGACTTCACATCCTTCCAGGGCTTCAAGACTGGCGATATGTGCGCCGGCGACCCAGCCGTACCCGATGATTCCGAAGTTCAGTTTTCTCATGGTGTTTGCATCCTTTTGTTGATCGAGGGTATTTAAGCGCCGATTCCGCCGATGGTCACGGATTTTAGTTGGAGTTTTCTTCTATAACCATACAGTTCGTGTTTTCTTCGGGCACAGAGGAGCCGGATCGAATTGATTAGACGATTCTTGATACTCTACGCAGTAATGGCGGCCCTACCTGCAATGGCGGCGACTTCTTCACACCCTATCATTTTTCGGAGGCGATTCGCGCGGGCGAGCAACCTTTTCTCGATGTGTTCCGGGGGGTCGCTATGTCGATTGTGGGAATTCTTGCCTACCGTTCGGCACTGAACGATTCCAACACGGTGGAGGTTCCTGATTTTCGCAAAAAAAAGACGCGGACGATGTACCGGAACGATCATTGGACGCCCGACCCGGCCCGTCGAAAAGCGGGCGATCCGTGGCCCAGCATCACCGGGAACGTTCGGCCGTCGGCGCAAGCCCTCGCGGAGGCACGAAAAGTTTGGCGTGAGATTGGGTATCAGGTAGAATGAAGTCTCGCGGGTGTCCGAGCCCGTGTTGCAGAACCTCAAGCACGGAGCCCATGCCACAGGGGCGGCTCTGGAGTTCGGAGCCCTTGTGCTTCTCGTGTAGAACGTATACAAACCGGATCGAAATGCGGCGGATCGCATTTATCCTCATTTTTGTTGCCAACATTGGTCTTGCTCTAGTTTCACTTGCGGTATCGCCTTCGCGCGTTGCCATCCACTTTGGGGCGGATGGGAATGCGGACAACTGGGCGCCGAACTATGTCCCGCTGATTATCTTTCTTCTGGTTCCTGGCCTGTTGTTTTTTACGATCTACTATTCACCTCTCTTCGTGACCCTGGCCCTTTACATGGTCTACGCGGTGGTGTGGTGTGTTTCGCTCTACCGCGGATTTCGCCTGCATAATCTACGAATCATTTTTGACCCCACTGCGACGAACCCTGGGAAACGGTATCCGGTCAGCGGCAGCACGTATAATGCCGAATCTTGAG
>Ga0310121_10000914_pt1 | contig 31320 bp, 28 predicted proteins | sample CB27_Tmax_986_MG_FD_203504 | JGI IMG/M metagenome (GOLD analysis project Ga0310121, IMG submission 203504) | Marine microbial communities from Western Arctic Ocean, Canada - CB27_Tmax_986 | ecosystem: Environmental > Aquatic > Marine > Oceanic | place: Canada: Western Arctic Ocean | collected... | reverse complement strand
CTGCTCACGTCGATCGGAGATGTGCCACCGGTGGAGTACGAACAGCAGTACTATCGGGCGCAAGAGGCTCCAGCCATGATGGCCGGAATCAACTAACGAGCACTCCGGAGAACCCGGAGCGGTTCAGAAACGTCGAGGAGGGTGCATGAGGATGAGGGGTCTGACGGGCATGTTCGGGGCCGTGGCGCTTCTGGGGATCGTTGCCTCGGCGTCGGCCCAGTCGGAGCGGCCAATGGTGGCGGTGATGGACTTCGACTACAGCGCGGTCAACAACTGGTGGAGCGGGGTCTGGGGAAACTACGACATCGGCAAGGGTGTGGCGGACATGCTTGTGGACGAGTTGATCAACGAGTCGGACTTCCGCGTCATCGAGCGCAAGAGGATCGACACCGTGCTGGCGGAGCAGGACTTCCAGGCCAGTGATCGGGCGGACCCGCACACCCAGGCGAAGATGGGCAGGATACTTGGCGTGCGCTTCATCATTGCGGGCTCGATCACCAAGTTCAACACGTCGGACAAGAAGTACTCGGCCGGCGGGATCATCAAGGGCCCCTTTGGGCGCTTCGGGCTCACGAAGTCCAAGAGCGAGGTCCAGCTCAATGCCCGGGTGATCGACGCGGAGACCGGAGAGATCCTGATCGCCGCCAAGGGCAAGGGAGACTCCAAGAAGGGCGGAGGCGTCAGTGTCGGCGGCGGCGCAAGCGGCGTCGGCGGCGGCTTCAGCATGGGTTCCAGCGAGTACCGGGCCAGCGCCCTGGGCGAGGCCCAGGAGGAGGCGTGTGTCGAGCTGGTGAAGAACATCGTCAAGCGCCAGAAGAAGCTTCAGTAGGCCGGACGCCGCAGGCTACAATCGGGCTCGTCGCTCCGGCGGCGGGCCCTTTGCTTTTCCGGGCCGTGGCCGGAGGCGCTCCCGGAGAGCCATGGCCGAGCCCGTCTTCACCGTTGCCAACCAGCTCACGATGCTCCGGATGGCGTTCGTGCCCGTGCTGGTGCTGCTGGCGCTCTCCGCTCAATTCACCTGGGCGCTCGTGGTCTTCGTGGTGGCCGGCCTGACCGACGTCCTGGACGGCTACATCGCCCGCCACGGGCACCAGGTCACCAGGCTGGGCGCCACCCTCGATCCCATTGCCGACAAGATCATGGTCGGCTCCACCTTCGCAGTCATGACCTGGAGCTCGGTGTTGAGCTGCCCCATACCGATCTGGCTGACCATCACCCTTCTCTTTCGCGACACGATGCTGGTGGTGGGGGTGCTGGCCGTGAACCTGGCCATGGGGCCGAGAGTCTTCTACCCGTCTCGCCTCGGGAAGGTCTCGAGCGCCCTCAACATGATCGCCGGAGGAGCCGCTCTCGCCACAAACGCCGCCGGGGACTGTTGGCCTGCGATCCGCTGGCTCTACGGCGCGACCCTGGTGCTCCTGATCGTCTCCACCGCGCAGTACGTGTACATGGCGAGCGAGCACCCGCAGAAGGGGAAGTCCTAGGAGGTCGTGGGCTCCACCGTGAGCCCGAGCTTGTGGCGGAAGTAGTCGAGGGTCGGAGCGAGCCCTGCGTCCAGGGGGACCCGAGGCTCCCAGTCGAGCAGGGTCCGGGCCCGGGTGATGTCGGGCTGGCGGACCTTCGGGTCATCGACCGGGAGCGGCTTTTCGATGATTCGGGACGACGAACCGGTCAGCGCGATGATCTTCTCGGCGAGGGCCCGGATCGACATCTCCTCCGGGTTTCCGATGTTCACCGGATCCACCGCGTCCGACAGCATGAGGCGCACGATGCCGTCGACCAGGTCCGAGACGAAGCAGTGACTGCGGGTCTGGCTGCCGTCGCCGAAGACGGTGACGTCTTCCCCTCGGAGGGCCTGACTCATGAAGGCCGGAATGGCCCGGCCGTCGTTGACACGCATGCGCGGACCGTAGGTGTTGAAGATGCGGATGATGCGGGTCTCGACGCCGTGCACGCGATGATAGGCCATGACCATGGCCTCCGAGAAGCGCTTGGCCTCGTCGTACACCCCTCGGGGGCCAACGGGGTTTACGTTGCCCCAGTAGTCCTCTCGCTGGGGGTGAACCATGGGATCCCCGTAGACCTCGGACGTGGAGGCGAGGAGGAGGCGGGCCTTCTTGGCCTTGGCCAGCCCCAGGCAGTTGTGGGTGCCCAGGCTCCCCACCTTGAGGGTCTGGATCGGAAGCTTGAGGTAGTCGATGGGGGAGGCGGGGCTGGCGAAGTGGAAGATGTAGTCCAGGGCCCCCTCGACCTCGATGTGCTCGGTGATGTTGTGCTTGACCAACGCGAAGTCGTCCGCGCCCAGGTGGTCGAGGTTGGTCTCGTCTCCTGTGACGAGATTGTCCATCCCGAGAACGGAGAACCCTCGGCCCAGGAGAGACTCGGAGAGATGCGAGCCGATGAACCCGGCGGCGCCGGTGACCAGTGCCCTGGGCTTCGACTCAGTAGGCATGCTTCTGCCCGAAGCCGCGGAAGAGCGTCAGGATGAGGATCTTGACGTCGAGCAGGAGCGACCAGTTTTCGATGTAGTAGATGTCGTGCTCGATCCTCTTCTCGATCGAGGTGTTGCCGCGCCAGCCGTTCACCTGGGCCCAGCCCGTGATGCCGCTCTTGACCCGATGGCGGCGCATGTACTCGGGAATCCGCTGGCGGAACTGGGCCACGAAGGGGGGCCTCTCGGGCCGGGGACCCACGAGACTCATGTCCCCCAGGAGAACGTTGATCAGCTGAGGCAGCTCGTCGAGGTTGAAGCGTCGAAACCACACCCCGACCGGGGTGCGGCGGAGGTCGTCCGACGTGGCGAAGATCGGCCCCGTTTCTTTCTCTGCCCCGTCGATCATGGTGCGGAACTTGAAAATCTGGAACGTCTTTCCGTCGAGGGTCATGCGCTCCTGCCTCAGGAACACCGGACCCGGGCCCCCGTAGAGCTTGATGAGCAGGGCGATGAAGGGAAAGACGGGCACGAGTGTGAGGGCGACGAGGAGCAGGCCCGAGGCGGCCACGTCCATCAGCCGCTTGGTCATGCTGTTCCAGCCCTGGAGCGGCACCTCGTTGACGTTGATGATGGGAATCCCGTCCAGATCCTCGAGGGAGGCCTTGATCGTGGCGTACTGCACGACATCGGGGACGACCTTGATGTCGACGCACTCGTTGCTCAGGCGCTGGACGAGGGGCACGATCCGAGCATGGTCCTCCAGGGGGAGCGCGACGTAGAGCTGGTCGACGTCGTGCTGATCGAGGGCCTCCCGGGCCCCGTCCAGCGTGCCCACCACCGGGAGCCCGCCGTGCCCCTGTGCCTCGGTGGTCTCTCCCAGGAACCCGACGACCCGGTAGCCCAGCTCCCGGTGGGCCGCCAGCGCGTCGGCCACGGTGCGTCCGAGCTCTCCGGTGCCGGCCACCACCACGCGGGTCACGTTGTATCCGGCGGCCCACTGGCGCTGGAGCCAGGCCCGGAGCGCCCAGCGGCCGAGGTTGAGGAAGAGCACGTCCAGGATCGCGAAGATGCCGAACACGGCCTGGCTGTACTCCCACAGCGGAGCGACGTCCGGCTGGTAGCGGTAGTAGACGCGCACGTACAGGGTGGCCGCGAGGGTCAGGCCAGAGCCGATGAGGACGCTGAAGAGGATGGCGAAGAACTCGTCGATGAGGCTTCGGCCGCGCTTGATCCGATAGAGACCGTGAAAGTACAGGACCGCCGGCCAGACGACGGCCATGAGGGGAAGGAGGAGCAGGTAACGCGAAGCGTCGGGCACACCCTTCGTGACGGGAAGGAACACCTGCACGACCCCGACATGGAACCTCAGGACGTAGGCCAGAATCCAGGCCATGGCCGTGACCAGGAGATCGACGGTGATGAAGCTGAACATCATCACTCGGGTCTGGAATCTCAGCATTCAGGAACCACAGCGGCCTGGGCGCGCTCCACGAAAGCGCGGATGCGGGACTCGAAAACGTTTCGATCGAGTGCTTCGGCCCGGGCCCGGAGCGCCAGTCTATCAAAGCGGGCCGAGGAGAGGGTAGCGACGGCCGCCCGCAACGAGGCGGGGGTTGGCTCGGAGAACACGACTCCGGTGCGGCCGGGCTCGACGCTCTCGATGCCTCCCCCTTCGCCGAAGACCACGGCGGGACGGCCGCACGCCATGGCCTCGAGGGGGGCGATTCCAAAGTCCTCGATGCCTGGCATGACGACGGCCCGGCAGTCCCGGTAGAGCTCGAGGAGCTCGGCGTCGCTCACTCGACCCAGGAACGTGACCTCCCCGGGCGCCAGGGCACGGAGCCGGGCTTCCTCAGGACCGGTCCCGACGATACGGAGGGGCCATCCGGAGTCCCGATAGGCCTCGAGCGCGATCTCGAGTCGTTTGTAGGGAGCCAGGGCAGAGACCACCAGGTCGAACGTGCCCGGGCGGGGCGCGGCGGGCGTGAAGTGGTCGGTGTCGACCGGCGGTGGAATGACCTCGGCGTCTCGCCCGTAGCAGCGGCGAATACGACCAGCGACGTAGGCACTGTTGGCGGCGAAGTGGTGGACCCGAGCCGCCGAGGCTCGGTCCCAGGCTCGGAGGCCCGCGGCGACGGCGGGCACCACGAGGCGCTCGAGGGGGCCCAGCCGACCCGGACCGAAGTAGTCGTCGTAACGGTCCCAGACGTACCTCATCGGCGTGTGGCAGTAGCAGAGGTGGAGGGTTTCGCGAGGGGGGCGGATGCCCTTGGCGACGCAGTGGGAGCTGGACACGACGAGGTCGAAGCCGCTCAGGTCGAAGCGCTCGGCAGCGATGGGGAAGAAGGGCAGGTAGTGCCGGTACCGTCGGCCCGCGTCCGGGAGGTGTTGGACGAAGGAGGTGCGGATGTCCCGGTCCTCGAGTTCCGGGTCGACGGAGCCGACGACGTGCAGGAGGGTGAAGATGGGGGCGTCCGGGAACACGCGCGCGAGAGAGAGAAGGACCTTCTCCCCTCCGCGCATCCCGGTGAGCCAGTCGTGAACGAGGGCGACTCTCAGCGCGCGGCCTCGGCGAGGGCGGGCGCGGGTCGACCGAGCGCCTTCAGGTAGCCGGAGTGGATGTCCCGGACGGACCGCTCCCAGCTGAAGCCCCGGGCCCGGGCCAGCCCTCTCTCGATGAGCTGCCCGCGAAGGTCGTCGTCGTCGAGAACCCGGGAGATCCCCGCCGCGATGTCCTCGACGCTGTAGGGGTCGACCAGCACCGCCGCGTCACCCACCACCTCGGGGAGCGCCGAGATCCCCGATGTGACGACCGGTGTGCCGCACGACATGGCCTCCAGCGGTGGCAGGCCGAAGCCTTCGTAGAGCGAGGGAAACGCGAAAACGGATGCCATGCGATAGAGGGCGGCCAGTGTGGTGGGGGGGACGAAGCCGAAGAAGCGGACGTGCTGCCTGAGACCGGTCTTCTCCACGGCGCGTCGAAGAGCTCCGTAGCGGCTCACGTCGTCGCCGCTCAGCAGGAGCTGGAGGTCGTCGTGGCCGCCCTGCTCACGAACGAGGGCGAAGGCACGGATCAACCGCTCGAGGTTCTTGTGGGGCTTCACGTTGCCTGCGAACAGAACGAAGCGCCCACGCAGCTGGTAGCGCTCCCTGACCCGCTCCATCTCCGCCTCGCCGGGGCTCTCGAGAAGCTCCGTGTCGATGGCGTGGGGGACGACGTGCACCTTGTCCGGATCGGCCCAGGGGTAGAAGCGGAGAATGTCCGCCCGGGAGGCCTCCGAGACCGTGAAGACGATCTCGCTCCGGCGGATCGCGCTGCCCATCATGAAGCGGGCGTATCGCCAGGCCATTCGATTGGGCAGGTACTGCGGGAACAGGAGGTGGATGCAGTCGTGAATCGTGACCACCGAGGGGATCGTACACAGGAGCGGCCGCACGTAATGGGGCGAGTGGAGGAGCTCGGCTCCCAGCCGGCGGAGCTTGAGCGGGATCGAGAGGTGCTCGCGCACACCGTAGCCTGCCGAGATGTCCACGACGGGCACGAAGTTCTCGGCCATGTCGCGCAGCGTGGCCTCGTCCTGGCGCTGGCAGAACAAGAAGTAGGTCGTCTCGCGGTCGAAGCGGGCCAGGTGGCGCAGGAGGTTTCGAACGTACGTGCCGATGCCGAAATCTCGCCACTTCCGCACGTCGATCGCGATCTTCACTGCTGCCTCGGTATTCCGACAAATGCCCACGTGACAATAACATGAGGGAACCGACCGGCCCAACCACGGGGCCGGGCAGAGCGTCGCTTCGTCGCGGCTCAGGGGCCGCCGAGAGCCAGCCGGACGAGGGCCCCGGCGGCGGAGCGTCCCGGGCGGTCGCCGGAGGCCACGCCACGGGCCCACCCGGCGAGACCGCGGCCGAGCAGCAGCAGGCGGAGCGCTCCCTGGGCGAGGAGCCCGTTGTGCTTCCTGTAGTACAGGAGGTGGCTGCGGTGGTACTCGTGCCGGGCCCTCTCGGGTGCCTGCTCCATGCTCCGCCCGAGCTCGTGTCGGACCTCGGCAGTCGGTGTGAAGACCACCCGCCACCCGGCAGCGCGGAGACGGCGGCAAAGATCCGCGTCCTCCTCGTACAGGAAGAACGCCTCGTCGAAGCCGCCCACGGCCTCGAGGGCCTCGCGGCGGGCCATCAGGCAGGCCCCGGAGACCCAGTCGGGTTCGTGCTCGTGGGCGTGGGCGGCCGCGGCCTTGCGAAGGGCTTCGGGGGTCCGGTCTCGCACCCCGAGGACGAGGCGTCTTTGGCGCCGCTCCCCGCTCAGAGTGAGGTCGGGCCCGGTCGACACCTGGACGGTGCCGTCCGGCTGGCGCGTGAGCGGCCCGACGGCGCCGACGTCGGGCTCGGCGTCCAGGCGGCTCGCGAGCACCCCGATGGCTCCCTTCGTGACGGTCGCGTCGGGATTGAGAAAGAGGGCGAGGGGCGCCGTCGTGGCGCGCACCCCCTGATTGCACGCCCGGGCAAAGCCCACGTTGTCGGGGTTCGCGATCACCCGGGGCGGGTCGGGCCTCTCCGCGGCGGCAGCGGCGGATCCGTCGTCGCTGGCGTTGTCGACGACCACGGTCTCCAGCCGGCTGCCAGCGTCGCGAGCCAGGGAGTCGAGACAGGCGACCAGAGCCTCTCGGGCGTTGAAGGAGACCACCACCACGGCGACTGCCGGAGCGTCCGACACCGGCGCCCTCACTCCCGAGCCGCCTTCAGGAAAACCGCCCGGGTGAGGGCGGCGGTCCGGTCCCAGGAGTACCGTCCTGCCAGCTCATGGCCGGCGATGACCAGGCTCTCTCGAAGGCCGGGCTCCGACAGCACTCGATGGAGCGCCCGGGCCACGGCCGCCTCGTCGCGGGAGGCCACCACCAGGGCGGCCCCTCCGAAGATCTCTCCCAGGGACGGGTCGCGGCTCACCACCAGGGGGACTCCTCGCGCCGCCGCCTCCAGGGCGGGGAGGCCGAACCCCTCGTACTCGGAGAGAAAGACCCCTCCGTCGGCGGCGGCGTAGCGGTCGGCCAGGCCGGCCTCTTCGACGAATCCGGACAGGCGGACGTGTTCGGTGAGCCCGAGGGAGGCCAGCAGACCGGGCAAGTCCAGGACAGGGTGTGTTCGGTTTTCGCCGACCACGTCGAGAACCACCCCGGGGTGTCGTCGGGAGAGGCGGGCCACGGCTCGAAGCAGCTCGGGCAGGCAGCGCCGGTTGAGGATGGCGCCCACGGTGATCAGGTAGGGTCCCGAGACCCCGAGCCGCCGGCGTGCCTCCTCGCGGGAGGGCGACGGAGGCAGATCGTCGTCGGGCCCCAGGGGGATGTGGCTCACGCGATGGGCCGCCGCGGGGAACCGCGTCCTGAGCTCCCGTCGAGTGAACTCGGAGCACGCCAGGACTCCTCGGGAGACGCCGACGCCCAGGGTCGTGAGCAGCCGTCGGCGAAACGCGTCTCGGAGCGTGAAGTCCTGCGCGTGGGAGAAGAAAGACAGATCGTGCACGGCCGTCACCCGGGGAACGGAGAGCGCCAGCGGGCACGAGTAGGCAGGGGAGAAGAAGACATCGAGACGGTCCGCCCGAGCCGCAGCGGGCAACAGCCCCTGTTGCCAGACGAGGCCTCGCTCCCGGCCGTCGCCTATGGACCGGCACACGAGGTTCGGGTGGTCGAGGGCCGGCTCTTCGGGCGGTGGCCCGCTGAAGTAGACGACGAGGGTGTCGCCCGTCGCTCTCCAGCGGCGCAGGAGGTTCCGAAGATAGCGGCCGGTGCCCGTCGGCCGTCCCTGGAGCTCCCGGCCGTCGATCCCGACGACGAGCGGGCTACCGTCCAAGGATGGTCCGATAGAACGCGATGGTGCGCTCGGCCGTGTCCTGCCAGTCGAAGCGCCGGCTGCGCGCCCGGCCCTTCTGCCGATGGCTCTCCGCCTCGTCCGGATCGTCCAGCAGGTGTTCGATCGCCTGGCCGAGGGCGCCGGGATCGGACGGGTCGACCAGCGTGGCGGCATCGCCCGCCACCTCCTCGAGTGCGGACCCCCGAGAGCACACCACGGGCAAGCCGGCGGCCATGGCCTCGACCACCGGCAGGCCGAAGCCCTCCTCCAGCGAAGGAAGCACGAGCATGGCGGAGGCCGCCATGACGGCCCGGATGTCCTCCCGGGGGAGGTAGCCCGTGGCGCGGATCTGGGGACCGATCCGGTGCCCTCCCTGGGCCCAGTTTGAGCCCGGGCCCACCAGGACCAGGGGCGGGACGTCCGGGCGGTGCGCGGCGAGGTTGAGGTACGTCATGACGAGCGACACGAGGTTCTTCCGCTTCTCGTCGCTGCCGAGATAGAGGATGCCGCCCCGGGGAAGGCGCAGGCGGCTGAGCGTCGCGTCCACCTGGGAGGGGCTCGGAGTCGCTCGGAAGATCGGGTCCACGCCAAGGGGCGTCACCGCGATCTTCTCGGGAGGCACGTCGAGCAGCCGTCGCGTCTCTGCCGCGGTGTACTCCGAGATGCAGATGATGCCGTCCGCTCTCTTTGCGTGGTCACGGACGAGGTCGACGTAGTCGCGGCGGATCTCCGCGGCCGTCATCTCGGGGTGCTTCAGAAAGAACAGATCCGGGACGGTGACGATCCTGCGGGCCTTGCGGGCCGGGATGAGGAGCGGATGGGGCGAGTGTACGAGGTCGAGAGGAGCGCCCACCAGCCTGTCCAGGGGCGGCCACCCCAGGCGGTTCCACGCGAGGTTCAACCCGTGGACGGGGAGCCTGCGGTCCACCAGCCGCACGTTGGAGGGCCAGTCCCGCCGGGGATACCGCTGGCGAAACGAGGCCGAGAAGTAGTGGAACGTGTCCTCCGGAGCGAGCCGGGGAAGTCGATCGAGGAGGCCGAGGACGTAGGTTCCCACGCCGGTGGGACGGCTCAGAGAAGGCCGCAGGTCGAGGCCGAAGTTCATGAGACGCTGAATGATAGCAGGACTCACGAGTCTGGCATTGTGCTACGCTCAGCGCTTCCGTAGCACGCACGAAGGAGGGCGGGGGTTGGACATCGGGGTCATCGGGACGGGCTACGTCGGGCTGGTGGTTGGCGCGTGCCTGGCGGAGACGGGCAACTCCGTCCGCTGCGTGGACAGCGACAAGGCGAAGGTCGAACGCCTGCGGAGCGGAGAGGTCCCGATCTACGAGCCCGGGCTGGAGGAGATCGTCCTCAGGAACGTGACCGAGGAGCGCCTTCAGTTCACCAGCGATCTCGAGGAGACGGTGCGCAGCAGCCTGGTGCTCTTCATCGCGGTGGGCACTCCCCAGAACGAGGACGGCTCGGCCGACCTCAGGCACGTGCTCGAAGTCGCCGCCGGAATCGGCAAGGCGATGAACGGCGACAAGATCATCGTCATCAAGTCCACCGTGCCAGTAGGGACCGCGGCCCGGGTGCGCGACGTTGTCAAGGGCCTCACACAACATCGCGTGGCCGTCGTCTCGAACCCGGAGTTCCTCAAGGAGGGCACCGCGGTCGACGACTTCTTCAAGCCCGACCGCGTGGTCATTGGGACCAACGACGCCGAGGTCGAAGCGGTGATGCGGCGCCTCTACCAGCCCTTCGTCCTCACCGGCAAGCCCATCATCGTCATGGACCCCGCCTCCGCGGAGCTGACGAAGTACGCCGCCAACGCCATGCTGGCAAGCCGCATCTCGTTCATGAACGAGATCGCGAACTACTGCGACCAGGTGGGGGCCGACGTGCGCAGCGTGCGTATGGGGATCGGCTCCGACAGTCGGCTCGGAGCGTCTTTCCTCTTCCCGGGCGTCGGATACGGCGGATCCTGCTTCCCCAAGGACGTGAAGGCCCTGATCCGGATGGGAGACGAGGCGGGTGTCCCCATGAACGTCATCGAGGCGGTGGACAGCACCAACGAGTCCCAGAAATCGGGTCTCGTCCCCCGGGTGGCGGCCTACCTGGGAGGGTTGGAGGACAAGGTGGTGGCGGTCTGGGGGCTCGCCTTCAAGCCCAAGACCGACGACATGCGGGAGGCGCCGGCCATCGCCATCATCGAGCGGCTTCTGGCTGGCGGGGCCACGGTGCGGGCCTACGATCCCAAGGCTGAGGATGGGGCCCGGAGAGTCTTCGGCGACCGAATCACGTTCTGCGAAAGGGCCCAGGAGGCCGTGCAGGGGGCGGACGCCCTCATCGTCGTCACCGAGTGGAACGAGTTTCGGGAGCCCGACTTCGAGAAGCTGAAGGCCCGCATGCGCCGGCCCGCCGTGTTCGACGGTCGGAACATCTACAATCCGCAGGCGGTGAGGGCCATGGGCTTTCACTACGAGGGAATCGGCCGCCGATGAGTGGCGGCCACCGCATCCAGCCCCGCCGCACCCCTCTCGACGACCCGCTTCTGAGCGTGGTCATGCCCGTCTACAACGAGAAGGCGACGGTGGAGGAGATCGTGGATCGGGTCCTCTCCGTCCCTCTCCGGATCGAGCTCATCGCGGTGGACGACGCCTCCACCGACGGAAGCCGCGAGCTCCTCGAGGAGCTCGCGAAGAAACGGGGCTTCCGAGTCCTCACCCAGGAGCGGAACCAGGGGAAGGGGGCGGCGGTGCGCCGCGGGATCGACGCCGCCTCGGGCGACGTGATCGTCGTGCAGGACGCGGACCTCGAGTACAGCCCCGAGGAGTACCCGGACCTCATCGACCTGATCAAGAAGGGCAAGGCCGACGCGGTGTTCGGAAGCCGGTTCATCGGCCGCCACAGGTGCTTTCTCTTCACCCACTACCTCGCCAACCTCTTCCTCAACCTCGTCACGAACGTGCTCTACAACACGACGATGACGGACATGGAGACGTGCTTCAAGGCCGTGCGCGCCGAGCTTCTGAAGGACATGAAGCTCAAGAGCAACCGTTTCGGGATCGAGCCGGAGATCACCGCCAAGCTCTTCAAGCGCGGGGCCCGGGTCTACGAGGTCCCCATCACCTACGAGGGGCGCGATTACAGCGAGGGGAAGAAGATCACCTGGCGCGACGGCTTCCCGGCTCTCTGGAACCTCATCAAGTACCGTTTCACGGACTAGTCGGGTCCGGGAGCGCCAGGGGCCTCCGGCTTGCCGGCTGAGCGACTCGGCCGGTATACTTGTCGTTTGAAGCTGCCAGCTAAACGGCTGTCGGCCAAGGAGATGAGGCGATCGCCACACCCCTGCATCCCCTTCCCGCCGGCGTGATGCGTCGCGCTGGCCGGAAGTCGCGCCGGCGACGGTGGTCGCACACGCTGCGCTCGGCCAGGGAGAGCGTGCGCCTGGAAGCGGTCCTCTTCCGTCGGCTCTTCTCGTACACGCGACCGTACCGCGGCCGGCTCGTCGTCTCCTGGTTGGCCACCGCCGCCTACGCGGCCGCCGGGGCGGGTCTCGTCTACCTGATCAAGCCGATTTTCGACGAGGCGCTGATTGCCGGGGTGAACGTCGGGCAGCTGTCCCTGGCCATCGTGGTCCTCTACGCCGTCAAGGGTCTTTCGTCCTATTTCTCCACGACCCTCGTGGCCGATGCCGGGCAGCACGCGGTCACGGATCTTCGAAACGCGCTCTACCAGCACGTCCTGGGGCAGTCCTTCGCCTTCCTCGGCCGCAGCAGCACCGGGACCTTGATGAGCCACATCACGACAGACGTGGAGAAGATCCAGGCGGCGGTGTCGGAGCTGGCAGGCGATCTCCTCAAGGAGGGGCTGACCATCCTCGGCCTCCTCACGGTGCTCTTCTACATGGACTGGCGGCTGGCGATGCTGTCGCTGGTGGGCATGCCGCTGGCGCTTCACCCCCTGGTCCGGTTCGGTCGGCGTCTTCGGGCCTCGAACGAGACATCACTTCGCCGGTGGCGCGACATCTCGGAGATTCTCCAGGAGACGATCTCCGGCTTCCGCGTCGTGAAGGCCTTCCGCATGGAGAAGTTCGAGATCGGGCGCTTCCGCAGGGCCTCTGCCCGCCTCCTCAGCGTGAACATGCGGATCACCCGGACGACGGCGATCCTCCCCCCTCTCATGGAGGGCGTGAGCGGGATCGCGATGGTGGGGGCACTCGTCTACGGCAGCAGCGCGATCCGGAGCGGGCACCTGACCACCGGAGCGTTCGTGGCGTTTCTCACGGCCCTCTTCGCGATGTACACCCCGATCAAGCGCCTCTCCCGCGTGAACGCGACCCTGCAGGCGGCCCTGGCCGCGGGTTCCCGGGTCTTCGAGGTACTGGATCGGCGCGACGAGGTCCTGGAGGCGAAGAATGCCGTGCCGCTGCCGCGAATGAAGGGTGAGATCGAATACCGCGGCGTCGGGTTCCGCTATGCGGACGGGCACAGAGAGGTCCTGCGCAACGTGAGCTTCGCGGCGCGCCCGGGCGAGGTCGTGGCCATCGTTGGCACCAGCGGCGCCGGCAAGACGACCCTCGTGAACCTCCTCCCGCGCTTCTACGACGTGACGGACGGCACCGTCCTGATCGACGGAATCGACGTGCGCCAGGCCACTCTCGGCAGCCTTCGCCGGCAGATCGGCCTCGTCACGCAGGAGACCGTGCTCTTCAACGACACCGTACGCGCGAACATCGCCTATGGCCTGGACGACGTGGACGAGGCCCGGGTGGAGTCGGCGGCCCGCGCGGCGTTCGCTCACGACTTCATCCTCGACCTCGGCCGCCGGTACGACACGGTGATTGGCGAGCGGGGCGGCCGGCTCTCCGGCGGACAGAGGCAGCGCCTCGCCATCGCCCGCGCCATCCTCAAGAACCCACCCATCCTGATCCTCGACGAAGCGACGTCGGCGCTGGACGCCGAATCGGAGCGGCTGGTTCAATCGGCCCTCGCCAACCTGATGAGGGGGCGGACCACCCTGGTGATCGCCCATCGGCTGACCACCGTGCGCGACGCCGATCGTATCGTGGTGCTCGAGGGCGGGGAGGTGGGCGAGGTGGGCTGCCACGAGGAGCTCCTCCGACGTGAGGGAGGAATCTACAGCCGCCTCCACGAGCTGCAGTTCACCGCCCAGGAGCAGAGCGCGTGATCCGCTCGATGACCGGCTATGGCTCGGCGGGGCTCGAGACCGAGGCCGTCCGTGCGGCCGTGACCGCGCGCAGCCTGAACCATCGTTACCTCGACGTGACCGTGCACGTGCCCCGTCGGCTGCAGCCCCTCGAGGGCGAGATCAAGGAGGCGGTAGGAAAGACCGTGCGCCGCGGGCGCATCGAGCTGTCCGTCCACGCGAGCCTGAACGGGACGGAGACGGAGGCGGTCGTCCCGTCGAGGCCGCTGATTGCATCGCTCGTCCGGGCCCTTCGGGACATGCAGAACGAGTTCGGGCTCGAGGGAAACGTCGCGGTGTCGGACCTCGTGCGCTTCCCGGGCGCCCTGGAACGGACGGAGACCCAGGCGACCATCCCCGGGGAGGCCTCTCGGACGCTCCTCGGCCTGGTGAGCGAGGCCCTCCAGGGCCTGGACACCATGCGGCGGGCCGAGGGAGAGCGGCTTCAGGCGGAGCTCGAGCGAGCGCTCCAGGCCATCGAGCGGGCCGCGGACGAAATCGAGCGGCGCGCAGCGGAGACGTTGGAGGCTCGGCAGGGTGCCCTCATGGAGCGGGTGCGGGGCCTGGTGGACGAGCTGGGGCTGGAGGGGGACCGCCTCTTTCAGGAGGTCGTTCGCTCCGTCGAGCGACACGACGTCGCGGAGGAGATCCAGCGGCTGAGGAGCCACACGACCATGGCGCGAGAGCTCCTCGGGGGCAAGGACGGACCCAGCGGCAAGCGCCTCGACTTCCTGGCGCAGGAGCTCATGCGCGAGGCCAACACCATCGGGAGCAAGGTGGCCGAGGCGACCCAGGTGCAGACGGTGGTCGGACTCAAGGCCGAGATCGAGAGACTGCGCGAGCAGGTGCAGAACGTTGAGTGAGCGGAGACCCAGCGTGATCGTGGTGTCCGCCCCCTCCGGAGCGGGGAAGACCACGGTGGTTCATCGCTTGCTCGGTGAGATGCCGGGGCTGCGCTTTTCGGTCTCGCACACGACTCGCGCCCCGCGCGGGCACGAGCGCGAGGGGGTCGAGTACTACTTCGTCGACCGGGCGGCCTTCGAGCGCCTCCGGGACGACGGGAAGCTCCTCGAGTGGGCGGAGGTCCATGGCAACCTCTACGGCACCGGCCTCGAGGAAGAGAAACGGGCCCACGAGGACGGGGTCGACCTGCTCCTGGACGTGGACGTCCAGGGCGCGGCCCAGGTCAGGGAGAGGATGCCCGAAGCGGTGACGGTCTTCATCCTGCCCCCGTCCTACGAGGTGCTCGAACGTCGGCTGCGGGGGCGCGGCGAAGACGACGAGAGCACCGTCAAGCGCCGCCTTGCGGCAGCCGGGCAGGAGATCAAGGCGTCCACGCACTATGATTTCGCAATCGTGAACGACGACCTGGACGCCTCGGTCGAGGCGCTCAAGTCCATCGTGAGGGCTGGGCGGTGCCGCGTGAGCCACGTGGCCGAGCGCGCCCGTGCCATCGAGGAGATGTTCGAGTCGGCAAAGGAGAAAGAAACCGCATGAGCCAGATGTATTTGCCCCGAGACGTCGAGTCCAAGTTCCGCTTCATCACCGTGGCCGCGCAGCGGGCCAAGCAGCTGCAGAGCGGGGCGAAGCCCCGGGTCGACAGCGAGAGTCGCAAGCCAACGCACGTGGCCATCGAAGAGACCATTGCCGGGACGGTCTCCTGGGAGGTGACGGACAAGCTCCCCGGCGAAGAGACGCCTGCCGGGGAGGAGTAGGGGAGGCGCGCCATGCCGGTGGTGGTGCTGGGTGTCACCGGGTGCATCGCGGCCTACAAGGCCTGCGAGGTCGTGAGGGAGCTGCAGCGGCGGGACGTCGACGTGCGCGTGGTCATGACCTCCGCCGCCACGCGCTTCGTGGGTCCGATGACCTTCGAAGCGCTCTCGCAGCACCCCGTTTTCCACGACCAGTGGGCACTCGGCTCGAACAGCGACATCCAGCACGTCAGCCTGGCCGATGCGGCCGACCTTCTGCTGGTGGCCCCGGCGACCGCGAACATCATCGGCAAGTTCGCCCGGGGGATCGCCGACGACGCCCTCAGCACGCTCTACACCGCGACCCTGGCGGCCACGGTGGTGGCGCCGGCCATGAACATCAACATGTTCGATCACCCGGCGGTGCGCGAGAACCTCGAGACCCTGCGCTCACGGGGCGTGGGCATCGTGGAGCCCGGTGACGGCTATCTCGCCTGTGGATGGCTGGGCCGAGGTCGACTGGCGGAGGTCAGCGACATCGTCGAGGCGGCCATGGCGGCTCTCGGGCGGCGGAGTGACCTCTCAGGCGAGACCCTGCTCATCACCGCCGGTCCCACGGTGGAGGACATCGACCCTGTCCGCTTCCTCTCCAACCGGTCGACCGGCACCATGGGCTACCGGCTGGCGGAGGCCGCCCGGGACCGGGGTGCCGAGGTCGTCCTGGTGTCGGGGCCGACGAGCCTGCCCGCGCCGAGGGACGTGGAGCTCGTGGCCGTGCGCTCGGCCGCGCAGATGGCCCGGGCGGTGGACGAGCATTACGTTCGAGCCACGGTCGTCGTCGGGGCTGCCGCCGTCGCCGACTACCGCCCCGCCGAAGTCGCCGCGACCAAGCTCAAGAAGGGCGAAGAACCGCTGGAGCTCGGCCTGGTCCGGACCGAGGACATCCTGGCCGGCCTGGGGAAGAAGAAGGGGAGTCGAGTCCTCGTGGGCTTCGCTGCGGAGACCGGGGACCTGGTCGCCCGGGCGCGTGCGAAGCTCGAGGCCAAGGGGCTCGATCTGATCGTCGCCAACGAAGTGGCCGATGGCTTCGGGGGCGAGACCAACCAGGCGATTCTCGTGAGGTCGCAGGGCGAGCCCACCGAGCTCCCCCGAACCAGCAAACGGGAGCTGGCCGACCGCATCTGCGACGAGATCGTCGCCCTCCGGTCGGGTTCCCGGGTCGGGCAGCGGGTCGAGACAGGCGCCGGTCGCCGGTGAGCGGCGACGACGACGTCCGCGCCGACGTCGCAGAGCACGCGCGTTTCCTGGCCTCGCTGAGCGGGATCGGGGTCCGTCGCCCTGGGAAGGATGAGGGCGGACCGTCCGTCGCACAATCGGCGTCGAGCTCCCCGTCGCCTGCGGATCCGGCCGCGGCGCTCGAAGCGATCCGGGAGCACCTGGGGGACTGCCAGCGGTGCCGTCTCGCCGGTGGGAGGAAGAACATCGTCTTCGGACAGGGCGATCCACAAGCCGAGCTCATGTTCGTGGGCGAGGCCCCGGGGGCAGACGAGGACGAACAGGGGCTGGCGTTCGTGGGCCGCGCGGGTCAGCTCTTGACCGACATCATCGAGAAGGGCCTCAAGATGAAACGCTCGGACGTTTTCATCGGGAACGTCATCAAGTGCTTGAGATACAACGCCCTGGTACGCCTGGAGGACGGTTCGTGGGAGCGAATCGGACGACTCGTTCGGGGCCGTTACTCCGGGAAGGTGATGAGCGTCGCCGACGACGGCACGCTCGTCGCGAAGCGCGTCGTCGGGTGGCACACCTCTCCGTTGGCGGGCCGGCGTGTCTTCAGGCTGGCTCATGCGACGTCCCAGAAGCAGGGCGGAGGGCGCAACTGGACGTGGCTGACGGGTGACCATCCGGTTCTCACGGCCCGCGGCTGGGTCAACGCCGAGGACCTGCGCCCGGATGACCAGGTGGCCGTGGGGCAGGGGCTCAGCACGGTGGCCGAGGAGGTCGTTGCCGGCACCCTGCTCGGAGACGGGTGCATTCCAAAGCGGAATGCCCACATCCAGATGACGCACTCCGCTCGCCAGGAAGAGTACGTTCGACTGAAGGCGACCGCGTTGACCGAGTTGGGCCCAACGATCGAGCACGGAGCGGTGACGGCAAGGAAAGGCGGAAGGAGATACCCCACCGTGTTCTGCCGAACGCGGGCATCGCGGGCCCTCCATGTCGTCCGAGAGCGCTTTTATCCCCGAGGGGGGAAGAAGCGTGTGCCACGGGACATCAAGCTCACCCCGCGCTGCACGGCCATCTGGTTTCTCGACGATGGCTACACCAAACAAAAGTCGGAGTCGGTTGGGTTGTCGGAGATCGCCGCTCACGGCTTCAGCGAGAGTGGCATCGCAACACTCATTCAGGGACTCCGGGACGAGCTGGGCGTCGAGGGTTATCGCCGTGATTCCAGCCCGGGTCGCATCCACTTCGGTTCAGAGATGTCAGTGCACCTGTCTGCGGTCGTCGCCCCATACACCCCTCCGACCCTGCGTTACAAGCTCCACCCCCGGGTGAGGGATCGCGTTCCGTTCGATCCCGAACTCTACGACTCCGGAACGCCGAAGACGATGTACGACGAGGTGGTGGTCGAAGAGATGGACTTCAACGGCCATTGCAAGACCTTCTTCTGCATCGACGTGGAGGATACCCACAACTTCGTGACGTCCGGTTGCGTGGTTCACAATTGCCGGCCGCCCAAGAATCGCAATCCCGAAGCGGACGAGATCCTGGAGTGCCAACCCTTCCTCGAGGCACAGATTCGGGCGATCCGCCCCCGCGTCCTCGTGGGGCTCGGGAAGTTCAGCGCTCACTGGCTGCTCAAGACCGCTACCCCCATCACCCGTCTGCGGGGCAACCTCGGCGAGTGGGAGGGCATCACCGTCATGCCCACCTACCATCCGGCATACCTCCTTCGAAACCCTCGGGCCAAGAAGGACCTCTGGGAGGACATGAAGGTCGTCCTCGATCTGCTCGGCCGACCCGTGCCCGAGTAGCCCCCCCCGCCTACGGGGTCATGGGGTCAGGTCTTGTGTCGTGCGTCCGGCCGCAGGACCAACCGATGCACGATGCAAGACCTGACCCCGCCGTCAGGACCCGAGGGCGCACGCAGGCCAGCTAGAGTAGTCGGCTATGGGAAAGGGCTTTGTTTCGGTGGCCGTGCCGCTGCCCTTCCAGGCTCCGTTCACGTACCGGTTGCCGAACGACGTCCCGCTCCCCCAGCCAGGCTGTCGTGTGATGGTCCCGTTCGGAGGGCGTCGTGTGATCGGCGTCGCGATCGGGCCGGCGGAGACCCCCGGGGGGCCCGTCAAGGTGCGGGACGTTGCGGCGGTTCTGGACGAGGCCCCGCTCGTCCCTCAGCCACTCCTCGACCTGGCGACGTGGATGGCCGAGTACTACCTGGCTCCACCCGGCGAGTGCTTTCGCCTGGTCCTGCCCCCGGCAGGCGTTCGGGCGAGTCGCTCCGTCGTGAGGCTGGTTCGCCCGGACGCGAGCCCGGAGGATCCCATCGTGCAGGCCCTGGGCGAGAAGCCGCTCCGCCTGTCGACCCTCGCCCGTCGCCTCGGAAGCGACCCGCAGGCGCGGGTGGCTCGGCTCCGGCGCGCCGGCGTGGTGGAGGTCGAGCAGTCCATCGACACCCCCGGCTTTCGGGAACGCCAGGTCGCCGTGCTCGTCGAGAGCGACGTGACGGCGCGTGGCAGCGCCCAGGCGGAGGCCCTCGATGGTCTCCGGGCGGCCGGCGGGCGTGCCCGGGTGAACGAGCTGGCGCGCGAGCGCCCCTCGGTGCGCGGGGCGTTGGCTCGCCTGGCGGAGAAGGGCGTTGTCCGAATCGAGCAGGAGCGGGACATCCGAGCCCCCGCGGGTCTTCCGGTGCCGGGGGCGACGGCGGTGGATCCCACGGAGGATCAGCAGAAGGTGCTCGAGCCCATCCTCGAGGCCGTTCGCTCGGGCAAGGGCGGCCCGTTCCTTCTTCGTGGGGTCACCGGCAGCGGTAAGACGGAGGTCTACTTCCGAGCCATCGAGGCGGCCCTGGAGCAGAACCGGGGCGTCCTCGTCCTCGTCCCCGAGATCGCCCTCACGCCTCTTCTCGTCCGCGCCGCCAGCGCCCGCTTCGGCTCCACCGTGTCCGTCCTCCACAGCGAGCTTTCGGCGGGCGAGCGCCACGATCAGTGGTGGAGGATCCGGGAGGGCGAGGCCCGGATCGCCGTGGGAACGCGCTCGGCAGTCTTCGCTCCCGTGCCCGACCTGGGGGTCATCGTGGTGGACGAGGAGCACGACGGGGCCTACAAGCAGGACGAGAGCCCGCGGTACCACGGCCGGGACATGGCGGTGATGCGCGCTCGCCTCGAGGGGTGCCCCGTGCTCCTCGGCTCGGCCACACCGTCCGTCGAGTCCCACTCCAATGCTCTCAAGGGCAAGTACGTGGGGCTGGACATGCCCCGTCGCATCGGGACGCGCCGGCTCCCGCGGGTCGAGGTCGTGGACCGGCGGGAGATGATCAAGGCCGGGGGCGATCCCATCCTCGGGCCCGCCATGCGCGAGGCCCTTGCCGCGCGCCTCGAGCGCCGGGAGCAGGCACTGCTCCTCTTGAATCGCCGTGGCTACGCGACGAGCCTCCTGTGCCGCGAGTGCGGCGAGCAGGCCATGTGTCCCAACTGCTCGGTGTCTCTCACGCTGCACCGCGGCGGGAGCCGCGCCCTGTGTCACTACTGCGGCCACGACAGCCGGGCACCGGCAAGCTGCACCAGCTGCCATGGCGCCTACCTCCGCCTAACGGGCTTCGGAACCGAGAAAGTCCTGGAGGCGGTCCAGGCGGCGCTCCCCGCCGCGCGGGTGGAGCGTCTCGATCGGGACCGGGCCAGCCGCAGGGGGGTGTTGGCGGACGTGCTCGCCCGGTTCGAAGCCGGCGAGATCGACATCCTGGTCGGCACCCAGATGATCGCCAAGGGCCACGACTTCCCCCGGGTGACGCTGGTGGGGGTGGTGGATGCCGACGTCGGTCTGGGAATGCCGGATTTCCGCTCGGCGGAGCGAACGTTCCAGCTCCTCACCCAGGTCGCGGGTCGGGCCGGCCGGGGTGACGTGCCCGGCGAGGTCCTCCTGCAAAGCCACCTCCCGGACCACTACGCCCTGGGCTTCGCCTGCGCCCAGGACTACGCCGGCTTCTTCGAGCGGGAGATGGAGTTCCGGCGCACGCTGGCCTACCCGCCCACCGTGGCCCTCCTGAACGTGGTGATCCGTGCGGCCCGGGCAGGGTCGGGAGCGAACGAGGCGGACCGCCTGGCGCGGCGGCTACGGCAGTCGGCCGGGAACCGGTTTCGTGTCCTCGGCCCCGCCCACGCTCCTCTTGCCCGGCTCAAGAACGAGCACCGCTTCCAGATTCTCCTGAAGGGGCACCGTCCCAGCATGCGCGAAGCGGTGCGGGAGGCCATGATCGAGCGTCACGGATCGCAGCGGTGGCCCGGCGTCGTGGTGGACGTGGACCCGCTGAGCGTCATGTGAGAGACGCGGGAAGCGCGGTCTGGTTAGCTGGGCAGGTAGGCCGCCAGGCCGACCGCCTCGAAGAAGTCGGACCACGAGAAGACGATCGGATTCGGCACGAAGCAAATCAAGAACACGACGAGAGACAGAGCACCCACCAGCTCCCGACCCCGTCCGACGGGAAGCTGATCGTTCAGCGTGGGCGGGTGGCGTCGGCCGAGGAACCGGAGAAGCACGGCCCAGAGGATCCAGTTCGGCCCGAAGTAGATCAGGGCCACGCAGATCCACCAGGCGATCCGGGAGATCCTGTGCGCCCGGTGGAGCAGCAGGCCGTAGGTCACGTGACCCCCGTCGAGCTGGCCCACAGGAATCAGGTTGAGCGCCGTCACGAAGAGACCGAACCAGCCCGCCAGGCCCAGGGGCCCCAGGGTGAGCGTCATCCCGTCGGGCACGGCCCCGTGCATCATTCCGGCGAACCACTGGAAGAGCAGGGGCTCACCCAGGTAGATGCCTCCGAGCTCCGGGTCCAGGCTGACGAGCGTCGCCTCCCGAAGACCGAGCCACAACACGGGCAGACAGACGACGAAACCCGCCAGGGGACCGGCCACGCCGATGTCGAAGAGAGCTCGGCGATGTGGGATGGGGCCGCGGATTCGGATGAACGCACCCAGTGTGCCGACCAGGCTGGGGAACGGGATGAAGTAGGGAAGCGAGGCGTCCACCCGATAGTAGCGGGCCGCGAGGTAGTGCCCCATCTCGTGGGCGGTGAGGATGGACAGCAGTCCGAACATGAGGCGCAGCCCGCTCGAAGGATCGAAGACAGGCGAAGAGGTCGACGCGCCGACGAGGAACACGGAGGCCGCCGTCAGCAGGAAGAGGGCCAGGTTCCACCCCCACCGCCGCCAAGCACTCTGCGGCGGCGCCGGCCTGTAGACCCACACGGGCACGTCTCGGGAGGTGATCGAGTCAGGACAGCCCGGTCCCTCGGGACCACCGGGGAGCGTGGGGGAGGCCAAGTGTCGGGGGAGCGCCCTCGCTAGAGCGCGAGGTTCTGGAGGTCCTTGCCCGGCTTGAAGCGGATCGTCCTCCCAGGCGGGATCTTCACTTCCTTGCCCGTCCGCGGATTGCGGCCGATGCCGCGCTTTCTCGGCTTCACCTGGAAAACGCCGAAGCCTCGCAGCTCGATCCGGTGACCCTTCATCAACGAGTCCTTCATCGCCTCGAGGACGGCCTCGACGGCCAGCTCGGCCTTGACCTTCGTGATGTCCGCGGCCCGCGCGACTTCGTTGATGATGTCCACCTTGATCATGGGGATGGACCTCCTCCTAACTACCAGCTAGTATAGGCTTTGCCCGTTTGCGCTGTCAAACTGCGACCGTGATGATCCCTCTCCCGCGCATTGTCCTCGCCGGTCGCCCCAACGTCGGGAAGTCGACCCTCTTCAATCGGATCTGCGGGCGCCGCAAGGCCATCACGGACGGGCGGCCGGGTTCGACTCGAGACCGCAACTACGAGCAGGTGTCGTGGCAGGGCGCCAGCTTCGAGCTGATCGACACGGGCGGTCTGCTCCTGGGCACCACCGATCCGCTCCTCGGACCTGCCGTCGAGCAGGCCGAGCGTGCGATCCAGGAGGCAGATGTCGTGCTGTTCATGGTCGACGGACGCGCGGGTCTCCTTCCGGACGACGAGGAGATCGCGCGCCAGCTCCGGCGGCAGGGCAAGCGAGTGCTCCTGGTCGTGAACAAGGTCGAGGGTCGGGGCGTCGAGCCGAGCGAGTTCACGCGGCTGGGCTTCGAAACGCTCCACGTCATCTCGGCCGAGCACGGCCAGGGAATCGGCGACCTTCTCGACGCGGCGCTCGAGGGGCTGCCTCGGACCGAGCTCGAGGAGGAGGAGACGCGCGCCTTGCGGCTGGCGCTGGTGGGTCGCCCGAACGTCGGCAAGTCTTCTCTGCTCAACAAGTTCCTTGGTTCCGAGAGAGCCGTGGTCTCCGAGGTGCCCGGGACGACGCGGGACGCCGTGGACAGTTCGTTCGAGCGGGGCGGGCGACGTTATCTCCTCGTCGACACCGCGGGGATTCGTCGCGTCCGCCTGCTGAAAGAGAACGTCGATCACGTGAGCGTCGTGCAGGCGCGGAAGGCGATCGACCGTGCCGACGTGGCCATCATGGTCCTGGATGCCGAGTCGGGTCTTCGGCCCATGGACGCGACGATCGCCGGACGGGTCGTGGAGGCGGGTCGCGGCCTGGTCCTGGCTGTCAACAAGTGGGACACGGCCCGGGGGGGCGGCCTCACGAAGAACGGCTTCGAGCAGGAGATCCGTGACGACTTGAAGTTCGCCCCCTGGGCCCCGGTCGTTTTCGTTTCGGCGACCAGCGGCCGCGGCCTCGACAGCCTTCTCGAGACCGTCGACAGGGTCGAGGAGCAGCGCCGCATCCGTGTGACCACCGGAGAGCTCAACCGGCTGCTGGCCCGGGCGACCCAGGCCCACACCCCGAAACCCGACAAGGGGAGCCGAACGGTCAAGATTCTCTTCGCGAGCCAGATCGGCACCGCTCCACCCACTTTTGCGTTGTCCCTCAACCAGCCGGTGGGACTGCATTTCTCCTATCGAAGGTACCTGGAGAACCGGATCCGTGAGGCATTCGGGTTCGCCGGGACACCCCTCAAGCTCAAGATTCGCCACAGGAAACACTGATTTTCGGTGGACCTTCGCCTCCCGGGAGGACGGGCCCCGGTCCCTTGACACCGTTCGGGTGTTCTCATATACTCCTTTCGCAGAAGGGGCGTAAGTGCTTTTGCTGGTAGGATATTTTGAGACTCACCGGAGATAGCTCGGGGCCATGACAAAGGCCGATATCGCTCGGATCGTCTACGAGAGGCACGGTGGCATCTCGAATCGGGAGGCGGCTCGCCTGGTCGAGATCATCTTCGAGAGCATCAAGCGCCACCTCGGTGAGGGCGACAAGGTCCAGATCACAGGCTTCGGGACGTTCCTGGTCCGCCAGAAGAAGGAGCGCCGCGGGCGCAACCCTCAAACTGGGGAGGAGATGCTGATCAAACCTCGAAGCGCCGTCGTTTTTCGCCCTTCCAAGCTGTTCACGCCGGCCTTGAGCGAATAAGCTAGCGCTCGCGATGGATAAGGCGATCCCCAACAAGCTGTTCTTCAAGATCGGTGAGGTCTGCGAGATCACCGACACCCAGCCGTACGTCTTGCGATACTGGGAGTCGGAGTTCCCGGCCCTGGCGCCGGCCAAGAACAGCTCCGGTCAGCGCATCTATCGGCGCAAGGACATCGAGACGGTCCTGCGCATCAAGCAACTGCTCTACGACGAGGGCTTCACGATTGCCGGTGCGAAGAAGAAGCTCGAAGCCGAAGCCAGTGGGCAGGGTGCGACACCGGGGTCGATAGCCGATCAGGCAGCGGCAAACGACGAAGCCAAAGACAAAACGCGCGCCGTCCTGTTCGAGGTGAAAGACCAGCTCCGCGAAATCTTGACCCTTCTGGACAGGGATGCTAAAAGGGTCAACTGACCAGTCGGGATGTAGCGCAGCCTGGTAGCGCACCTGCTTGGGGTGCAGGTGGTCGCCGGTTCAAATCCGGCCATCCCGACCATTCATTCGCTCTGCAATCGGCCCCGGGAGGAACCCCCGGGGTTTTGTTGTGAGTCCATGGAAGAAAAGCCACTCATCCTCGTAACGAACGACGACGGCTTCGACGCCCCAGGGATCGAGGCGCTCGCCGAAGCAATGTTGGAGGTTGGCGAGGTTTACGTGATGGCGCCCGACGTCGAGCGAAGCGCGAAATCACACGCCGGGGCGAAAAGTAACCGGAAGTACGACGACGAAGGAGTCGAACGGCAGACTGGTCCCGGTGAGGCGGACGAGGACACACGGGCGGACGTGGCGCATTCACTCAATCTCGAGGAGAGGCCTTTTCCAACGCCAGTCGAAGAAAAGGAAAGGGTCTACAGGGTGAACGGCACGCCCGCAGACTGCGTACATCTCGCTATCGCAATGGAGGGACTGCTTCCAAGGCAGCCCGACCTCGTCGTATCGGGCATCAACCTCGGACCCAACCTGGGGGACGATGTCTACCGCTCCGGAACGGTGGCCGGGGCTCGTGAGGGTGCGTTCGCCGGTGTGCCGGCCATCGCCTTCTCTCTCGCCGTCGGAAGGTCGGGCAGCTGGAACCTGCTGAGAAGGGGACCGAAGTTCACGTACGCGGCGCGCTACGCAGTGAGCCTCGCTCGCTATGTTCTCGAGAAGAGGCTTGCCGAGCGAACCTACCTGAACGTGAATGTGCCCGAAGGAGAGCCCAGGAAGGAGCCTCGGGTGACCGTTCTGGAGCCACGGAGCAGGGGACTGGAGGAGGATTCTACGCCGCGTCAGACGGAACGGCGCGCGGCGGTGCGGGTGCCGCCGCTCACCGACCACAATGCGCTCTTTCTTGGTCACATCTCGGTCACGCCTCTCCAGACGGACGCCACGAACTATCGTATCTGGAGAGAGCTCGACGAGAACCTGCCGGATCTCAGAGCCGTGAGTCCAGCGGTCGAACACGAACGCTGATCGGGCCTGTCTTGGAGGCCTCAACCGCGCATGGTATAAATCTGGTTCCCCGGTCGGGGCGTAGCGCAGCCTGGTAGCGCGCTTGGTTCGGGACCAAGAGGTCCGGAGTTCAAATCTCCGCGCCCCGACCAATTAAATTAACAACCTTCCCATGAGTGTTGCCATCGACCTATCAGGCAAGGACGCACTAATCACCGGTGCCTCGCAGGGCCTTGGCGCGGCCACGGCGCGGGCGCTGCATTCCGCCGGGTGTCGCGTGGCGATAAATCATCCCGGCTTGGAAACGACCGCCGCTGATGCCGGGGCCGTTGCCGATGAACTGAATGCCGTCCGCCCCGACAGCGCGCGGGCAGTTGCCTGTGATGTCAGCGATGCCGATGCGGTGCAGGCGATGATGGGGGATTTAAAAACCGACTGGGGCGGCATCGATTTTCTCATCAACAACGCCGGTATCATTCGCGACCGCACTCTCGCCAAGATGAGCCGCGAGGAATGGCGCGCGGTGATGGACGTGAATCTCGACGGCGTTTTCTACGCGAGCAAATACGGCCTCGAGGTGATGCGCGATGGCGGTGCCATTGTCAGCCTCGGCAGCATCGCGGGGATTGTCGGGTTTTTTGGACAGGCCAACTATGCTTCCGCGAAGGCCGGCGTGATGGCGATGATGCGCGTGCTCTCCCGCGAGTGCGGCCGGCGCAACATCCGCGCCAACGCCGTCGCGCCTGGCGTCGCCGAGACGCCCATGGCCGCGAGCATCCCCGACAAGGTGCGCGCGGACATGCTGCGGCAGATTCCGCTCGACCGCTTTGGCACACCCGACGAGGTGGCCGGCGTGGTGCTGTTCCTGTGCTCGCCGCTGGCGTCGTATGTCACCGGCCAAACAATCGAGGTCAACGGCGGCTGGCGCGGATGAGGCCCGTACTGCAAATCCTGAGTGCCGCCGAGGCGGTCGCGCGCATTCCCGATGGCACCACCGTTGCCTGCAGTGGGCTCGTTGGCGCGGGCCATCCTGAGGCGCTCACGGCGGCGCTGGAAGAGCGGTTTAAAAAAGACAACTCGCCCAACGGTCTCACGCTCGTTTACGCGGCGGGGCAGGGCGATGGCGGCTCGCGCGGGCTCAACCACCTCGCGCACGCTGGCCTGCTCAAGCGAGTCATCGGCGGCCATTGGAATCTCGCGCCGCGACTCGGCCAGCTCGCGCTCGTGGGCGACATTGAGGCGTACTGTTTTCCGCAGGGCGTCATCTGCCAACTCTTCCGTGAAATCGCCGCGCATCGGCCGGGAGTTTTTACAAAGGTTGGCCTCAACACTTTCATCGACCCCGCGAATGGCGGCGGACGTTTAAACAAAAAGACCACCGAGCCGCTGGTTGAGCGCGTGCAACTCGATGGCGAAGACTGGCTGCGTTTCCGCGCCTTCCCCATCGACGTTGGACTCATCCGCGCCACGCGCGCCGACCGCGCCGGCAATCTCACCATGGAACGCGAAGGGCTCGTCGGCGAGGTGCTGCCCATTGCGCAGGCGGCGCGCAATCACGGCGGCCTCGTACTTGCGCAGGTTGAAAATATTTCCGACCAACCCGCCGCACCCCACGCCGTGCGCGTGCCGGGAATGTTGATTGATGCCATTGTTGTCGCCGAGCCCGGTGAGCACGACCAGACTTTTGCCGAGCCGTTCAACGCGAGTTACGTCGAGGCGGGCCGCAGTGTTGCACCGGAGCCGATGCCGTTTTCCGAGCGCAAAATAATCGCCCGCCGCGTGTTGCGCGAGATTGCGCCGGGCAGTATTGTGAACCTCGGCATCGGCATGCCCGAGGGCGTGGTGCCCGTGGCCGCCGAGGAGGGGCGGCTGGACGAGTTCACCCTCACGCTCGAGAGCGGCCCCATCGGCGGCATGCCCGCGGGCGGTTTGAGCTTTGGCTGCAGCGCGCATCCCGAGGCCATTATCGACCAGCCCGCGCAGTTTGATTTTTATGACGGTGGCGGCCTCGACGTCGCCGTGCTCGGGGCGGTGACTATCGATGCCGAGGGCAGCGTGAACATCAGCGCGCTCGGCGACCGCTTCGCCGGCGTCGGCGGTTTCGTCAACATTGCGCAGAACGCCGGCAAGGTTGTTTTCTGTTGCCCCTTTCGTGCCGGCGGCTTGGAGGTCGGCGTCAACGGCGGCCAACTGCAAATTCAAACCGAAGGCCGCCACTGCAAATTTGTGAAGACCATCCCGCAAGTCGCCTTCCACGGCCCCAGCGCACGCGCGCGCGGGCAGGAGGTTGTGTTCGTCACGGAGCGCGCTGTCTTTCGCCTCGGCGACCACGGCCTCGAACTCATCGAAACCGCCCCCGGCATCGATTTGGAAAACGACATTTGTGGACAGATGGAATTTCAGCCGAATGTTGATGAGCCGAAAACCATTCCCGCCGAATGTTTTGTTGAAAGTTGAATGAAAACCAGCACTCGCAAGCTCGTCCCTCCAGCGAGTCCAAAAAGATTTCCTCGATAGCTTTTAGTTGTCCTCGGCCGCCAAGTCGGCGTTCACCGTTTCCTTGGCGGCTCGGATGGCGATGAGGGTGATGCCGGCAGTGACGGCGAGGTAAACGGCGACGGGCCATGGGTTGCCGTCGGACCATTTCAAGAGCAGCGCGGCGATGATGGGGGCGAGGCCACCGGCGAAGGGGGAGGCGAGTTGGTAGCCGAGCGATACGCCACTGTAACGAACGCGCGTGCCGAACAGCTCGGACAAGAACGCCGCTTGCGGGCCGTACATGGCGGCGTGGCCGATGGCGATGGCGAGAACGAGGGCAAGGGTGATCAGGGCGGGCGATTTGGTATTCACCAACAGAAAAAACGGCATGGCGAAAAGGGCGGTGAAGGTGGCGCCAAAAATGTAAACTGGCCGTCGGCCCACGCGGTCGGACAGTGCGCCAAAACAGGGCACGGCGATGAATTGCGCGGCGGAGGCGATGAGGATGGCGTTGAGAATTATTTGGCGTTCGAGCTCCAGATGGTCCTTGGCGTAGACGTAAATAAACACGGTGAAAATATAAAAGGAGGCATTCTCGGCGAAGCGCGCGCCCATGGCGATGAGGACGTTGCGCCGATAATTCGTGAGCACTTCGCGGATGGGCGCGGGGCGCTCGGGTTCCTGCTCCTGCAGTTTTGTAAAAAGCGGACTCTCAAGAATCGCAAGGCGAATGTAGAGGCCAACGGCGAGCAGCAGAATGCCAATGAGAAACGGGATGCGCCAGCCCCACGCGAGGAATTGGGCGTCGGTGAGTTGGGAATTGAGCAGCGTGAAAACTCCCGTGGCGAGCAGCAGCCCAATCGGGACGCCGGCTTGCGCGCAACTGCCGAAAACTCCGCGGCGGCCTTTGTGGCCGTGCTCGACGGCCATCAACACCGCGCCGCCCCATTCGCCGCCCACGCCGAAGCCCTGGATGAAACGCAGCACCACCAGCAGCACCGGCGCGGCCACGCCGATTTGCGCGTGGGTGGGCAGGATGCCGATGAGAAAGGTCGCGATGCCCATCATCACCAGCGTGGTGACGAGCATGTTCTTGCGGCCGAGTTTGTCGCCGTAATGACCAAAGACGAGGCCGCCAATCGGCCGCGCGAAAAAGCCGACGGCGAAAGTGCCGAAAGCAGCGATGGTGCCGGTGAAGAGGTCGAGCGTGGGGAAGAACAGTTTGTTGAACACCAGCGCGGCGGCGGTGCCGTAGATGAAATAATCGTACCACTCAATGGTGGTGCCGATGAAGCTGGCCAGGACAACCCGGCGGATGGGAGTGACGGGCGGTTCGGTGGCGGTCATCATTCCTCCAGCGGCAAGTCCCCCGGTTGGCGGCTCGCCATGCCTTCCTTACCAGACCCAGCGGAAGATCTGGGGGGCTGTGGGGGCCGCGCTTCTCGCAGCTGGCTTCTTCACGCAGACCCTCACTCCCGTAAGGCCTTTCTTCTTGGTAAACTCTACTTCGGGACCAAGAGGTCCGGAGTTCAAATCTCCGCGCCCCGACCAATTAAATCAACAACTTGAGACTGCTGAAAGGTTACGTGAGATGGGACACGATGTCCGATCGTGGGGGCTTTGGAATTGGAAAGCGTGTGCTCCGACTGTGACATATCGTGATCTTGAAACCGGCACGATGATTGCTGCTGGTGATGTAAGACGAGAGACTTATCCCATCGGTTACTAGGGCGTTTCATATATGCCACTGAGACATTTACGACGTGGGTTTCGGTACATCCGCGTACTCTGGCAACGCTGGTCTCCTGAGCGAGACAGGATTTATCACGACTCACTATTTAACAAACAGCGAGTCGATCCGTTTCGTTTTTCGTATCCAGGCAACATTACCATCCGTCGTTTCGCTGATCTTACTGCTCCATTCGTTCGTGATGCACACCGTATCCTAGATTTGGGATGCGGTACTGGGGAGATTACCTGTGAACTCGCACGACGGTTTCCCCAGGTAAGTTTCGAAGGAGTTGATCATAGTCAATCAGGAATTGATCGTGCTCGATCCCATGTTCAGAGTCTTGGTTTACCGAACGTGTCATTCGAGGTAGAAAATATCGAACATTTTCAACCGGAAAGACCTGCAGACCTAGTGTTAATGTTCGATTCATTTCACCATGTTACGAGACCGAAGTTGTTGCTAGAGCGGCTTGGGCAATCCTCTCAGAGATTTCTACTTATCGAACCTCGGGGAGATTGGAAGGGAAGCTGGGATAAAGAGCTTGACTTCGATTGGCTCGTACACGATATGGACAAAATCCGCGCACACTTAGCGTATGCCACTGGGGAACCCCAAACTACAACGAACTGTAGCAGCCTTGGTGGTGATGAACGGGAAGAGCCCATCGAGCACCGTTATTCAGTTGAAGATTTTGAGCATTTCTTTGACGGATACGGTCTTGAAATTCAAGGAACGGTTGCTGGGCTTGAGAGTTATCCGCCGAATCCTGAGCACGAATCTCAAAGCCGAGAACGGTTCGGTAGACTTACCTATGAGCTCTATGTGGAAGTCGACGATCTCCTACGTGAGAGAAATCTTGATTTACTGGCGAAACATCTTGTCATATACGCCTATCGAGGTGAGAGGGACGAGCGGATAGAAAAAGAGCAAGCGTTGTCTCGTAGGGTTACGCCATCTATGCCGATGGAAGGAATATCTTGGACACAAGAAATTCGAGGACCGTACGACGTTCGTTACTTGAGCTACGACGGTCCTCGAGAGACACAGACGAAGCAGAATTTGACGGCTCGAATTCGTCTAAAGAATGAGAGCTGGCGTCGTTGGTCTAGTATGTCTGATGACAGCCCTGATTTTCTTAGCTATCACTGGCTTGATCAGCGCGGAACCATGGTACTCCTTGATGGTGAACGTACTGCGCTTCCTCGAGCCGTTTTATCAGGGGAAGAGATTGATGTGGCCATGAAGGTGAAAACACCTGACATCCCCGGGCGCTATCTTTTGGCGGTGGACATGGTTAGGGAATCGACCACGTGGTTTAGTGATGCCGGAAGTCCTCCACTCCTTGTTGAATTTAGGATTCGCTGACTTGATTGATATTACCTAGGAATACCCTGATGAACCCGAGCTTTCGTGTTAACAGGCGGTCAACTTAGGTCCCCTCGATATGTTTGTGCTCACGGGAGTGTCAGGGCAACTAACTCACCTGGGTGGTTTTGAGCTCCAACTGCAACGACGATGTACTGTTTGTAAGCTGGCTCGCCTTCATCTGCGTCTTTGACGGGAAGAGCGTAAGTCATCGGGATGCCGCTCTGATTTGCGGGAAGTTCTAGCTCTGAAACGACTTCGGCCTCGCCATCGACGGGATGGGATAGGGCAGACGAACGTTCAACGAGCGCACCGCTCATCACAGGGCTGAGGAGGGCCGGCCGGCCCCAGCCTTCGGACCCCGCCGGGCACCCCACCGATCCAGACTCGGCCCGCGTAGGCGGATGGTCCGCCTGCGTGGGCTGCCGGTGTCTCTCCCCCCGGCCTCGGGCGGGACGTGGAGAGCGCCTGTCGCATCTACCGGCCGCGGAATCCCAGGAAGACACCCCTGTG
>Ga0310121_10000913_pt1 | contig 31327 bp, 21 predicted proteins | sample CB27_Tmax_986_MG_FD_203504 | JGI IMG/M metagenome (GOLD analysis project Ga0310121, IMG submission 203504) | Marine microbial communities from Western Arctic Ocean, Canada - CB27_Tmax_986 | ecosystem: Environmental > Aquatic > Marine > Oceanic | place: Canada: Western Arctic Ocean | collected... | reverse complement strand
TCAGGGTCCTTACACATGTTGTCGATCACGTCGGTGCCAACGTTTGACGTCAACAGGATGATGGTGTTCTTGAAGTCGATAAAACGGCCCTCGGCGTCCTCCATCCACCCTTTGTCAAAGACCTGAAAGAACAGCTCGTGGACATCAGCGTGCGCTTTCTCGATCTCGTCGAGGAGCACGACGCTATACGGACGCCGGCGCACTGCCTCGGTGAGGATGCCGCCTTCGCCGTAGCCCACATATCCTGGTGGTGAGCCTTTGAGCGTGGAGACGGTGTGCTTCTCCTGAAACTCGCTCATATTGATCGTGATGACGTTCTGTTCGCCCCCATAGAGCGCCTCCGCCAACGCCAGCGCGGTCTCGGTCTTCCCGACCCCAGACGGCCCGCACAGCATAAAGACCCCGATCGGCTTGCTGGGGTTGTCCAGCATCGCGCGCGACGTTTGGATGCGGCGGGCGACGGTCTCGAGGGCGTGCCGCTGACCAATGACCCGGTGGTTGAGCGTATCGGCCAAGTTGAGCACCGCCTCGACCTCATTCTTCACCATGCGACCGACGGGTACCCCGGTCCAGTCTTCGACAACCGACGCGACGGCTGCTTCGTCGACACTCGGCAGCATCAATGGCGTTTCGCCCTGCAGCTCGGTCAGCTGGATCTGGAGGTCTGTCAGCTGGGCAAGGAGGGCCTCTCGCTCGGGCGGGGTGAGCGGCACGGCGGGCGGCGGTGCGTCTGATTGCTCCGCCTTGGCGTCCTCGGCGGCCGCTTCGAGCTCGCTGCCGGTCCCCTCGACAGGTTCCGTCCCCTGACGAAGCTGGCCCCGAAGCGACAGGATTTGTTCGACAAGCGCGCGTTCCGACTCCCACCGGGACTCGAGTGTCTGGAGCTCGACACGGCTCGCGTCCCGTCGTGTCTCGGCCTGATGCTGGCGGTCGGCGACGTCGACGCCAACGGCTGCCTCTCTGGCAATAATCTCGAGCTCGATGTCGAGCGCCTCGATCGTGCGGCGACAATCCTCGACCCGGGCCGGCACCGCATGCTGGCTGATGGCGACCCGGGCGCACGCGGTATCGAGCAGACTGATCGCCTTGTCGGGAAGCTGGCGGGCTGGGATATACCGGTGGGACAGACGCACCGAGGCTTCGAGGGCTTCGTCGAGCACCTGGACGCGGTGATGCGCCTCCTGGGTGGTCGCGACGCCCCGCACCATCAGGATTGCCGCGTCCTCGGTTGGCTCAAGCACTTGCACGACCTGAAACCGCCGAGTCAGCGCCGGGTCCTTCTCAATGTATTTCTTGTATTCAGCCCAGGTCGTGGCAGCGATCGTCCGGAGCGTGCCGCGGGCCAGCGCGGGTTTGAGCAGGTTGGCCGCATCTCCAGTACCCGCCGCACCGCCGGCACCGATTAACGTGTGCGCCTCGTCCACAAACAGAATGATCGGCGTCGGCGACGCCTGGACCTCGTCAATCACCTGACGCAAGCGGTTCTCGAATTCGCCCTTCATGCTGGCGCCGGCTTGCAACAGCCCGATATCGAGGGTGTAGAGCGCGACATCTTTTAACGACGGCGGCACATCTCCTCGTGCGAGCCGGGCCGCAAAGCCCTCGACGACGGCGGTCTTCCCCACCCCCGCCTCGCCGGTGAGGATCGGGTTGTTTTGGCGGCGACGCATCAGGATATCGACGATCTGCCGAATCTCCCCGTCCCGACCGCTCACCGGGTCGAGCTCGCCGCTCCGGGCGCGCTCGGTGAGGTCGGTCGCAAACCGTTTAAGGGCGTCCTGCTTGCCAAGCTGGGCCGGCGCCATCGCGTCGCTCGCTTCGCCCGGCGACGACGATGACGAACCGTCGGTCGCGGCCAAACGATCCTCCGGGGAACCGGCTACGACCGCCGAGAACTCTCCCGTCAGCGTGTCGAGCTTGATCTCGTCGAATTGGGGAGACACACCCAACAACGCGTTGCGCAACGAGGGCGTCTTCAGCATCCCGACCATCAGATACCCGGTCCGAACCTGCGTATCCCCGAACATGAGCGTCGCGTAGACCCACCCCCGTTCGACCGCGTTCTCCAGATGCGCCGATAGGTCCGAGATTGATGTGGCACCGCGAGGGAGACGATCCAGAGCCGTGGTGATATCTGACGCCAGACGCGATGGGTCGAGCTCGAATCGTTTCACGATCCGGTGCACATCCGAATCGGGCGTCTGCAGGATCTGCTGAAGCCAATGGACAAGCTCGACATAGGGGTTGCCCCGCAGCTTGCAGAAGACCGTCGCACCCTCGACGGCCTTATACGCCAGCGTGTTGAGCTTGCCAAACAACGTGGAGCGACTGATCTCGCTCATACCACCATCCTCACCTGAGCAACGGGGCCGACAAGTGTTTCCGCGTCGAGACACAGCTCATCCGCATCAGTTCCGGCGACCCGTGGCCCCAACCACGTCGTCCATCCCAAACGCCCGCTGGTCCCCAACTTCATTGGCGGCACTTCCTCTTTCTTGAGCACCAAGCGCACGTCCCATTCGAACTCGAAACCCAGATAGAACCTTACCCAGTCGACAAGTTTTCTCAACGGGTATCGACCAAGTCGTGTCGGCTGAGAAGACGCGGGGGCCGAGGATTCGCGAGCGGGTGTGGGCGCGGACAAAAACGCCTCATATTGGTCCAACGTGAGCGGACCAAGCTCGAGACGGAACTTATGTTGTCGGTCCCAGACCCGGTCACCCATGACCGCGCCGGTCCCGAGGGTCGCGCCCGGTCGCCCAAGCGACGTCTGGCAGTGCTTCTCAAGACGCATCCAGTGGCCGACAAACTGCTCGACTTTCACGGGTACGCCAAAAAAGTGTCGCAGAATCATGGTCAGGCCGTCGGCGTTGCGCACTTGCCGTATGAGCGTGCCGACGTGAAAGAACTTGGCCTCGTCGACCACGGTGTCCCGGTCCCGGAACGCGGCAGGAGCGGCCCCGACAAAGGCCCCGATATACGTCGTGAACCGGTCGGCCTTCGGCCGGTCCCGATTGACATGTGGTTGCGCCTGGGCCCACGCCCGATAGAAAAGCGCGAGCCACCGATGATGAAACAGATCCAGAAACCTGACCAGGGTCGGGTCGCCTGCCTGCAGCAAACGGTCACGTGCATATTCGGTGATATGCAACGGCAGCGGACCATTCGGACCGAGGAGACCGAATAGCCGCACCTGCAGCTGTGGCCGCTCGCGGTCGGATACTTCGAACGACGCCAGCGGCGCCGGTGCGAATGACATCTCGGGCGATTGTCCAAGCCGGATGGGCTCCTCCATCGGCCGCTCGGCGCATCCCCAGCGAGGCTTGTCGAGGTGGATACACTCGAACTGTCGGAGGGTCTGATAGAAGTCATACCGATACGGCTTCTCCGCCAACGCGGCGAGAAACCTTACAGCGTCGGCCGCGCGCCCAGTTCCGGTATCCATCGACTGATCTCACCGCGGCCCTCAGACCTGAGGACTGTTTCCGTAAACGAATTCATTGAGACATGCCGTGCGAAGTAGCGGTTGAGCACGGCACCCAGCAAATACGCACTGCCTCCGTCAAACGCCAGTTCATCGACGGTGACCCCAATCTCCACGCCTCGGCCAAACGCCAGCGGGCCTGGTTCGCGCAGTCGTCGCACAACGCGACGGATATCCAATGACCGGATGCCGTCGATTTGCTTCGGACCGGGTCCGTCCCCCGACGGCGTGTAGAGTTGGAGGAGCTCGCGCAACGCACTCGCGCCATCTTGCGCGGTAGTGTCGACGAGCGAGAGGTAGTTGAGGGACAGGTGACTGATGGCCTTCCAACACGCGGCCCCGTCAGTAAGAGGCGCGTTCGGGCGACTCGGTCCGCTGAGCACCCGAACCGCGGTCACCGGTGCCGCGACATCGAGCACGAAATCAGTGGTGCCCACGCCAAGCGGCATCTGCAAAACGAGGTCGCGATTGGTGCACAGCACCTGCACGGCGAGTTGACGAAGATCGCCACGAAAGGGCGCGTGGGCAGGGTCGACCAATGACAGGAAGACTTCGCTGCCGATATAGCTCGTCCGCGCACCCCGACGTTTCTCGGTTGTGGACGCCAGACGCGGTTCACGGCGCAGCGTGTAATAGGCGGCGTGCTCGTGCTTCTCATGAGTGCTATACGCGGAGTAGAACGGCAGGAACTGTTGTTCGCTCTCCGCCCCGACACCGTGTCCCACCACGCTGGTCAGGTCATAGATCTCGAAATCTCGAGGTCGCGTACGGTCGACCACGACATGGTATTCGTGCCCCTCGTCGCCGATGTTGACGCGGTCCGCCCGTCTCGAGAACAGGTTAATCGCCGGCGTGCAGTACAGCGCGAAACTCGACCGGTCCACTATCGGTTCGAGTGTCGAATCGCCTCGGCCGAGTAGTATCACTAGTTCGATCTCGTCGCCGGTCGCCCGGGCCACGGCCGACTCCAGCCCTCGGAGGTCAAAGAACCGGTAGCGCTGCGGAAACGCGAAATACTCGTGCAGAAATCGATAGCCCTGAAATGACCGTAACGTGACTGGAAGCAGAGCCTGGTCGTCGTCAAAACCGACCGGCTGGATACTGGCAGCCGGCAACGCCTCGTGGACAGCGGGCTGGTCTGGGTCCGGTATGACGAGCACACCGAGCGGGGTCGACAGGCACAACTCGCAGAGCTTGCTCGCAATATCGTCGTGCCCAGCGACAAACACGCGGAGTTGGTTGAGCCCGGTCTCTGCGAATGGCAAGCCGGCAGTGGCCTTGAGACGCAGCCGAACGCCGCCTTTTATACGCGACACGAACGGCAGGGCATTGAGCAGCAGGTCCGGTGCGTACGAAAAGTAGTTCGCCGACTGCAGCTCGACCGGCCACAGGGTCACATCGTGCGCGGTCCTAAACTCGCACGCAGTTTCGGCGTCACCACTCGTCGCGCCGTGCATCATCGTCCCGCGCCTGACCACGCGAGCCCCGCCGGCCAGGTTGGGGTCGTCGGTATCCGGTGTCAGCTGCGCAACCAACATGGACGGCGTCGGTGCCAAGTAGTGCGGATGCACGATCTCCAGCAACGCCTGGGTAAAACGGGGAAACTCCGCGTCGAGTTTCAGCTGGACCCGCGCTGCCAGGAAGGCCACACCCTCGCGTAGCCGTTCCACGTAGGGATCACCGACTTCGACGCCCTTCATTCCCAGACGCGCCGCGACCTTTGGCGAGCGCTCCGCGAACTCGGCGCCCATCTCACTCAGATGGCGTAGCTCACGGTCGTAGTACTGGAGGAGTCGGGGATCCATGTGTCCTTGCCCGCCGTTATACGGTCCGCGGGACGCCGAGTTCCTCGAGGTCGACCCGCCCGGTCTCGAGGTCGATTTCGGTGCGGAGCCAGAGCTCCAACGGCACGGGCTGGGCCCACAACTGCCCTTGTATCTCCACACCGATTACGTTGTGGTGATCCAGCCGGTCGGGTTCCGCGAGAGCCTTGACCTGCAGCGTCTTAGGTAGCACCCGAGGCTCAAAATCCAGTATGGCTTGACGAATCGAGCGTTCGAGTTCGGTGCACTCGAGCGACGTTACCGCTCTCCCGGACATCGCCGGGAGCCCGAAGTTGATGACCGACCGCCGCGCCAGGGGCGCCTGATTCAGTGCCTGGTTGGACTCGAGTCTGGTTGCGTTGAAGAGCCATGCCAAGTCTCGCAAGACCGCCTGGCGCAGACGAGCCTTCGACATCACCCGTTGCTCCCGTGACTCGTCCTGCTTGTCTGGCTCTTCGTCGGTGAGCCGGTCCAGCAACGCGGGCTGCAGACGTTCTTGCGGCGTGAGTTCAGGCACCAGTGGCCTCCTCTGGTTGCGAGGCGGCTGTCTCGCCAATTGCGATCGTTCGCACGTCCATTACGGCATGGTCGCCAGTATCCGTCGCCAACACCCGCTGGCCGAGACCATAGAACTGATCGGGTGTTTCCTCTGTCCACACGGTCTTGCGGCCCAGACAAATCAGCGCGTCGTCGGCCGTTTCGGAACTCGGATACCGCGACGGAATGACGCCGTGCGCCTCCCCGCCGTTTGCAAATCGAAAATGTGCGGGGAGCCACACAACATCACGCAGGTCAACGGGCGCTTCGAGGTCGATTCGGGTCAGGCGTGCGAACGGCACCCAGTAGTAGCGGCCGTTGATGATCGCTTCGCACACAGGGCCGAGCCGCATATCGGCATCAGCGATCCACTCAAAGGCCTCGTCATCGATCGCACCGGGGGATGGCGGCGCCGCGTCGAACGCGCGCCCGCGCAGCTCCTGGCACTCGCCGTCACGACCTGCTCCCTGGGCCAGCAACGACTCAATCAGCAAGGCCAGCCACTCATCCGGCTCGCCAAAAATCATCGGGGAGGTCGCCCCCGCAAAGACCTTCGTCCGGAGCAGCTCGCAGTTGATCGTCTCGCGATACATCTGGGCCATCGCGAGCGCGGCCGCGTCGAGGTCTGCGGCCAGCTGTAGCTGCGTGAGCGCGCGCTCCCACTCCCCTTTTACACAGAGCAGCTGAAACAGAAACACACGCAGTTTCGGATTTGACGGGTCGGCTCGGATCTCGCCCTGGAGAGCACTCGTTGCTGCCTGGAGGTCACCCTCGCGTATCGCCTGCTCAGCCGCGTCCGAAGACATTCGTCACACCCCTTATCGCCCGCGTACTCACCTCAGGCTTCGTTATTCGTTACTGGTGTGGACGTCGGCCTCGAAGACATTCTCGCCACCGCCCTTGGCACCGGTCTCGTCCTGGGGGGTGTAGCTCACACGAAACTTGGAGAATCCCAGGCTCACCCGGTCCACAAGCTCGGCCCCTTCGGACTCTGTCTGGATCGACGTCACCCGCACGTTCTCCAGGTCGATCTTGAAGTACTCGAGCGGTGTATGGCCCGCCTTCCGCACGGTCAGCGTGGCGTCGCTCACCAGTTTGTTGCTCCATGCAAAACTCATCAAAGTTGGCGAGCTCTGATCGACGAATTTCACCACAAGCAGCTCTTGAATCGTCGTCTTGCCTCCGGCCGCGCCGCCCACCGGCCCGGTCGGCGCTTTCATACCCCACGACCACGACTTCACCTGAATCTCACCTGCGTGGTCGACATCGACGACCTCGCCCGTGACACCGCGTACGTTCAGGAACATGTCCTCAATCGCCACGATTCACCACCGGATTCCCCCTCGTCGACCAAAACATCGCGTGCGCCGCGGTGACCACCGCGGCGCACACCCACGATTGTGCTCAGCGCATTCGGCCAAGCGTCTAGAGCTTTTCGTTCGTCTTGAAGGAGTACGTCTGCTTGATTTCGCCCCCAAGCCCGCCTTTCTCGTCCTGCGGCTTGTAGACCATCTCCAGCGAATCGAAATTCAGGCCGATGCTCTCGGTCGGGATCGCCCCACCGTCGCCAGACCCGCTCACCTGATAACTCGACACCATCACGTTTGTCAGTGTGATTATCAAGTAGGCCAGCTGCCCCTCACCCGCCTTCCGCTGGACCAGCACGGCTTTCTCGAACGGCGTCCCCGTCGAGCAATTGATAAACAACACAGCCGAGCTCTTGTCGACATGCTTGATGATACTCATGTCTTGCGGCAACACTTTGCCCTGACCAGCGCCGCCTCCGTGTGCAGACGAGCCCGTATTTGTCTCGCCCCAACTCCACGATTCGACGTCGATCGCATCTTTGTAGGTCTTGTCGGCTGACTCACCCGGAGCTTCATCGATTATTAAATAACTATCGGTCTGTGCCATCTCTTGACTCCTCCTTAATCTACCTTGCCTCTACACGTGCACTTTGACGACAAAACGGGTCACGGCACCGGTACGAGCCCGCGAAACCCTCCATCGCACCAGAACGTGCGGGAATCCACTGCCCCTGGGTCACTGTTTGACCGAGGGGAGCTTTGACACCAACCGCAACGACACAGACAAGCCCTCAAGCTGATAGTGGGGCCGAAGGTAGAAGTTTGCCGCGTAGTATCCGGGATTCCCTTCGACCTCATCGACCGTGACCTCCGCCGCTGCCAAGGGCTTCTGCGCCTTCGTCGTCTCGCTCGAATTCAGCGGGTCGCCGTCGACGTAGTTCATGATCCAGTTATTGAGCCAGCGACGCATATCTTCTCGCTCTTTGAACGAGCCGATCTTGTCGCGCACGATACACTTCAAGTAGTGCGCAAACCGACACGACGCGAAGAGATACGGCAGCCGAGCTGCCAGATTGGCGTTCGCCGTCGCATCGGGATCGTCATACTCGGACGGCTTCTGCAACGACTGCGCGCCAATAAACGCCGCGAAGTCGGAGTTCTTGCGATGGAGCAGCGGCATGAAACCATTCTTTGCCAGCTCGGCCTCGCGCCGGTCACTGATGGCAATCTCGGTCGGACATTTCATATCCACGCCGCCGTCATCGGTGGGAAAGGTGTGCACCGGCAGCCCCTCGACCGCGCCCCCGGATTCGACCCCGCGAATCCGTGAACACCAGCCATACATCTTGAACGACCGGGTGATGTTGGTCGCCATCGCGTAGGCCGAGTTTGCCCAGGTGTACTTGGAGTGATCGGCCGCACCGGTGTCTTCCTCGAAATCAAACTCATCGACCGGGTCCGTCTTGGCGCCATAGGGCAGACGGGCTAAGAACCGAGGCATCGCGAGGCCTAGGTAGCGGGAATCCTCTGACTCGCGGAGCGACCGCCACCCCGCATACTCGGGGGTCGAAAAGATCTTTGTCAGATCGCGGGGGTTGGACAACTCTTGCCACGACTCCATCTGCAGAACACTCGGGCTGGCGCCCGCGATGAACGGACAGTGAGACGCGGCCGATGTCATCGCCAGGTCGTTGAGAAACGCCACATCCTGGGGGCTGTGGTCGAACTGGTAGTCGCCGACCAGACACCCGAACGGCTCGCCGCCAAACTGGCCATACTCTGACTCGTACACCTTCTTGAAGATCGGGCTTTGGTCCCAGGCGGTGCCCCGAAACTTCTTGAGTGTCTTGCCGACCTCCTTCTTGCTGATATTCATCACACGAATCTTCAGCATCTCGTCGGTTTCCGTGTTGTTGACAAGATGATGCAGCCCTCGCCACGCCCCCTCGACCTTTTGAAAGTTGTCGTGATGAAGAATCTGGTTGACCTGCTCAGACAACTTCGTGTCGAGCTGCGAGATCATCGACTGAATCGTCTGGATCACGTCGGACCCGATCACAGTCGTTTGCTCGAGGGCCTGGGCCGCAAGAATTTGGACCGCGTTCTTGACAGCCTCCTGGGCTTCGTCCGTTCTCGGTTTGAATTCCTTATTGAGGAGTGTTTCGAAATCACCGGCTTCAAGAGTGCTCGGTGCCGCTTGTTCTTCCTGTTTCGCGTCTGCCATGACTGTTCTCCGAATCAGCTCTCTTGCGTCCAGGACTATGAGGATGTGTCTTCGTCCGTCGCCGGCGCTGATTCTTCAGCGGGCGCGCTGGTCGACGACAAGGTTTTCAAAAGCGCTGGATCCTTCAGCAGCTTGGCGACGAGCTCCTCGGCGCCGCCCTTCCCGTCCATATAGGTGATGAGATTTGCCAGCTGCTGTCTCGCCTCCAAGAGGTTGCCGAGAGCTCCCACCTTTTTTGCGATGGCGGCCGGTGAAAAATCATCCATGCTCTCGAACGTCAACTCGACGTTGAGGTTACCCTCGCCGGTGAGGGTGTTTGGCACCTGGAAGGCCACCCGTGGCTTTGAAGCCTTGAGCCGATCATCAAAATTGTCGACATCGATCTCGAGAAATTTCCGGTCACCGACCTCGGGCAACGGCTCGGCCGGCGTCCCCGACAAATCCGCGAGCACGCCCATGACAAACGGAAGCTGCATCACTTTCTCGGCCCCATACAGCTCCACGTCGTATTCGATCTGCACCCGCGGTGCACGGTTTCGCGCGATAAATTTTTGACTACTTGCCTTGGCCACGATTTACCTCCTCGACTCTGTCGCTTACGATTCCGTGCCGTCGACACCCCCGACTGTCTTGGCCTGGGCCAGACCGTCGGGCGCCACGTCGGCGAGTACTTCAAGAAAGCTCTTGGACACCAAGCCTTTGGCCCGATCCAAAAACAACGGTATCGGACTCGACGGTTCGTTTCTCCGAAAGAATTCCGCTACCGCCTCCAAGGCGTGGATGGCGTCCTCTCGGCTTCTGATCGCACCTACGGCCATGGCCCCTTCGTCTTGGTTGTCCATCTCCCCGGACTCCGCGTCGTCTGTCGAATCGGTGACGGTTGGCGCTGCGTCGGGGTGCTTTGCCAGTTGCGAGCGCAGCGCACTCCTGATCTGCCCCAGAAGCTCCGCCAGCGCGTCGAGATCAAGACCGTCTTGGACATGGTCGCGGACGACGGCATCCATCCGTTCGAGCGCGGCCGCGCCCTCAACCGCGCTGCCCACCACGCCCTCTAGCTCGTCCAGCGGCGTGTCCGCAAAAGCGGCGTCGATCTGCGCCTGACTCGGCCCTGCCTCCTCGCCCTCGGGCATCGCCTGACCGGTCGCCATCCGACAATCGCGAAGGCTCACGGCTCCATGTTGGCGAGTGGTGACCAGCGGGACGCGACGGAGTGCATTGAGAACGGCCATCCGATCCGCAAAGCAATTCAGGGCGTTGACACGCTGCACCGCGTCTTCCTCCACCCGAGGATAGACATGGTCCCACTGGGTCTCGAGCCATTGGGCGGCAATGCTGATGGTTTTGAGAAACGCCGGCAGCCCATCGGTCCGCAGCGCCGCAGTGCCCAAATGCACGAGCAACAGGAGGTCTTTGCTCTTCGCCAACCCGTCGAGAGCCGTGTTGCGAATCTCGACCCACTCTGGCTCGGGGCTATGGGGCACCCCGGAGCCAAACACCCGATACGCCTCGACCGACGCCAGAAGCGGCGTATCCTCGAGATCTTCGCCCCCTGGAAGCTCGTCGGACACTGGCGCGAGGAGATCTTCCCACCGAGTACTCATGCGTCCACCTCGTTCCACGCCCTCACCCGCAGGGACACACCGCCGCCATCACGACGGCGCGTCACGAAAATGCCTCCACGATCAACACCGTCACATTGTCGGGAGCACCGGCCTGGAGCGTTGCCGCAATCAATCCGTCTACCGCGCTTCGGATATCGCGGTGAGCCATCCAGTCACGAATCTTGCTCTCGGGTACGACGCGTGTCAGGCCGTCCGAACACAAGAGAAATCTGTCTCCCACTTCAAGCCGATCGCTATAACCATCCACCACGAGATCTGGCTGCCCGCCCACCGCTCGCGTGATCACGCTCGTATCGTGCTCCCCGAACCCTGATCCCTCCATGCTGTGATCACGCGTGAGCTGAATGAGCTGTCCGGCGCGCCAGTGATACACACGACTATCGCCGGCCCACAGCACGGCATATTCCTGCCCCCGGGTATGCAACGTTACCACCGTGCTTCCGCTGTCAACCTCGGCGAGCGAATCCTGGCCTCCCGGACAGAGGTAGGCATTGACCTCCTCCAACCGTCGCCGCGTGCCCTCGATCATCTCATCGAAACTCGCCTGCGGCCATTGGTCGGCGAGCGCGTCACACACCATCCGGCTTGCGACCTCGCCTTGCCGGTGGCCGCCGAGGCCGTCCGCGACCGCCCAGACCCCGACCTCCGGTCGCTCGAGAAACGCATCTTGATTGACGCGGCGCACCCGACCGACATCGCTGGCCGCCGCAGAGATAAATCCGACCGGCGGCCCGGTGCGCACGACATCGTCTGCGCGGACGGACGGGGCCGCCGTCCGGGCGGGTATCGAACGCCATGCCGACTCCGGCCATGACCCATCGAGCAGCGAGGAGAATCGGTCGGGGGCCGGAAGCCCTGATTCGATCAAGAACGTCGGGTCCACGGCCGCTGAGCCATCAGTCCACCACAAGGCAAGAGGACAGTAGAGCGCCGACAAGCGCTCGGATGCCATCTGCTGAAATGTCGTCCCGAGCTGATGCGTCGAGCCAATCGGCACGCGCCACGGTCCCTGCGCATCTTCATCTAAGACGGAGCCGGCGCACGGCTCCAGGACAACCTGCGTCTCTGATATCGATGATTCGAGCTCATCGGCGAGCTGGGCCACCTCGACGTCAAAGCGTTCGAAATCAATACGGGCCATTTCGAGCGTATCGAGCACCGCGCGCTCCGCCGCGTCGAAGAAAGACACTGCCTGCGTCACCGCCGCCGCGGGACTCAAACCCCGGGGGAGATCTCCCACGAGCGCCAACGGGAAATACCTGCCGACGCTATCCACACTCGGCACCATCACGCCAATGATGGGGTCCGGGCCGCACGCACCCGCCGCACAGGAAAAACGCCACACGGGACTGGTGAGATACAGGTCAAGCCATCGGTCGCCGAGTGCCTCTCGGCTCGCGGTGATGCAGTCCTGCAACCACCCGTCCCACACTTTGACGAATCCATCCGATACCCGCCGCCGGAGAAAGTCCCCGTGGCTGGGGAGCTTGCCATAGAGACCGACCGACGGGGTGGGTGACGTCGATAGCATCGTATTTACTCGCTCGTCAGGGACGGCTAACGGCAGCGAAAACGGCGGAGCACATTGAGAGCGGCCACCGGGTGTTGACGGCTCGCAGCCTCGACGCGTACCCGCGCTCTATTTGGCCCATTCCAAAAGTCAAGCTCGTAGCGCGCGTCCGTGACCCGCGTGCGGCGAGCCTTTTCCAGAACTTTGAACCACGCCCACGCTCCCGCGGTCTCGTTTCTCGTTTCGCCAAACCGGATGCCGGCGCCGCCGGGCTGACTTGGCCAACTACCCGTGCGTCGGGGCAACTCAGATCCACGCATGTAGTTAAACGGCTGGGCCCCGATCGTCAACTCGAACTCGTCTTCCGGGCCGGTCAGTTCCAACACTTCGACGTCAAAGCTGAGCGCGGGCATTTGGCCCCCTCCGCTAAAGAACGACTCCCGGATCTGGTTCGCCGCTTCGAACGCTCGCAGCATCCCCGGTGAACTCATCCCCGAGTTGGGCCGCCACCGCCAGGGCACCCGCGTCCGGTCCACGAGCTGATCCAACTGCGCCTGAAAAAATTTGTCGTAGTCTCCATTACTACCAAATAGTTGGCCAAACTCGCTCAGCGTCACATCATTGCGGCCGCCGGTCGCGGTGAACGGATACCGTCCCATCACGCGCTGACACACGCTGACAACCTCCTCCTGATACAGACGGTTGATAGCCGGACCCGGCGACGGTCCGCCGCCAGCGACACCGGCAAGCTTTCCAGCGGCTGGCCGCAAGACTTCCGGCAGCCCGTCGGCCAATCTCCGCACAACCCGTCTCAGATCCCTGATTTCGGCCCGGATGGCCGGAGCCTCAGGGTCCGTGGCCTGGATGTCCCCCGGGTCCGGTCCTAGTTGGCTCAGCTGTTGTTGAATGGCACCCAGCTGGCCAAGCAGCTCGTCGAGCTCCGCGCTCCGTGCACCAGCCACGACATCGTGAAGCTCCGCAAAGTGAGCGGTCACCTCCGCACCGGGGGTGGGTGAAGCGGTCACGCCCAGCGTCACCCGGCCTCTCTCGAGCAGTGCCGCGGCTCGCCCCCTGATTCCACCGGGCGCCGGCTCTTCGGGAGCGACCAAGAACGTGTGCTCGTCAACGACGGTCAGCAGCCCCCGCAGGGGTGAAGTTTGCGCACTCAGACGCATGAGCAGCTCTTCTTGCTCGAGCTGGGAGCGCGTGATGGCCGGCTCGATGTCACGCACTAGCGCGTCCCAATGCGCGATGTACTCACGCTCATAGATCGCGATCAGTTTGTCTTCCAGCCCGCGCGTCGCCGTCAGTGGCTGCTCCTGATCGCCCCATACCCATCGGTCCTCTCGGTATCGCTGCTCGAGACCGGAGGTGTACTCGCTCGTGACTTCCTTAAATACCGGTTTCGTATACAACGCCGGCAACGGGTCGGACAAGGCCCCGCCGCTGCGGCGCCGCAGCACCAGCGCGGCACCCGCCCCGGAGGCTTCGTCCAGCCGAAGCGTCCGGGAATCGGCCGCATACGCAAAGCTCAGCTCGTGAAACATGACCTCGGGCATCGAGACAAGCTCCAAGGCGCTTCGCGTTTGTGCGATCAGTGACTCGTCCAACGGCATCGGCGGCAGACGATCTGCAAGCTCGAGCAGGTTGTGAAAGTGCATAGACAGGGCAGCGGCCCCATAGGGGTCGGACCCGCCCATCGTGGCCCATTCGCGGTTGAGTATGTACTCGAGCTCCGTCGTGTCCAGTCGCTCCGGATGCCCGAGCATCAAGTAGGCCTTCAGGAACAAGTAGAGGTCCGTGGGTTGCTCGACATAGTCGACCAAGCGTTCTTGCACACGGCGCACGACTTGCGGAAGCAGCACGTTTGCCAGCTCCCGTACGTAGGCCTCGCGGGCCGCATCCCCGACGGCATTCCCCTGGTAGAGCCCCCAGGTCATCGCGAACGGCGCGTCGTCCCGAAATCGGTCGGCAGATTCCACGACCACCCCCACCGCGTCGAGACGAGGCAACAAGGCCTCGGGATACGCCGCCACATAGACCGGTGGCACCTCCTGCAGCGCGACCACGGTGGCCCCAACCTCACCGAGATACTGGCTGTTTCGAACGTAGCTGCCGGTAAACCCAAAGAGGAACAGCACCAACACCACCGAGACCAGCGCGACGGCTGCGTATTGCAGCCACTGGGAACGGGCTTCGAGACGCCGGTTCACCCCCGCCAGACCCGACTCGGGCAGTATGACCTGCTGAAAAAGGTCGTCGATAAAGTACGCTTTTCCCTGTCCTGCCTGCGGATTCGCGATCTGGGACGCGAGCGCGAAGCGCCGCCCAATCGCCCCGAGGAGTCGATCGATCGGGGTGCCCTCCTGGGTCCCGCTCGTAAAGTAGACACCGCGCAGTAAGATCTGCCGTTCGAATCGGGTCGAGTCAAAGACCTCCCCGATAAACGCGTCAAGCTGGTCACGCAGCGTCGCAAACTGCTGAGGAAACGCAAACATCCGCGTCCGCCGACCGGGGTCGCTTTCGTCTTCGACCCGTGTCAGCAACCTCGTGTTCAACCGACCAACCAACCTGTCGAACTCACCCACAAACGAACCCACGGCGGTGCCGTCGAGGGTGCGTTCATAGTCAAAGGTCGTTCCCCACACCTGGGCCCGCCCGTCACGGGTCAGGTCCTCGAAATACTCGGAGAAGCCAGAGACCAGGTCGCACTTCGTCACGAGAACATAGACGGGCAACTTGATATTGAGCTGGCGACCGAGCTCGTCCAAACGCCGTCGGGCAGCGGCGATGTGGGCTTCGATCTGGGCCTCGCCGTGGAGGACGAGATCAGAGGCGCTGATCGTCAGGATGACACCGTTGACCGGGCGACGCTCTCGATACTTGCACAGAAGGGCTAAGAACTCAGCCCACGCGGCGCTGTCCGCGTTCGCGTCCGAGTCCTGCGTGGTATAGCGCCCGGCGGTATCGAGAAAAACCGCCTCATCCGTGAACCACCAGTCACAGCTGCGGGTCCCCCCGACGCCCCGCAGCGCTCCCCGTCCCATACGTTGCTCCGCGGGAAATCGCAGACCGGAGTTGACAAGTGCCGTCGTCTTCCCCGAGCCAGGGGCGCCAATGATGAGATACCACGGCAGGTCATACAGGCTCTGCCCAACCCCGCGTTCTTTTTTGAGCGCGGCCACCGCCTCTTCAAACTTCTCCCGCAGCTGTACGACCTCGGCATTGGTCGGCTCTGCTTCGGCCTGTTTGGCGACCGCATTCATAAGCTGGTCGCTGGCGCGATTCGCGCGATACCTCTGGAACAACCACCAGGCACCCCACGCCAGCAGCATGAACGTGATGACGATCCCGCGGACGAGCTGCGACTCGAGCGGACGGAATTCCCCAAACGCGAAGAGGGGCCCGCCAAACCAGATAAACAGCGCCAGCCCGGTCAGCCCCACGAGCGTCAGCAACACGCGTCCCCATCGCAGCACAAGCATGATTCGTCCTTACAACGCCATCGGCGGCGTGTGAACAATCTCCACCCGCCGATTTTCCGCCGCCGTCCCGGGGAGAACGCGAGGGACGGAGGAACCGTGACCAACCGAGTCCACCCGACCCGGACGGGTGGCCAGCGAGCGCAGGATGGCCGCCACGCCAGCGGCCCGCTGCTGGGAGAGTTCGAAATTGCTGGAATAGCCCCTCGAGATCGGCACGCTGTCGGTATGTCCTTCTACGAGGACGGGGCCGGGAACGAGCTCCAGGGCGTTGGCCACCTGCCGCAGCACCGGCTCGTGTTGCGGATTGACCTCGGCACGACCCGACGCAAAGAGGTCCGTCGCGAGCAAGACGACTCGTGTGCGCCCACCCACCTCTTCAACCCGGACGAAGCCGGCCCGCTCTTGCGGTTCCAAGAGCTGCTTGAGCGTCGGCCCGGGAGCGGGCGCATCGAAGATCCGCTCTTGTGTATGCTGGTCCCTCCCAACAGTGCCGAGCTCGGTCCGCAGCGGCGTGGCCCGGTTTGCCAGGCTCCCCCAGTAGAAGCCATACACGCAGGCGAGGAGGCCTAGAGCAAAGCCTCCAAACACCCACCACAGTCGGTAGCGAATAATCGGGTTGCGGCGGTCTTCAAGTCCGCGCCAGTGAAGAGAGAGCTCATCCGCGTGGGCCCCGCGCTCAGCCCGGATACGTCGATGGAGATCGCGCTGGATCGTTGCCAGCTTTGTGTGTCCGTGGTCGATGGTCTCGTATTTTCCGGCGAAACCGAACGCCAGACACACGTAGTACAGCTCCATGAGATCGATGTGCTTGTCCGGCTGTTCAGATATCCCATCCAGAACGTCAAAGAACTTCTCGCCCCCGTGTGCCTCATTGTGCAGCTCGAGGAGGAGACTGAGCTGCGCCCAACGGCTTTCACCACCCCACGGCGTGGCGAGCACGGCCTCATCCACGCACGCACAGAGTGCGTAACGCGCCGCGGTCACCGCCTCGGGACGAACCCCCAGCAAATGAGCCCGGTCTTCAAAGTTTCGGATGTCCGTCAGCGCATCGCGCCGGAGGCCATCTACATCGGACGTCGACACTGTCCTCCGTAGTCGGCCGGCGAGGAGCAAGACCGGACTGGCCGCGCGCATCAGCGGGTTGAGTCCTGTTCCCAAATAGTCCTGGTTGAAGTCGCGCGCCGACTCGAGCCCACCACCGGCGGCCGGGGATGACAGACCTTCTGGCCGCGTACCTTTCCGACCGGCCCCCGGCCGGGGTCGGATAAACGTGGACTCTGGCGGAGGCGCAAACGGATCGTCAGTCACCATTGTCGTTTCTACCGTCTCAGCGACGAATCGCCCAGAGCTCGAGCGCCAATCCGGGAAACTCGCCAGACAGGTGCATCGCCAGCCCGCCGGAGCTTCGGAGCTCGCTCCAGAGCGCGCTGCTCTGGTCGAGCTCGAAATACACGAATCCAGCATGCAGCGGGAGCTGACGCGGCGGCACCGGGGCCGGATTGATGCCGAGTCCGGGGAGCGCCTTATTGACGAGCGTAGTTATCTTTTCGACCGGCCCGAGCTTGAGCTGGGACGGGAAACGCTGACGCACTTCTTCGGTCGGCAGATCAGCCTTCGCGGCCAGCACGAAGACCGCCGTCTCATACAGCGTGGGGTCCGTGACCGAGGCAATCCGAATCCCGTGCTTTCTCAGGGTGATCGGGATCGGCACGGCCACCCGCTCGATCTCTCTCCTCAGGTATTCCCGAAGTGCGGCCACGACGGGCTCGAACGACTCCCGGAGCCGATCGTGACGATACTCCGGAAGCGTGGGAGGCCGGCGCGAGGTCGTGGCAAAGGTCGCCAACTCGCCAACCGCCCCGAGATACAGTCGAAATAGATCCTCGGGATGCACGCCTCCGGCCACGTCATGAGACAGCAGGCACTCGTACCGGTTGATGACTTGGAGCTGAAGAAAGTCCGCGACCTCGGCGGTGGCTCCCCGCCCGGTCGCTGCCGTCATCCCCCCCAAGGCCTCCCCGCGCTGATGCAACAGCCCCAAGAGCTCATTGGCCACCGTGGCCAACCGGTCGGCCGCTCGGATGTGCAACACAGTCGGCATGAACTGGTCGTCGAGAGTGACCCGCTTATCAGTTTTGCGCTCAACCACGTGCGCAACGGGGATACACGCATACGCGTCCGTCACATCGCGGGAGAGTAGAAGACGCGTCCGCAACGCCCCCACCTCTACAAGCTCCGCGCCTCCCTCGCTCGAGTTGACGTCGCGCGCATTGAAATCGCGCACCCCATATCTCGCCAAGCTGTTCTCGTCCGCCTCTCGGTCCGCGTGTGTGGCCTCCGGACGACGGAGAGGGACCGCCAAGAATACGACTTGGTCCCGCACATCGTCACCGATCTCGATCGGGGAGGGCAGCGGATCGTCGTCTGGCAATCGAAAGGGCGTGCCATCGGGAAACACCCCGGCGGCGCGCCGCAACCCAAACTTGCCGATGTTCAAAAGATCAGATTCCAGCTGAAGTTCTGTATATCCCCAGCCGTGCGCGCTCAACCCGGCGCAGCGCGTCTCAACGTAGCGCTCGATATAGCGATCGTGTTGCTGAAAGTGCTGAGGCTGGAGAAACAGTCCCTGCGACCACACAACTTTGTTGTAGAGCGACATTGCCTATCACTGGCCCTCGGGTCTCGCGTTTTACCCTTCTCGCGGCCGCCGCAGTTGCTCGACCTGCTCTTCGTAGGCATCCGCCAGGGCCTCGCCAAAGAGCTTTCGAAATGCCTGTTCTCGGTCGGCCGCCATCTCTTCTGACTTTTCGCAAAAGTGATCCCAATAGCTACCCTTTGGCAACACTTTTGGGAGTGGCCCCTTTGCCCGGCGGTCGACCTCTTCCTGAATCTGCGCCGGGTCAAACGTCGAAAGCATCGACTCGAACGCGGCGCGTATCCCGGTCAGCACCGCGACCTCATGACGGCGGAGATCATCAAACACCTCTTCAAACGCCTCGACAGGCCCGATATACGCGTCGCCCCGCTTGACGAACACATTGTGTAACGCGTCGTCGACGTTGGCGGAGTGCTTGATCGGGTTGTTGCCGACCCGGTGCATGCGGGTGTAATCCATCCGAAACTCGTGCTTGAAATCTTGCCGCGTACGGTCAATATCCATCACCCCCGCGATGACGACCCGGAGTATGCGACCAAAGGTCCGAGCAACCTCGGGCGTGACCACGGCACCAGGTATCCCGGCGCCCTCCAGCATCGCCGCCAGCGTCTCGGCATCATCACCGCGCCGGGCAGGCTCTGGTCTGACCATCGGCGCGGGTTCCTTCACCGGTTCCCTTGGCGCCGGCGCTACCGGCAGGGGGTGTGCGACAATTTCGGGGCGTTCGCTGACGGGCTCTCCAAACGGATCGTCGTCGTCATCTAGCCCTGCCCCCAAGCCCGCGTCATTCAACTTGGCTTCATCCAGCAGCGCGTCCACGTCGTCATCGGTCTGAGCGTCGGACGCGAGTGGATCGTAATCATCGGGTATGAGAGGCGGTGTCGCGGGCGGCGGCACAGGTTCCGACAGCGGTGAGATCGGCGCCACGGGCGCACGCGGACGATAGTGATCCTCGAGGGGCGAGCGCGCGTGCAAACGACTCTCCTCAGGAACTGGATGGACCGGGTCCACGTTGTCCGGTTTTCGATCCAATTCGAGCGCCTTGAGCGGGTCCAACTCCGCAAGGGGCTGGGGACCGTCGGCAGGCTCGAGTGCTGGCCGTCGCTCCGGTGCGGGGACGTGGAGGCTAGCTGAGGCGAATGGGTCCTCGCGACTTTCACTGGATGGAATGGTGACGCCCATTTCATACGGACCGATATAGACGGTGTCACCCGAACGCAGCTCGTGAGGCACGCCGCGCTCCAGATCTTGCTCAGAGTTGACAAAAACACCGTTCGTGCTGTGATCGTCGGTCACGGAAAACACACCGTCTTGGCACGTGATGCGCGCATGCACACTCGACACGGCAGAGTCCGGAAGGACCCATGTGCTATCAGGTCTCCGGCCGATCGTTCCTCCGTCAGCCTGAAAGACCTGCCGGGTACCCGCCTCAACCATTCCTGCTCCCGCCGTCAAAATCTCGAGTGTTAACACCATGTACGCGACAGAAGGAACTCTACCACCACGGTTTCGAGGCCTAGCCTGTTGGCCGGTTTCCGCTCCATCCCGTCGGTTACCGACCTTCGGGCCGCCCATGGCGCCACTGGGCCCCCGCGTGGGTCCTCCACCGACACCACGTGCAAACGGGACGGATCCTGGGTCATGAAGCAAACGCGCGGTACGATGTCGCCTTTGACAGACCAGACGAACCACCCAGCTTCTAGCAAAAAGTCAGCCAAGATGCTGTTGGCAGCATTGAAGTCGCTATTCTAGCCGACGATTAGAGATAATCACGACGGTGCCATCGCGTCGCTCTAGCGCCCAAAGGTAGGTTTGAGGAAATACATTGCCATTCATGGTCACCGTGACCCGACACGTGGTAAACCACTGGCCCTGCGTGTTACGTCGCACCGAGCCACATTCTCTGTTCTGCCACCGCCGCGATTCGCCAAAGCTTTGTAGCCACGTCTCAACCAGCGCCCGGCTGTCCTGACCGGGGAGAGACTGCGGCTGATAGAGACGCAACAGCGTCTCGTTGTCCCGCGCGCCGAATGCCCGCTCCCAGATCTCGATCAGTTCGTTAAGCTCCGTGGTGACCACCGCGGCCTCCGCCGCTTGGTCGTAGTAGTCAACGGCACGCGCGTAGTACTGGGCTGCTTCAACCAGTTGACGCGGATCGGTCATGCCGCGCCCGCCCATCTCCTGCTCCTCGGCGATCGAATAGTCAGGGTGTCCGGTGTTGACGGCGGCCCGGTTCTTCGCATCTGCGACCCTTCGCTCCGCTACCGCACGCACCTCGCCCACAGCGTGGAGCAACGATGCCTCTAGCTCATCACCCGCCTGGACGAGGACCACTCCAACCTGCCGGGTGGCGCGCTCGAGGTCGCCCTCATTGAGCGAAGCTCGTATTCCCCTTAACGCCTGGGCCAGCGGGTCAACAAAGGACGCCGTCGCATCCTCAAATGTCGCCGCGGCAGCGAGCCATTTCTCAACTGCGACCACGAACTGTGACGCGTCTCGGGCGTTCTCGGCCTCCCTCAATAGAGCCTCAGCGTCATCTGCTACGACTGCAGACGGCAGCGCGGCCTTCACGGACAATGCCTCGAACTCCGCCCGCGAGACGATGTCGTCGCGAAGCGTCAGGAATTCATCGGTCCGGGCGGGCCGATCTGGATTCCGCGCCAAACCCAGACCCAGTTCATTCCGAGAGATCGCTTCCACGAGCCGGCCTTCGGTCAAGGCGGTCTGAGCGCCGTTTAAGGCGCGGCGGATCCGCCCTAGCAATACCGCGTGGTCCCTGGCATCTCCAAACAACACAGCGGAGCGCCCCGCCCCAGCCACAGCCACCCCAAGATCGCCGACTTCGTACATCCGTTGGGCTTCTGCTTCCTCGTCAACGGCGTCGCTAAAAAGGTCAAGGCTGGCACCACCGGCGCTCAAAGCCTCTGCTTGTGCGCGCTGAACATGAGCGGCAGCTGTATCCCAGAGCTCCGTGATCAACGCCGCCACCGCGATATCCCCTCCAGCAATGATTCTCGCCTGCTCACCGCGCTCGGCGGCGGCAGCCAGCTGTTGCTCCGAGAGGTCGCGGCCGTAGACCCAAGCGCCAACCAAAATGCTGCGCGCCTGGGAGATGACATCGCCAAGATTGGCGCCCCGCAGCGAAGCCTCTCGATAGAGCCTGGCGGAATCCGAGAAGGCATTCACAGCGGGAACGAGATCTCCCGCTGCCCGAAGCCTTATGGCTTCGGCCTCTGCGGCCCGAGGCGGCAGAAGGAGCGCGTCAGAAGCCCCTTGGGCGGCGCCCCGGGGACCGGCTATCCCCAGCTCCGCTTGCTCCAGGAGTCTTGCCGCGAGACTCTGAAACTCCTCGTGCCGTGGCTCCACCGCCAAAGCCTCTACGATGAGTGTGGCGGCTGGCACAAGCTGTCCGGCCTCGAGGAGATCAGTGACCTCTCCCACGTCGACATCGGTTGTCGCCGGTCGGACCAACACAATGACTGCGACGACGGTCGCCGTTACCGCGACCCCGGCCGCCGCCGCGAGCCCCGCTCGACCACGAAGCAGTCCGGCGCCCCTTCCCGCGTCGGCCGAGACGAGCCCTTTACGCGACACGGTCGAGCCGCGGCGAGTAAGCCCTTTGATTCGTCCGACCACAGCCTCGCCGGAGTGGCGTGCCGACTCGCCCAGCCGGCCCACGCGCTCCTGGACGTCTCGCAACGCGGCCGCACGACTCGACTTTCCGATTTTTGCGACCAAGGCCGTTACGCGAGGTTCGGCCGGATACACGGCCAGGAGCTTCTTGCAGCGACCACGGGCAGCCTCGAAATCTTCGGCGGCAAGGGCGTCGTTCGCGCAGGCCAGCCCCTCTGTGATGGCCGCCTCCCGCTGCTGCTCTTCCGCCCGCGCGCGGGCCTGTTGGATATCTGACCGCAGCGAGAGCGCGCCCGTATGCGCGGAGTCCACCGCCAACACGTTGTCGACCACGGCGGACGCGGCATTGAAGTCTTCGGACTCCAGGTGGGCACTCGCCTCAACCAGCATGCCGGCGATCCGCTCCGCGTCGACTTCGTCTCGCGCCGTGCGCACACCTGCTTCCAGAGCGTCTAGCGACGCAATCGGTCTCCCCTTGGCGCTGAGCACACCAAGAAGCGCCTCCGCATCATCCAGACGCTTCTCAGCCACGGCAGATCGGATTGCGACGGCTTGGTCGTCGACCCAGGCGTCGAACGCCTGACGCTCGGCTTCTTCTTGACGCTGCCGCTCTTGCTCTTGTCGTGCCATCTCTTGGGCGGCGCGCTCTTCTCGCAGCTCGCCCAGGACCTCGGTCACGAATGGATGCGGTGGGTCGAACTGCTCGAGTCGCCGTAGTGCACCCGTCTGCTCCCCGGATGCGAACTCGACCCGTGCGAACTCCACTTCGCTGTGCGCGTGTTGCTCTCGCTCCTTCTGCTCGCGCCGTGCCTCGATTTCTGCGGTCGCGTGACTCTTGAGCTCCAACGCCACGGCATGTTCGGCATCAAACACGAGCACCTCGTCCGCAGCCCGCACCGCTCGCTCAAACGCACCGGCCTGCAATGCGTCGCGGCATTGCGTGAGACTGTCGGCGATCGCTCTCGCTTCAGCCCGCTCTCGCTCGCGCTGCACGACCGCGGCCTCGACAGAACGCTTGAGCGCCTCCCCATCCGGATCACCGGGACGTGTACGAAGCGCTTCGTCCACGCGGCGAATCGCTTCCGAAAGATCTCCAGCGTCGAACTGATCCCGCGCGGCCTCTAGCGACGCCCCGACCGACTCATCGACTTCCATCTTCTCGATGCGGGTCATCAGCGTTTGTGCGTCGGCATTTTCCGGATCGAGCACCAACGCCGCGTCAACCGCATCATGGGCGGCAGGGAAGTCCCGCTGGACGAGCGCAGCGCGGGTGCGCGTCAAATGCCCTTCGATCCGCGACCCACGGCGTCGCGCAATATCTTCGCGGCGGTCAAAAACGACGGTCTGGTCCCACTGATCCGCTGGAGGAATCGTCGAGGCAGTCGCCAGGTCGGCATCCATGGCCCCGAGGTCCGGATAGCGATCCTCGATGTTGCGCGCGAGCGCCCGTCTGAGCACCTTTTCAAGGTCGGTGGATACCACACCGCCGATCCGCGAAAACACGTCATCGGTGGCGTTCAGAATCCGCTGTTGCACCTGCGTCTGGTTGTCGCCGCCAAACGCTTTACGATAGACAAGCAACTCGTAGAGCACGGCGCCCACGGAAAACACGTCACTCCGGATCCCAACGGCCTCCCCTTGGATCTGTTCCGGCGACATATACGCCGGTGTCCCCAGCACCATGCCGACCATGGTGCCGCTCCCCTCGGCGAGACGCGCGATCCCAAAGTCGAGGATCTTGAGCAGCCCCCCTTCGCGGCTCACCATCAGATTGGCGGGTTTGATGTCTCGATGAACAATGCCTGCTTGGTGCGCGTAGCTGAGCCCCGCGCAAAGCTGTTGGATCAGCGCGACCTTCCGGTCGGCGGTGAGCTGAGCGCGACGCCCGATGATCTCGGCCAGGGTCTCGCCGGAGACATACTCCATGGCGATAAACGGGCGCCCATCCTGCTCACCACGCTCAAACGTCGTGACAATATTTGGATGCTGCAACCGCCCAGTCGTCCGAGCCTCGCGCAAAAAGCGCTCACGCACTTCCTCGTCGGTCACCCGGAGCAGCTTGACCGCGACGAAGCGGTCGAGGTCGGGATCTCGGGCGAGATAGACGACGCCCATCCCACCCTTACCAAGACGGCTATGGATGGTGAAGCGTCCGATGGACGTTGGATCCGAACTCATCGTGACTACTCGAACACCTAACGTGCAAAAACGGTCAACCTTGGCGCACCGCAGGCTCAGACAGACCTGAGATCAACCATTTCATCTCTATGCCCGACCATCTGTCGCACTCTCTAGGCTGGACGCCGCGGCCGACGCCCGGCGCGGAGTTGCACCACGGCCCCTTCTCAGGGCAGCGCAAACACGAACAGCGTATTGCCTCGACTCGGGCGAACTTCTGGCGTCAAACGAAGGTTGTCGTTCGAGCTCAGCGAAGAACCTGTACTGGCAGCGACATACTGCCGCCCGTCGACCGCATAGGTGATCGGAAATCCCGTCACCGACGAGCCGAGATTGATTTCCCACAGCACCTCACCGGTCTCCTGGTCGAAGGCCCGAAAACGGCCCCGCGCGTCACCGCCAAAAATCAATCTCCCACCCGTCGCCACAAGCGATGTGGTTCCAGCGCGTTGCTCGTATTTCCAGACGATCTCACCGGTCTCGGCCGAAATGGCCTGGACGGTTCCGACGTCGTCTGTCCCTGGGGCGATCTGGTCACGCTTGGCAAGCGCGTAGAGCGTGCCGCCGCGTTCCCGACTGGCCATCATGCGCGCGCAGGTATTCCTGAGCGGGTAGTACATGAGGTTCGTCAGTGGACTATAGGCGCCGGCCTCCCAGTCCTTCCCGCCCGTCACGTAGGCTGGGCAAATCAGCATCTCTTGGCCCTCGCGGGTAAATACCAGCTCTGAGTTCTCGGTCACCGCTCCGGTGGCGCCGTCAATACTGCTCACGACATTCTGGGTCACAGTCGTAGAGGCCCAGAGAAACTCGCCGGTGGCCCGGTCGAGGGTATACACCACACCCGTCTTGCCGGGGATACCCGTCATCACTTTTCGCTCTTCGCCGGGTTGCAGTCGAGGATTGATCCACGCCACGCTAGCCGGGTCGGGCGCCACGACGGTGTCGAGCAAGAGCCGCTCAAACGGATGGTCGAGATCCCAGTGATCGTTGAGATGCTGGTAATACCAGACGATCTCTCCGGTGTCGGCGTCAAGCGCCAAGGTCGAATTGTGATACAGGTGCTTGTTTTCGTGCCCGCCCAGAAAGAACTTTGGCGCAGGCGACGTCACCGACGTACCGACATAGACCAAGTTGAGCTCCGGGTCAAAGCTCGGCACCATCCAGGCTCCCACATGCTTTCGATCTTCAAACGGGACGCCCCCCCAGGTCTCGTCACCCGGTTCACCGGGAGCCGGAATCAGTCGCCGGCGCCACAGCTCGGCCCCAGTGCGGGCATCGTGCGCCGTCACAACGCACGCGTTGGGCCCACCCTTTGGACCACAACTGCGCCCGGAAATCACTTTGCCATTCGCCACGATCGGACCCGATGTCTGGTTCGCTGGATTGACCTTGTAGTCAAGGATCTGGGTCTCCCAGACGACATCGCCTGACGCCACGTCCAACGCAATCACATAGTCGTCCGTCGTGGTATCGATAATCAGATTTTCAAAAATCGCGATGTTTCGATTCGTGTCGATCAGGCTGGCGATGAGGTAGTCGGCCAGGTCATCCGGTCGCTCGCGCCGATACTCCCAGACGAGATCACCGGTCACGGCATCGATCGCCTGAATCACATCTCGGGGGTTGGGAAAGAACATCAGGCCGTCGTGGACAAGCGGCGTGCCTTGTTGCAGCCCAGGGCCGAGGGCCCGAGACCACTCCATCCGTATCGTTCCCACATTCTCGCGGTCGATCTGATCCAGCGGGCTGTATCCCCAGCTATCAAGCGTGCGGCGCCACATCAACCAGTCATCGGGATTCGGATCCTGGAGCATCGCGTCCGTGACCGGCTCGAGCACCGGCGTCTGACCGCGCGCCGGGAGGACGGTTCCGAGCATGACGGATACGAGCGTGACCAACGACATGACGACCAACACCACCTGCCCCGTGCCCCGAGCGCGCATCTCGACTCCTTCGTCGGTATCCAGGAGAGGTCCCGCACAGCAGCTCGACCCCTCATCCACGCCAAGGATTCTAGTGGACTGTTGTCTCTGTAGACAGGAAATGGATGCCACGCAGGTCTCGGAACCGAATTCCGGTGACTCCGGCTACCACGCCGGCCGCATGGCCACGTAGTACCCATTTCAGCTGAACCCCAACGGAAAGGACACGAGATGGCTCCCCCAGCTGAAGGTGGCCCCCCACCCTGGATCGACCCCGGGTTACAGCACCAGATCACGTGGCGAGACAAAGATATCGTCATCTCCGTCCCGCTCAAGAGCGGAACGACGTGGACGAGGAACATCGTTCATCAGCTACTGCACGGCGGCGACCCGGACTTCGACGATATCTACGCGGAGGTCCCGTGGATCGAGTTCCGGGCCCATCCGGACATGCCGGCGCAGGAACTCCTGGACAGGGTGGACAATATGAGCACGCACGTCCTCGGGCGTTCAAGACGCACTCGGCGCCACCCGCCCTCCCGTATCTTGCCCCGCACGGCGACACCGACATTCGATACGTCGTGATGTTTCGCAATCCGGAAGAGGCGTTGGTCTCCGCCAAGCCGTTTCTCGAAAAGCACACGAACGAGTGGCACGAGCTCTGGGGTGTCCCCAAGACTGCGGTGACGCGACCAGACTTTGCCACGTTCTACCGGGAAGTCATCGATGCCAAAGGCTGGCAGCATCTCCTCTTCGGATTTCTCGCGTCATGGTGGCCGCTGCGGCACAACGACAATATTCTCTTCCTCCATTTTGCCGACATGAAGCGAGACCATGACGGGTCCATTCGGAAATTGTCGGACTTCATCGGCACACAACCGACGGACGAAGAGTGGGCAGCAATCACGGAGTACACATCATTTCCTTGGATGAAGCGTCACACCGTCAAGTTCGAAAGCTCCACGATCGGGGCCGTGCCGGTGCTACAACCCGGCGCCATGGTCAGAAAAGGCAAGCTGGGCACGTCGCGACTGACGATGATGTGGTCGATCAAAGACCGGTGGTGGTCACCCACAAAGGACATAGCTCCGTCACTCGCGTCATCCGCCGTCAGGGGAAAGAGATCCGGTGAGCGACTCACGGCGTTCAAGACGTTCGTATCCAGCCGCTCATTGAAGTCGCCACACAGCACCACCGGCAAGCCATCGGTGGCGCGAATGTCTTCGATAATCTCTGCGAGCTTTTGCGCAGCGAGGCGGCGACGCGCCCGACTCTGTTGGTCCCCAAAACGCTGACGCTCGCGGATGTATGAGCTGGAGGAAGAGGGGGCCGGTCACGACGACAGACAGACATCGTGACCGGCGGCAGTATTCAATGGCTTCGGTAGCTGCCTATTGGCCGCCCCCCGTCGCTTCACGCTCTTCGGCACGTGCGCCCCCAAGCATCGCTTCCATCGAGTAGTTCCCCTCGTGACAGGCATACTCAAACATCGGAAGCTCGTTCCGTTGCATCGGCAGATTCACCGTCCAGGGTGCGTCCCACGTGTCGGGATCGGTCACGGTGTATTCGTATTCAAGCGTGTCAGCATCCAAGCGCGTAAACCGCTCGACCAATCGCATCTTGGTGCTTGACCCGCGCCAGTTCCGCTTTGTCGCGAAATTGGCGGTCTCTACCACGAGCGTCTCGCCTTCCCAGTACCCGCGCGAGTCACCCGACCACTGGCTGAGTTCGTCGCCCAGCGCGGGGCGACCATCCAGCGGCACCACCCGCACCGTGTGCACCATCTCTGTCAACAACACGAGATGATCCGGCGTCTGAAAGAGCTGCACGTTTTGGTTGTACCCACCCGGAGTGATCGGCGGTCCAGCGTTGAACCCCATGATGCATCGGTCAGCATTGCTCAGGTCCGCGTATGACGCGGCGAGATCTTCGCTGAACGATCCACGACCAGCGGCGGCTCGAGCTTCCCCGGCCTCGCTCACGTTTGGCAGGCGACCGTTTGGCGGATCAATGATCAGCGAGGTGCGCCGGTTGCCAACGACGTTCGTGCCGCGGTCCATCCAGAAATTGTTATACCCTCCGACATTGGCACCGGCCTCGGTGCGTCGCGCGTCGGCTTCCCACAACCGAATGTCGCGGTCGACTGCCTCCTGCTCAAGGTTGGCGGCTTCTTCTTCTGTCAGAAACGCCTTGTCGCCCAGGTCTTCCGGACGTTGTAGCGGAGTAATCGTTCGAAAATCCCAGACGCCCTGCAAGTCCGGCGCGCCCCACGCCGTCTGCGAAACATCCTGTGCCGCGGCCACACCCGGCCCAATCGCCAGCGCGACAAACGCAAATACCAACGGCGCCACCGCCCATCGTTTATTGCTCATCCAAAGACCTCCATATCAAGAATCAGTAAAGTCATCAACGATAGCATGAGGCGGGTCCTCATGGCCCTACACGGGTCGCAAAGCGACCCCAGCCTCGACATCCATGCGCTCCCCGGTGATCACGACCACGGTCATCCCGCTACGGCAGCGCGAACGCGACCAAAGAACCGGGAAAGTCTGTCTGGATACTCCCGACCTGCACCACGATGTACTGCTTGCCTTCGTGCAAGTAGGTCATCATTCCATACTGCCCGGGGGCAGGAAGCTCTACGCTCCCCAGAATCTCGCCCGTCAGCTTGTCGCGGCCGTGAAGTAACAGTGGAGCGTCCGGGACGATCTGCCTGGTCCCTTCGCTCAGTGCCCTCGTCTGGACCAGGAGATCGCCCGTCACCATTTGGATCGACCAACCGGCTCCCCCGGCGTTTGGTATCTCCACTCCCGTGAGGCGAGGGTTTCTGGTGATGACATCCGCGGTCTCCCCAATCGGCAAAGACCAGGACCGATCGCCGGTATTCATCTGGTAGGCCGAGAGCTGGTTGTCTCTCAGTTTGAAGAGCGGAACACCATCGATAGTCGGCAACCCCGTCACCGAGACAAATGGCTCTTGGTCGGCGGTCGGGCGTCGGAAGCCACCAGGAAGCCACGCCGCCACAGTGGTCCCAGTGGTAGGCGTGCTGTTGGGGGTCGCTCCCCCCGCTCCCGGCACCGCGTAGCTCGGGTCGTCTACATCCACGCCACCCGTTGCCGCCATAAACGAGGGAGCGAAACATCGTCGTCGATGCGACGTGAACATGAGCCCCGTCGTCGGGTCACCGACCGGAGGATGGGGAATGATATTTCCACCGCCGATGCACCCGACGTTGTTGTAGAAGTCATTGTCGTGGTCTTCGGGCAACGCCGGCACATAGAGACCACCCACCCGAAAATGACTAAGGATCTCCAACGCCTCGCGTCTCAGCTCTGGTGTGTAGTCGACGACAAACTCCTCGGTCAGTCCGTCCACGACAATCGGGTCCACTGGTTCGGGTCGGGTCGGGTAGGGCTGCGTAAGCGACGTGTAGTTTCCCGGAACCTCGGTCTGAATGACCGGACGATCTTCAATCGGCCAGATCGGCTCCCCGGTCTCGCGATTGAACGCGAAGATGAGGCCTTGCTTCGTGTTTTGGATCAACGCGGGCACGTGCTGCCCATCCACTGTGAGGTCCATCAGCATCGGCGGCGTCGGGAGGTCGTAATTCCACTGGTCGCTGCGATGAATCTGGAAATGCCACCGGCGCTCGCCCGTCTGCACGTCGAGCGCGATGACGGAACCGCCAAAAAGGTTGTCGCCCGGGCGATGGCCCGCATAAAACTGAACTGTTGACGCGTTCGTCACAATGTAAACAAGCCCCAACTCGGGGTCGGCGGACGCGGGAGCCCACGAGGACATATCCCCCGACCACTGCCACGCGTCGTTGTGCCACGTTTCATGACCGACCTCTCCGGGCCGAGGAATCACATGAAACTTCCAGAGAAACGCTCCCGTGGCCGCGTCAAACCCCATGATGTCGCCGGGCACGTTTTCGATCCGGGTCTGACCGTAGCTCGGCTCGTGCCCCACGAGCACAACAACAACGCCATTCACGACGATAGGCGGCGCCGAGCTTGTGACCATGCCCAGCTCTCTCGGTATCCCATAGTTGGCGTCGTAGCTCGCGCTGCGGTCCTGCCACCTCCCCCAGTCCGAGACCAGAGGTGGAATCAAGTCGAGGGCCCCGGTGTCAGAGAAGCCCTCAATCGGCACCGGGGTTCCCCAGTTCTCCAACGGCCGACCAGTCTTCGCATCGAGCGCCCACAGAAAATAGGCAGGGCTCGTCACGTAGATCACACCACGACCATTCACCTCAGCGTAGGCGACGCCTTTTCCATACGCCTGGCGGGGAGAACGCGAATGTCGTACCGTCGGCGGCTCCCGAAACGTCCACAGCGTCTCCCCGGTGGCGGGGTCGATCGCGACCACTTGTCGTCGTGGAGTGGCCACCGTATACACAATGCCGTCTACGTAGATTGGAGTGGACCGATTGAAGTAGTCGACGTTCGGTCCGAAATTGTCACCGCGCCAAATCCACGCCACCTCGAGGTCGGAAAAATTCGTGCCGTTGATCTGGTCCAAGGGTGAAGAGCGAGTGTGCCCGGCATCCCCGCCCAGATAGCGCCACTCGCCGTTCTCGGTCCCGGGCAGGCGCTGAGCGTGCACGAGCCCCGGCGTCAACATCAAGATTGCCAACGTGAGGCCAGCAGCAAGAGTCTGTACTCCGAGCGATCTCAGCCCAGCATTCATCATCTATCTTCCTTTTGTGAGTCTCGCGAGTAGTCGACCACGTCTTGATTCTAGTGGACGGTCGCGGCTGGCGTGTCCCAACGCCATCCGCCACGCGTCGCAGGCAACATGGACTAATCCCGAGACCACGGATTGCGAAGGCATTCTCGATTCGGCCGCCGCGGTTGCCGACCCGGCGCCGCTTGCGCAGAGCTCCGCGGCAATTGAGGCCGAGATTTGTGTCGTTCGGCGGCGTATTTGAGCCTGTCTCGCGG
>Ga0310121_10000912_pt1 | contig 31348 bp, 26 predicted proteins | sample CB27_Tmax_986_MG_FD_203504 | JGI IMG/M metagenome (GOLD analysis project Ga0310121, IMG submission 203504) | Marine microbial communities from Western Arctic Ocean, Canada - CB27_Tmax_986 | ecosystem: Environmental > Aquatic > Marine > Oceanic | place: Canada: Western Arctic Ocean | collected... | reverse complement strand
TTTGCGGAAGAGCATATGTATGGTCACCTCCGCAAGGACCCCGACCTGACCGCGACGTATCGCCCCAGTGGCTACGGATCAGCGATTGACGGTGACGCACCAGGACCACGGTAAATTAGAAGAATGAGTGGTGGCGGAAAGCGGTGTTGACAAGCGGGGCACCGAAGCCGCACAATAAGCACTGATTGAAATAACCGCTACGTAACTATCTTTATTTAGGAGGCGAACTCGATGCGAACAAAGCTAGTCCTAACAGCTGCTGTTTTGGCGATGGCCGTAGCGGCAGTGCCCGTAGTTGCTCACCACGCGTTCTCCGCTGAATTTGACGCTGATGCGCCGATTCACTTGGAGGGCACGGTCGTTAAGATGGAATGGATCAATCCACACGCGTGGATTCATGTCGAAATCGAAGATGGAACTGTTTGGATGGTCGAAGGCGGCACGCCGAATACGCTGCTCCGTCGTGGCTTCACGAGAGATTCATTGTTGCCAGGGACTGAAATCATCGTTGACGGTTATCAGGCTAAAGATGGTTCAGACAAGGGCAACGGTCGTGACCTGACGTTCGCGGATGGTCGAAAGTTGTTCATGGGCTCATCTGGTACCGGTGCGCCGCAAGATGGTCGTGACGCGACCGAACCGCCGCAATAAATAGAACTTAAGTTCTTTTAAAGAAAAGGGAAGGTCCATTTGGGCCTTCCCTTTCTTTTTGTACATTTTGACTTGATGGACAAGTGCGGGAAGGCCGTGGTCTCGTGCCTGAACAACCTACCCCTGACTGACGAGCCAAAGCCAGCGTCTTGCGTAGAGTTGACGTCCGCGCACCCGTATTGCCCAACCCACCCGTTGCCCTTCCTGCTAACGCTAGAGGGCACACATGGAGCATTGACCCTAAAGTTTTGGTTATTATGGGTTGGGAAGAATGGCCTATATTTTTTGCGCTGTTAGCCGCTTCTTTCGGGGACATCTCAGAAGCAAATTTCTTCTTGGGAGAAGGGCTAGTGACTGAGAGCACGTTAGGATTGGGTAAAATAGAAGACGATGGGCCGTCGGGCTTGCTTGTTCGGCGATAAGCGTAATGCTTGGCAGCCTTTTAGGCTGGTATTAATTCGCCGTCTTCGGTGAGAGCGCGGTAGGTCTGGTTCCTACGGCAAGGGTGATGTCACGCACCCGCGCGACTGACTTTTTATTGAATCGCCACAGCTATTCATCAGTAGTCGTGGCAGTTGAACCTTATCGAGCATCTATGGGAAAGGGTTAATCGTCCGTATTCTTTCGAGCCTTGAGGAGCATCGGCCAAAGCCGATCAAGGCAATGACAAGAACGATAACGAGTTCAAGCATCTGAACCCCCTTCGACGCGGTTTAGTGTATGGCTGGCTGCATCTGTTGCGGCTGGCGTATCATTCATAATGAATTCGATTGTCTGCCGTCCGTACAAAAAACGGTCTGTCTCGATCTGAGAAGGCAACTTCTGTTCAGTGTCCGTATCGCGAGATTACAGAGTACCACCGGGCAATGAACTATCCACTGCAATTTTGCGTGCGACTGCAAGGGTCGGTGGGTGATTCCCTTCAAAAACTGAACGGACCTTTCAGGAAACGGTGAAAGATCGGGGCAGCAGTAACCATCGGGCATTCGGAGGTCTCTCCGGAGCATTGATTCGCGCAAGCGGCGTGGTGTTCGGCTACGCGGGTAAACGGACTAGTGACACGCTCCGGTGGAGTGTTGATGAGCTCCTGCGGGTCCTATCGGTCTATGCGACGTATTCTCTGTTGTCACGCAGCATGTGACCGCGCGGTGCGTGGCGGACATTGATGTTTGTCTTTCTGGATAGGGGGCTGAAATCCATTAAATATCAGTCACCTAGACTAATTCACGGCAGTAACGCGTTGTGTGTTTTGCCGCCTTGCGCCAGCAAGGATGCCTGTCAGGCCGTAATTCCCCTCGTGGCAGGCATATTCGTAGAGCGGTCCGTCTGTTCGTCTGAATGGAATTACGGCAGTCCACGGGCGCGTGTAGTTGTTTCTGTCATCGATTGTGAACTCATAAATGACTGTATCGGCATCAATTCGGGTAAAACGTTCTATTAAGTGAGTATCCTTGGAGGAACCGGCAAAATTTGTTTCGCGCATGAAGTTCGCGGTTTCGACGACGAAAGTGTCTCCTTCCCAATGGCCACGTGAGTCTCCAACCCACTGTCGAACGGGTTTCGCTGGTTGGTCTATCGGAATAATCCTTACATTGTGAATGTGCTCGTTGAGAAGTGCCACAAAATGAGGTGTCTGAAAAATGTGTACGTTGTTGTTGTAGGAGCCAGGGCGCATAGGGGGACCCGAATTTGAGCCCATCAAACAGCGGTCACCGAGGCTACGGTCTGTATAGTGGTCTGCGAAGCCGTTTCGTAGATTAAGCCGCTGTATGCGTCTGGCTTGTTCATACTCAGATTTATAAGGAATTCGCCCGTTTGGCGGGTCGACAACAAGTGACGTCCGTTTGTCACTGGTCAATTCGATTCCTCGCTCGTACCAGAATTCATTGTAAGAGAGCACACCGCCTTCAGCTTTGGACTGATAACCGGCACTAGGTGCACCTTGAATTGGATCGAATAGATCACGGTTGAGTCTCGTTCGCTCGGAGGCTTCGAAGGACGAGGCTTCTTCCGCACCAAGAGTGTCTTTGCCTTCAAGACTCATTGGTCGTTCGAGTGGGGTTAACGTCCTAAACGTAAAAATACCAGAGATGTTCGGTTGACCGTCAGGTGTACGTGTCTGAGCGGGAGTGTCTGTTGTCTGACTATTAGCCTGCGGAGGTATGCACACGAGAGAAAAAAGCACTGTTGCGCTAGCGGAAACCATGCGAGTATGAATCATGTAATGTCCCACCTGTTTCATTTTGAGATACGGTGACAAAGCCGTCCATCATCCTAATGTGAATACTACAGGGAGATCAGGCAAAGTGGAATGAAACAGATAAGTTGCTCGCGGATTTTCTGTGTCTGACTCTCTGCCAATTGCGGGCGAGGTATACCATCTGTGGGGGGCAGAATTTGGACAAGATCAAAGTATCTTTTTGCTTCGATGGTCGATTCAATCATCAGTGTCTATTATCGAGTCCAAGCTAAAGCTCTATAGTGCAACCGGTATTGTTTCGGTGCTACGGCAGCGAGTGCAGTACAAAGAAAACTAGGGGGACGGACGATATTCTACTGGTCGAAACGATGAAATCTATCTTTGCCATCAGCTATCACGAATGCGGTAGCGACTCATTGATGACGTATGCTAATTTTCATTTTTTCAGAATAGCGGGGAACTTATGGGTAAGTTGCTGATGCTGATATTGTTCACAGTGATACGAGCATTTTCGGTTAACTTGGCTGCACAGGAAAGCGAATCTTCTGGTGATCCACGTGTCCGTTTCGTTGGCACATGGAGTTTGGTATCCGTCGAACGGTTCGATGCAGATGGTGTGCAGTTAGCCTCACCTCAAGGGGAAGAATTTGGTGCGGGGAACCCGAAAGGCTTGATCATGTACGATTCTGCAGGCTACATGGGAGTCGTGATTCAGCAGGATCGACAACAAAGCGCTGACGACGAAGCATTACTGGGCCTAAGGACGTACACGTCGTATTTTGGGCCCTTTTCGGTCAATCAAGATGAAGGATTTGTGACACATCATGTAAAAGGAAATCTGAATCCGAGCGGGACCGGAAGGGACAACCGTCGCTACTTTGAATTCTCGGGCAACCAGCTGGCACTGAAACCGCCGATTGGACCAACCGGGATACAGCTGCGGATCGTATGGGAGCGTATGCCACCGCTTTCTGAACTTACACCCGAGCAGAAGAGATTTGTCGGATTTTGGGCTTTTGATTCCATGGAGCGGTTTACTCTGGATGGAGAGTTAGTGCCCACTGAGAAATTTGAGGTGGGTTACTTGACCTATATGCCCTCTGGGCAGATGGCCGTGCATTTGATGCGAGCAGGTCGTCAGAGTTATGAGAATACAGTACCAACGCCAGAGGAAGCGCGAGAAGCAATGGATTCGTATGTGAGTTACTTTGGGCCATTCACCGTTCATGCCGATGACGGATACGTGTTGCACCACCGCGAAGGGAGTAGTCGCCCCAGCGGTCGAGGACTCGATGCGCAACGATTCTATGATCTCGATGACTCCAAGCTAATTCTTAGACCACCTGTGACCACGGTTGATGGCCGTGAAGTGCAGAGTCTCATTCATTGGCGACGACTGCACGAATGAGTTGAACTACGTGAGCCTGAGGAAATTTGTAAGGGGGTGATTGGTGCGAGCAAGAACAAGACGAAGTGAGCTAACGATCGCAATATTGTTACTCATTGGAACGCTATCAGTTGTTGATGCGCGCGTCGTTCGGTTGGAAGTTGAGCGTACGGAGCCGCATGCTGAAGGGCGTAGTTTTGGAGATTATGGTGCGTTCGAGCGTTTAGAAGGAACTGTGTATATGGAGGTCGATGCGGAAGATCCGAAAAATTCGATTATTGTGAATCTTGATAAGGCTCCGAAAAATACTAACGGACGGGTGTCATTTAGCGCGCCGTTTGTGATTATCAAGCCCGTTGATGTGCTGCAGGGGAATCGAAAAATTCTCTACGGGATTAACAATCGAGGCAACACTATTGAATTACCGTGGCATGTGTTTCCTCGGCCTAGCTCGGCTGAAACGTCCGAAGATGACGGCCATCTGTTTTTTGAGTTGGGCTATACCTTCGTTGATGCCGGATGGGCTGGCGACATCATCACGACCGAGACGCGTCTTGGCGCGAATCTTCCAGTTGCCAATGAAAATGATGGGTCTCATGTTTCATCTTCGATTCGTATTGAATACTCAACAGAAGGCTACACGGTGCCTCTAAAGGGCAATAGTCGATTCATGAGTTACGAAACCGCCGACATAGACACGACTCATTCACTATTGACTATTCGCGACGGCGTGGAGGGTTCTAGGATTCAGGTATCACCTGATCAATGGGCATTCGGTCAGTGCGAGACGGGACGTTTGTCTCTAAAGCAGACGACAACCGATTTGTGCCTTTTTAATGGATTTCTTCCAAACAAACTTTATGAATTAACTTATCCGGCGAAGGACCCATGGGTGATGGGGTTGGGGTACGCGGTCACACGGGATCTCGCTTCGTTTCTACGGTATGAGACCGAAGACGACGCGGGAAATCCGAATCCAATCGCTGCCAACGGTTCAACTGTTGGCGTAGGTCGTGCCTATGGATTTGGCATTTCGTCGACCGGGATGTATCTGAGAGATTTTCTATATCTCGGGTTCAATGCGGACGAAAATGGACGGCAGGTATTCGATGCGGTTCGAATTCTTATTCCGGGGACACATCGGCTGTTTGCGAACGTAGAGTTTGCTGATCCAAATGTCTACTCACGCCAGGATCAGAATCACGACTTTACGTCGGCATCCTATGCACCGTTTACTTACGCGGTTACGACGGATCCGGTCTCTGGAATGCGGGATGGGATATTGAAGAGACCAGACACTGATCCTCTCGTGATGCACATTGACACAGCCAATGAGTTTTGGCAGATGAACGCGTCGTTGAATGTTCATGACGGCGTGGGCGAGCCGGTGCCGATACCGCCAAACGTGCGGTTGTATTCAATCGCAAACCATTCCCACGTTGGGGCTAGTGGAGTCGGTGTTCGGCCGACGGCTCTCGGGAACTGTGCCTATCCGATTAATGGAAACTCTAGCTATACGCCATTTCTTCGCGCGATGCTTGTTGCATTGGATTTGTGGGCTGACCAAGGGGTTGCCCCTCCGGATAGCGTGTACCCAAGTGTTCGTGATCATTCACTGGTCACTGTTGCCCAAGCGGCGGAGTTGTTTCCGGATATTCCAGGCGTGATTCACCCGGACGTGGTTAATGAGCTGCCGTGGTTCGATTTCGGACCGCGCTTTCGTTCGACCGGAGGTTTTATCACGGAATTTCCGCCTACGCGGCGAGGCGACTACCCAGTGTTGGTGCCGAAGCCAGACGCAGAAGGTATTGATGTGATCGGCGTTCGAACGGTTGATGTGAAGGTCCCTGTAGGTACGAATACTGGCTGGAACTTGCGTGCGCCAGGTCCTAGGAACCGAGATCTGTGTGGGTTGAGTGGTTCATTTTTTCCTTTCTTTGACACTCGAATTGATCGACTGGCTGCCGGTGATTCACGCCTTTCATTGGAAGAACGTTACGGCGACCACAAAGGATTTGTCGATGCGGTTCGGCAAGCAGTAGGTGAGTTGACGTCCGATCGATTTCTCCTCACCGATGATGCGGAGACGATCATCGGATTGGCTGAAGATAGTGACATTCTCCGGTGATAGTGTCCTTCGCTCGGAGTGTCGATGAACGTGGTTGCCGTTTTGGACGGACAGGTGCTACGTGTTCGTTTTTGTTGGTGCTAGAAGAGTGCAGGGAAATGGACTTCGGAATTTACGGGAGGTGACTGCAATGCCTCGTTTCTTTGCGGATAGAGGCAAATGCGCGTGCCTGTCGGATTGTGTGTGGTGAACAGTCTCGTTGATTAGGTCAGATTCTTCGTGGCAACGGCACTTCCTTCCTTTATTCGAGTCGAGCTTCGTTATGTGCTTGTTGGGTCATGATCGCGCGGTTCAGGACCATGTGAAGCGGAAAAGAGTCGTAGAGCGCCATTATGTATGGTGGTTGAATCGCTTGGTCGCGGGAGTGGTTGGAATTCTTGGGACGGTCTCTGTTGTTGCGTATGCTTCCGCGGATGATGCTGAGACTGATTCGATCTTGGTGGTTGGTTCTATAGAAATCGTTGGTGAAGAGGTTTTTGATTCCAGTGGATCCGGTGTTTTTGCGCCCTACCGAATTGCCAACAACATACATGTTCGAACTCGAGAGAGGGTAATTCGGCGAGAGCTTCTGTTTTCGACGGGAGACGTTGTCGATCGCGAACTAATCGAACAGACGGAAAGAAATCTTCGATCTTTATCGTTTCTCCGCGATGCAAGAGTGGAGCTATTTGAAGTAGATAACGATATGGATGGTGTGCCGGACCAAGTCGACATTCGAGTGACCACTTGGGATCGATGGACGCTTTCGCCGCGCTTGGACTTTGAACAGGTTCATGACAAGACGAAATGGGAACTTGGTGTATCGGAGAAGAATCTATTCGGATTCGGAAAGGCAATCACTCTGTCACGTAGAGTCAATCTCGATCGAAGGATTGATCGCGTTTATTATCAGGACCCGCAGTTACTTGGTTCAAAGATTGGATTAATCGCTGGGCTATCAAACTTTAGCGATGGAGATCAGAAGTTCTTTGTGCTTAACAGAGGATTTTTGTCTCTAAGAGATCCATGGGCTGTATCCGTTCGGGCTGGAAATTTTTCGCTCACGCAACCGATTATTGAATCGGGCGTCGAGATCGATCGTCTGCCACACAGTGGCCGATGGGGGGACGTGGAGGTGGGGCGCGCATTAAGTCGTGGCGCTAGTCACGCACTTCGCATGCACGGTGCGTTTCGAGTCCGTGAAGAATTTGTTGGAACGCAGCGTCGAGATTTCGGCATTGCTGAAGTCGGGGTGCGTTTCATTACCCATCAATTTGTCAGGCTCGCGCACGTAAACCAGTTCGAACGAACGGAGGATTTCAATCTCGGGTCGGAAGCGTACGGAACGATTGGGTTGTCCACTCGGATCTTGGGTGGGCAAGGAGGTCAGGTCGCGTTTCTGTCTGCAGGACATCGTCGGGGATTGGTGTTTCGAGATGACCATTTTGTTGTTCTTGGCGTCAGTTTCGCCGGAAGGCGGGAGCGGGGTACATGGCGAAATACCAGGACCTCTATGAGTGGGCGCTACCTATTGAAACAGACACCGCGCGCGGCACTAATCGGGAAGTTTGATTATGACCATGGGTACAATCTCGACCCTGAAGTTCAACTTCGGCTCGGTACCGATTCGGGACTGAGAGGTTATCCAAATCGACAGTTCAATGGAACCAGGTCGTTACTTATGACCGCAGAAGAACGCTGGTTTGTGGCGGATGATGTGTGGCAATTGTTGTCGTTGGGCGTTGCTGTTTTCGTCGATGCCGGATTTGCGTGGCCAGAAGATATGGCTGTCGACCTTTCTGATTTGAAGACGGCGGTCGGCGTTAGTTTACTCGTTGGCAGTAACCGACTCGCATCCAGAGGGGGAGTCAGATTTGATCTGGGATATGGGTTGAATCCTGCGTTAGGAAGGAGTCACTGGGTGGGCGCAGCATTTTCAGATGTGACTTTTTAGACGGGAGAAATATTTGGTGAACGGGGCACTGTGGTTTGCCGTTGGCACCGTGATTCCTTTGTTGGTTGGATTGATTGGCGTGCCTTTGCTGTCGTCATATGGACTATTTTCTGGAATGTCTTTTTCGGTACCTATTGGCATTGTGTTCGCGGCTAGTGCAATAGGGGGAGCTACGGCTGGAGGATTCAGTATCGGCAGACGGGCAAGTCTGGCATTCAGCGTGGCTTTTGTTCTTACGTTGTGGATTCCTTTGCTCATAGTGACTAGTCTTCAGGGTTTATCAGGTCGAGAGCAGTTTTTCGAACTCTTCGCCGGGTTTGGATTTGGCTATGGAATGGCCTATTTTCTGCTCGGAATCGTCGGAGTCGGTGTGCTGTCGAAAATGAGCTTGTGGAAGATGCTTCGCGGAGGTTCGGTGTTTGCTGTCGGAGGGCTCATTGGTGGATTGCTTTTGGCTGTGTCCGTCACTGCGGCGTCTGCGTTGCCAGAAACTGTCGGGTTGTCTGTTCGAGTGGGAGGAGGTGCGCTCTCATGTCTCGTTTCGTCAAGTATTGGCGGATGGTGGGTCCAGGACTTTGCTTTGGGGACCAGACGATAGTTTTGATTACACTTTTGTTCGCCACTGCAACTCGAACTGCTGCTCTACTGCAGCGATGAGCACGCAGCAGATCGCTGAAAGAATGTGCCAGAAGACGTGAGGCTGAAAAATATGAGCGGCAACATCGTTGGTGACACATCCGATTCTGGCGTGCCCCAGAACTAAGAGAATGGCACCTGGTGTTACCAAGCAGATGATCATTCGGAGTCGACGTTTCGTGAGACGAGTTTTTCTAGGTAGACAGTGCCAGAAGCGAATGATAGCTAAGGATTCCAGTGTCGCTATGAGAAAGCCTAGCCCCGTTTGGAAAAACGTCAACAGTGAACTTGAAACTGAAAGACCGAAAAAGAGTGGCAAGGACATGTCAAGAGTGATGTATCCAATATGGGCGAGGGATGTCACAAAAAGCAGGTTGGTTAGCAGCAAAACCGCGATAAGGTCTAATTGCTGAAAGACAGCCGCTGACGACGCATGAAATAACGCGGACGTGGCAGCGATGACTACGAGAATAAGAGGAAAGAGACGGACAGGCAGTTTTCGGCCGACACTTCTCCTGGTCTGCCATACAACTACGGCAGCAACTAGGTAGGCGAGAGCGGATACTGTTTCGGCCGGATGGACGATCAAGCCTGCCACGTCTGGTTCGCAGGTGTTGAAGTATGCGCGTTCAAACTCTGTCCACTTGGCGAACATAGTTACCGTTTTGCAGGGGTTTGGCGACGATTTTTTCGTAGAAGAAGTTCGTCCCACGCACGCGCGACATCATCACCAAAGTTCTTTCCAATCGTTACCCATTCCTCGTAATGATTAGGGTGATTAAAATTCCACCAGCCGGTGTTGTCAGACTTTGGAACGAGATAGGACAAGTAATCTTGAGCGGACCCAATAAATCCGTGGTGTTTTCCTGGCATCCGATGCACGACACCGTCCATGCCAGGGAAATGCCATTGGCCCCAGGACGGCCCATAGTTTGCCGTGATTTCGGGACGACCTAATGCGTAGGCTGGGTCAATTTCACCGGGTGCCGTCAGCATACTGAGGTCGCCGATTGTTAAGAGGCTCACCTCTGCTTTTACACAGCCGAGAAGTCCCCAGCATGATGGCCAGTGGTACCTCAGTTGATCTTCGGGCTCAACGTCGTAATACCAAACGGACCAGGTTCCAAGAAGATGAATAAAATTGTCGACAGGAGTATCGAATGATGCTGTTAGAACTTCGATGTCCGGCGTTGCTACCGGGATGGCGATTTCGAGTGCGCTGGAAGCTGCGTGTCCAATTTCATAGCCAATGGAACGAATCTTGTCCCATCCCTCGCTCACGAGAACGGGGATTTTCGTCCCGTCAGGCGCTTGCGAAAAGACCGGCTGGCGGTCAACGTTCCAAAGCGGCACGAGAGTTCCTCGAAGTGCGCTTATTTGATTGCCGATTGTTCCGGCGATGAAGAGAGAAATTCCACCCCGAGACTGTTCCATGTATTCGCGAAGGTAATGCGGATAATCACTGGAGATTTGACGATTGGCACTGCCGAGCGTGTCGGGGTGGTTGTGCCAATTGACGAGCGTTGCAATTGTTTCGCCAGTCTCAGACTCAGCTACTTCGGCCGTTAGAATCTGCGTGTTTCGAACAATGGGATCTCTAAGGTCACGTTGAAGGATGAAGTGATCGTAATTCGCTGCGTCATTGTCGATTTGGTAGTTGACATTGGGAAGTCGGCAATCGGACTCAAACTTGAGCTGTCGGGTTCCGAGGTCTTGGCAAGAAACGTGAGTAGTTGTGGCTGTTGTAAGGACGGCCGGCCGAAGTTTGGTGAGAGCCTCCGTAATGGAAGAATAGATCGACTCTCGGAGTTGAGTCGTGTAACGGTCGTTATGTCCTGGTAGAAGAGTCGACCAATAGCCACTGGCATCAGGCGCCGAATGCGTGTGTGTAGAGTGGAGAATGATGTGATCCATTGGAATGTCATACTCTCTGGATACCTGTCGTCGCACGCGGGCAGTGTGTTTCTGACCAAGCCCTGGTAGGTCAACAGCAACGATTACAAGGGTATCTCCCTCGGCATCCGCAAGCGCGATGGTACGAGCCCAGATCCGGTCATGAATTCCCTCGGCTATTCGACCATCCTGTCGGAATGGTATGTATGGACTGAAGCCACCTAAATGGACCCAGCGGAAACAGTTGCCGTCGACATCGAACTGGCTGGAGTTGTCCTCTGAAACAATTGATGCGCAGAGAACGGGCGTAACGTCAACCGCAGAGGCTCCTGCTAGAAATTGAGCTTGCAAACATGTTGCGCTACCAAACAAGACGGTCATGCTTAATGCTGAGAACCAAAGACGCATTATTAGTTCGTTGGCATGAAGTGGCGATATGGAGGGACATACATATAATCAGGCACTACGATCACCCTTCCTTATGGACGGAAGTGACGAATACCGTCTTAGTGTTGTTCGTGTCATCTCAGCTGTTCTCTCGGTTGAGATTCAAGTCAGAGATCGAGATATCCCGCATCTTAAATTTCTGAACTTTTCCAGTTACGGTCATCGGAAAATCTTCTACGAATCTCCAGTACCTGGGAATCTTGTAGTGAGCGATAGCGACTCGGCAGAAATCTCGGAGTTGATCTTCAGAAAGTGTTGAGCCGAGTTTCGGTCTTACCCAAGCCATGATTTCCTCGCCGTATTTTTCCGAAGGAACGCCGATGACTTGAGCGTCGTCAATATCCGGATGAGTGTACAAAAATTCCTCAATCTCCCGCGGATACACGTTTTCTCCACCGCGGATGATCATATCCTTGATACGACCAACGATCTTCACGTACCCGGAAGCGTCCATCGAGGCAAGGTCTCCGCTGTGCATCCACCCGGACTCGTCTATCGAATCAGATGTAGCTTCTGGTTCGTTCCAGTAACGAAGCATGACCGAATAACCGCGTGTGCATAATTCTCCAGTTGAATCGCGCGGCAAAATGTGTCCTGTTGTCGGGTTCACAATCTTGATTTCTACGTGGGGATGAATTTGGCCGACAGTTTCGACGCGTGTTGTCAGAGGTGCATTAACTCGAGTCTGAGTCGAGACCGGTGAGGTTTCTGTCATTCCGTAGCAAATCGTGATCTCTTCAACGCGCATCAGATCTCTGACTTTCTTCATCACCTCGATCGGACAAGGAGATCCTGCCATGACACCGGTTCGTAAGGACGAAAAGTTGGTACGAGAAAAATGAGGATGGTTCAATTGCGCGATGAACATAGTCGGCACTCCGTATATCGAGGTTCCTTTTTCGGATTCGATAGCAGCAAGTGTGCTGCCCGCGTCGAACGCTTCGGATGGCACGACAATGCAGGAGCCGTGAGTTGTACAGGCAAGATTCCCGATTACCATGCCGAAGCAATGATAAAACGGCACAGGGATGACGACACGATCGGCGTGTGTGTAGCCAAGAATTTCTCCGCAGAAATAGCCATTGTTCAAAATGTTGTGGTGAGAAAGTGTGGCCCCTTTCGGGGAACCGGTTGTTCCGGATGTGTATTGAATGTTGATCGGATCATCAAAGTCGAGGGTGTCCTCACGGCGTGACAACTCCGTGTCATTGGTCTTTGATGCTTGGGTGAGAAAATCGTTCCAATGACTGTCGAGACTGATGGTGGAGTGCAGAGCGGAACAAGATGGCAGAATTTCTTCGATTATTTCGGCGTAGTTGGCTTCCCTGAAACTGTGTGCGTGCAGAAGAAGTTCAATTTGTGATTGGTTGACGGCAAATTCAAGTTCCCGGGCTTTGAAAGCCGGATTGATGTTGACAAGAATCGCACCAATACGCGCAGTGGCATATTGAATGACGACCCACTCGTAGCGGTTTGGAGCCCAGATGCCAACACGGTCGCCTCTGGAAATTCCACGATTTATCAACGCTTTTGCGAGGCGGGTTGTGAGATCCCAGAATTCTCGATAGGTTGCTCGGAAACCTTGAGAGCACACGACAAGCGCGTCATTGTTCCCGTGAGTTTCTACGGTACGGCGAAGGTTCGCACCGATAGTCTCACCAAGTAAGGGTTCGTCTGACGAGCCGTGCACGTAAGAAGGCAGACTCACGAGATTAGGATTATACCGATTGATTCGAAAATTTGCGTGCCATTAGTTATGGATAATCCGGAAGACTTGGCATTAGAGTGGCAAGTGATCGGACGCTCTTGACTGTCGAAGGCCATGGCGTTTTGAGCTGCCGGAGATTGCTCAGGTGGAAAACCTAGGGTTAGTGTCTTGTCGGAGAGAGTGGTTCAGTGGTTAGTCTGTTTGAGGGTGTGTAGATGACTGTAATGGAAGCGACCGGCCTTCGAAAACTCTACCGCCGAGGAAATACCTCGGTGATAGCACTGAATGGTTTGGATCTGAGTCTTGGTGCTGGTGCATGCGTAGCGCTGGTTGGTCCGTCGGGTTGTGGTAAATCGACGCTTCTGCATCTGTGCGGTGGCATGGATCGTCCGACTGCTGGCGAAGTTCGTGTGGAGGGGCGTCCACTCAGCCAATTGAGAGACGATGAATTAACCCGTGTGAGGAGAGAGCGAATCGGTTTCGTGTTTCAGTCTTTTCATCTTTTACCCACATTGACAGTGTCTGAGAACATTGGCCTGCCGTTGTTGCTTTCTGGCGAGACACCGCGATCGACGAAAGCGCGGGTAGAAGACTGGGCCGAGAGGGTGGGAGTCACAAATCGCCTTGACCACCTTCCATCGGAGTTGTCTGGTGGTGAGGCGCAACGGGTTGCGATTGCTCGAGCGCTCGTCCACGACCCTGTGTTGGTCCTTGCTGATGAGCCCACGGGGAGCCTTGATCGTGAAAACGGTTCAAAGATTCTGGATTTATTAAAAGCTATCAATCGTCAATCTGGCGTGGCGCTGCTCCTCGCTACCCATGATGCGGCGGCGGCGGCTGCTGCTGATCAGGTGGTGGAGATGTGTGATGGTCGAATTCTTGGCGAAAGAGTTCAAGATGATACGCCATTACCGTCTGATGGGTCGGTTACGTGATTTTATTTAGAGCGTTCATAATTCGAAATCTTCGCCGTCAACCGCTGCGGAGTCTGGCGACGGTGCTAAGTTTGGCGGTAGGCGTTGGGGTTGTGGTTGCCATCCAACTCGCCAATGTTAGTTCTGTTCGAGGTTTTTCGTCTGCATTGGACACAATTGCCGGCCGTACGTCGCTCGAAATTTCAACTCCTGGAGTCGGCCTCGACGAAGAACGGCTAGCGCAATTACCGTGGTTACAAGAATTCGGTTCTGTCAGCCCAGTCATTGACGTCGACGTACTAATTTCACCGAAAGACAATGGTCGCCTGAACCAAACTCCGAGAAAGCTTGAGTTGATTCGCCTTCTCGGAGTTGACATCCTCCGGGACCGAATGTTGCGTGACTATTTCGTGCAATCTGATCATACGGAACAAGTGGTCACTACCCAACGAGTACTTCAGTTGTTGACGGACCCTGATTCGGTTCTACTAACAAAAACATTTATCGAGCGCCACGGACTGGCGATTGGCGAGGTCGTTTTACTGGTCGTTGGTGATAGAACCACGAGACTTCAGGTTAACGGGATTTTGTCCGACGAAGGAGTAGCTCGCGCTCTCGGTGGTAACGTGGCATTGATGGATATTGCAGCCGCGCAGCTTGCCCTTGGGACGCTCGGGCGCATCGATAGGGTCGATTTAGTTTTAAGAAATGGGGTTGACCTAGATGTTGCAGAGGGCATGATCTCTCAACGACTCCCTTCGGGCCTCGAAGTGAGACGACCGTCCACGAGAGGCGAAGAGGTCGAACAGATGCTGAGCGCATTCCATTTCAATCTAAGTGCGTTGAGTGGTATCGCTCTGATCGTCGGTCTCTTTCTTGTATACAACACAGGATCAGTTTCTGTCATTACACGCCGCTCAGAGATTGGCATGTTACGGACGATAGGTGCAACGCGACGAGTTATTCTCGGAATGTTTCTCGGGGAAGCTGCTTTTTATGGCGTAATCGGATGCGCTCTCGGATCGCCTCTCGGATGGTTGTTAGCCCATGGTGCCGTCGGTTTGACGTCCTTCACGGTGAATCAATTTTGGATTGCTTCAGCGGCAGAGGTGCCTCCGCTTGATCCGACGATGATTGCACTGGCATTCGTCGTAGGGTTGCCTTTGGTCCTTATTGCAGCGGCCGGACCTGCACTCGAAGCAGCAGGTCTCGTGCCGCTTGCCGCTATCAGAGGAGACGAAGTTTTGATCAGGCGTAGGGGGGTACCAAGACGTTTCATTCTTGTGCCGGCGGTATTGTTCGCGTTTGGGGGTTTTCTTGCTTTTCAGGGGCCCGTGTCAGGGCTTCCGGTTTTTGGGGTCTTGGCTGCTTTGTCGGTGATTCTGGGGACCGCATTTTTGATGCCGGCTATTCTTTTTGGCTTTCAGTACTTATGGGGAATGGTGAATCGGCGTTGGTTTCGGATTGAAAGTCGTTTAGCGCATGCCAATCTGGAGAGTGCTATTCCGAGAGTGGCAATTTCTGTTGCTGCACTTAGCGTCAGTATTGCGATGATGGTTGCTATCGCAATTATGGTGGGAAGTTTTAGAGAGACAGTTGATTACTGGGTCAGCCAGACACTGCAAGGAGATTTGTTTGTCTCTGGACCGCGCCAAGGGCCAATTAGCGGGCGGTCGACGATTTCTTCTGAGTCAGAATCGATTATCGCGCAACACCCTGAAGTTGTGGCGATTGATGGATTAATGGGAATCGACGTTCCTTTTGCTGGTTCGTTGGTTGTTGTTGCAGGCGGAAGATTCGCAGTGATGAGTAAGTATGGGTCTCTGCAGTTTAAATCGCCGGCAGACGGAACAGGAGTCCTAGAAACTGCAATTGGTAGTGAGAGTGTTGTTGTGTCTGAATCTTTTTCTCTTAAATATGGTATCGATGTTGGAAGTGTCGTTGAATTGCCTACTCCTAAGGGTAGTGTGGACTTTCAAGTCGTTGGCGTGTATTTCGATTACTCTAGTGACCGCGGAACACTGGTAATGGATGCGGCTACTTTTGGGCGCGTGTTTCCTGAGCTTAGACCGGCTGCTCTGACTATCTATTTGCGCCCTGACGCAGATGTGGAATCTGTTCGCGATGAGATACGAACCGCGCTTGGCTCTGATCGAAGTTTGTTTATCAACACAAATTCCGCCTTGCGGGAGAACGCTCTTAGTGTCTTTGATTCCACGTTTTCTATCACACGTGCGCTTGAAATTATAGCTATAGCTGTATCCATGTTTGGTGTGGCGACTACTCTGCTTATGCTTGTCCTGGAGCGGCGGCGTGAAATAGCTATGCTGAGACTTGTTGGGGCCGATCGTTTCCATCTTAAGCGTATGATCATGATAGAGGCCGGGGCTTTAGGACTTGTGACTCAATTCGTGGGGTTGATCGTTGGTTTCGTTTTGTCTCTTATTTTGATTTACGTCGTAAACGTCCAAAGTTTCGGATGGACTATTCAGTTTCATTTGCCAATAGGGTTTCTCTTTCAGGCAACTATTTTCATTGTGATAATGACATCCTTGGCGGGCTTGTATCCGGCAAAGTTGGCAGGGCGTTTTCAACTCAATGACGACCATCTTCCGAACGGATAATTTTGAATGCTTGATTGCGTTCTACTACACACGAAAGCAGGGACTAATATCGTTGACGTCAAGTGATGTGTAGATGAAAACGTGATGACGTACATGGTGAAAATAATTGTGAACCAGCTTTCCCACTTGATCGGAGTGCTGATCGTCGCGGGTATTGGTTTGTTTCTTCCTGTTGGAATAGGTTTTTCGCAGACGGAAAATAGTAATATTGCGTCGAATGTTGATGAATGGCAGGCCGCTGATCCTGACTACGTCCTTTCATTTCCCCAAGATCATGCGGCACACGCGGACCACAAAATCGAGTGGTGGTACTACACTGGCAATGTGACGGCGGAGGGAGGGCGACAATTTGGTTATCAGTTAACTTTCTTTCGTGTTGGTGTTCAGTATAAACCGGTCAATCCGTCTCGGTGGGCGGTGCGTGATCTCTATTTGGCTCATTTTGCGGTTACTGATGTGAGCAGATCTGTACATTATGTCGACGAGCGGTTGAATCGGGCTGGAGTCGGCTGGGCGGGGGCGAGTGCACAGGAATTTCATGTATGGAATGATGATTGGCGTGCGAGTTTAGAAGGGACCGTTCACCATCTTAAGGCGATCAGTTCTGACCGTGATTTTTCTATTGAACTTTATTTAGATGGCACTAGTGACCCGATACTTCACGGTCTCAATGGATTCAGTAAGAAAGGTAGCGATATTCGAAATTCCTCGCATTATTATTCACTTACGAGGCTAGAGACGGTTGGTCGGCTAACGGTTGATGGCGAGAGTTTCGACGTTAGTGGTGTGAGTTGGATGGACCATGAATTCGGGAGTAGTTTTTTGGAGCCGTCGCAAGTTGGATGGGATTGGTTTTCACTTCAACTTGGCGATGACACAGACTTAATGCTGTACCAATTGCGAAGGATTGATGGTCGTCGGGATGCGCATTCCGCAGGAACCCTGGTTCTGAACGATGGCACTATCCATTCTCTTGGCGCGTCTGACTACGAGCTTACGGCTGGGAGACGATGGACGTCTAATACAAGCGGGGCAAACTATCCTGTCGAATGGAGGATTCGTATTCCGTCACACAGTATCTCGCTCGCCGTAACCGCGGCCGTTGATGACCAGGAGCTCGTAACTGATCGCTCGACAGGGGTGACCTACTGGGAAGGAGCGATCGAAGTGACGGGAACGCGTGATGGAGTGCCGACCAGAGGAAAAGGTTATCTCGAAATGACTGGCTACTCAGGACCACCGCTGAGTACAGTATTGAGATAGCCAAGGCCAGAGAATTCAGCCAACATTATTGACGCCTAATCCTTTCTTGGCTGCAGTGAGGAGGCTCTCCGGATAGGGAATTCGACGGAGAGTTACCCTTGTGGACCTGGTGTTGCTTGTTGGGGAAATATTATTTCTTCGGCGCTTGATCTTTTGTTGTGCCTGTAGAAGTTTCTAGAGGCATACCACGGTTGATCATAAGTGGTGCATTTCTTCCTACGGGGCTGGTTTGTCAGAAGATATCGGGTATCCAAGATATGCGAGCGCGGTCTTAACTTCTTGAATCGCGTCTGGGTCATCAATTGTCGCAGGAATGGTATAGCTCTGGCCGTCAGCGATTTTCTTGATTGTTCCACGAACAATTTTTCCAGATCTTGTTTTTGGGAGGCGTTTTACGATTGCGGCAGATTTGAATGCAGCAACTGGCCCAATAGAATCGCGTATCCGACCAACTAGGTCCGACATGAATTCCTGTGGATCGGGATTTGCGCCGGCTTTGGTGACCACGAGCCCGATTGGGATTTCACCTTTTATGGGGTCTGAAACCCCTACCACGGCACATTCTGCGACGTCAGGATGGTAGGAAATTATCTCCTCCATCGCACCAGTGGAGAGACGGTGGCCAGCAACATTAATGATGTCATCGACTCTTCCCATTACAAAAAGGTAGTCGTCCTCGTCTTTGTAACCGGCATCACCAGTGAGGTAATAACCTGAAAACTCGGAGAGATAAGTGAGCTCGTATCCAGCGTGGTTGTTCCAGAGCGTAGGGAGACAGCCGGGAGGAAGTGGAAGTTTTATAACGATGTTTCCGCTTTGGCCAGCTGACACTTCGCTACCATTGTCTGAGAGAATGCGTACATCGAATCCTGGCACGGCCTTCGTGGGGGACCCGGGTTTGATGCGTTGCATTCCTAGCCCGACGCAATTCGCAGCAATAGGCCAGCCTGTTTCGGTCTGCCACCAGTGATCGATTACGGGAACCTCAAGCTGTTCCTGCGCCCAAATCAGCGTGTCCGGATCGCACCGTTCTCCAGCCAGAAACAAGTTTCTGAACTTGGAGAGATCATACTTTTTGATAAGTGATCCATTTGGGTCCTCTTTTCGAATAGCACGGAACGCCGTTGGAGCTGTGAAGAGAGCATTAACGCCGTGTTGTTCGATTACCCTCCAAAAGGCCCCGGGGTCTGGTGTGCCAACGGGCTTTCCCTCGTAAAGAACCGTGGTGGCGCCTCGCAATAGAGGCCCATAAACAATATAAGAGTGACCGACAACCCAACCGATATCAGAGGCGGCCCAGAACACTTCTCCGGCGCCGATGCCATAGACATTCTCCATGCTCCAGTGGAGCGCAACAGCGTGACCTCCAGTATCACGGACTACACCTTTTGGGATTCCAGTGGTCCCTGACGTGTAAAGAATATAAAGAGGTGACGTCGCTTGGACTGGGACACAGTCCACCGGCTCAGCAGCGCCGCAAGTGTCATGCCAGTCAAGGTCCCGACCTGCAATTAGCTGGACTCTTGATTCTTCCCGCTGAAGGATGATTGTGCGCGAAGGTTTGTGTGAGGAAAGGTTTATCGCCTCATCGAGAAGAGGCTTATAAGGCACAATTCGGTCGGGTTCTATCCCACAGGAGGCCGATATAATCAACTTCGGTTTTGCATCATCGATCCGACTGGCTAGTTCCTTTGGAGCGAAGCCGCCAAACACCACTGAATGGACGGCGCCTATTCGGGCGCATGCCAGCATGGCAATGATCGCTTCCGGCACCATCGGCATATAGATCACCACACGATCCCCAACGGTAACGCCTTCTGACATTAGGGCGCCGGCGGCCTGTGCCACTTCATCACGAAGCTGAAGGAAAGTGAAATGCCGAATGCTGCCTGTGACAGGACTGTCGTAGATAAGTGCGGTTTGTTTTCCTCGGCCTCGTTCGATATGTCGGTCAAGACAGTTGTAACAAGTGTTAATCATTCCGCCGCGGAACCATTGATAGCCGAGAGGTCCACTTTCATTTCCCACAGAATCCCATCGCCTATGCCAATAAAGGGGTTCCGCAGCGGATTCCCAAAACTCGTGTGGATCGTCTAGCGCACGTCGGTAAATTTCATTATAGACGGAAGGCATATTGGAGATCCTAGCCTAGTTAGAGCAAAAGATCGGTCGGAAACGCCGTCGGACTTCGGTGAGAAACCAACCGGCGAAGTTGTTGCGACAACGACTAAATCATTGGCGGCTGGATGGGGTTTTGAGTTCAACTGCTGATGGTTGTTAAACTTAAACTGTCGATCGTGGTGCGTCTCAGGAGGCATGGTCGTAAGGAAAGGCAGAGAGAAATGACACACAGACTTCTTGTTCTTTTGTGCAGTGTCGTAGTGGTCATCGTTTTTGGTAGCGCGGTGGGAGCTCATCTTCGAGTACAGCAGACAACGCCTAAAGCGGATTCGACGATTTCTAATTCGCCACAACATTTGCAGGTATGGTTTACTCAATCCCCAGATCCAGCTGTCAGTCTTTTGTCGTTGGAAGGACCAACGGGTGACGTTCCTCTTGGCGCTACCACAGCGAAAGACGATAAGTCATTAATGGCAACTCTTCCGACGGCGTTGTCCCCGGGTTCGTACATTGTTCGATGGCGATCGGCGGGTAATGATGGGCATACTCAGCGGGGAGAGTTCTCATTCACAATGAGGGCGGCCAATTAGATGATGGTGTAGATGGGGTGGCTTGCTGTGATTGCCAAAGCTGTTAATACATTGACGTCTTTTTGGCACGGGGAAAACCCGTGTTGTCGATGTACACGAGAAATCATGAAATAGATTTCTCGAATACAGGCTAATGTTGTCTGAAACGAAAATCCGTTTCTCATGTAACGATAATGAACTCTTGGCCGACTGATACCGACAGTGGCACGGTGTGTCGGTGTGGTTCGTAGTCGGACTATCGATTAAGTTATGGTACGCTCGGCATTGTTCGGATCTATCACTCCTTTCTCGATGGTTTTTTGAAGGCGCTGTTGCCGTGGACGGTGAACCGACCGCACTTATCTACCTCGCTTGCGCTAAGTGGACGTCTTACCTCGGCCTGTTTGGGGTGACGGGTGCTGTTTCCGTACACGGGTTAATCTGTTTTTTATACAACCGGCACGAAATAAGTATCGCAGTCTGGACTCAACGTCTAGCAATACTGGCGCTTGGTTGCTCGGGCGTGTTTCTACTAGGCGAATTATCTCGTCTTCTTGCCCAAACCTATTCTGTCTTCGGCCTTGAGGAGACGTTCACGTGGGACTCGATCCGTGTCGTTGGCTTGGAAAGCCGCTGGGGAGGTCGATGGCGGTGGCAAGTAGCCTCGGCAATCGCATCTGTGGCGTCAGTTGGTTTGTGGCACTTTAATTACAGGTTCGGGTGGCATGTTTCGGCTCTGATGTGCTTGGCGGCGTGGTTTGCGTTGCCGATGACAGGACACGCAATGGCGATTGGGTCCCATTGGGCCTGGTTGATTCAGTTCGTCCATGGGCTTGCTGCCGCACTCTGGGTCGGGACGCTAGCCGCTGTATACGTGTTGGCACGGCATGTTGTATTAGCCCCGGATGGGAATAAGAATGTGGCTGACTTGTTTAGGTGGTTCTCGCCCCTAGCGATCGTTGCCGTACCAATGACCGTCATTTCAGGCGTTCTGTCAGCTGTACTGTACCTGGATTCGATTGACGTGATGTGGAGTACCAATTATGGTCTTATGCTGTTGGGGAAGGTTAGTGTGTTTGTTGCAACCGGGGCCGTTGGAGCTTATAACTGGAGACGATTGATACCGAAGCTTGGAAGTAGAAGTGGGACGAAGCTGATTTTTTCTTCAGTTCGTTTTGAGCTATTTCTTGCGGTGGTACTGCTTTTCGTGACAGGGATTCTTGTTCATCTTGCGATGCCAAATGAAATGGATTAGGACTATTACATGACTACATCATTATCATTATCCCGCCGAAGTTTCTTGCGAACTGCTGGGGCTGGCGCTACGGTGTGGGTGCCCTCATCGGTGAAGGGGTATACAAGCGAAGAGATGTCCGCTCATGCGACCGGTGCTGGTGGAGAGCTCAAAGAACTTGGTCTCTCGATGTGGGATCTTGATACACCGGCTCTTGTAGTCGATCTAGAGGGTCTTAGCTCTAACATAGCTACTATGCAGGGCACGGTTGATAGAAATGGGATCGCTAGTCGTCCTCATGCGAAGACGCATAAGTGTCCCGCGATTGCTCAAATGCAATGTGATAGCGGTTCTGTTGGTATTTGTGTGGCGAAGGTTAGCGAGGCGAAGGCCATGTTCGAACATGGAATCCGCCGATTGTTGATGACGACGAGTAATGTAACTCCGTTGAAAATCAAGAGGGCTATGAACCTCCGTAAATGGTGTGAAGACTTCATCCAGTCGACGGACACTGTAGCTAACGCTCAGATGCTATCCGAGGCAGCTTTAGCCGAAGGTGTAATTGCCGATGTAGTCATCGATGTTGACCCAGGGGGACATCGGACAGGGATCACGCCGGGTCGTGCAGCACTTGAACTAGCACAGACCGTTGACCAGCTGCCGGGGCTGAATTTGCGAGGAATGCTGTGCTACGACGGCGGGTCTCAGCACGTAAAGGGGTTTGAGGCTCGTCAAGCGCAAACTCTCGAGCGGCTGGCTGCTGCAGCCGCTACCTATGAGGAGTTGCAGCGTGCTGGGCTGAATACAGAGATCTTTAGCGGTGGAGGGACTGGCACCTACAATATTGATCACAAAACACCTGGATTTACGGATGTACAGGTTGGAAGTTATGTCTTTATGGATGCACAGTATATCGGGATTGGTGGCGAGGAGGATACTGACGTATTTAGTGATTTCCAACCGGCATTGACTATCTTAACCACCGTGTTGAACTCGCAGTATGCGGGTCGAGCGACGACGGATGCCGGTGCGAAAGCGTGTACTATTAATCGGCCCTGGTCGATCGTTAAAGGCGAGACCGGAATGCGTTATTCTTCGGGCTCGGATGAATTCGGAACCATCCGGTATGAAGATGATTCTAGTCGAAGCTACTCCGTTGGCGATAAACTTGAATTGATTGTTTCTCACTGTGATCCAGTTGTAAATCTCTACGACCGCATGTATGCCGTTCGAGACGGAATTGTTGAGGCTGTTTGGAGTATTGCGGCGAGGGGAATGTCTGCTTGAATTATCCGTAATTTCAAATATTCACTTTCATTTGTCGGGTATAATCACTACGAACCATGTGGACGAAATTGATGAACAGGCCTCGGAAAAGACCCCCGAAGCGAATCGCAGTGATTGACCCTGAGCGTTGTTTTGGTGCGTTCGCGTGCTCAATTTGCCAGGCAGCTTGCCCTGTTGAGGATTGCATCGTTGAGGAACCCGATGTCGATGGCCGGATCGTATGCGCCGTTCGAATCGATAAGTGCATCGGTTGTGGGCTTTGCGTAACCCTTGGAAATACGACGGCACCTCAGCCTCGTGATTTTGGTTGTCCTGCTGACTACGATGCTATAGATATGCACGATTACGAGGACGTAGTTAAGTTTGTTGAGGGTGACGTTGAGGGTGAAGCAGTGGAGGAAGTAGTGACGGCCGGGACGCCAAGCTAGGACTGTCTTGCTCTCGAAATAGCTGTTTTGGATAAGGCCAACGGGCATGCCTATGTAATGGTTTTGGCCGAACCTGTCATGTACATTTTGTTGTCTCTCCGTCCGGCTGTATCTGGAAGCTCCGTGCAATTTCTCTGACAATTCGCTTGAGTTGTAGATGCAATGATTGTGCGCCATTCAAGGCGCTCGGTTTCGGTGATGTCTAAAAGAATCTACCGCAGCGAAACCCATGGCAGGTACAGCTATTGCACACTCCGGTATTTCAAGAAACCGTCACCGATACCTGACGGTGCTGGTATCTACATGTTTTGTTTTCGACGTGAATCGAATCGTGCAACACGCTGATTCATGACAACGGGCTAAAGTGGATCAGCACTTGCAATGCCTGCAGGATTAAAGAATCGCTGAGTGGCGTGGATAGAGTTCCCTTAGCGTTCGTTCGGTGCTGGTGCCAATCTAGAAAACATGAGCAGAAGCGGGTTTGTTACCAGCCACAGCAGTCAGTTTTGTATCCACACGATGGACAGCGCCATACCGCATGCATCCGGAACATTTTGTCACCGCAACGATCGCAGAGTACCGCAGCGTCTGTTTCCTTGACTGGTTCTCGTTGAGGTAAAGGTTTTATGGATTTAGCCACTTTCCGATTATAGATGCTCACGGTGGGAATGTGTTTTAGTCTCCCTGTGAAATTGGATTGGAATATTTTGTAGCGTGTGACCACATCGTTTTGGGTGTCGCTGTGATTGAAATAGTTTGCGGAGAAATGCGATATGCAAAAGGGAATGGACTTCCACCGTGAGCTTACAGCCTGGCGTAAGACGGGAGTGTGGCTAGTTTGTTGTGTTTCCAGTTGATCTGTTTCCGTTTTGTATTGCCAGGTTGAGAAGTTCTTGAGGCAAATGGTTTCGTCTCTAGAGACGTGACAGGCAGGTAGTGACTGGATCTGTATGGTGTTAAAGGTCTCAAGTGACGATAAGACGACTGCGTAATAAGTCATCGAAAGGCAGCGACTTGTGGAATCGGACGCGAATCGAGGTACTCGTCTAGAAGCGGTGAAGAGCCGCGAGCGTTTTCGCTTGGGCATATGCGGGAGCATGGCCGTCATTGGAATGTTGTCTTTCTCTGATCCTGTGATAGCCGACGGAGTATTTACTCCTTTTGGCGGAGCGTCATTTGGGTCTGGAGACACAGAGAAGATTCCTGCATGGGGAATGTCTCTAGCATCCATGGCAGGTGGGGTGTTTGGTTTTGAGGTTGATTTTAGTCGTACAGCGAGATCATTAGAGGGTAGTGTGTTCGCAGGAAAAGGGCGTATTACACAGGTGTCCGGGAACTTAATTCTGGGTATTCCTATAAAAGCCGTACGGCCTTATTTTGTTGGCGGCATCGGTTGGGTTCGCACGGAACTTGGTGATCATGATGCTCTGGAAAATATACAGGCGGACGGGCTAGGCGCAAGCGTTGGTGCAGGCATAATGGGGTTTTTTACAGAGCATGTCGGCGCTCGCTTTGATCTCCGTTATTTACGGAGCGCGTCTGTAGGAGACTCGTTTCGAGAATTTGATCTTCAACATGAAGGATTTTGGCGAGCAAGCATTGGGCTCTCACTGCGTTTTTAGGCTGAAATACGAATAGACGGAGTGTATGATTCGTGTCCGGCACATCGCGGGTGGTCAAATTCCTGGCCATTACTCGGATACGGTTCGGCAAAATGCAATTTGTCGCATCAGCTTGTTGCAAAGTGGGATGGAGATGAGTCGATTGACTCGCTGTGAGTCCCTTCTCTTATGTTCAGCTCTTTTTGAGGTTGATAGGACGCTTCCAAATAGGATCGATAAACAACTATGGCATTTTGTGCCTTTCAGAGCGCACGATTACACTGATTGTTAGCCGACGTCCTCTTGACAGCGAGGATTTGATTTCAGTTGTGGGTCGTCTTAAAAACGGGGAACCTCTAAGGTGCGCATCGGATTTCAGGGAGTGGCTGGAGCGTATAGTGAAGCTGCTGCTCTACAATTTAGACCGGACGCTGATCTCGAACCGTACGCCTCGTTCGAGGAGGTATTCGCGGCCGTCAAGGACGGGCGAGTGACACATGGAATTCTGCCAATAGAAAATACCATCGGGGGCACGATTCATCGTAATTATGACCTAATGCTCGAGTACGACGATCTGCTGATCGTGGCCGAAGTTAAGCATGCGATTGTTCACAATTTGATCGTGAGTGAAGAGACAAACATCGAGGGTGTACGTAAAGTGTTTTCGCATCCGCAGGGCTTGGCTCAATGTGAACGATATCTTCGCACGCTGAAAAATGTCGAGATTGTCGCAAATTATGACACCGCAGGAAGCGCTAAGATGATACGGGAGCAGGGATTGGTTGATAGCGCTGCTATCGCGTCTGAGCGGGCTGCAAGAATTTTCGGCTTGAAAATTATTGCAGAGGGAATCCAAGACTTTCCTGATAATTTCACACGTTTTCTCGTTGTTGCCCGCGATTCAGGTCCTGTGGATTTAGCTGACAAAACGACGATTGTCTTCAGGCTGCCTAATGAGGCCGGTGCGTTGTTTAAAGCGCTGAGTGTGTTCGCGCTTCGTGATATTGAGTTGACGAAACTAGAATCGAGGCCTATTCCAACGCGTCCTTTCGAATATCTGTTTTATGCTGACATTTCGGCGAATAGAACGGACTTGCGATGTGCAAGGGCCTTGAAACATCTAGCAGAATTTGCTCCTTCGCTTCGGACTTTGGGTTCATATCCAACGTGGAAAGGCTCTTAGTCTGTAGGGGCATCTAACGGTTCTAGGAGTCTTGTTGGCTCCTCAGCGCTTTAACTATGGCGTCAGCAAAGGCCGGAATGTCGTCTGATTTCCGAGAAGTGATTATGTTTTCGTCGACGATGACCGGCCGGTCCATGTAAAGACCTCCAGCGTTCTTAATGTCTACAGCGATCGAGGGCCAACATGTAATTTGTCGCCCGCTGACGCTTTTGGCTGAAATTAGTAATTGAGCGCCGTGGCAAATAGCGCCTACAGTCTTGCCGGCGGTCACACTATCTCGAACAAGATCTACCATCGCGTGACGCATTCGCATCTTGTCAGGTGCGAATCCACCGGGAATGATCAGTGCATCTAAATCTTCACTTTTGATCCGAGAGGCTGCAAGATCAGAAGTAATTGTCGTACCGCGTTGCCCATGAAAGACGGTCGGCGCGGTTGGGCCGACCATAACGACAGTTGCGCCATGTGACTTAAGTATTTCGGCTACTTCCGTCAGCTCTGGATCGTCAAACTGCTCTTCAACCAATAGCGCTATGCGTTTTCCACGAATTCGTTGAGGTTCGTCGTTCATTCTTTGCCTCCCTCGGGTATTGTATAAAGAACAAAGCGGTTAGGAATATCTTCACCACCCTAGCGGAGTGATGACTAACAGACTCAGATTGGAACATAGCCCTTACCTTCAACAACACTCTTGCAATCCTGTTGACTGGTATTGTTGGGGAGAGGAAGCGTTTGAGAGAGCCCGCCGTGAAGCCCTCCCCATTTTCCTGTCGATCGGATATTCCACGTGCCATTGGTGTCATGTAATGGAGAAGGAGTCGTTTGAAGACCCTAGTATTGCTGAATTCCTGAACGAACATTTTGTTTCAATCAAAGTCGATCGCGAAGAGCGGCCGGATATTGATCGTGTCTACATGGCATTTGTCCAGGCGACCACAGGATCTGGCGGATGGCCAATGAGTGTGTGGCTGACACCAGAACTGAAACCATTTTTCGGAGGGACCTATTTCCCGACAGTGAGAAGAGGAAATCGACCGGGATTCTTAGATGTTCTACGCGAGATTTCGCAACGCTGGACCACTTCTGCTATCAGATTGACGCAGTCTGCGGAAATCCACATGGAGAGGATTAAAGTGGTACGCGAGGGCGGAACCTTGTCACTTGGCCCGGTTCCAGACGTGAAGGTACTGTCAGCTGGTGTGCGATATTTTATATCGAGATTCGATGAGCAAAATGGTGGGTTCGGTCGTGCCCCAAAATTTCCTCGACCCTCAGAGCTTCTATTTCTTTTACGGGAATCGTTTCGCAGCGACGAACCTGAGGCTAAACGAATAGCAATGGCGACGTTAGAGGCTATGGCGCGTGGCGGGATTCGGGATCATGTTGGTGGAGGATTTCATCGATATTCTGTTGATGTTGCTTGGCGTGTCCCACATTTTGAAAAGATGCTCTATGACCAAGCACAGCTTTCTTTAGCATTCCTTGAAGCTGGCCAATTGAGTGGACAAAAAAGCTTTCACGATACAGCAGAGGACACGCTATCTTACGTGCTGCGGGAAATGGTTAGCTCCGAAGGTGGATTCTATTCAGCGGAGGATGCTGATAGTTCCGTAGCGGATGGAACTGGGAAGGCGGAGGGTGCATTTTATCTATGGACGGAAGACGAAATAGATCAACTGTTCGGGTCCAATTCTGACATAGTAAAGCTTCGATTCGGCGTGAAGGCTAATGGAAATGCACCACACGATTCTCAGGGCGAATTTCTGGGCAAGAATATCCTCTATCAGGATGAGGATACCTGGGAGATAGCTAAGCTTTTGGCAAAAACGCCGACAGAAGTTCGGCGAGTGATTGGCACTGCAGGTAGTGAGTTGCTCGAATGTCGTGCTAATCGAGACCGGCCGGCACTCGATGACAAAGTGTTAACAGCGTGGAACGGTCTGATGATTGCGGCCCTTTCTCGGGCCGCGCAATTACTCCCGGAATCTACTCCATCTTTGTATGGTTCTTCGGCGAAACGTGCCGCAGAATTCATTTATGAGCGGTTGTGGGATCCAGATCGACGAGTGCTCTATCGGAGGATCAGAAATGGCCATGCTTCGATTGACGGGTATGCAGAAGACTACGCTTTTCTAGTCTGGGGTCTTTTAGAGTTGTTCCAACTTGAGAGTGATGTCTTATGGCTGGACTGGGCGCAAGAACTACAGGCACGCCAGAACGAACTGTTTTGGGATGATGTTGATGGTGGTTGGTATTCAACGACAGGCGAAGACCCGTCATTAATTCTTCGTATGAAGGATGATTACGATGGTGCTGAGCCTGCTGCAGGTTCGGTGTCTGTTAGCAATCTTTTGACTTTAGGGTATTTAACTGGGGATAGAGGTCTAATCTCGAAAGCAGAGAGGACGTTAATTCAGAGTGGTATTTCATCGGAGGAAGGCGCTCGTGTCGCTCCGATGATGATGGCATCGCTTGTTCAATATCATGCTGGACCAACGCAGATCGTAATTCTGGGAAAGCGAAGCGACGAATCGTATCAGGCTCTTCGACGGGAGCTGTCGAAACACTACCTTCCGTTTACAGTGCGAGTACACGTTGAGCCCGGAGATAATCAATATGAGCTTTCGAAGAGGCTCCCGTTTATTGAGTCTATGAGTCTTGTTGATGGATCATCTGCCGCATATGTTTGTTCGAATTTCACTTGTCTGGAGCCTGTCACGACATCCGAGTCATTTGGGATAGCACTTGAAGCCCTCTAGTATTTGAACGGTGATCGTTTTCGGTTGATAATGCATTGGCTCGATATGACGTTTAATGTAGAAGTATTGCTCAAGGGCAAAGAAGAGGTTGTGGATCGAACAGTGGAATTCGACGGACCGGCCCCATCGCAGTGGTCTGATGGGGATGTCGAAAAGATCCTTCTGATTACATTGACTGCTTTTCAAGATGCTCAGAATCCTGACAATGATGAACGATCACCGGTATCGTTGAGGGGATTCAGTTGGATAGTGACACCGGTTGAAGGTGGCGTCGCCATTGCGATAGAAATAGGAAGTGGTGCTGTGGTGTCTGGTCCGTTTAAAATTTCAGAAGACGAATTAAGTGCAATGATCCGTCGAGCGGTGGCTAATCATACACACGTAGATGGGGTCTGGTCCGTTTAAAATTTCAGAAGACGAATTAAGTGCAATGATCCGTCGAGTGGTGGCTAATCATACACACGTAGATCAAGTGCACTGAGGAGCCGAACCTTCGAGTATCGTAGCGATTGCGCTATGGTTGGGGCGGAGAAGAAGGTCGGTTGTTGCTTCCTACGACTTTTGCTAAAAGCCAAAAGCCGACAAAGAGAATGCCGCAGGCCACAAGAAACTCTAAGTGGAACGCGGAGTTGTCTGCAAATGCCGCGAACTTTAATGATGGCCAGATAGCCACTGTGTAAAACATGATGGCGGCCAGCACCCAGAAGACAAGTTGAGCGATCATTAGTTATCCCCTAAAAGAAACGCCAATTTTGTTTGGCGAAAGGTTCTCTGTCAAAAGCCTTGAAAAGTGTGACGCTTTAAAGGAACAGACCACCAACTCACATTTTGTTGCATAGCATGGACCTAGGGCTCGGTGGCTGTCAACTATGGAAGATTTAAATAGAGGCTTGAGTGTAAGAAAGCATCGCCGCTTCACCTGACTGGCTTTCTTCGCGAATGTATGACTATGCAGGGTTCGGTTAAGCCTTTTATGAGCGCCGAGACGTCGGCAGGCCTGCAAAGGTCAGGGGTAAAAGTTCTTTGAGCGATAATAGCTCGGCGAGAGCGAATCAATACGACCCTATGACTTTATGGAAAGCTGTCGTCCTCTCCCCCCTTTTGTCGGTTTATTCCAATGATGTTCGAAGGTTCATGGAGAATTCAGCGCAAGCGGTCCGGTTGTTGGATTTAGTCTGATGGCCGGTGAGGCACGAGATATAGAGTTTGAGCTTGTGGGCAATAGGCTAGTGGACAAAAAGAATACGGTAGAGATTAGGATGCGATCGGTCCTCAGTTGAGGAGTTCCATGCGAAACATGGTTTCGCGGTTGTTCGCGACGCTTGCCGGCCGAGAGCATGCCGGCTACCGCAACGGTATACGCGCGACTCGTCGAGATGGACCTCGGGGTGGTGCCGACCATCGACTGTGGCGAGGGGGTACGAATTCCGATTCAAGTCGACGGCGTCGAGGTTTTTGACGACCAGGAATGGCTCGCCTGCGACAATCCGGACTTCAAGGGTGGCTGCTTCGTGGGCTCTCGGGTGAACCGGCTCGAAGGCCGAGACACGACGGGAGCACCGATACCTGAAGTGGTGTGGGTCTACTTGTGCCGTTCAGTGGGCATGGAACTGTTCGAGAAAGGTACTGTGTCGGTCCAAATGATCGGCCACAACGCCCGGACCGGCGCCACCGCCTTCTTCGACGCGCCAGACGCTGATCCGAGTCGACCGAATTCGCAACCTGATCTGTTCCGGTTCGATGAGCACGGTGTGCTGACTGGACAATTACCCGGCCCAGGTGATTCTGACTTCGACGACGCCTTCATTTCGCAGCCGATTCAGTGCACTCACTGCCACCAAGCCGACCCGTTCATTCACGACCCGTGGATCGACGGCGCCCGCTTGGCGCTAGACCCGAGCCGGCCAGTCATCCCTGAGCTCGGGCGGCCGGATTCCCTCTACTACGTCGTGGGGGCGAGGACTGGGACCGCCGCACGGTCCATCTCGAGGGCAACAGCTGCACCTCCTGCCACCGTGCGCCAGATTCGGACCGGTTTCTCGCGTACGGCCCGCACGATATCAACGACTTCATGCCTCCGAACAACCCAGGCAGCATGGCGGAGGACTACGCCGCGATCCGTAGGTGCTACGACGGCAGGCCCGGAAGCAACACCCGGGTGCGACTGGGTCGAATCTCCGACACGGTAACGCCCGCTCGCAGTGTGGGTACGGTCAGGTGAGATGTCTGGTAACAATTGTGTTTGAGGGATGCGTCATAATAGTCTGAACGAGCACAGTCTCATAGGTGTCTTTATGCCGAGGTGGCGAAACTGGCAGACGCACAGGACTTAAAATCCTGTGGTACTTAGTACCGTGCGGGTTCGATCCCCGCCCTCGGCAC
>Ga0310121_10000911_pt1 | contig 31362 bp, 36 predicted proteins | sample CB27_Tmax_986_MG_FD_203504 | JGI IMG/M metagenome (GOLD analysis project Ga0310121, IMG submission 203504) | Marine microbial communities from Western Arctic Ocean, Canada - CB27_Tmax_986 | ecosystem: Environmental > Aquatic > Marine > Oceanic | place: Canada: Western Arctic Ocean | collected... | reverse complement strand
CACGCCGGCCACGATCCATCGGCGCGCGTTCCCGCAGAGGTGCAACACCAGGTTGCCCGCGCTGTTGGAGGCCTCGTTCGGACGCCACCAGAGGTCGGTGTCGGGGAGGCGGTCCAGCGCGGTGCGGATGCGGAAATCCTCGATCAGGTAGCGGCGCGACCGATCGAGAAAGGCAGCGGAAAGGAGATCGGTAGCGGACCGCCTCAGAGGTACTCGTCCATCATCCGATCGAGCGCCTCGCCCCCGGGGCAGAGACTCTCAAAGGGCAGATCGCGCAGCGGCGTCGCCGCGGTCCTTTCGCGCTCGTGTAGGTCGGGATCGTTCTCGTTGATGTACAGTAGACCGGTGGGCACCTCGCCGCGGTCGGCGTGCTCGCGCAGATACCCCAAGGCGCCGGCCCGGTTGGTGGGATCGTAGCCCTCGGCCACTTTGCGCAGGTACATGGTGGTGCCGTCGTGCATGGTGACCGACTGCACCGAGCCCGGGGCGTACGTGGCAGCGATCTCGGGCTGGATCGGGACGAAGCCGGCCGCCGTGACCTCGTGCCGTGACTTGCGGATGAAGGTGTAGCTCTTGGTCGAACCCTCGTGATCGTTGAAGGTCACGCACGGCGAGAGCACGTCGATGAAGGCGAACCCGCGATGCTTGAGCCCCGCCATCACGAGCGGCACGAGCTGCTCCTTGTCGCCAGAGAAGCTCCGCGCCACGAACGAGCAGCCGAGGGCGAGCGCGAGCGAAATCGAGTCGATCGGCCCCTCCTGGTTGGGCACTCCGTACTTGGACTTGGACCCGCGATCCGAGGAAGCCGAGAACTGCCCCTTGGTGAGGCCGTACACGCCGTTGTTCTCGAGCACGTACAGCATGTGCACGTTGCGTCGGATCGCGTGGCAAAGCTGCCCGAGTCCGATCGAGAGTGAGTCCCCGTCGCCCGAGACCCCGATGTACGTGAGGTCCTTATGCGCAGCGTTCGCGCCCGCGGCGACGGCAGGCATGCGGCCGTGGACCGCGTTGAAGCCGTGCGCCTGCGAGACGAAGTACGCGGTGGTCTTGGACGAGCACCCGATCCCGGACAGCTTCACGGCCCGGTGCGGGGGGAGGGCCATCTCGAAGAACGCCTGCACGATCGCGGCGGTGATCGAGTCGTGGCCGCAGCCCGCACACAGCGTGGACATCCCGCCCTCGTAGTCGAGGCGGGTGAGACCGAGCGCGTTCCGCTCGGTCTTCTGGGTCAGGATTTTGGGTTTGGCGATCGAAGACACGGATCCGAGTCCTCAGGCTGGCAGGCGGGAAGGCTCGCTCACATCCGTGCCCGCGGCGTCGTCCGAGATGGGCTCGAGCACGGGCAGTACCCCCTTCAGCACGTGGTCGGCGGAGAGCGGGGTGCCGCTGTAGTGCCGCACCGAGCGGAGCTTCGCCTTCTCAACGCTGGTGTCGTTCACCAGCAGCGTGCGCAGCTGGCCATCCCGGTTCTGGTCGACCACGAACACGATCTCGTGCTGACGCAGGAACGCGTCCACCTCCGCGGAGAACGGGAAGGCGCGTAAACGCATCAGGTCGACAGGATGGCCGCGCTCGGCCAGGATGTCGATCGCCTCGCGGCAGGCCAGCTCCGAGCTGCCCAGGCAGACCAGCCCCGCCACCGTACCAGCCTTGCGCTCGATCACCGGGCCCGGCAGAACGGCGCGCGCGGTCTCGAGCTTCTTGACCAGGCGGTCCACGACCTCTTGATACCCGTCCTCGTCCTCCGTGTAACGCCCGTACTTGTCGTGCCCGGAGCCGCGCGTGAAGTAGGCGCCCTTGGCGCTCACCCCGGGCAGCGTGCGGGCAGCGATCCCGTCGCCGTCCACATCCAGGTAGCGCGCGAAGGTCTTGATCTGCGCCAGCTCCGCCTCGCGGAACACCTTCCCCCGGTCCCAGCGGTACGCGCTGTCCCAGCGCAGCCGGGGGGTGCGCCAGTCGTTCATCCCGATGTCCAGGTCGCTCACCACGAACACGGGCGTCTGAAAGCGCTCGGCGAGATCGAACGCCTGCACCGAGAGATAGAAGCACTCCTCGGGACTCGACGGGAAGAGCGCGATGTGCATGGTGTCGCCGTGGGACGCGTACGCGATCGAGAGCAGGTCACCCTGCTGGGTGCGCGTGGGCATCCCGGTCGAGGGCCCGGTGCGCTGGATGTCGAAGAAGACGCCCGGGATCTCGGCGTAGTACGCGAGCCCGATGAACTCGCTCATCAGGTCGATACCAGGCCCGGCCGTGGACGTGAAGGCGCGCGCGCCCATCCAGCCGGCGCCGATCACCATGCCGGCGGCGGCCAGCTCGTCCTCGGCCTGGAGGAAGACGTAGCGCCGGGTGCCGTCGGGCTCGGTGCGGAACCGCTTGCACAGGTCGCTGAAGTTGTCCATCAGTGAGGTGGCGGGCGTGATCGGATACCACGCACCCACTGTCGCCCCGGCATACACGCACCCGAGCGCCGCGGCGGTGTTGCCGTCCATCATGATGTACTCGCCGTCCGGCTCCACCTGCTCGAGCTGGATCGGCAGCGGCGCGAAGTGCTCCCGCGCGTAGTCGTACCCCAGCGCGAGCGCCTTGAAGTTGGAGTCGAGCATCGCCTTCTTGTGCGAGAACGTCTCCTCGAGCTGCTGCTTGATGATCTCCTTGTCCATGCCGATCAACGCGGCGAGCGCGCCCACGTACGCGATGTTCTTCATCAGGATGCGCGCGCGCGCGCCCGCGAACTTCTCCACGCATATTCGCGCCAGCGGCACGCCGATGTAGGTCACGTCCGGCCGGATCAGCGACTTCGAGAGCGGCCAGGAGTCGTCGTACAGAATCCACCCGCCGGACTCGACCGCGCTGACGTCCTGGCTGTAGGTTGAGGGATTCATCGCCACAATCAGGTCGAAGCGCGGCATGCGCGCGACGTGGCCGCTCTTGTTGACGCGGACCTCGTACCAGGTGGGCAGACCCTGGATGTTCGAGGGGAAGACGTTCTTGCCCGAGACGGGGATCCCCATCCGGTAGATCACCTTCAGGATGAGCCCGTTCGCGCTCGCCGAGCCGGTCCCGTTGACCGTCGCGATCTTGAACGCGAAGTCGTTCACCCGGTTCGGTACTTCCTCTTCCGACGCTTTGGAACGCGCCGGCCTCCCGTTCCCGCTCAAGCGTGCGTCAGCTCCTCACCGACGTCGACGGGACGTCCGGCGTACGGCTGCAGCAAGTCGTACCTCTGCATGTCAAAGGCCGCCGTCGGACAGCGCTCCGCGCACAGGCCGCAGTGGATACAGAGGTCCTCGTCCTTGACCATGATACGGTTGGTCTGCGGCAACTCGCCTGATGCGAATAGGGGCTGGTCATGGTTGAGTGCGGGCGCGGGCACCTGGAGGCGCAGCTCCGCCTCCTCCGCGTTCGGCGTGATGATCAGGCACTGCACCGGGCAGACGTCGATGCACGCGTCGCACTCGATGCAGAGATGATCGGTGAAGTGGGTCTGGATGTCGCAGTTGAGGCAGCGCTCGACCTCCCTGATGGTCTCCTGGAGGTCAAACCCCATCTCCACCTCGATGTCGAGCGACTTGAAGCGAGCTTCCAGGTCCACGTGCTGCATCTTGGTGCGGTGGACCGGGTCGTAGTCGTTCGAGTAGCTCCACTGGGCGAGCCCCATCTTCTGGCTGACCAGGTTCATGCCGACGGCCGGGCGGTCGGTGAGCGGCAGGCCCTGGCAGTACTGGTGGATCGAGATCGCGGCCTGATGCGCGTGCTCGACGGCCCAGATGATGTTCTCCGGCCCCCAGGCCGCGTCTCCTCCCGCGAACACCCCGGGACGCGTGGTCATGAACGTGGTCTTGTCGACCTTCATCATGTCCCACTCATCGAACTCGATCCCGATGTCGTGCTCGATCCAGGGGAAGGCCGCGTCCTGCCCGAGGGCCAGGATCACCCGCTCCGCCGGGAGGAAGACCTCGCCGACCGGCTTCTGCTTCTCCTTCCCGTCGGGTCCCTTCTCCCACTCGTGCACCACGAACGTCATGCCCTTGAGCTGACCGTTCTCGAACACGAACTCCTTGGGCGCGTGGTCCTCGACGATCTCGATCAGCTCCTCTTCGGCGTCCTCGAGCTCCCACGGGGAGGCCTTGAAGTGCTTCCGGCCGCGCCGTCCCATCACCTTGATGCTGGTTGCGCCGAGCCGCTTCGAGGTGCGGCAACAGTCCATGGCGGTGTTGCCCACGCCGATGACCAGGACCGTCTCGTCGATCTCGGTGATGTGGCCGAAGGCGACCGACTCGAGCCAGGTGATCCCGATCTCGATGAACGGCTCCGCCTCCTGGCGGCCCGGGACGTCCAGGTCCTTGCCCTTGGGTGCGCCGCTGCCGATGAACACCGCGTCGAAGTCGTTCTCGTCGAGGAACGCCGCGAACGACGTGATCTCGCTACCGAGGCGCAGATCGACGCCCATGTCGAGGATGACGTCGATCTCCTCGTCGAGCACGTGCGGCGGCAGGCGGAACTTGGGGATGTTCGTCCGCATCAGCCCGCCGGTCTCGCCGTGCTTCTCGAAGATCGTGATGTCGTAGCCCAGTGGGGCGAGATCGTTCGCCACCGTGAGCGAGGCGGGGCCGCAGCCGATCAGCGCGATCCGCTTCCCGTTCTTCTCGTCGGGAGCGGTCGGGAGCTGGCCGGTCAGGTCCCCCTTGTGATCCGCGGCCACCCGCTTGAGGCGGCAGATCGCCACCGGCTTCTCCTCGAGCCGCACGCGCCGGCACGCCGGCTCGCAGGGACGATCGCAGGTGCGGCCGAGGATGCCCGGGAAGACGTTCGACTCCCGGTTGAGCATGTAGGACTCGGTGAAGCGTCCCTGCGCGATCAACCGGATGTACTCGGGAACGTTGGTGTGGGCCGGACAGCCCCACTGGCAATCCACGACGCGATGATAGTACTGCGGGTCGGTGGTATCGGTCGGCTTCATCGCTGGCCGACTCCAGGCGCTCCGTACAACTGGCTCATGGCCCCGTGGCGAAAGTGTGGTCCCCAACCACACTCCGGCCTCTCCCGGGCGCGACTCCGTCGGGACGAGCAGGAGAAGGTTGTGGCAGGGATAGTTAGATTATAAGATCTGCACGCACGCAGAGCAAGAGCGGGCAGGAAAAAAAGGCTCAGCAGCCGGGATCTCCCAGCACCTCGATCAGGTCGGGCGCGTTCGGAACCACGCACAGGAACTCGAAGGGCTCGTCGCCGAACGCCTGGTACCAGTGCGGCGTACCGGCCGGGATGAATACCACGTCGTCGGCAGAGACCTCGATTACGTCCTCGCCGATCCCGATCCGCGCCCGCCCGCGCAGCACGTACTGCTCGTGCTCGACCGTGTTTGTGTGGCGCGGCATCCCGCCCCCCGGTTCCATGATGAAGCGCCGGAGCGCGAAGTTGGGTCCCTCGTCCGGGCCGATCAACACCTGGCGGGTGGTACCCTGCCCTGCCCCCACCGGCTCAGCCGCCACATCCCTCGCGCTCCTGACCGACATCACGCTCTCCTCTCGGCTCTGTCCACACATTCCTGATACCCCTGCCCCCGTCCCCCGATCGCCTCGGCGGACATTCATAACCAGCCAGCGCCTCGGCGCTAAACCCAACGCCGTACGGCGGCGCGGTACACCGCCCAATCCTCCCCGAAGCACTTCGCGAGGATACGCTCCTCGTACGCGACCCACCGAGCCGCGGCCGCGCCGTACCCGAGCAGGGCGAGCGCAGGCACGCTCGTGCCGAGCAGCGTCGCCCAGCCGGCGAGGATCGGAAGGCCAGCAAGGTACATCGGGTTCCGCGTACGCGCGTACGCGCCGTGCGGGACGTCCGTCCGGATCGACGGTCGTGCGCGCATTCCGCAGCGTGCGCAGCGCCGCGGCATGGAGCCAGACGCCCGCGCAGATCAGCACCGCACCCAGCCAGCTCGAGGGCGACCCGATCCACCGCGGTCCCGGGAGCAGGACGTGCGCCGCCTGCATCGCGACGGCGGCCGCGAAGAACCAACCCGCCGGGCTCAGCCGCCGCTCCGCAGCCGATCCCGGAAGCGGTTCCAGAACTTGGCGACCTTGGGATCGATCACGATCCGGCAGTAGGGCTGGTTCGGGTTCTTCCGGAAGTAGTCGTCGTGGTACGGCTCGGCCAGCCAGAACTCGCCGAGCGGCACGAGCTCGGTGACAAGCGGATCGGGATAGAGCCCCGCGGCCTCGATCTCCCGCATCGCCGCGGCCACAGTCTCGCGCTGCGCGTCGTCGGAATAGAGGATGATCGAACGGTACTGCGGGCCCACATCGTTTCCCTGCCGATCGCGCGTGGTGGGATCGTGGATGGTGAAGAAGATGCGCAGCAGATCGGCGTAGTCGATGGCACCGGGGTCGAAGCGCACGCGGACGACCTCGGCGTGCCCCGTGGTCCCCGAGCACACCTGATGGTAGGTGGGATTCGACGTCGTCCTGCCGGCGTAGCCCGACTGCACCGACTGGACGCCCTCCACCTCCTGGAAGATCGCCTCCAGACACCAGAAGCAGCCGCCCCTGAAGACGGCGTCCTCCGCGCGTTTCATCATGTTTCGGCTCCCGTGCGCGTGGCCTCGGGGAAGCTCCCTGCGGGTGCCCAGTTCCCGACCGCGGGAGATCCCCGACATGCGTTCCTGGCTTGCCCTCACAGCGACCCTCGGACGCGGGCGCGATCGTAGGACACCGGCGGATGTCCTTCACCCCTGCCCGAGAGGTGATTCGTGGTCGAGCGCTTCAAGGTGACGGTGACGCGCGAAGCGGGCTACCGCTTCTGCTCCGACTTCGGGGATTCCTCCCTCCCCCCGCTGCGCATGGACGAGCCGCCTCCGCTGGGTGACGGTGCCGGCCCGTCCCCTGCGCAGGTGCTCGCGAGCGCGACCGGGAACTGCCTGAGCGCGAGCCTGCTCTACTGCCTGGCGCGCGCGCGCGTTGAGCCCAGCGGGATGCGCGCCGTCGTCGAGGGGGAGATGGCGCGGAACGAGCGGGGCCGGCTGCGGCTCGAGCGCCTGCACGTGCGGCTCGAGCCGGAGCTCGACGTCGAGCAGCGCGCGCAGCTGGCTCGCTGTGCGGATCTGTTCGAGGACTACTGCATCGTGACCGAGAGCGTGCGCGGCGGAATCGACGTGCAGGTCGAGGTCGCCACGCTCGAGGCGCTTCCGGACGGGGCGGCGGCACATTAACATGAGCAATGCCCACGCAGCTCCCCGTCTTCTACAACTGCGCCAAGTGCCCCGGATACTGCTGCACGTACCCGCAGATCCCGGTCAGCGAGGCGGACATTCGGCGCCTCGCACGCCGCTTCGAAATCCGGCCGGCGGTCGCGCGCGAGCGCTTCACCAAGGCGGCAGACGACGGGAAGGGGCGCGTGATGCGGCACCGGTCCGACGATCTCTTCCAGACCGCCTGCCGGTTCCTCCACACGGAGACGCGGCGTTGCACGGTGTACGAGCACCGCCCGCACGCCTGCCGCGCCTATCCCGGGAGCTCGCGCTGCGGCTACTACGACTTCCTCGCGTCCGAGCGGGGGCGCCAGGAGGAGCCCGACCTGGTCGTGACGGCCTGGGTCGCGGACCGCTGATCGCACGCGCCCGCCCGTCAGAAGTAGGTCGCCAGCGAGAAGAGCAGCGCCGCGTGATCGGCGCGCGTGTTGAAGGGGTCGAACCCGCGCCCCCGTACGTAGTCGAGCTTGACCGCGGTGTCGGCGGTCGGACGAAGTTGATCCCGACGGAGAGCTGCTGGAGCGCGTCGCCGCGGCAATCCGCGTCAAAATCGACGGCGTCAAGTCGCACCTTCCAGTCGAACAACGAGGTGGGGATCGTGCGCACCCACCCGCGGCCGAAGCTGCGCACCGCCTCGATGTAGAAGCCGGACTGCGCCTGCGCGAATAGTCCATCGAGCGAGGGGGGCAGCTCGATCCAGGCGTGGGCGGCCTCCCCCTGGATACGGACACCGGCCAGCTCCAGCTCCAGCTCCAGGTCGAGCACGGCGATCGTCAGCTCCCGCCGCTCGTCCACCGCGAGGCCGTCTTCCTCGAAGACGTTGTAGGCGCCCGGGTGCGCGGAGAGCCCGAGCTCCCATCCCACTCGCGGGCTCGCCGATCTGCGTCCCACGAGGGCCGGCGAGCGATTCTCGTCCTCGAAGCTCTGCCGCCCCAGCGGCAGTCGCGTGCCACCCGGGGAATCGAGCACGATCCCTTCGCCGAATCCGTTCACCACGTAGAGCTCGTAGGTGACGCGCCCGGCCCCGCCCAGCGGCACCACGCCGAGCAGGCCCAAGCCCGCCTCGGAGAGCACGACGCCGAGGATGTCGGTCGATATGAGCGGGCAATCCGTGAACTCGTTACGGGGGCTGTCGTGGGCGAGGTTGAAGCGCCCGAGGGGCGCGAGCACCATCGCGCCGCGGAGCACGAGCGCCGGGTGGAGAAGGAGGTCGATCGCGGCGTACTCGAGCTTGATCTCCTCCCCCGCCTCCTCGATCTCGAACTCGCCGCCGATGCGCACGAAGTCGCTCACCCGCGTGGCCGTGAAGAGGTTGAACCGTTTGGCCTCGAAGCCGAGCACCTCGGTGACGCCATCCACGCGCTCCAGCCGCGCGTGCGCCTCCGCGTAGCCGCCGAGCGCGGTGCGTCCGAGTAGGGTCGTCAGATACGGCTTGTCGTAGACGCCTCCGGCGACGAAGGGGCGCTCGGGGGGAAGCGTGTCCTGCTGGCCGGCCGCGGGGAGCGCGCCGACCACGATCGCGACCGCCGCCGCAGCGCACGCCCGCCTCACCGCTCGCCTCCGCGGACGTCGATCAGCAGCGCTGCCGTCCCGCGCCGTCGTAGTAGGGAAGCGGCGCAGCGCACGCTCCGCCGGTCCGCGCACCACCGCGCCGCTCCGCGCGTAGGTCGAGCCGTGGCATGGGCAGACGAGCGAGGATCCCTCCAGATCGACCACGCACCCCAGGTGCGTGCACACGGGCGAGAGCGCGATGAGCCGTCCGGCCTCGTCACGGACCAGGTAGATCGGAAGCTCCCATCCCTCGGGGCGGACCTTGAGGAAGCTCTGGGGGCCGTCGAGGCCGGGGTGCTGCGCGGGGAGGATGCGGAGGCGGCCGCCGTCGGTCGGGAGGGTCACGGTCGCGAGCGCCGTGCACGCGGGCACTCCCAGCATGGCCGCGGCGGCCGAGAGCGCCAGAAAGCGGCGCCGGTCGAGGTCGATCGGACTCCTGGCCGCGTCACCGGCTCTCCACGAAAGCGAGCAGCGCGGCGCGGTCCACCGGAGCGAGCCGCTCGTAGGCTGCGCGCGCCCGCGCCGCTTCCCCGCCGTGCAGTACGACCGCATGGTGGACGCTCCGTGCCCACCTGGGCGTACTAAACGGAGCGCTGGTGGGCGTCACCGCGGGGATCGGGATGTACTTGGTGGCGATCGCACAGGAGCACCCACAGGCGCTCGCGCTCGGGGGCATCGTGATGGTCGCGATGATCGGGAGCTGCCTGGTGAGCGGGCTCTCGGGGGCGCTGATCCCGCTCACCATGCGCAAGCTGGGCTTCGATCCGGCGACCGCCTCGAGCATCTTCCTGACGACCGCGACGGACGTCGCGAGCATGGGGATGCTCCTCGGCCTGGCGATCCTCCTGCTCCTCTGACGGGTCAGCCCGCGCCCTCGAGCAGCTCGTGGGCGCGCGCGACCGCCTGCCCACCAGCCCGCCCCTCTCTTCCTCGGCCTTCGGATGCTCGTCCATCACGCGCCTCCGGATCCGGCCGCCAGCTCCTCCGCGAGAGAGAACGCGCGTGCGAACCGCCCCGGGAGCCCCGGGCGGCTCTCCCAATTCGCATCCAGGTAGAGCCCCCGGGGCAGCGCCAGTCCCGCGAGCGCGCTCCACGTGTGATCCCAGGCCGGCATCGCCTCACGCGCGACCGCGAGCGGACGGCTCTGATAACCGGTGCAGCCGCGGAACTCGTCGATCGCCAGCCACGCCAGTGAATCGTCGTCCAGCTCCGCGATCTCGGGACGCGTGCCGCCGCCGAGATAGGCGGTGTAGACGTCGGTCCGTCCGAACAGGCTGTGATTGTAGGTGACTCCGCGCAGCGCGAGCGGCTCGGCGAAGGAGACCTGAAAGCCCATCCCACGCAGCTCGGTCTCGGCGTGCAGGTGCACGACACCGAGCTGGTTGTAGTGGAGACGCTGGATGCGGACGGCCGCGGCCGGAGCGACCGGATCGAGCAGCCGTGCCACGGCCGCAGCCGGCACGGCGAGCACGACGCGCGAAGCCTCGAGCGTCTCCCCTGGGATCTCGACCACCCAGGCGGGGCCGTCCGGCGCTCCCTCCGTACTGTGCGGGTGAATGCCCAGCACCGGCGTTCCGGTGCGAATCCGCGGACCGAGCGCGCGCGCGAGCGCGTCGGGAAGCGCCTGCATCCCATCCCTGAAGGAGCAGGCTGCCGGGGGCCGTACGGCCCCGCCGCGGCGCAGCAGGTGCAGCAGGAGGCTCCGTCCCACCCCGAACTCGTCGAGCACGTGCTGGAGCGAGAGCCCCACCCGCATGTCGGCGGGGTCCGAGCCGTAGAGCCCCCCGTACAGCGGCCCCACCAGCGTCTCGTACAGCTCGTGCCCGAGCTTGCGGGTGAAGTAGCTCGCCACGCTCTCGTCCGGGTCGGGCCCGGCGGTGAGCGGCTCGAGGGCGGCGCGCAGCTTGGCGCGGGGTGAGACCAGATCCGCCGCAAGAAAGGCGCCGGCGCTGAAGGGCACGCGGCGCAAGCTGCCGGACCGGTAGACGAACAGGTCGAGGTCGGGCGGGGCCGTTACGAGCTGCGCGCGCAGTCCCAGCTCGTCGATCAGCGCCGCCAAGGGGCGGGTGAGCCGCGCGCGCTGCGGCCCCCAGTCGAGCAGGTGGCCGTCGATCCAGCCGCTCTGGATCACTCCGCCCACGCGCGGGGCGGCCTCGAACAGGGTGAAGTCGACCCCGCGCAGGGCGAGCTCGCGGCCGAGCGCGAGCCCGGAGATGCCGCCGCCCACGATCGCAATCATGCGGAGCGGCTACCCCGCGGCCGGGCGGACGGCAGGCGCGGGATTTCCGCTAGTGGAGCCAGCGCAGGGGCGGCAACGTGCGCATCGCCTCGCGCAGGCGAGCGAGATCGCGCTCCGCCCGGCAGCCGTCGGGCAGCGTGGGCTCGCGCGCACCCTCCGACAGCCAATCGGAAATATAGTGCTGGAGCGGCGCATCCAAGTCGAGGCGGCCGTCTTGGACGAGCACCAGCGCCGCGCGGGTGGTGGCCGTGACCTTGGTGACCGACGCCAGGTCCCAGAGCGTCTCTTCGCTGACGGCGGGAGCGCCTAGGGCGCGGTCGGTCGCTCCCCACTCGCCGGCCAGCACGATCCGCCCGCGGTGCCCGATCACGACGGCCGGGCCGGGCGCGATCGAGCGCTCCATCAGCCGGTCCACGTCGTCCAGGAACCAGTACGCGAACCCGTTCACGCTCGGAGCTGGCTCGAGTAGCGGCACTCCCGCCGCGGCTGCGGCCGCCTCGACCGAGGGCGCGGGAGCGTCCGGGCGCGGCGCAGAGGCAGATCCCGAGGGCAAACGCCGGCAGAGCGGCGCACGCCCGCTGCAAGGGGCGATGACTCAAGAGATTGGGGCTGAAGCCTCGGAGAGCGTCCCGCTGTGGGCCGCTCCTTCATGCTGTCACAAGGAGGCGAACCGAGCAACCCCTTCCGCATCGGGAACGCGCGCGGCGCCCGGCGATTAGATTGCGCGGCTGCAGACTCACTAGCGGAACAAAACTCTAGCGGAAAAGACTCGCGGAAGAGGCTTGCGGAGGAGAGATAAGCGAGGAGGGCGGAACGCCGGAGGTCGGGCGGCTCGAGGCGATCTGGGTGAAGCCGGTGCGGCGGGAACGAATGGATCCGGTCGAGCGGGCGGTGCTGGACGCGCGCGGGCTCGAGGGAAACGCCGACCGGGGCGGGCGGCGCGCGCTTACCCTGATCGAGCGCGAGACCTTCGAGCGGGTGCGCCGGCAGCTTGGCCCCGTGATCGAGTCCAGCATGCGGCGCGCCAACCTGATGGTCTCCGGGCTCCGGCTCGCCGGCAGCCACGGACGGGTGCTTGCGATCGGACCCACCCGCATCCAGATCGGCGGGGAAACGCGCCCCTGCGAGCGCATGGAGGAGGCGCACGCGGGGCGCCGCGCTCGAGACCGACTGGGGAGGCGGAGCCTACGCGGTGGTGCTCGAGGGCGGCGCGATCGCGGTGGGTGCTCCCGTCGCGTGGGAAGCGGCTACCCCTCCGCCAGCAGCGTCGCCAGACGGGTGACCCCCTCCGCGAGCGCCGTCGAGCGCGCCCCGTGAACGATCTCCCCGCCTTCCGCTCGATCGTAGAGGTCGATCCGGTCATGATCGAGTGCCGCCGCTGCCCGCGGCTGGTCGCGTGGCGCGAGGAGGTCGCGCGCACCCGCCGCGCGGCCTTCCATAACCAGACGTACTGGGGCCGGCCCGTGCCGGCGTTCGGCGATCCGGACCCACGCCTGCTCGTGGTCGGGCTCGCTCCCGCCGCGCACGGTGGGAACCGCACCGGCCGCATGTTCACGGGCGACCGCTCGGGTGACTGGCTCTACCGCGCGCTCTTCCGCGCCGGCTTCGCCAGCCAACCGGAGTCGATCGCGCGGGACGACGGCCTCACGCTGCGCGACTGCCTGATCACCGCCGCCGTGCACTGCGCCCCGCCCGGGAACCAGCCGCTGCCGGCCGAGCGGGCCAACTGCCAGCCCTACCTCGAGGCCGAGCTCGCGCTCACCCTGCGCGTGCGCGTGATCGTGGCGCTGGGAGGCTTCGCCTGGACCCACGTGCTGCGCGTGCTCGAGGGGCGGGGCTGGCGCATGCAGAAGCCACGGCCTGCCTTCGCGCACGGCGTGGAGAGCGAGGCGACCCGACCCGAGGACGAAGCAACCGAACCGGTGCGGCTGCTGGCCTCCTATCACCCGAGCCAGCAGAACACGTTCACCGGAACGCTCACCGAGGAGATGTTCGACCGCGTGTGGGCGCGCGCCCGCGAGCTGATCGGCTGATGTGCTACTCCAGCATCGCGATCGCGGACGCCGGTGCGGGGGGCTGCACCTTCGGATCCGACATGATCAAGCGGGCGCAGGTGTTCCACCGCAGCAGGGCGTCGTCGTTGCCCGCAGGGCGGAGCGCCGCGGCCCGATCGTAGCACTCCATCGCCTGGCGCAGCCAATCGTACACGATCGGCCCCGAACCGAGCGCGTTGCGTGCGCGCAGCGCCGAGCCCTTCCGCTCGCAGATGATCCCGGAGTAATAGGCACGCTCGTACTCGCCCTCGATGCGCGCCAGGAGTGCGCGCACGCTCTCGACGCCGGGAGCGCCCTCGTGCTTGAACTGATCCGTCAGCGCGAGCAGGAGCGAAATCAGCGCGTCCCGGTGGTTCGGCTCCGACTCAAGCACGTCCCGGCAGATGCTCTCCGCCTCCCAAGGCTCATTGAGAAGTCGATACCGTTCCACCTTCTGCAACGCGCGCGCGATCCCTTCCCAGCTGAGCTTCTTCAACGTGAACATGGTCATCCTCGTCATCCTCCTAACGGCGGGCCGGCGGCTTCCCCCTTCCCCGCCCATGAACGAGCCGCACCAGCTTGGTGAGTGGATCGTAGGCATCGTCGACCACTCGCTCCTTGAGCGGGATGATGCCGTTGTCGGTGATCGTGATGTGCTCGGGACAGATGTCGGTGCAGCACTTGTTGATGTTGCAGTAGCCGATGCTCTGCTCTCCGCGGAGATCGGCACGCCGATCCTCGACGTCGAGCGGATGCAGCTCGAGGGCGGCCGCGTGGATGAGGAAGCGGGGACCGATAAAGCGGTCGTGATAGTGATGCTCCCGCAGCACGTGGCAGACGTCCTGGCAGAGGTAGCACTCGATGCACTCGCGGCGACCACCAGGTTCACCTTAGCCCACTCCGGATCCTTGTTCGCGTGGTCGGCGTGTGTGTGCGCCGCGGCTCTCGGTGCGCTCGAGCGCGGCGCGATCACCTCGGAGACGGTGAGCAGGTTGTGCAGGTCGAGCGTGGCGTACCATCCGGGATGGTATTCGCGGTTCCCCGTGACGACAACCGCTTGTGCGCGCGTACTGCCCGGCCCATTGCCCGAACACGATCAGGTCCGAGAGCGAGTTGCCCCCGAGGCGGTTCGCGCCGTGCAGCCCGGCGCCACACTCGCCGGCAGCGAACAGCTCCGGCACCGTGGACATCTGCGAATCGGCATCCACGCGCACGCCGCCCATCATATAGTGCGTGGTGGGGCCGACCTCCATCGGTTCCTCGGTGATGTCCAGATCCGCAAGCTCCTTGAACTGGTGGTACACCCCGGGGAGCTTGCCCTTGATGTGCTCGGGCGCGTTCGGGATACGATCCTTGATCCAGGCGATGTCGAGGAAGACCCCGCCGTGCGGGCTGCCGCGTGCTGGCCTGGCGATCGAGAAGCCGACCGACTCCTGATCCGGGAAGCCCGCCTGAAAAGCTGTCAATAGCGGAGTGGGACGCCACGGCCTAACATCGGCGAACCGCCAAGCTGCCCCCTTCACGCCGCCCGCGCCGCGAGCTGCCGCCACGCCCACATGTACACGGCCGCGTTGAGCACCACGACCCCGATTCCCAGCCCGAGCTGCATCTCGCGCGTGAGCGCGCCCGGATAGAGCAGCGGGATCACGTAGTGCTCGAGGAAAGATGTCCCGTAGTTCCCCTGCCCAGCGCGCTGGCGGAACTCCTGCTCGAGGGGGGTGAGCGGGCAGACCCACCCCATCAGCTCCACCAGCGCTCCCCAGATCGCGCAAGGGACGTGCACCCGGGCGACGTGCGGCCAGCGGAGCACGAGGAGTGCGCCGAGCACCACGAACACGATGAAGGCGAGGTGCGCGCCGACGACCAGGTTGGCGAGAAGCGCGTACAGACCGGTCACAGCGGGCCGGGCCGCGGCCTTCTCAGAGCGGCGGCAGCGTCCCCTTCAGCAAGCGCCATCCGGCCGCGCTTCCCCGGAGGGCGAGCAGCCGCGCGAGCGCCATGGCAGCCCCGGTCGCGCCCGCCCACGCGAGCGCCTGCGGCCAGGTCACATCGGGGGTAGCGGGATTCTCCGGCGGATCGTCCCCCCACCACCACCGCCAGCCGTCTGCGAGCCCCCTGCGCGCGACCAGCACGGCGAGCACGCCCGCCGCGCCCGCGACCAGGCTCCACTGCATCCTTTCGCTGATGTGCTTCATCCAGCCCCCGGGAACAGGTCCGAGACGTCAGGCGGGCAAGCGCCGTGCCCCCATTGGCCGGCATCAGATCCCGGTGCGCTCGGTCGCGGGCGCGGGCTCCTCGACCGGAGGTGGCTCCACCGGCGCCGGCGACGGCTCGACGCCCGGCTCTCCCGGCTCCTCCATCGCCTCCTCCGGGGGGCTCTCGAGGGGCGGCTCAGGGGTCCCGAAGTCGGGCGCCTCGATCCGGATATCCTCCGGAAGCATGATCGGCTCGGGAGCAACCGGAATCGGCGAGCGGTCGCGAGTCCCTCCGCGGAGCCGCTGGAGGATCAGGTCGCGCCGCCACGCCATCCGCCCGGGCCGATCGGCGGGATTCGAGGTGTGCGGATGCGGGAGTGTTCCGGCGAGCGAGGCCGCCTGGAAGGTGGTGAGCTCGGCCGCGGAAACGCCGAAGTACTCCCGGGCGGCGGCCTCGGACCCGAATATCCCGGGCCCTAGCTCGACGGTGTTCAGGTACAGCTCGAGGATCCGGTCCTTGCCGAGGAAGCGCTCGAGCCGCCGCGCGATGAACAGCTCGGCGGCCTTGCGCGCGAGCGAGCGCTCCGGCGTGAAGTAGAGGTTCTTCGCAAGCTGCTGGGTGATCGTGCTCCGGCCCCGCACCTCCGACCGGTTCCGCAGGTAGTAGCGCCCCGCGCCGACCAACGCCCGGAGGTCGCCCGGATCCGTCCAGGAGAAGGGCACCTCCCCCCGGTAGCGCAGCTCCTCGCCGACCGCGACCCAGTCGATCCCCTCGTGCTCGCGGAAGCGTCCGTCCTCCGCAGCGACCACGGCGCGCACGACGTTGGCGGAGATTCGCCCGAGCGGGACCCACGCATGGCGGAGTGCGAGCGGCTCGCCCGCGCGCTCGACCTGGGCGATCCGGTAGCGCATCAGGGCCGTCGTCTCCGGGTCGACCCAGCGATACGCGATCGGCCACGGGAGGGCGAGCCAGGCCACGAACGGCACCCCGATCGCGAGGAGCAGCGCGGATCCGACCATCCTGCCACGACGCGGCATGCGCTGGTCTACCCCACGACGGCCCCGGTGCGCCAGCCGAGGCCTCCCCGAAACCCGTTCGCGCGCTCGATCGTCCACGGCTGAGCCGCGCCGAGATCGAGCGGCTCGACCTCTTCATCCTGGGAGGGGGCGGCCTCCTGTACGATGGCGCGAACGAGTACCTGCGCGAGCTCGCGCTCGCTCACGAGCCGGGCGTGCCCGCGATGGCGTACGCGGTCAGCGCCGGTCCCCTGGAAGAGTCCTCGGCGCGCGATCTGGTCAGGGACACACTCGTGGGATGCGCGGCCGTCACGGTGCGGGACCGCGTGGCGCAGCGGGTCCTCGAGGAGGAGCCCTGGACGAGGAGACGCTCGGTCGCGAGGGACTCGATCCGGACCGGCAGTTGATCGGCTTCTCGGTGCGCGAGCCGGGCCCCGCCGCACCTCACATCGATCCGAACCGGTACCACGCCCTCCTCGCCGACGCGGGCGACTACGAGGTGGATCGCCTGGAGGCCAAGGCCGTCTTCGTGCCGCTCGAGAGCGGCCACCAGGATCTGCAGCACAGCCACGCCGTGGTTTCGAAGATGAAGCGGGCGGACCAGGCGCACATGCTGAAGCGGCGCTACAGCCCTGAGCAGCTCGTCGGGCTGATGCGCCGCCTCGACTTCGCGATCGGCATGCGGCTTCACTTCCTGATCTTCGCCACGCTGGCAGGGGTGCCGTTCGTTGCCCTCCCCTACGCGTCCAAGGTGCACGGTTTCCTGCGGCGTCCTGAGGTCGCGCGCTCCGTCGCCCTGCCGGTCTGGAGCGCAGTGCTGGCCGCCGATACGGACGTGCTGGTCGGCGGGGAGGAACCAGCCGGCATCGGCGGGGGGGGCTGGCCCGGCGCAACCCTCGCCACGCGGGCGTGAGCAGTGGACGCTCGTGGCGAGCCGAACGGTGGACTGGATCTTCTACGTCCTGTACGGGATCCTGGCGCTGCGCTTCCTGCTCACCCTGCTCGGCGCGCAGGAGGACGCGGGCTTCACGCGGTTCGTGCACGCGGTGTCGGGTCCGTTCTACGGCCCCTTCGAGGGAATCCTGACGCAACCCGGCGCCGACGACGGTGTCGTGGACTTCCCCGCCCTCCTGGCGATACTCTCGTATGTCGTGCTGCACCTCGCGATCCGGGGACTGCTGCGGGTGATCGCCACCCGCACGCACTGACGCGGCGGGCTGCCGCCCGGAATCCGCGTCCCAACTCCGGGCAAGGCAACGAAGCGACCGAATGAATCTGAGGCTCGTAGCGCTCACCATCTTGCTCGCGTCGGCCGCGCCCCTCCGGCCCCAGGAGCCTCGGGGCGATCGAGCTCCGGTCTACCGGGTTCCGGTCACCGGAGTGATCGAGCTGGGGCTCGCGCCCTTCATCGAGCGGAGCCTCCGCGAGGCCGCGGCCGCCGGAGCGGCGGCCGTGGTGCTCGACCTGGACACCCCCGGCGGACGCGTGGATGCGGCGGAGCGCATCGTGGACGCGCTCTCCGACGCGGCGGTGCCGGTCCACGCGTACGTGAACCGGCGCGCGTTCTCGGCCGGCGCCATGATCTCCCTCGGGGCCCGGCAGATCCACATGCGTCCGGGCTCGGTGATCGGCGCGGCCACTCCTGTGGGAGGCACCGGCGAGAAAGCCCCCGAAAAGATCGTGTCCGCGATGCGCAGCGCCATGCGGGCGCTGGCCGAGGCGCACGGTCTCGACCCGCGCGTGGCCGAAGCCATGGTGGACGAGGACATCGAGATCCCGGGCGTGAGCGAGGCGGGCAAGCTCCTTACCCTCACGACCGAGGAGGCGGTGGGGCTGGGCTACGCCACGGAGGTCGAGGACTTCGACGCGCTCCTCCGCGCGATCGGGGCCGCCGGCGCACCCGTGCAGGAGATGAAGGTGAACTGGGCCGAGCAGCTGGTGCGCTTCCTGACGCATCCCGTGGTCGCGCCGCTCCTGCTCTCGCTGGGCTTTCTCGGTCTGATCATCGAGATCCAGTCGCCGGGCCTCGGCCTCCCGGGCGCGGTCGGGGTGCTCGCGCTCGCGCTGTTCTTCGGCTCACACCTGCTGATCGGGCTCGCGGGGCTGGAAGCGCTCTTGCTGTTCGGCACTGGCGTCGTCCTCCTCGCGCTCGAGATCTTTCTGATTCCGGGGGGCGGCGTGGTCGGCGCCCTCGGGCTGGCCGGCATCCTGGGGGGACTCTACATGAGCTTGATCGGGCAGCTCCCCACGATGGACGACTTCACGCGCGGCGCCGCGATCCTGAGCACGACCCTGCTCCTGTTGGGGATCGCGTCGTGGTTCCTGATCCGCAGGCTCCCCTCCAGCCGCCCGCTCGGACGCACGGGGATCTTCCTCACCCGCGACACCGCACGCGCTACCGGGTACGCCTCGGCCGCCCGGCGCACGGATCTGCTGTCGAAGGAGGGAGTCGCGCTCACGGATCTGCGGCCGTCCGGGGTAGGACTCTTCGACGACGAGCGGATCGACGTGGTCTCGGAATCCGAATGGGTCGAGCGGGGGAGCCCGATCCGGATCGTGGCGTCGGAGGGCTACCGGCACGTGGTGCGTCCGGTGAAGGCGCCCGAGAGCCCATGACCGCCCCTCGACCGGCCACTCGCCGCCCTGCCTTCCCTTCACACCCGGAGCCCGCTCATGCCTGAGCAGATCCTCTTCTCCACCACGCTGATCGCGCTGATCGGCGGCATCGCGCTCCTGCTGCTCCTCCTGTGGGCCGTTCCGGTTCGCCTGTGGGTGGAGGCGATCTCGGCCGGCGCCAAGGTGGGGATCGGCTATCTGGTGGGGATGCGCCTGCGCAAGGTGAACCCACCGGCCGTGGTCCGCCCCCTCATCTGGGCCACCACGGCCGGGATCCCGCTCGACATCGGTGACTTGGAGGCGCACTACCTGGCTGGGGGGGCGGTCGACCGGGTCGTGCGCGCCCTGATCAGCGCCGACAAGGCGAACATCAGCCTGTCCTTCCAGCAGGCGGCTGCGATCGACCTCGCGGGCCGCGACGTCTTCGAGGCGGTCCAGGTCTCGGTCAACCCGAAGGTCATCACCACCCCGCGCGTCACGGCGATGGCGCGTGACGGCATCCAGCTCATCGCGATCGCGCGCGTGACGGTGCGGGTGAACATCAACCGGCTCGTGGGAGGCGCCGGCGAGGAGACGGTGCTGGCGCGCGTGGGCGAGGGGATCGTCTCCAACATCGGCTCCGCCGACTCCCACAAGGCGGTGCTCGAGAACCCCGACAACATCTCGAAGACCGTGCTCGAGCGCGGCCTCGATGCGGGCACCGCGTTCGAGATTCTCTCCATCGATATCGCCGACATCGACGTGGGCAAGAACATCGGCGCCGAGCTGCAGACGGATCAGGCGGAAGCCGACAAGCGGGTGGCTCAGGCGCGCGCCGAGGAACGGCGCGCGATGGCAGTCGCCCTCGAGCAGGAAAACCGCGCCAAAGTGCAGGAGAAGCAGGCGGATCTGGTCGAGGCGGAGGTCAAGGTGCCGCTCGCGATCGCGGAAGCGTTCCGCAGCGGCAATCTCGGCGTGATGGACTACATGCGGTATCGGAACATCGAGTCGGACACCTCCATGCGGCAGTCGATCTCCGAGGGCGAGGAGGGCGGTTCGGAGCCGCTCGGATGACCGACATCGGCTCGCTGCTCCTCTTCCTGGCAATGCTGGCGCTGCTGTCGCTGCTGGACGCCCGCGCGCGCGCCCAGCAGCGGCGGCGAGAGCAGCGGGAGGCGCAGCCGCGGTCCGGTACCGGAGAGCTCCCACGACCGTCGCACGCCCCTTCACCCTTCCCTGAGCCGCCGCTCGCGGAGGAGGAGAAGCAATGGGCCGGCGAGCCCGCCGAGGAGGTGCCGCCGCTCGTGGTCGAGGCGGAGCCCCTCTGGGAGGAGGGGCTCCGTGAGCTCGCCGCGCCCGCGCCGACCGAACCCGTGGAGGAAGAGGAAGTGAAGCGCGTGGATCCCGCGGTCGTGCCGCTCCGCCCTCGCGCTCCGCGGCGCGCCCGCGCTACTCCCGTGGCCTCCGGCCTGGTGGGAGAGCTCGGTCGCGGTTCCGAGGCCCTCCGGAAGGCCGTGCTCTACCGCGAGGTCCTGGGGGCGCCCCTCGGCCTCCGCGGTCGCTCCGGGGGCTGGGAGGATCCGGACTGAGGCCTCAGCGGACAGCCCGCGCCTCCACGACCGGATCGGCCACCCGCTGGAGCAGCACGCCGCCGACCAGGAAGAAGGCGGCGACCGCGACCACGGCCAGCCGCTGGTTTCCGCCCGTCAGACGCGAGATGGTGCCGAACACCAGCGGCCCGACGATCGAGGACGACTTCCCGCAGAACGCGTAGAAGCCGAACATCTCGGCCTCCTTGCCGTCCGGGATCAGCGCGGACATGAAGCTCCGGCTCGCGGCCTGAATCGAGCCTAATCCGGTGCCGGCCAGCACCGCAACCGCGAAGAACACGGGCTTCGAGGTGATGAAGTACGCGCTGACCGCGACGCCCGTCCACAGCACCAGCGTGCCCGTGATCACGCGCTTGGGACCCCACAGATCGGTCGGCCGCGCGAGCGCGAACGCGCCCACCAGAGCGGAGAACTGTACCACCAGGAAGAGCACGATGACCTCGCTCGCGGTGAAGTCGAGCGTGCCGGTGGCGAATAGCGCGGCCATCGTGATCACGGTGAGCACGCCGTCGATGTAGAAGAAGTAGGCGAGCAGGAAGCGGCGGAGCTGGATCTGTCCGAGCACCTCGGCGGCAATGCGGCGGAAGTGCACCAGCCCGCCCGTCGCAGCCTGCCGCACGCTCTCGCCGAGGCCGCGCGACTCGGGGAGCAGGAAGAAGGCGGGCAGGGAGAAGACGAGCCACCAGGCGGCCACCACGAGCCAGATCAGATCGAAGCGTCCGGCGCGGGCGAGCGGTATGGCCGCGATCAATCCCGCCGCCGAGCCGGCGTAGCCGAGCCCGTAGCCGAGCCCCGAGATGCGACCATGGTGCGTGCGGGGCGCGATGTCAGGAAGATAGGCGTTGTAGAAGACGACGCCCCCTTCGAAGGCCACGTTCGCGACCACGGCCAGCGCGAAGGCGAGCCAGACGGTGCCAGCCCCGAGCGTCGTGAAGCCCGCGACCGAAGCGATTCCGACCAGGGTGTACACGACGAAGAGCCGCTTGCGCACCCCGGCGCGGTCCGCGATCGACCCCATCAGGGGCGAGGTGAACGCGACCAGCGCAACCGACCCGGAGACCACCCATCCCCACAGCTGGTCCCCCCTGCCCTCCTCGTTCCCGACCACGACGTTGACGAAGTACACGCTGAACACCGCGGTGGCGATCACCGCGGAGTAGATCGAGCCCGCGAAATCGTAAAGCGCCCAGGAGACGACGTGCTTCCGGTTCACGGGTCGGGGGCTGGAGGGAAAGCACGCACGGCGGGGCGGCACGCTAACGGCGGCCACCGGCGGTCGCCAGGGCGCCCGCGGTGCGGACGACTCCGCCCTGCCGTTGCACCGCACCCGCGCCTGTCGCGATCCTCCGGCCCGCATGGATTCGCTTCGGGGCAGGATCGCGCTGGTCACGGGAGCCAGCTCGGGGATCGGGCAGGCCTGCGCCCGCGCCCTCGCGGAGCGGGGGGCTCGGGTGTTGCTCGCCGCCCGGCGGCGCGAGCGGCTGGACGCGCTGTGCGCCCAGCTCGAGCAGAGCGGCGCGGGCCCGGCACACGCGAAGTGTGGGGAGGTGCACGCCTTCACCCTGGACGTGCGGGACCGCACGGCGGTGGCGGCCCTCGAGCGCGAGCTGGCCGAGCGCGAGCTCCTTCCAGACGTGCTGATCAACAACGCGGGGCTCTCCCGGGGGCTAGATCCGCTGCACGAGGGAATGATCGATGACTGGGAGGAGATGATCGATACCAACGTGAAGGGGCTGCTCTACGTCACGCGTGCGTTCCTCCCGCACATGGTGGCCCGGAACCGGGGCGACGTCGTGAACATCGGCAGCGATGCTGGGCACATGGTCTACCCGAGGGGCAACGTGTACGGGGCGACCAAGTTCGCCGTGAGGGCGATCACGCACGGCGGCAACGTCGATCTGGTAAGCACCCGCGTGCGCATGTCCACCGTAGATCCCGGCATGACCGAAACGGAGTTCAGCGATGTGCGCTTCCATGGGGACCGGGAGCGCGCCGCCGCCCTCTACCGTGGCTATACGCCCCTCACCCCCGAGGCCGTGGTGCGGGTGGTGGAGCGACCCCCGCACGTGCACGTGCGCGACGTGGTCATGATACCGATCGTGCAATGCAACCTCATGGTCTTCGAGCCACGGAAGGAGGGCGGAGACTGAAGCGCCCTTCCGCGTACCTGATCGTGCTGGCGCTCTGGCTCAGCGCCACGAGCGTGCTGGCCATGGGGCTCGTCGTGTGGACCTTCCTCCCCGAGCCGGACCGCGACGGGGCGACTGTCCTGGCGACCGCCTCCTGACGCCGTGACGAGCCGTCCCCCGGGGAAACTCCAGATCCTCCTGGTCGAGAACGCCATCGAGGAGGTCTACCTGGTGCGCTCCATCCTCGAGAAGAGCGGCCTCTATTAGGTCACAACCTCGCAGGACGGCGAGCGGGCGGCACGCCTGATCCGGGAGCACTCCTTCGACCTGATCGTCACTGATCTCAACCTCCCCGGGATCGATGGCTACGACCTGATCCGGTTGATCAAGAACGAGCACCCGGAGCTACTCGTGCTCGCGATCACCGCATACACCGCGAACCACTACACCGACCACGCGTATAGCGCGGGGGCGAAACACGTGCTCACCAAGCCCCTCGACCGCGACGAGCTGCTGAGGCGCGGGGACGAAGTGCTGCTGTTGCTGCTCTCGAGCGGCACCGAAGACGCCGCCGCGGAAGCCGAGCAGAAGGGGGCGGAGCTGATCGGCGCGCACATCTATCGTCACGGGAACGTCCGTGAGCCACACGGACGATCCCCAGGAGCACCAGCTCCTGCTCGAGCGGATCGTGCGCGAGTTCAAGCCGCACACGGCGCTGATCCCGTCGCTCGCGGATCACCATGGGGACCGCCGGCAGGCACACCGGATCTCGCGGGCGGCGGTGGGCGACGTCCCCACCGTGCTCGCGTACGAGACGGCGAGCTCGACGCCGGAGTTCCATCCCACGCGGTTCGTGGACATCGGCCCCCATCTCACCAAGAAGCTCGAGCTGCTCACCGCGTACCGCGGCGGTGGACGTCCGGATCTCGAGGAGGCGTACGTCCTCGCCGCCACCCGGCGCTGGGGGCGACACCTCGACTTCAGAGTCGCGGAAGCGTTCGAGGTGCTGCGCGACGGGGGTACGTCGATCGCGTGAACCGAATCTGCGTCTTCTGTGGCTCCACGACCGGCGAGGACAGCTGCTACCTGGAGACGGCCGACCGCTTCGGGCAGATCCTGGCCCGGGAGGGGCTCGATCTGGTCTACGGCGGCTCCCGCGTGGGAATCATGGGCCGGATCGCGGCGGCCACCCTCCAGGCCGGGGGTCGCGGGATCGGCGTGATCCCGAGGGCAATCATGAACTGGGAGCTCGCCCACAAGAAGCTCACCGAGCTACGCGTCGTGCGCTCGATGCACGAGCGGAAAAGCGAGATGGTGGAGCTGTCCGACGCCTTCGTCGCCCTCCCGGGCGGACTCGGCACGCTGGAGGCGTTCTGCGAGCTGCTCACCTAGGCACAGCTGGGGCTGCACCGGAAGCCCTGCGCCAACCTCGACGTCGCCGGCTACTTCCAGCCGCTGGTCCGCTTCCTCGACCACATGACCCGGGAGGAATTCATGGCCCGACCGCACCGTGACATGGTGCTGGTCGAGGAGGACCCAGAGGTGCTCGTCCGGCGGCTCCGGGACTACCACCCCCCCGAGCCCACCCGTTGGCTCAAGGCAGGACAAATGTAGTTTTCCCCCGTCGGAGAGGCACGGGGCGACGGCCCGCGGCTTCTCCCGGCGGGCCAGGGCCGGTACTATGAGCCATTCCTGCAACCGGGAGGCCGTTCTTGGCCGCCTCGCCACATCTGGAGTTCGAGCGCGACATCGCCGAGATCGAGGAGCGGATCAAGAGCCTGCTCGATCTGGCCGACCGGAAGGGGATCGACGCGAGCGGAGAGCTCGAGGTGCTCCGGGAGCGGTTCGAACAGCTGCGGGAGGACACCTACAAGAGCCTACGGCCGATCGAGCAGGTCCAGGTCGCCCGTCACCCACGCCGGCCCTACACCCTCGACTACGTGGAGCGCTGCTTCACGGACTGGATCGAGCTGCACGGGGACCGGGGCTATCGGGACGACGAGGCGATCGTCGGCGGCTGGGCGCGCCTGAACGGCAACACGGTCATGGTGATCGGGCACCAGAAGGGCCGGGACATGAAGGAGAACCTGCGCCGGAACTTCGGCATGCCCCACCCGGAAGGGTACCGCAAGGCGCTTCGGCTGATGCGCCTCGCCGAGAAGTTCGGCCGCCCCGTGGTGACCCTGATCGACACGCCGGGCGCCTACCCGGGGATCGGCGCGGAGGAGCGCGGGCAGGCGGAGGCGATCGCGATGAACCTGCGTGAGATGGCGCGCCTCCGGACTCCCCTCCTGTCCGCCATCATCGGCGAGGGGGGCTCGGGTGGGGCGCTCGCGCTGGGCGTGACCGACCGGATCCTCATGCTCGAGCATTCGGTCTACTCGGTGATCTCGCCCGAGGGGTGCGCCGCGATTCTGTGGCGCACGGCGGAGCAGCGCGTGCAGGCCGCCGAGGCGCTCAAGCTCACGTCGCGCGACCTGCTGGAGTTCGGGATCGCGGACGAGGTGCTCGTGGAGCCGCCGGGGGGCGCACACCAGGACTGGGACGCCGCGGCGATGGTGCTCAGGGAGGCGCTGCTCCGGCATCTGGCCGAACTGCGCGGCCAGCACCCGGACGAGCTGGTGCGGCGGCGCCAGGCCAAGTTCGAAATGATGGGCGCCTGGCGCGAACGGCCGACGGAGCGCCTGCGCTCGGACGTGCCCGCCGGCGCCTAAACAACGATAAAAACGCGCGGAGCCGGCATCCCGGACGGATCCGGCCCCGCTAATCAGAAGGTGATAGATCGATGGTCGCGATTCCCGGATTCGCCGAGGTTCGCTTCAAGGGGACCCGTAAGGACTATTTCACGTACGGGGCGCTCGCCCTCGCACCCGGTCAGCACGTGATCGTGGAGGCCGACCATGGCGAGGACCTGGGCGAGGTCACCGCCCTCGGCACCATCGCCGAGCGCAAGTGCTCGTCCTCGGGCGGCTGCGCGACGCCGGTCCCCGAGAAGCGCGTGCTGCGTTCTGCGCGTCCGGACGAGCTCGGCCGGGCGCAGTCGCTCCGCACGGACGAGCAACGCGTCCGTATCGAGACGCGCAAGCTGGTCGAGAGGCACAACCTCAAGATGAAGGTCACCGAGGCGGAGTGGCAGTTCGATCGCAACAAGCTGATCATCTACTTCACGGCCGAGCGCCACGTCGATTTCCGTGAGCTGGTTCGCGACCTCGCGCGCACGTTCCGTACGCGCATCGAGCTGAAGCAGATCGGAGCGCGCGCCGAGGCGGCGCTCCTGGGCGGCGTCGGCCGCTGCGGCCGTGAGCTCTGCTGCTCTACCTGGCTCCCCGAGCTCAAGCCGGTCAGCCTCCAGCTCGCCAAGGATCAACGCCTCTCACTCAATCCGGCCCAGATCTCCGGGTGTTGCGGCCGTCTCATGTGCTGCCTGATGTACGAGCACCGCACATACGTCGAGGCGCGCCGCCGCTTCCCCCGTGAGGAGAAGAGCCTGCGCACGTCGCGGGGGGAGGAGCGTGTGGTCACGGTCGACATCTGGCGCGACCTGGTGACGCTCCGGGACGGGGAAGGGGCGCGCCGCACGATCCACCTCGACATGCTAAAGGAAGAGGTCGCGGGTCGCGTCGAGGATGCCCGCATCGAGGAGGAAGAGGCCACGCGGTGACGCCGGCCCGCCGCTATCTCACCACCCCGATCTACTACGCCTCCGGCGACCCGCACATCGGGCACGCCTACACCACCATCCTGGCCGACTCCCTCGTCCGCTTCTGGCGGCAGGAGGGGCGCGAGGTCTTCTTCCTGACCGGCACGGACGAGCACGGCCAGAAGATGTACGAGGAGGCGAAGCGCCGGGGGATCACGCCGCGCGAGCTGTGCGACCGGATGGCGGCGAGCTTTCGCGCCGCGTGGCAGGAGCTGGATATCTCCTTCGACCGCTTCATCCGGACCACCGAGCCTGCGCACGTGGCGGTCGTTACCGCATTCCTGCAGCGGCTCTGGGACCGGGGGGAGATCTACGCGGACGTCTACCGCGGGTGGTACTGCGTGTACGAGGAGCGCTACTGGACCGAGAAGGACCTCGGCCCCGGCAACACGTGCCCCGATTGCGGCCGCCCCACGCGCGAGATCGAGGAGAAGAACTACTTCTTCCGCATGAGCGCGTATCAGGAGCGGCTGATCGAGCAAATCCGCGCCCAGCCCGATTGGATCCGCCCGGAGATGCGCAAGAACGAGATCCTGGGCTTCCTCGCACAGCCGCTGGAGGACCTGTCGATCTCGCGGCCGAAGACGCGTGTCCCCTGGGGGATCGCGCTTCCCTGGGACGAAGAGCACGTCGCCTACGTGTGGGTGGACGCGCTCATCAACTACATGACCGCGTCGGGCGCGATCGACCCGTCCCGTCCTCCGGCGGAGCAGGGCTTCCAGGACACCTCGGGCTCCCGGTGGCCCGCCGACCTACATCTGATCGGCAAGGACATCCTCACCCCGCACGCGGTCTACTGGCCGACGCTGCTCATGGGCGCCGGCCTGCCCCTCCCGAAGGGCGTCTTCGCGCACGGCTGGTGGGTGGCGGGAGAGCAGAAGATGTCCAAGTCGCTCGGCAACGTGGTCGACCCGCTCGCCCTGCGCGCGCGCTTCGGCACCGACGCGGTGCGCTGGTACCTCCTGCGCGAGATGCCGACAGGCCAGGACGCCTCGTTCACTCCCGACCGCTTCCTCACCCGCTACAACGAGCTGGCCAACGTGCTGGGCAACCTGGCCAGCCGCGCGCTGGGAATGACGGAGAAGTACCGGCAGAGCGTCGTCCCAGACGCCCCAGGAACGGGGCTCGACCGGGAGATCGCGGACACGCTCGCCCACGTGCGGGCCGCGGTGACCGACCTGCGGCTGCACGACGCGCTCGCCGCGGCCATGGATCTGGCGCGGAGGGCGAACGGCTACGTCGAGGAGCGCAAGCCCTGGGCCCAGGCAAAGGCGGAGGCCACAGACCCGGCGAGCGGCGCCGAGTTGGACGAGACGCTCGCCACCCTGGCGCGCGTCCTCGCCGTGCTCGCCGCCCTCTTCCAGCCGGTGTGCCCCGCCAGAATGAGCGAGCTGGCTTCCCGCCTCGGCCTCGAGCGGGTCCCCACCCTGGAGGAGGCTCCCGGGCTGATGCTCGGGAGGGCGCACGTGCAAAAGGGAGCCCCCCTCTTCCCGCGCGTGGAACTCGAAGGATAGGGGGTCGGAGGGAACGTTTATTCCCGGCTCCGGCGGCGCGTCTCAAGAGATCGTGCCAAAAGGTGCATGATCCTTGACAGGAGCCGTCTCCCCGCCCAATGCTTCCATTGTTACTCTGATTTGCTCAGCACACGCGTCCTGGCAGTCCCCCCGATAACCGAAGCCCCCGTTCCGGTTCGCATCCGGCACGGGCATGGTCCGTTTTCGCGATGGAGTCGTCGATCATGACCGGAGACCGCTGGACGCTCCTGCTGCTCAGAGGCGAGCGGAGCCCCATCCGGCAGTTCTCTCTCTCCTCGCGAGCGATCCACTTCGGGATCGGCTGGCTCACCGTGCTGGTGCTGAGCCTCTCGGGGTTCGCGGCCACCGTGGGAATAGACGGGGCCGCCCACCTCGAGGCGCGGCGGCTCGATCTCGAGAACAGCGCGCTCACCCAGGAGCTCTCCGCCATCCAGGGCCGCGTGAACAGCCTGGAGGGCCAGATCGGCCAGCTGACGCAGATGGACTCGCGGCTCCGCCTGCTCGCCGGTCTCGACTCGATCGACGTCGAGGTGCTCCAGGTCGGAATCGGTGGTCCGAGCACGTCGGGGCCAGAGGGGAACGCGCTCTGGCCGGTCGACTCGACGCTCTCCAAGACCGCGTTCGTGATCGCGTACGACCTGAACGTGCTCGAGCGGCGCGCCAAACTGCTCAAGTCGAGCCTGGGCGAAGCGACCGACTCGCTGATGGCGCACCGCGACCTGCTCGAGTCCACGCCGTCCATCCTGCCGACGTCGGGTCTGCTCTCGAGCTTCTTCTCGAAGCGGCGCTACCACCCGATCCACCACCGGCCCCTACCGCACGAGGGCATCGATATCGCGGCCAGGCACGGGACGCCCATCTTCGCCGCGGCGAAGGGGAAGGTGGTGCGCGCCGTCAACATGAGCGACTACGGGCTGATGGTAGAGATCGACCACGGCTACGGATACACGACCCGCTACGGGCACGCGTCCCGCCTCCTGGTCCGCGTCGGGCAGACCGTCCAGCGCGGCAAGCGCATCGCGCTCGTCGGCAACACCGGGATCGCGACCTCCTCGCACCTGCACTACGAGGTGCGGGTGGACGGCAAGCCGCAGAACCCGATGAACTACGTCATCGCCGGGGCGGTGCCCTGAGGGCACGCGGCATGGGTGAAGCCCGAGGCGAAAAGAGAGGGCCGCCCGGCGGGCGGCCCTCTCTTTTCGCCTCGGATGACTCCGGCACGGGGGATGCTCCAAGCGCCCCGGACGTTGGAACCCCTCCCCTCCTCGCGGGGAACCATTCGCGTGCATCCCGTCGACGACCGCTCCCGTGCGCGCCTCCCGCGCCTCGCCCTCCTCGGCCCGACGCTGGGCGCACTCTGGCTCGCTCCGCTCGCCGGCCAGGGTGCGCAGAAGGATGCCACCCCACCCGCTCCCGAGCTCGCCCTCCCGGCAGCGACCGACGCGCTCCGCCCCGATACGGTGCTGATGCCCCCCGGAGGCCCCCGAGTGATCCGCCTCTCCGCTCCTCGATCGGGACTCACCGCGCTCCGCCTCTCGGTTCCCATCGAGGAGATCCCGATCGAGGCCGGAACCGCGTTCGTCCTCCAGATCTTGGCGCTCGGTCGCGCGCGCGGCGCGGCGCAACCGCTTGACCTACTGGTCGAGGGGAGCCGCACCCCCCTGGGGGGTCGCGTACACGGTGGTGGGACCCGCCGAGGAGTTTGACTACCTCGCCTACATCCTGCGAGAGGCCGTCGGCACGTCAGACCCGTGGAGCCGCGATCCGCGCGGGGCATCCCGAGCGCGCTCGCCGGGGCCAGTCTGAACGTGCTCGCGGCGTTCCACGCCCGTCAGTACGTGCCGGCCCACGCCACTGCGGCCGTGGTCGGCCCGATCACGGAGCGCGAGGGCCACGCGGCGCTCGAGCCACTGGGGATCACCCCGCCGTCGACCGGATCCTCGCGCCTCGCGCCGGCCTGGGACGACGAGGACCGGCTCGAGGTCGAGCGCCAGGTCACCAACGCGTGGATCGGAGTCGCCTTCCCCGCACACCCGGCGCACCCGCGCACCAGCTCAAGGAGGCGCTCAATCCTTCCCCGCCCGATCCCGGCGTGTACGTCGCGACCGGTCAACATCGAGGACACGCCCCGCGGCCCGGTGATCGTCGCGCAGGCAGCGGTAATGCCCGAGGCCACTGGCACCTGGGAGCGCCGGATCAGGGCCGCTATGGCGCGCCTCGAGGACGAGCCGGCCGAGGCGCTCTTCCGGTGGCAGCGGCGCCGCTTCCGGAGCGCGATCCTGCTGCTTGAGGGAGTGTCCGAGGAGGCGGCGTTCCGCATGGCGCTCGATCTCATGCGGGACGGGCGGGTGCGCCCGCTCCAGGAGGAGGTATGGGAGATCGGACCCGAGGAGCTGGCCGCCGCGCTCGAGGAGCCTCGCATCCTCCTCATGGGTCCGGACCTCGGCGGTCCCTGAGGGGCGGGTCACGGCTCCAGCTCGATCAGCCCCTGGATGAGCTGGACCTGGAGGTAGGGCCAATCGGCGGGGACGGCCACTCCGCCTTCGTTCTCGCGCACCGACCCGGGCGCGACACAGCGGAATTCCGCGAGTCGGATCCGGCGGGTCGGCGCGAGCTTGAGGTTGTCCGGACGGATCGGGTGCACGGTGGAGACGATCTCCACGCGCGTGCCCGGCTCCTGGACGAAGCAGCACGCCCACGACGCCTGGCGGCGGGCGAGCGATAGCCGCAGGTCGAAGAGGCGTCCGTCCGGAACGATCAGCCAGCGCACGTCGTGCGCGTAGCCGCGCAGCAGCCGCGCACGGAATCCGTCCGGTAGCGCATCCGGCGGCAGCGCCGGTCCGGGGGTACCGTCGGGACGGGTCACGCGCACTACCGTCCGTACGTCGAACGCGACCCGGTCGATCCAGTTGAAGAGCCGGTAATCCTGCCCCACGCCCACCATCCAGAGCACAGCGTAGGCCCGCTCGTTGAGGGCGCCGAAGGCCCGGATATGGCGCGCGGTCGCGCTCACGACGAGCGCCAGGAACACGACGGAGACGATCTCGGCGCGCGTCCACAGTGCCCCCGCGGGGCCCGGGGAGGGGAGGGCACCGACGCATCGGTGCGGGCGAAGCGGACGGCCAGCTCCTCGGCGAAGAAGAGCACGAGCGTGCACGTCAGCCCCACGATCGCCCACCCGATCCCGAGCGTGGCCAGGATGAAGAGGTTGAACGCCACGAACACGGCCGCCCGATCCACTTGAGGGGATGGCCGGTGCGAAGCAGGAGGGGGAGGGGAAGCACCGGCTCGAGCGTCATCACCACCCAGTCCACCGCGCGCAGGACCGGCAGGTGCTCCGGTCCCCACAGCTCCGGCAGGCGCGCGATCCCCACCTTCATCGAGGCGTAGAGCCCGAATCCCTGGTGCCAGAGGGCGCTATCCAGCTTCCAGACCCCGGCGATGAAATATATCCAGCACACGTTGAGCAGCAGACAGCGCACGGCCACGCCGCTCACCCGCACCAGGGGCCA
>Ga0310121_10000910_pt1 | contig 31370 bp, 26 predicted proteins | sample CB27_Tmax_986_MG_FD_203504 | JGI IMG/M metagenome (GOLD analysis project Ga0310121, IMG submission 203504) | Marine microbial communities from Western Arctic Ocean, Canada - CB27_Tmax_986 | ecosystem: Environmental > Aquatic > Marine > Oceanic | place: Canada: Western Arctic Ocean | collected... | reverse complement strand
ACTTCCCAGGAAGCGTCCAAACCTAACAACTGGCGGTAATGTTCGGTGAGTTTGCTCATCGGGAGCATTCTCAACAAAGTCACCCTACTTAGACACCACTGGCCATTAAAATTCCTGAAGAACCCAACATCTCACGCAACAAGAATATTGCGTGGCACATAACGTTCGCCGATCGGCTTTTGACGATTGGAACATTGACGATGGCGTCACTAGAGAGCAAGTATTCGCGGATGCCAAGCAACAGTAATTGAGTGTTGTATGCTGTTCCGAGTGGTCATAGCGCGGGAGACGCGGCACCCGCAAACGAAAGGGCTGGAAACCGATAGGCCTAAGCCACCACACCGCCTCCATTTACCACACATCACCGAAGCAGAGAAAACGGTGAGTCGCTTACGCGCACAAGACACGCCCTCATGAGCGCGTTCGCCGATATCGTTTCGGCGCGCCGCGACAATGCTGCGACAATGCTGCGACAGTGGTTACGGCGCCAAGAAAAAAACGAGCGATCACCTCCTTGTATCGCCCATTTCGCGCGCAGATCGAGCGAACCTGTGCAGTTTCGTGCGCGTAAGCCATGTTCCGGTCGATGCGTAGGCGGGGGCGACCTACGCGCCGAACTGCAAACTGCGTTGGCCTGTTTCGGCGCGGAGGTGGTTTTCACCCAAGCATCGAAGACTGACCGACCCGGCGGGGCGAGCAACGAATTACGTACGTCCTGCGTGCAGACCGCACACAACGGGAAATCACATGGGACGACCAAAAGTACCGCCAGCCGACGTATGACGAGTTACTCAATAGTGAGCCAGGAACAGCAATCCCCAAAGACTTCATTGCCCTCTACGAAACCGTTCGCTTGATCGGAGCCGCCAGAGCCACGGATCGCGATGGGCATATCGATGAACTACGGGCTTTTCTCTCAGGTAACCGTTCGTATCGGTAATCAGGCCAAGTCGAGCCAATCGATTGCCATTCTTTCGCGATAGTGGGGCGAGCGCAACAGCCGATTGATCACTTTTTCTTGCTCTGAGTATAAAGTCCTAGACGAAGGATTATGTTCAAATAGGTCCCGTTCCAGCCGGCATTCGAGAAAACCGTGACGTCCGTTGCCATTCACTTGAGTTTTCTCATAACCTCCCAAATGCCAACGTAACCGTAGTGCTTTGTTACAGCTAAGAGTTAGGCTGATCCGAATTTTTAGCTGTAACGGAGCACTAGCATCCCGAACTCTCGAATACCGCCTTGTCGTCCTCGCTGCCGCCCCACTTCGACCGTCATGTCGCGCACGCGGCGCATGAAGTCAGTCATCATTTTCGCTTGTGCCGGCAGCGCGGCCTGGCCCCGACGATGGCGCTTGAAGTAGACGAGATGCCTAAAGAAGTCCAATTCCACGCCGTCCGCGTCGTAGTTCTGGCACACTTCCTCGATAAGCCGAAATGCCCGCTCTCGGACTTCCTCGTGCTCGTAATCGACGCCAGACCACCATCGTGCTTCACCGATCATCTCTGACGTCTTGTCGCCAAAGGTCCCCAACAGCCACTCAGGATGATCCTTCTTAAACCGGGGCCTGAGTTCAGGGAGCTTGCCATCGTGCACATCGTTCATTCTCATAGACCACCAGCCTTCCATTTGGTGGGCGTGGCAAAAATCGATCATGATTTGCAGGCAGTCGCGCCCCTGGTCGATCAAGGTGCGCGCATGGTTCACGGGCACACGTGGCGGAGCGGGTTCAGCAATCTCCCCCACAGCCGTGTCGTGCGTGCACTGGTTGAAGCCGAAGTGCGAGCTGTAGAGAAGGGCACCGACTTGGGTGCCGGCAAGCGGTGCTGCCTGCAAACTCAATAAGCCTTCCGGCGTGGCTGCCTCTGCCAATTCTACATCCCCGCCGTCGCTGTTGACCAGAATCCGCCCTGGCTGGTGGGCGGCGCTGCGTCTCGCATTGGTTGGCGACGTTTCGTCCGCTTCACATGGGTGCGATACGGTTACCTGGACACCAAAGATCACGAATGTGAGCAGTCGTCGGAGCATACGCGAGATCTCTCTTTCAGCGCCGGCGCCAGGCCACCAGCGCAACGCCGCTGGCCAGCGCCGTCTAAATCAAGGGGCACGGTCGTCGCCGTTGAAACGCCAGACGGCCTCCCAGTATTCCATGTTCGGCGAGGCACCGATACCGGGATCGTTGCCACGGGTATCGAGGAACAAAGGCATGTAACCCTCGTGAAGGATAAACTCGCTAGCTCCCTGTTTCCTATTCAGTGCCAAACGAAATGCCAGAATGTCGGGCGGGATGAGCAAACGGTCCTTCATCGACCAGCTCTTCTCCTCGGCCGGTCGATAGGCCAATACCGGATAGAATAGCGATACTGGACAGCCGGGCGCATCCTCGACCACTCCGCTGACGTCGCATGCATTGACAGCCACCTTTTGCTGAGGCACCTGCTGAGTGCCACGGGGTAGTCGCAAGCGGTCCTGGATGACGACAATTCCGTCCACTTTGGCCTGATGGTGCCAGCCGCGCCAGTCATTATAAATCCGCAACGCCGTTCCCTCGTTTTTTCCCACCAGATTCGGGACATAGCCCACCCGCAATGGTGTGGTTCCCGCGAGGAATCTCTTGCCGTGGTGGTGTGCTGCCTCAGCGCAGGCAGCCAGGAACTCGGTGTAGAACTCCCCCTTGATCCGCTGCCACGCCTCGACGTCAAACTCCTCCTGGCGAATGTCCACGCCGAACCGATCCTGGTACCTCTGGCAGATCGGCTCGTTGAAGCCGAATTGATCGACGTGAACCGAATAGGGCTCTTGGTCCGGCGCGTAGGGTCGATAGCAGTGGGTTCGCGCGGGCAGATAAACGCCGTCGACACCGTAGCCACATAGTTCCTCGATGATCGAGACGGTTCGTGCAACGACTTCTGGCTCGGCGATACACGGCATGCCCATCCAGACGCGCCGGCCCTCGCGGTCGCACCAGTAGAGGTGCGCTTTCTCGCTGTACCAAGGGTCGACCAGGTATCGCACACCCGGTTTGAAGTAGTGTGTTTCGTTAAAGGGAAACCAGGCGATCAGCTCGACGCCGTGGCGGTGGGCATACTTGACCGCCAACTCGAGCGGCTCCGGACCGTCGCCGTCGAGAATCTTTGCGAATTCGACGATCCGTCGTTCCGAATTCCCTCCTTGGCTCACGCGAGCCATGATCCGGCTGCGATAATAGGCGCGGCCCAGGGCGACACGCCAGTAGACGCGGCGGAGGCGGTACTTCTTGCAGTTGGCAAACGTGCGATCGTACCACGCTTCATCCAGCGGCACCTGGCTGTGTGCGGTCATCGCGAAGAAGTCGAAAGTGGATGCGACGGCCGCGGGCGGGCCGGTACCGTCTGTAGCAAGCACGCCGCGAACGGGAGTCGCAGCTAGGACTGCAAGAAAAAGCAGAAACGTGGGATTGAATCTCATACGAGGTATGTCAATGTATGCTAAACGTCCGCGCGACACGCACTAGAGTTCGACTACCTGCTTGGACCTCTGGGATTGATCAGCGGCAAAAACGATACGCAGGCTAGTCATGACACGATCCTGGTGGTATGACATGTCTATGTCGTTTCGTATGCAGTCGATAAACGCTTTCTGCTCTAACAGAGCGAGCCCGTCATGGTCTGGCTCATCCATCCTGATGATCTCGTCCTCCCGGACGAATTCCTTATCCAGTTGCTCGGCGTAATGCCGGATGATGGTGTTTGCCTCCACGTATGGTCTTTGTCATCGGACCGCCCTTTGTCCGGCACGATGCTGGCAGCGCCCTCGGGTCCGGCAACGTCTTTGATGAAGTAAGCCGTTTCGCTCATCATCGGTCCCCAACCTGCTTCATACCAGCCCACGGAACCGTCTTCGAACTCCACTTGGAGCTGGCCGTAGTTGCAAATGTGCTCTGGAACGAGATCCCAGTTGCGACACCCGATTGCATGAACCCGCACCGGTCGGCACTGTGCCATTTGATACATGATGTCCACGTAGTGAACGCCGCAGTCAACGATCGGCGACTGCACCTGCATGATATTGTGCAGCGTGTCATAGAATTCTCCCTTCGCCTGTTGGTTTAGGTTCATCCGCATGGCAAGCGGTCTCCCCAACTCATGGGCAATTTCCGTGAACTTGTTCCATGAAGGGTGAGTCATGAGAATTTATCCGATATACAGCTTCCTGTTCACGCGGTTGGCCACGTCGAAGAGTTCCTGGGATTCCGCTGTGGTCTCCGCTAGGGGTTTTTCTACGAAGACATGAAGCCCGCGGTTCAGCGCGGCGGAAACGTATTTATAGTGGGAATCGGTATACGTGCTGATGGCGACTGCGTCCGGGGACGTATTCTCGAGGCCTTCCTCGAAGTCGGTGAAGCGGGGCACTTCGCCGGCGAGAACATTGGCCAGCTTCTCCGAGCTGCTGTAGTTTCTAGTTGCGATTCCTACGTTGCGGACGCCTTCAATCTGTTCGTAGGCTTTGGCATGCAAGGTGCCCATGAAACCGGCACCCACGTTCAACACTTTGATTTCATCACTCATGTTTACGTTCCTTTTCTTTCCAGTGAATCCCAACGCTGCTCGTCGCCAGCCCAATACACTCTTTCATTCCGTACGGGACGCTGGGGCCAACGGCCTCCGTCAAAGTAGTGCACTTCATCCACCGGAGACCAAATCACCAAAAAATTCGAGGGTTCACCGCGGACTCACTTCCAACTGCACGGATTGAAACACGAGCGAATCATCGTTCTCACGTTGCACGCACGACACAGTCACCTCGTTACGGCCTGGTCGAAAGGTGGCCGGTTCCGCGGAGCACTCAATCCACGTGCCTGGCACTTCAAAATTGTCGGCGGCAGAAAGCGCGCGACCGGAGAGTGGCGAGACCGCCAGGCCATGCATTGGTACCCCATTCACAGCGACTTCAATCCTGTCTGGCTGCTCAAACTCACTCAGCCGCAGACGCAACGTCAATCGCACTTCCGAGGTGTCAGGCAACGTCTCATTGACCTGCAGTCCGGCCGTTCGTGGTTGTCCGGGTGTAACCTTCAGGGGAAGGTGTCCGTATTGCAACCTCACCTTGGCGCCCAGAAACTTGTCAATCGTGCCAGAGCTGGGAGCGTAGACTCGAGGCAACTGCCGCAGCTTGTCGGGATCGCCTAATTCGTGATAAGCCGCTGGGCCTTGGTCGAAGAAGTTGAAGGTGTACACTCCGTCAGCGCCCGCTTCCCAAATATTGAGCGCTTCGCCGCGCCAGAGGAGCAGCTCCCGGTCGAGCTGCCTGGCGACCCTTTCGCGCAGTCTACTAGCGCTGACACACGGATAGACGGGTATGTCCTGCGCGTGGCCCAGTTCAATCATTTCCTTCCAGGGCATCAGGTGGAAATATCCGCCGGCCACAATCACATCCACGAGTTTTTCCTTGACCCACGTTTCTATGTCGAATCCCATGTGGTTGCAGATTGAAATCGTTTCTGGCACACGCACCGCGATAAGGACCGGTTGCTTCCGCCGTTGATTGACCTCAACTGTCATCGCATGCACACGGCGGAGAAAATCGGTCATCATTTCCACATGTTGCGGCTCGGCCGGAAGGCCCAAGCGGTTGGGCTTGAAGAAAATCGGGTGCCGAAAAAAGTCCAGTTCCACACCGTCCAGGTCGTAGTTCCGGCATACTTCCGCGATCAGCTCAAACGCCCGCTCGCGCACGTCCGCCCGCGCGTAATCGGCACCCGACCACCACCTGGCTTCGCCGATCATGTCCGCGGTGAAATCTCCATCTGTTCCCAACAGCCAATCTGGATGGTCCTTTTTGAATTGTGAACGGAATTCTGGAATTTTGCCGTCGTGCACGTCGTTCATCCGCATCGACCACCATGCCTCCATTCGGTTGGCGTGGCAAAAGTCGCTGATGATTTGCAAGTTATCGCGTCCCTGCTTGATCAGGGTGCGGGCATGCAGGACGGGCACGCGGGGCGGTTTGGCCTCGGCGATCTCGCCGACGGCCGTGTTGTGCGTGCACTCGTTAAAACTGTAGTGCGTACAGTAGAAGATCGCGTCCAACTGCGTGCCGATAAACGGAGTCGTGCGCCGACTGAGAAAACCTTCGGGCGTGGCGGCTTCTGGCCAACGTACGTCGTCACCATCATTGTTGAGCAGAATCCTTCGAGGTCGGTGAGCCGCGCTGCGTCGCGCATCGGTTTGGGCCGCGGGGTCCGCCGCGCATGGCCGGACGACCGCCAGTACCGGGGTGGCAGAGAGGACGACCAGCAGCGTTGTTTTCCAGTTCACGAATAGGTTCCTCCGGGGAAGTGGTCTGTTACGAATGGTAGGGCGAAGCTCCCGCTGAGCCGGAGGCAGCTTACGTTTTGCCGTGGCTTAAGACTTGGCGGGAGCCTCGCCCTCCCAAAAAGGTGATTAAGTCGACAGACCCCACATCCTACATAGCGTACGCGCAGTCTTCAACCGTTCGTAGTCCTTGTTAAGTTGACTACATGAGTTGACTACATGACTTGTCAAACGAGTTGAGCGAATACTTGCTCCTCCGGGTGCTCCCTTATTGGCTGCGGACTATCTTGCCAGATGACTACGGTGAGTTTAGAATGGCCAGCTGACGGGGCGAAACCACGTGTGTAGACGTGGCCCACATGAATAACCTTGTTTGGGAACCACGAGTTGAGTATGGCCAAGACAACAAAAATAACGTTGACATGCCTCATGTTCGGGTTGGTATCAATCAGCACGGGCTTTGTTGCGCAGGCAGCAGAAGGTCTTACCGCAGGGCTGCCACTGAGCGACTTCGGCTGGACGAGTCCTTGGGTGATGGCGTCAGAACAAGATCCGGAAAATGCCAGGCTGCAAACGCTAGTCAAGTCAACTGGCGAAATGGCTATTGCCACTGCGGAATCGATCACGATCGAGCGCCAGTTTCCGCGCGTGGGTTCCGGCACGTTGAAGGTTGAATACCGCGTTCGGCCAAAGCATGTCACGGTCGAGGTCAACAGCCCTGGGGCATCGACCATAAAGACGTATCTTTACGACAGCCAGCGGGAGGCAAGTTGGACCATGCGGTGGCACTACGCGTGGGCCTGGCCGGCCATCGGCGGCAACACGGTGCCTCGCTTTTACGTGGTCGACGGCCGGGGAAGTAAGCGAAAGGGACTCGAATACACCGATATTTTGATCGAGTCGAAGACGTGGTACACCGTGGCGACCGTGCTGAATCTCGATGACAAAACGTGGCAGTTCTGGGTCGACGGCCAGAAGTTCGACACCCAAGTCAATCTGGGTCGCGCCGACATGAGGTGGTGGAAGACATCGGCCGATGAGGTAGATAGGCTTCGCTTTGGCTCGTCGGGGTGGAATTGGGTCGACTCGTTCCGCGTCTACCACGATGATCAGCTGATCGCCAGTACCGACTTTACGTCTGAAGAAGGTTATGTTGCCGATCGCTCGATCTTTTCGTTTCAGCATGCCGCCGACAGGCAGCAGTAGAAGAAGACATCGACGGCCATTGTGTCGTTCAAGACCGCAAGTTCCGACCCCATATGCTCCTGGAGATAACATGACGCAGCATCAACCCTTCAGCGAACCGCTCACTCGGCATGAAACGTCTTTCCGTTTAGCACCGCCCGAACTCGGGCGGCGCGTAACACGCCTGGAGCGTGAGCTGCGCGTCTATCGGATCGCGTTAATCTCGGTGTTTGCCGTCTTCGCGATCAGCGTTCTCGGCGCGGCCGGCAGACAACGAGAAACACCCAGCGACATCCGTGCCCGACGTTTCACGGTCGTCGATGGCCAAGGACGAGTCAAAGCGTACTTTGGCCATTCAGGAACTTCGACAGCGTTTCAGATCGGCTCGGACGGAGATGGCATTCGGATGGAGCACGGTGCGCACACGAATGCCATCCAGCTGATTACGCCAGCCCGTTTCGAAGCGGAGGAGGAAGGCTTTCAGACCAACTCCTTAACGCTCCACAATGATCCCTATAACACGGGGCTGCTGATCATTAATCCTGGGACCCGCGAGGACGGCAACAGCCGTGGCCGGGCGTGGTTGAGCACCTTCAAGGGGTATGAGTTGAGCCGGGAAATGTTTTAGGTGGTAATTGTTCACCGAACCAATCCACGAGGCTAGTCGGCTTTGTCGCGGACAGGTTCGGAAAATACTTATTCTAAGCGATCGTTTTTCACGAAACTCGAAGGGGGAGATCAATGAGAACCGTCATGTATTGCAAAGCAAGTAGGGCGGTTGTCGCCGTGACATTCGCCATCTGTTGGGCCGGTGGCGTCCAAGCTGATATCAACGACATCCTAAATGCACTACAGTCCTACTACCCGCTGGACAACGACTTCAACGATGCCGTGGGCACCAATCACATGACCGATGTGAACGCAAAAACAAGCATTGAGTCAGCTGGAAGTCTCGCAGGTAGCGGGCACCTCCGGTCCGATGCGTCGATCTTTGACCCGAGCCTCTCAGGGGCCTCCCGGGTGATGGGCGGAGCGGGCGATTTCGGCATTTCCAGCGAGTACACGATCACCGCCTGGTACAAACTCAGGGACGGCAACTGGCGTAACGATCTACGCGGCGAGAAGTGGCCCGTGGGGACCATGCAGCGGGACTTCATGTTCTACAATCCCGACGATGGCAATGAATCCTTCGCATTGGCCTCCTACACCGATACCTTCGGAATTCGAACGGTAGGAACCATCAAGAGCGCCGGCCTGGGTGTGAACGACATCCCTCCGTCGCTCGGTGGGGCCTCCTGCCCCGCGGAAGAATGTGACGATATAGCGAGCGAGAGCGACTGGCATTTCGTGGCCACGCGGGTAATGTCGGATGGGACTCATCAGCTTTGGGTCGGCAACCAGAATGACGCCGCACCGACCGAGATTCACAATGATGTCCTGGCCTTCTATCGGGATATCGGCGGTGCCTGGGATGGGAACACCCTGATCTTGGGCAGCTTGGAGCAGAAAGCCGACGATAATCATGGTGCGCTGGTGGACGGCGCGGGCGCGGTGTTCGCGGACGACGTTGCCATATTCAACGTTGCCTTGGTTGACTCGGACATAACGGAGATTTTTCTGGCCGGCCAAGACGGAATTGGCGTTGTTCCTCCCCTGGCTCTCCCCGGCGACTACGATAGGAATGGGATCGTCGGAGCCAGCGACTACTCCCTCTTCCGCAACCACTTAGGCTCGGACACCGCGCTGCCCAACGACGACGGGATCGGCACCCCAATTAGCCAGTCGCACTACAACCTTTGGAAGAGCAACTTCGGCAACACGGCGGCCATTGGCGGTAACACCGTACCAGAGCCCGCATCCCTGGCGCTAGCCATGGTCGCGTGTTTGGCATTGGTCTTCAGGCGCGACCCCGGCGGACAACGCCGTTAAGGATTTTGCGAGCCGAATGGCGAACCGTGGGCGTGAGTCCATGAGAGCGGCGAAATGAAGCGCCAACGGGCGTTTTTGGCTCACCGAGTCGAAAACCAACAAGCGCACGACGGCCGGCGCCGCTGCTTCGTAATCAATAAATAGAAGACCACTGACTAATGTAATAGTTAGATGGGTCTGGCCTACCAAAGCGGGGCCTTGATCATAACTCCGGCCAATGCTGGCAGTGCTACAGGTTGCCTCGCTGGGAAACACTAGGCGCGACGCGCAAGCGAGGAGAACGCGGATCGCATTCCCGGCGCGGCATCGGTGCGGACTCGTTTGGCAGCGTTTCGTAATTTGGTGGGGTAACGGCCCCTCTTCTCGCTTGCGCGTCGGGCTAGTGTTAACGTGGCATCACTATCAACGCTAGATTTGGCCGGAGTTATGATCAAGGCCGCTCAGGAACCGGTAACGTTTGGCTAAACAGCCACGGATAGACCTGATTTCTGGGGTCTCGAAAGCCGACTTCAAATCCACTGTCATGTCCGCCACCGACTAATAATAGTCCGGCATCACCACCAGCCGCCAACAGGGCATTGACCATGTTGATCGAAGAGCTGGGACTCACTACGGAGTCACTCGACCCATGAATGAACAAGAGAGGCACATCTTTCAGCGCTTCAACGGTCGAAGGATTAGGCGATCCACCACCAGAGACTGACACCCCTGCAGCAAACAGACCGGGGTACCGCTCAATCATATTGAGTGTCGCAGAGCCTCCATTGGAGTATTCAATAAGATAGGCTCGCTGCCTATCAACTTGGTACTGATTTCCCAAGTCACTAGTCGTCATTTCTGAGTACTCCTTAACACGAAAACGTACCTTGCTCACTGTCAGGCGGAACGAGCGCTGACTTGGTGTCTAAGATTATTCAGTTAGCCGCAACATTCCTTAACGCCGTTGCCTGGCGGGGATGAGACGGTGCAAGAACGCACTTTGGGCCTACAAACGGTCCCGGTAGTCTACGTTGACTTTGATTGTTTCAACGATGACAGGCTGCGCACTGGTGGCCTGGGGCGCACGCTGCACGAGTCGCAAGGCAACCTGATTCTCGCCCCGGCGAAAGACCGTCACTTCCGGCTTGAACGCCAGGATGCCGCCGTCCCAGGAACCGTCATCGAGCGCGCTCCCGTTAATGCTAACTTCGAAGACGTCTTCCGGTGTCGCGTTTTGCAAACCAACTTCGAAACGGAGCGTCTCAATCGCACTCCGCTCTGCGCCCAAGTCATCGCCGATCCGCAAGGAGATCACCACGGGTGTGCTGCTGTCGGTTGGCAATAACTCGACCGGCAGCATGTTGAAAAGCGACGCGTGAAGTTTCCAGCTGACCGCGTGATGCGCGCCCCCCTGGACCTGAAAAATCTTGTCGAGATGTTTTAACCGCTGAGGATCTCCCATATCCCGAATGGTTTCGCCTTGCCCTTTGGGGTCTTTATAACCCCAATTGAACGTATAGATACCATCGACGTCCTGCTGCCAATAGACCGACGCCCAACCGCGGGCCACGTCATACCCGGCATCGGGACGATAGACACAAGGAAAGATTCGTACGGGCGAACCTGCCACGATTTCCTGAAACTCCTCGATCTCAATCAGTTGATTCCCCCGCCCGATAGTGAGGATATCGACCAGTCCGTCCCGCACCCAAGTTTCGATGTCGAAACCGTAAAGTCGGTTTTCGAGCGGACTCTCGAAAATGTGAGCTGCCAGCATAATCGGGCGGCCGCGCTGATCCGCCCGCTTTTCCAGTTCCCGTCGCAACGTGCGGACGAAATCGGTCATCACATATTGGTTTCGGTATCCCTGCCAGGGTCGGAAATAGGGTGTTTGCGTGGTGAAGTCCAGCTCGACTCCGTCGAAATCATACTTGTCGAAGTACTCCGTAATGATCGCCAATTTAAGATCGCGAACCTCAGGGATCGCGAAATTCAGTCCGCTCCAACCTCGCCGCAGCTGATAGTCGCCGTACTTGTTGTTATAGTTCATGTCGCCGATCAACCATTCGGGATGCTCGCGCTTGAACCCCGCATATTCCGGAATGGGAAAATTCGGCTGCTGGAAAGTCCCCTTCGAATCGTGCGTGTCGTTCATTCGGTAACTGACGAAGGCGTCGATGCCGCGCTCATGGGCTGCTTGAATGATCACTTTGGGAGGATCGTTTCCCTCTTCAATCATTTTCTTGAGCGCCCGGTAGGCCCTGGGAAAATTGACGTGGTTGATGGAGATGTTTGGCAGCTCATAACCAGCGTCCACGTCCGCATCGCCGGGGTGTTGCAGGATGTCGCTATCGTACTCGGCCGTGTTGCCCCCATCGAAACACCAGGCGATCATGTCCACATTGCTGTTTTCTAGCCGGCTGAATTCGTGTTGCACCCACCGCTCGGCATCGCCATCGAAAGCGCCGTAACTCGAGCAGCCGTCCCGGTTGTAAATCATCCGGTAGGGCTTGGCGGGTTGACGTTCACGAACTTCTTTTTCAGTCGCCCACGAACGAGCGCCCACAAGAAGGAAGATGATTGTCAGCAATAGAGAAAGTCGTCGCTCTAGGAAACCTTGTCGCATCGGTACGCACCTTTCGTTGGCGGGATTCGGGTTCGGGGTTCGGGTGTCAACAACGGCAAAAGCTATAATCTAACTCACAACTCGCATTCCGCAACCGCATCTTGCATCCCGCATCCCTAAGTAAGCAGCGCGTGTTCGCAGTGCTCTGGGTCGACGTTTCCTAGCCGAAGCGTGTCGCGTACGACACGTGTCAGCAAGCAACTGCGCAGCTCGAGTTCCCGCTGCGCACAGTCCGGGTGGCTACACAAGTTGGTCTGTTCTAACGGATCGTTGTGCAAATCGAACAGCTGAAGCGTTTCGCCACCGCGACCGATGACCAGCTTGAAATCGTGCGTTCGCAGCATGGTGTGGGCGTGGACTTCGCTTAGCACATCCTGACGCCCGGCCTGATTGGTTCCGCGAATTAACGGCATGAGCGAGCAAGCGTCTTTCTTGCCGTCGTCCTCGCAGCCGGCGATGTCCAAGATCGTCGCGTAAATATCGATGGATTCCGTCAGAGCCGAGCAGACGCGGCCCACACCGGCACCATCAGGCAGGCACACAATCAAAGGAACGCGCAGCGCTGACTCATAAAAAACGCTCTTCGACAAGCGGCCGAGGTCGCCCAACATTTCGCCGTGGTCGCTAGCAAAGATGACGGCCGTCTGTTCCAACCAACCCTTCCGCTGGTACGCAGCCAAGATCCGCGCCACCGCGTCGTCGATCTGGGCAATCTTCCCATAGTACCTGGCGGTGATTCGCCGCAGGGCCTCGACATCGGAGGGCGGATAGTACTGCGCCCAGCGCTCATACCGCCGGCTGCGCTCCGGGAGCCACGCGCCTGGCGGACGCTCCGAGATCGCATCCGGGATCGAAGCCAGATCGAAACGCATCGCGCATCCATCGGGTGCGTCCCAAGGTTCGTGGGGCCCCTGGAATCCCACGAACATAAAGCTCGGTCGCTCCGAGTCATATTGTTCCACATAGTGCGCAACACGCCGCGCAATGAATGCGTCAATATAGTGTTCGGCAGGTATCGGCAGGGGCTCGGCCACGTACCGCCGCACAGAGTCGGGTTGGGCTTCCAGCTGGGCCAGATACTTGCGCAGCGATTCCATTAACCCAAGCTCGGACAAGTAATCCGTGTAAACGGACTTGCCGCCGATGACTCCCCAGGTACCCGACATGTCTTCCACATCGTCGAAGCCGATGGTGTGATAGTTCGGCTCGTTTGCATACAGGTCACAATTTTCCATAGGGAACAAGTGGTTCTTCCCGATGGTTGCGGTGCGATAACCATTATCGCGAAGTCGATGCATGTACGTGTCGGAGTTGAGTGGCAGAGTGACATCGCCCGTCCATAGGTTTGAATTGTGAGGATAGAGTCCATTAGCAAGAGACATGCGGGCGGGCACGCAGAGCGGGCTGGTCGTGAAGCAATCGGTAAACCGAGTGCCGCGGTTGGCCAGCCTGTCGATGTTGGGCGTACGCAGCAAGGGGTGCCCCGCGCAGCCTAGACAATCCGCCCGCTGCTGATCGGTCAGCAGGAAAAGAATATGCGGGGGTTTCGCAGTTCGGTCCACCATCACAGCGTCGCAGAACAAGGTCAAGACTTGCGTGTCGGGCTAATGCTTCCTCACTCGGCAACCGCTACCATTGACAGCATTTGGCGGACTTATGATCAAGGCTCGGTGACACAAGCATACACGCTATAGTTTATCACGCATCCCGCATCCCGAAACCCAACGCACCCGCAAGCTCGTTTCGTCCCTCATACCGCGTCAATCACCAAAGGTACCTCCTCCTCCGGTTCGGCAATCAGCTCCAAGCCCGCTTCGGTGACGAGGTACAGGCACTCGTGGGTGAGGCATAGCCCGTCCAGTCGGACGTCCGGCTCGATGTTCAAGACCATCCCGGGCGCAAGCGGCGTCTCTTCAGTCGGACATATGGTGGGCGGCTCGTGCATTTCGATGCCCAGACTATGGCCGATCAACAGGGTGTGAACCGGCGGCGTTGGCAAGCCGTAATCGGGATACCGACTCAAGATGCGTGTGTAGACTTCGCCCAACGGTGTACCGACCGATAGCGTCGGAATCACCTCCGCGCGAATCTCAGCGAGCTTGTCAAACGCATCCTTGACGGCCGGGTCCCAGCGTCCAGCCGATGCCGTGCGTCCTACGTCGGAGCAGTACAGTTCAAACACTCCGCCGACGTCTACTCGCAGGACCTCGCCAACGGCGAGCTTCCGATCGCTGGGAACCGGGTGGGCATAGGGCGATCGCTCGCCGATTACGACCACATCAAACCCAATGTTAGCCGCCCCTCGGGTGACCAGGCCGCGGCGAATTCGCTCGGCGATTGCCGCTTCGGTATCGCCGATTTGGGTGGCCTCAAATGATTCACGAATTGCCTCAATCGTCTTCAAGTAGGCGTTGCGAAGCGCGTCAATCTCTATCGTGGCCTTGATCGCGCGGAGTTCATTCAGGATTGGTCCGACGTCCGCGAATGTCGCGCCAGGGCAAAGTTCACGTAGCTGCTCCCAGTACCGTGCCACTAACCAGTCACGCTCGAATCCAATTTGTCCACGATCAAGCCGGAGCTCAGCCAGCGTATTGGCCAGCAGCTCGACAGGTCCAATCTGGAATTCGCGGTAGTTGCGAATGTCGGTGAGCCAATCCGGCTTTTGTTCGTCAAGGACTTCCCTCGTCTCGCAGGCCAGCAAGATGGGATCTCCAGACACAGGGACCACCACCATCTGCAGCCGCATCGGCAAGGTCGCCTGATTGCGAATGTCGATTCCCGTGACGTATCGAAAATTAGGAAGCGAGGTAAGTACCGCCGCGTCCAGACTCGCAGCGGCGAGTGCCGCCTGTATTTTTTCCAGATCAAAGCCGGTTCGCATGGGAATAGTGTTCTGTCAAGTCTCGATTGATAGGTTCGGTTGGGAGGGTGAGGCTCCCGCCGAGCCGTGGTGGGCTGAAAATGTCACTGAATCGTGGCCACCCCGACTTGGCGGGAGCCTCACCCTGCGCTGATGAAAACCTCATACCTCGTAGAATCTTATTGTAGCGCGATAGCATTGAAAAATGAGAAATGAGAACTGCAAAATGCCGAATCATTCCTGGAAAATTCGCATTTTGCAATTCTCATTTTGCATTTTCCAATTCCCCTGCAGCGCAACTAACACAAAGCACACCATTTGCTCTAAATAGTCCATATTCCGGCCATTTCATCAGCCCAGCCTCGCCCTCCCAACCCATCGATCCTCGATTGACGATGCACTAGGACCGTGGGACTACTACCAACCATAATGACATTGCTTATGATGTTTGTGCCAAAGCGTAGCATAATGCAAAACTACCGATCGCGAAGGAAACCTGAAATGAGTGTATCGTGGAATCGCTTGTTTGTGTTAGTGGTGTTGGTTCCGTGGGCGGTGCCGGCATCGGTCGATGGTCGCCCCACGTTCCGTAAACCGCCGCCTGAGGGGGTGATCGAAGTCGTGGGCAAATTGGGGCGCGGCTGGAGCTTGGTCGAGCTGAAAGACGGCGCGTTGATGGGCGTGGCTGGCTCCAGCTATCGCACTTCCGACGACGACGGGGTCAGCTGGGGTAAAGCGAAAAAACTGCCCGACGGCATTGGAGTCGACGGCGGCAGCATCATGCGCCTGAATTCAGGCGCCCTGGCGATTTACAATCGAAAGCATATCTGGCGCTCGACCGACGAAGGCCAGACGTGGGACGAGGGTTCGCCCATCCCAATGGTCGGCTGGCCCTACTTCGGCACGCTGTTTCAAATGACCAACGGTCGGTTGATCTACCCCAATCGGGCCGTGTTTGCAGGTGAGCATCCTGAGACACCGGGGGGCCATACCCACAAACCCGAGATCGATATCGGCTCGATCAGCTACTCCGACGACGAGGGCAAGACCTGGAAACTATGCAAGGGTCATCTAATGGGATGGTTCGATCACGATGGCGACGTCAACGGACGAGGCGGCGTCACACCATTCGACGAGCCCAGTGCGGCGCAGACCAAGGATGGGCGTGTGCTCTGTTTCGCACGATCCACAGTAGGGCGAATTGTGGCCACCTATAGCAAGGATGCTGGCGAGACCTGGTCGGTGGTTCGCCCTACGCTACTGGCTGCGTCGTACTCCCCGTGCCGGCTAGTCCGCATTCCCCAGACGGGTGACCTGATGTGCGTGTGGAACCAGGTTTCCCGCGCCGAGATTCGCGCCGGGTACCGCCGTTCGCGGTTATCGGTCGCAATCTCCGACGACTCGGGACGATCCTGGAAGAATTTCAAGACCATCGAAATAGGTGCTGGCTTGCAGGATGTTGAACAATTAGTTCCCGAATTTCCCATCATGCACGTGGGCAGCAAGTGGTCCGATCGCGATCGGCTACCCGAGTTTGGCATTTTCCGGTACATGAACGTTTGTTTTGCCAAGGGCAAGGTGTACATCATGTACGTGCGGGAGTGGTTGGACGGGGATTTTGACCCCCGCGTCTTCGAAGACGCGAAGGGCGAATTCTCAAAGCGCGCCGAGCAGGTGCTACGGATTTATCCGCTAGAGTATTTCTATCATGAGTAGTTTTCTAACGCGACCGGAGGCCAACCAAGAAGGTTTCAGTGTTCAGTGTTCAGGTTTCAGGTTTCAGGTTTCAGGTTTCAGGTTTCAGGTTTCAGGTTTCAGGTTTCAGGTTTCAGGTTTCAGGTTTCAGGTTTCAGGTTTCAGGTTTCAGGTTTCAGGTTTCAGGAATTTCGCGTTTACCATTTTCTTCCTGAACACTGAACACTGAGACCTGGGCCCCGGCCATCTGCCGGCTCGCGGAGGCGCAATCGAGCTATGAGCCCTCAACTTAGCGAATGTCCCTCAGAGATCCGCGCGGCCCTGACCGGTCCCTGGCCGACCATTCGCACACCCTTCACTCGCGAAGGCGATATCGACCGAATGTCGCTCTGCCACCACATTGACTTCATGATCAGCGGTGGTGCCAAAGCAATTGTTCTGACCTGGGGCGACAGCCTTTACTCTGTCCTGACAGACGACGAGGTGGCGGAGGTAACTAAACTGGTCGTTGAGCATGTGCGGGGGCGGGCCGTAGTGGTTGCCGCGGACCACATCTGGTGGACCGGAAAATGCGTACAGTTCGCCGATTATTGCGCTGGAATCGGCGCGGATATGCTGATGGTACTTCCTCCGGATTGGGGGGCTTCCACAACAGTCGAATCGCTGGTGGCGCACTACGGAGCGGTCGCCGAGCACATCCCCGTGATGGTCGTGACAAACTATCTGGCCCAGCGCCCGCAGGCGTTCGGGCTAGAGGTGATCCAGGCGCTCTACGACAGCGTCCCCGGAATCGTTGCCCTCAAAAACGATGTGCGCGGTGAATTCTTCCGCCGGGTATGCCTAATGACTCGCGATCGCTGGTGCCTCTCGTCCGGCGGGCAGAAGCAAAACCACATGGACGTGGTTCCCTATGGAGTCCACGGATTTCTCTCTTGCTATTTGACCTTCAAACCAGAGATCGCCTGGCGATATTGGAACGCGATTCAGAGCCATGACCTTGCAGCCGCGGTGGAGGTGATACGTGACTACGACATGCCGTTTTTTGACTATATCCTCCCCTGCGAAGGTGGTTTCAACGCGGCCATGTACGCGGTATTCGAAATCTATGGCCTTACGAAACGCTACCGACGCCCACCCTACCACACGTTCACCGACCGGCAGATGGAGGAGCTGACCAACTTCCTAAGACGAACCGGATTCCTGTGACAACTCTAAATCTTATCGCCGCGAAGCCGCACCGTAGTCGACCATCGTACCTCTCGTTACGTCGAGCTTGCCGCATCTCTCAGCGTGAGGTGTTTTAACTGATCGGGAATCGGGGGAGCGAACAGAAAGCTGGCGGCGTAGCCGACCGCCATATTGACGATCGTGCTTAACCCCGCGACCCACATCCAGTTCACTTGAAGAATCCAGGGATCCATGACTCCCGGGAACCCATTCAGGGCTAGTGCGCAGAGGATACCTGCTATTGCACCGCACAGCACTCCAGGGGTGTTAACACGCCGTGAGAAGATTCCCAGCAGAAAGAACGATGGCAGCGGTGCTGTAACCACGTTACTTAGCTTGAAGAGCCGTTGCAGTGCCGTTTCGCTACTGTGTTCGTATTGCCACAGTGAAAACGCCAGCAGCAGCAGACCCAACAGGACGGTTACGATCCTCGCGACTCGCACCCGATGGCTCTCAGCCTTGCCGGGGTTCTGGTACGGCTCGTATAAGTCGTTCATCAGAACGCTGCTCATGGAGTTAATGCCCGAGTCGAAGGAGGACATCAGCGCCGCCATCACGCCCGCCATCATTACGCCGCGGATCACGACCGGCAGCTGCTGGACAACAAAAACCGGCAGCACTTTGTCTGGATGATCGATGCTGGTTGACAGCCGCGGATGATTCTCGTAAAAGGCCACAAATCCCCAAGCCACCACAAGCGCGACGAGCGAAAACAAAAGCAAAATGACACTGCTGCCGATCAGGGCCTTGAACATGCCGCGGCGGCTACCCACCGCATGCATGCGCTGCACGTGCAGCTGGTTAGATCCCAGCGCGATGGCCTGAAAAAAATGGAGAAACATCACCGACCAAATCGTGGCTTCAATCGCCAGACTTAGTTCGCAGGAAAACAACTGGGTATGAGGGTAGCCGGTTTCTTCCGATATTTGCTGCGAGGCCAGACGATAGATCTCCATCGGCTGGCCGTCAAATGCGATCAGCAGCATGACCCCGATGGCCAAGTATCCCAACACAAAAACCGCAAACTGAGCAACGTCGGTCCAAATGACCGCCCGCATGCCGCCCAACATCGTGTACCCTGTACCGAGCACGGCGATGCCCACCATGCACAGGCGTGGGTCCAGACCGCTTACCGCCGAAAATGCCATGGTGGCGTTCACAACAGCTGTGCTCAGCCAAAATAAAGTGCTGATGATAAACAGGACTGCACCCACAACTCTCACCGTCGGATGGTATCGCTGTTCGAGGAACTCGTAGATCGAAAAAATTCGTAGGCGGTCCCACAGCGGGATCCAAATTGCGGCCGCGAGAAATGTAAAAGCCAGACTGGCCAAGGCACCGCCGAAGATGTACCGGCTGTCGCGGCCAAAGATCCAGCCTACGGTAGATAAATAGCTGATCGGACTCAACAAAGTGGCCATCATGGAGATAGCCACCGCCCACCAGGGCATGCTGCCACTGGCGTGGAAATACTCCTCGAGCGACTTCTGACGTCGAGCAAAACTGGCCCCCAAAGCGAGCATCGCGGCCAGATAGCCGGTAATCACCAGATAGTCGAGAGTGTTTAAGACTGGAGTCACGGAAAGAAATCTCTGCGACACATAAGCGCTATCGGCGATGAGCCGTAGACGAATTGGCTAATCCGAAAACCATAGACGTAGGCCGGATCACCTTCAGTGAGGAGAGCCTTTTTAGCTGTGTCAACAAATGTTTTGGCCATGGAGTTGGTTGCGGACGCTTGCCGCGCTCGGTATGCTGTGTGAAATCTTACAGCAAATTTCCTAGGCAGGGAATCAGAGAAGAGGAACTCGTAAATGTCCTGCCATGCAAGGCCATTTGCACCCAAAGATTCCTCGGAAGAACCTATTTTCATGCCAGTTGATCACTCTAACGGAGAAGCCTGACGTATTCAACAGGCATCCGCTTCTCATGTTCAAAATCGGCATCATCGGGCTGGGTTTCATTAGCCATGAGCACGTCCTCGGATACCTCAACAACCCTCATGCCGAGATCGTCGCGATTTGCGATTCCGATCAGCAGCGCGCTCGGCAGTGGCAGCAGAAGTGGAACTTGTCCAACGCGCGCTGTTTTCGTGATCTCGACACAATGCTGAGTGCCGCGTCCCTCGACATTGTCGAGATTCTGACTCCCCATGGGTTGCACTGCGAACATGCTGTCGCCTGCTCTCGTGCAAAGGTCAAGGGAATCAGTTTACAGAAGCCAATGGCCGCAAGTTTGGCCGAGTGCGATCGCGTCATCGACGCTTGCCGGGCGAACAACGTGGTACTTCAAATCTATGAGAATTATCTCTTTTATCCCGCCTATCAACAGGCGAAGGAACTGATCGACGATGGCATCATTGGCGAATTGATCTCGGTTCGCATTCATACAGTCGGAGGACTTCGTGAGGGAGCGTCCTGGCCGAAGTTCTGGGATCCAAGCAGCGACCTGTTGGATGTGAACCACAGCGGGAACTCGCCATTGGTCGGTGATGATGGCCTGCACAAGTTCGCTCTTGCAAGCTGGTTGATGCAACGTGACATTTCGCAAGTCGGCGCCTGGATTGACCAGGATACGCCGCTCGATGCACCCGCGTTTATTCGAGTTCGATTTCAATCGGACAGAGGAGAGACGCAGAAATATGCCCAATTGGATTTCACCTTTTCAACCACTCTCTCAATCCCGTGTGACTTCTGGCTTGACGATTTTGTTGAAATCTGTGGCCACAATGGCATGATGTGGATTAACCAGTGTGCGGCGGCGGGCGACCGTGCGTTGTTCGCCGGCAATGAGATGTCGAGCAGTCCGCTGTTCCCGCCAATTGTTGTTTTTGTCGACGGTAAAGTGACACCGTTTATGGATGGCATGTCCCTCCAGGAACGCAATTGGTCTCACTCGTTTCGACGATGTACTCAGCATTTCATCGATGTCATGAGGAACAATTCCAAACCGTCATGGACAGGCGAAGACGGAAAGAAAATGATCCGCTGCGCGCAGGCGTCGCTGTTGTCGGCACAGGAGCATCGTGACGTCAACCTGGATGAGGTCACATCAGAGGCCGAGGCGTCGGGGCAATTCAAACTACACACAAATTTTTGCAACCGGAAGGAAGCGGAGAAACGATGAAAACAACCGCGTCTTTAACACAACAGATGCAAAGCGGAAAGACCGTCGTCGCGATCGGTGCCTACGATGCATTTTCGGCAAAGATTGTCGAGCAAGCGGGATTTGACGCAATTTACGTCGGCAGCTACGCCACCGAGGCGGCCGCTCATGGAACGCCGGATCTGGCGCTGATGAGCAAAACAGAACGACTCTGGATCGGACGTAACGTTGCCAAGGCCGTGGAGATTCCCGTCATCATCGATGCCGAAGAAGGCTATGGGAACGCGGTCGCTGTGATGGATACGGTCAGAGACTTCGAAGCGTCGGGAGTCGCTGGCATCCATCTCGATGATGAAGCTCTGCCGTCGAAATGTCCGTTTCTGCCGGGAATTCCACGGAACTCTTTGATCTCAACCGACGAGATGTGCGGCAAGATCGAAGCTGCAGTGAAGGCCAAATCGGACCCGGACTTCCAGATCATCGCGCGTTCGGATGTCATCGGCACCGTTACGTTGGAGCAATACTACGCCGACAACATGATGGAGAGGGTTGTAGAACGGAGTAACGCCTATGCGGAAGCCGGTGCAGATGCGATTTTTGTGATGGCCTTGAACGAAAGGGAGCTGCAGTACTTCAAACGTGAAATCCAAGCACCCCTTGTCGGCATCTTTGCCACGGTCGAACCGATTCCCATCTCGGCCTTTGAAGAAGCTGGGTATCCCTTGGTGATCGGATCGTTGGTCGGCATCTATGCTGCCGGCAAAGGACTTCTCCGAGCGATGTCCAAACTGCGCGAGACACGTGATTGGAACCAGATCACCGATGACATGATCAACGACAAAGAGTTTTTTGAAATCGTTGGGGTGGAACATTATCGTTCATGCTATACCGATTACAGGATTCAGTAACCTAGAAACCCATCCTTCGTCAGATTATGCAAGGGTTATGGCCATGTTAAAGGGGATGTGGAACTATGCGATAAAAGCACGAGACATCGACGAGTCTCTCGAGTTTTACGGCGAACGAATGGGTGCCAAATTGGAACTGACCGGAGAGGTGTTCGGGTGCCATTACCATCTTGTTCGGATGGGCGAGACACGGCTGCTGATTTTTGATCGTGCTCCCTATGAGCAGCAACATGGATGGGATCTTCCACCGGGGTTTCTGCACGTAGTCTACGAAGTAGACGACCACGAGGCCCACGTGGCACGACTTCGCGAGGCAGGGGTTCGGTTTCTGATGGAGCCTCAAGTCATCGATACAGCTGTCGGGCGTCGTAAAATTGCCTTTTTTGAGGATCCCAACGGAATTCGTACGGAAGTGATGCAAGTCATCGAGGAACCTGGAGGCGAAAGCATATGAATCTTGCTGGAATCCACCATGTGACGTTGTTAGTTGACGACGCAGACAAGGCTGCGTGGTTCTACGGAACTGTTCTGGGATTCGAGGAAAAAGGACGTCCCTCATTCGATTTTCCAGGTCGGTTTTACTGGGCCGGTGGTGGCGGCCAGGAACTCCACCTGATCGTCACCGCAAAACCGCTCTCACGTCAGGCGCTGACGATTCGGCGGGGAAACGGCGAGGAGATTTCACTGCGACACGTGCATCGGCACGCAGCTTTCCTGTGCCCGGATGTCGATGCATACGAACAACGCCTCACAGAACACGGAATCGAAGTGCTGTTCAACGAGAAGATTTCTCAGCAGGTTGACGACGAGCTGAGTCAAAACATGAAGAACTCGTGGACCCTTATGTACAACGCGATTCCATTGTTTTTCGAGGATCCGTTCGATAACCTGCTTGAACTTGTACCGATGCAACCTTAGGCTTTGTCTCTAAACTATCAGCCGAGGGGGCGCTCGCCGACGGTTTCGGCGGCCTCATGGTCAGAAACCGGCCGCTAGCGCGGCCCGGTTGATCATCATGGACTGGCCCACAACAGTTTAGAGACATAGCCTGGAGCGGAGTGAAGTAGTTGAACCGCACCGATTGGGGTGGCAATGCTGCGGGGATGGGGATGCGAATCAACGCAACACCCACAGCGTCAACCCCAACAAGACCAATGACAAAACCGCCCAGCAGCGATGGTCGGTCCAGAATGTGTATCGGGCCGTCTGACCTGGATCGCCGATTCCGCCACGTAGCTGCGATCCGAGAGCACCCTCATGAGACCAAAGGACCCCTTCGATGGATTCGAAGCTCGGTGCCCTTGAAAGGAAAGAAATACCGACGAACAACAAGCTGGAGAGCACCGTGGCAATTGGGATCCAGTAAACCATCGACATCGGATGCGATCCGAATCGAAGCAGCTGATGGTTGTACTGCGACATGTAACATATAAACGGGGACCCAATGAATGTGATCGTGGCGGCGATCGCCGTGGCACGCCACCAGAATATCCCGATCAGAAAAACGACGACGACCGGTACCGAGATGTAGGCCAACGCATTGAGCAGATATTGTAGTATCGAGTCGTTTTCACGAAGCATGGGTGCACGGATGACAGCAATTGTCAACAGCAGTATGGTGACCATACGTCCAACTCGAACAAGCTGCTGCTCGGACGCCTTCGGGTTCATCAAGCGCTGGTAGAAATCAAAGGTAAAAATCGTTGCCCACGAGTTTATTGCTGAATCGGCCGACGACATCAACGAAGCAGCGACCGCTGCGATTATGATTCCGCGCAGTCCGGCCGGGATTACCTCGGCAATCAATGCCGGTAGGGCCTGATCCGATTTTTCGAGATCAGGTAAAAGCACCGCTGCGATGACCCCCGGCAGGACGATCACGAAAGGCGAAACCAGTTTGATGAAGCAGGCAGCAACTGTTCCCATCTGGGCATCCCACAGACTGCGCGCTCCCAACGAACGTTGGACAATCGTCTGATTCTGGCACCAGAAGTAAACAGAAATCAGAAAGAAGCCACCAATCATGGTTCCTGGAAACGGAAAGTCGGGGTGGTCCGCGGGAAGACAGACGTGCATGTGCCCCTCGGCTTGCGTGAACAAAGCTCCGAATCCACCTATCTCGCGCAATCCGAGCAGAACAATGAGCGATCCACCAACAAGCATTACGATTCCCTGTAAGACATCCGTCCAAACGACGGCGCCGAGACCGCCGTAAGTCGTGTAAACGCCAACGAAGACTGCGATCACGATGACAGCCGTCGTTAATGGGATGCCGAACATGACCTCCACGACCAGACCCCCGGCATAAAGCAAGAACGGCAGAAAGATCAGCATTTCAAACAACAGGATCGCGGTACCGAACAGGATTCTGGTCGTGAGGTTGTATCGCTTTTCGAGAAACTCCGGGGTCGTGTATACTCCGCTGCGACGGTAGAAGGGCAGGAAGACATATGCCAGCAGCAAGAGCCCGAGTACCGCGCCCCATTCCAACGTGCCGACCGCCATGCCAACGCGATATCCGTCGCCGGCTAATCCCACCAATGAGCCGCTCGAGATGTTCGTGGCGAAGAGCGAGAGAGCGATTGCATACCAGGGCAGCTGACGACCAGCCTGATAGTAATCCTGAGCGCCTTTATCGCGCCGCGACATGTAGATGCCGAAGCCGAAAACGCCCACTATGTAGACGACAAATACCGCCCAATCGAATGAGACGATCGTCAATGAAGTCATTGCTCCGATTCGAGAAATGCGGCGAGGAAAGTTCTGCTACCGAGTCACCATTCGATCAACTTAAAGGAGAAGCGTGATGTATTCAATCGGATTGGGGTTGAAATTGAAACCCGGCGCTTACGACGGGTACAAGAAGGCGCATGACACATGTTGGCCCGAGCTGCTTGAAATACAGCGCGCCCACCGCGTGAGCATGATCATCTATAGGTGGGACGACCGTCTTTTTATCCACGCAACGGCGCCGAGCGAAGCCGATTGGCTCAGCACTCGCGAAGGTCCACTGGTCGACAAGTGGAACGAATTCATGACCCAGTACCTTGAAACGGACGAGCAGGGTAAAATCGTATTTGAGAATTTGGAGCCAGCATTCCGATCTGGTGATTTTGCAGAGGTCTAAGCCCCTATCCCGAATCCCCCTCCCCTCCGCCGCGGCGGACGGGGGTTTTCGAATCTTGGGATAGGCTCTAAGTAGATAAGGAGGTCCATCATGAAAGACATAGTTCGCTGCGGAGTAATCGGCGCCGGGTGGTGGGGCACCACGGCGCATATTCCGGCCCTGTTGCGCCATCCCAAGGCCGGGCTGGTCGCGGTTCATCACCGTGACGAAGCCACCGCCCACAAGATCGCCGACCATTTCGAGGTGCCCCAGGGATTTTCCAGCGTCGACCAGCTTCTGGAGACCGACGGCCTGGATGCGGTGGTCGTTAGTTCGGCACCCTATGTCCATTACGAGCAAGCCCGAGCGGCGCTAGCGCGCGGATTGCACGTGTTGATCGAAAAACCGATGACCATGACCGCCGCCCAGGCCCAGGAGTTGGTCGAAATGGCCGACGCGCAGGATCTGCAGTTCTTAGTCAGCGGTCCGTGGCATTTTACAGAGCACGCCGCCGAGGCGCAGCACTTGATCCAGTCAGGCGAACTGGGCGACATCAAAATGATCAGCGTGCTGATGACCAACTACTGTTTGAATTTCTATCGAGGGCTGTCATGGGACGAGATCTACCGTGATACCGACGCCTTCGAAAATGCGAGCCCTCCTTATCTAAAACCTGAACCGGCGACCACCAGCATCCCTGAAATCGCCGGTGGTGGGCAGATTTACTGCCAGGTATCCCATGTTGGCGCACACCTGGCACTGCTGACGGGCCAGGGACCGGCCGAGGTGTTCGCACGATTTGACAATCACGATACACCGATCGATGTATACGACACGCTGAATGTCAAGCTCGACCGCGGCACGTTGGTATCGATCGCCAGCACCGGCGCCACGATGGATAGCGAGCGAAACTTCGAGGTCCGCGTCTATGGGACCGATGGCATGCTGTTCATGGAATTATGGAAGGGGAACATGCAGCTCCACCGCCGGGATGGCAAGGTCCGAGACTACCCGGATCTTCCTGCCGATGATATCTACCCTCTGCATGCCCCGGTGATCAACCTTGTGGACGCTGTAACGGGCGACGCCCCCAATAAATCGCCCGCGCGGCTGGGATGGCAAGCCATGAAGTTGATCGAAGCATCGTGCGAATCGGTCCGCAGTGGGAAAAACGTGATGATTGGCTGATAGATGGAGCCAGCGGCTATTCTTTGTCCATGTCTGGATCGAAGGTGTATTCGCCTAACGGCAACAACTCGATGCCATCGCGGGCGTCGTTGACCTTGAATCGAATGACAAAGATTGTGCTTTTGCCCGCCCCACGCTCGACGTACGAGGTGATGATCGATTCGTCCTCCAGCGTGAACCCGCCGGGATACCCGTAACAGGATGGATCCAATGGAATGGGTTGGGTCCACGTGCGGCCGCGGTCCCTGCTCAACCAGACATGCAGGTTCCCCAAGGTGGCCACGCAGACCACCGTGTCGTCGCCGAGCACGCTCATCCACGGTGCTTTGAACCTGCCGCTTTTCACAACTTGACCGACTTGGCTCCAGTTGTACCCCTCATCGTCGGAATGGAACACGCCGCCGTCTGGACGACAGACGAAAATCAGCTGGCCGTCACTGAATCGAGCGATGGCGGCTTCATCCACGCCCTTGTCCCCGCGGTGCAGCGTCGAGATGATTTGCCATGTTTTTCCTGAATCGTCCGATCGGCGAATGACGCCGAACAACTTGCCTCTGTCGCTGGAGTACGTGGCCCAGAGAATGGCTCCGTCGGGCAGTTGGATCGCCTGGGCGTGGCTGCGTTCGTAGAACTTGCCCGGACTGTGAAAATAGTAGGGCTCGCTCCAAGTCATGCCGTTGTCCTCGGAGCGGATCACGCACTGCTGTGTATTGAGGCCGCTGAGCACGTGCGCCAACTCGGGTGGAGCCTTTGAATAGCCATACCACGACGCCTGCACATTAAGGAAACAGAGCAAGGTACTATCTTGACACCGCAACAGCGCGTTGGGAGAGTCGTCCATGGGCAGGTCCAATATGGTCCTGGGCTTCGTCCAGGTTTTGCCATTGTCGCTAGAAAAGGTGGCCATGGAGCGGCCGCCCGTAGGGGCCTCGAAATCGAGTGGCCAACCTTCCCCCCGCCACTGTTCGGCCAAGGACGGTTCGATCATCCGCGGCTCGGCAAAGGAGCTGTGCCAATAGCCCCACTGGTGCACCAGCATCAGATCGCCGGTGGGCAGCCGCTGGATATTGCCGGCCCAGCCAAAGTCACCCATACCGGGATAGGGATCCGGGCGATTGACGTTGTGGCCGGTCACGGCGACTCGGGCTCGCTCGTACGTCAATGGATTCTCTTCAGCGTGAGCCTCGTTGGAACAAAGTACGAAGACTCCGGCGGTCGAGACAACCCAAACGAACACCGAAAGCCAGAACAGGCAGTGACGATTCACGATACTCTCCTCACGTGGCCGAGCCGTACGCCATGAACTCGTGCTGGTACCCGAATGGCCACAATAAGTACAACGAGTCAACCGATCGAGATTTGACCCGAAACGGTTCCATTTAGAACAGCCACAGAATATCACGGAGAGGCAGGAAAGAGTACCGGGTATCACTCGCGTGAGGTCGCAACCTATTAACCAGATCATCACGATCGTTGAATCCACGGTTTCCGCGATAATTTCGTTTCGTCAGACATGGGAGACGTTTCACCCTGAAAGCGAAAACGCGACATTGCAGTAAGCGTCAGACGTCGGCCAGCCTCTCTTGGGAGTCTCCGAAACGGTCTAGGTGCAAGCCACATTTGTCCATTAGCGAAAGATAGAGGCTGCACATCTTGCGGTTGGGCTTGTCGAGATAATCGAGGGCACGGCCGGTTTCTAGCTGACCGCCACCACCTCCGAGGATTACCACCGGCAACTGAGTCGCATCGTGGTCTCCGGTCAGCATGCTGGAGAGGAAAACAACAATCGAGTTGTCCAACAGCGTGCGGTCCCCCTCTTGGATTTGCGCCAGCCGCTGGGCAAGGTAGGCAACCTGCTGGACAAAGAATTGATTCACCTTGAGCCAGTCCTCTTTTTCTTTGTGCGACAGAAGGTGGTGAATGATGTAATCGATACCGAGATGGGGGAACCGTAACGTGGACTGATCATTGTTAAGCTTCAACGTGCAAAAACGAGTCGTGTCGGTTTGGAAGGCGAGGACCAGAATGTCGCACATCAGGCGCATGTGCTCGTCGATATCCTGCGGCAGGCCATCGGCAGGTCGCACGGTATTGGGCTTTTCGATCGTCGGGCGCCATCCCTGCAAGCGACGCTCCTGACCCGCCCGCTCGATGCGCCGCTCGACTTCTCGAACGGAGGTGAGATACTCGTCGAGCTTGCGCCGGTCGAGTGCGCTGACGCGCCGACTTAGTCGCCCGGCCTGGCCGAGCACGAGGTCGAGGACGCTTTTATCACTCTGACTGACATCGTCTTTGAATAGCCGGTCGAAGGCGAGCGCCGGATAAACTTCCAACGGAGTTGGCGTCGTGGGCGAGCTCCACGAGATATGCGTGCTGTAGAGCATGGAGTAGTTCTTGTGAACCGACGCCACGGACTTCTCGCATCCCAGCACTAGACTCGGCAGTTTTGTTTGGTGCCCAAGATGTTGGGCCAGCATCTGGTCAATGCTAGTTCCCGAGCGAATGTCGCCGCCGGAGACCAACGCAGCGCCCGAAAGTAGATTGCCCGTCTGCGAGCTGTGAATGTTTCCCTTCAGCGCTTCTTCGTTATAAAGTCCCTGCACCACGAGGAGCTTTTCTTTGAGTCCGTCCAGCGGCTGCAGGACCTTGCCGAGTTGCATTTTCTCGCCGCCGTCCTTTGCCCACCACTCGCCGCTATAGAAACCGTTTCCCGCGAAGAGGCACGCGAACCGAACCGGAGGCTCGCTCGAGGATCGCGGCGGCTTCGTCTGGTCGCCCCACACGGGCACCGATTCCATCCAGGGCAGGGCCATGCTGACCCCCAGCCCGCGCAGGAAGACGCGACGGGGAAGGCGGTACTCCGCGGACGCCATGATAGGAAGAGACCTGGTCATGATTCATCCTCGGTACTCGCGTCGAGGCCGCGGTGATACTGGAACTGCTTACTCGCAGCGATTGTCATAACCAGGCTCGAGAATCGAAAGTCATCCCTTTCGAGATTGGCTACCATCGTCTCCACCAGAGGCATGTCCGATAAGGTCACTCCCCTACCAAGTGCATATCCTAGCAGTTTCCTCGAGAATTGTCGAAGGAACTCGTCCCGACGCTGCGCCAGCAGGTAGAGACGCAGGCCAGCGAGACCTTCAAAATCCTCCTCTTGAAAAATTACGCGGGTGTCGACCGCTCGGCCTGCCAGGTCCTCCGTGCGGCGGCGGCCGAGCGGATCAAACTCTTCGAGAGGGAGACCCAGCGGGTCGATCTTATCGTGACAAACGGCGCACCGGACTGCGCTGCGGTGCTTTTCGACGAGCTGCCGCACGGTGAGTCCGTTTGTTTCCCGCTCGTCTTCCGGCAACTGGGGCACCTTGGGCGGCGGGTTCGGAAGGTGCCCTCCGAGCAGTGTTTCAAAGATGAAATTGCCGCGCAACACGGGGCTGGTCCGCGAGGCTCCGGATTGCTTTGCCAGCACGCTCGCCATGCCCAGGATGCCACCATGTCCATAGTCGCGCACACCGTCGACTCGCCTCCAGTCGTCACCCTCAACTCCCGGGATACCGTAGTGACGCGCGAGCGTTTCGTTGAGGAAGGTGTGGTCGGCCTCCAGGATTTCGAGGACCGAACGCTCGCTGCGGACGAGGTCCTCGAAGAAGAGGATGGTCTCCTCATAGATGGCTTTTTTTAGCGTCTCGTCGAAAGTCGGGAAGATCTTCTCATTCTTCTCGATGAACTCGTCGAATCCGCGAACGTCCAGCCACTGCGCTCCGAACTCAATCGCGAGGCCACGAACGCGCGGGTCCTTGAGCATGCGTCGTGTCTGCCGGACGAGCGTCTCTGGATCCCGCAGGCGACCCTCCTCCGCGGCGCGGCGCAGCTGGTCATCGGGCATCGTCGACCAGAGAAAATAGCTGATGCGTGTGGCCAGCTCTAGGTCGGTGACCGGCTGCGGTTCGGTACCCGGGAGGGGCTGCTCGACCTTGTAAAGGAAATTGGGCGAAACGAGGAGAGCCGCCAGAGTGCTCCGGAAAGCATCCTCATGCGATTGCTCCTGCTGGCGGATCGACCGATAGTGCGCCAGCAACTCCTCCTGCTCGTCCTGCTCCAGTGGCCTCCGGTAGGCTCGCGAGGCGAACTCGAGGAGCCACTGCAGATGTTTCGGCTCCGCGGCAATCAGCTCGCGCTGGAATTCCTCGGCCCGCTTCTCGACCGGCTTGCGAGCCGGGGCGACTTTGTCCTTTGGGCCCCCTCCCTGGGCGACGAACTCAAAAGCCCGCTGGACCTCGAGCGCGTCCTGGCTGACGTAGCGTAGTTCCGACCACAACCTGTCGATCTCTTTCGCCTCCTCATCGTCGAGCATGAGCCGGCGGAGGTGCTCGTCCTCGCGGTGGTGCAGGATGATCGTGACGATATCGTCAGTCGGTACGATTCTCGTGTAGCACATTGACGCGGGAAACACCTCGCGAAACTTCGCGTAGCTCGAGTGGAGCTGCATCCGCGCTCCACGCTCCGGCATCGTGATGATGGACAAGTTGGGACGGTAGCTGGACAACTTTTCTGGTCTGCCGGAGAGAAGTTCGAGTTGCACGCTTCCCTCGGTCCCACTCGTCGGATCGAGCTTACCGGTGACGATGAAATCCCTTCCGCCAGCGAGCTCCGCCGGCAGCCGGATTTCAAGGACCGACGGCGCGAGCACAACGAGGCTGGCCGCGTCGACCGGTTGTCCCAAAGGATGCCGGCCGAAGAGCGACGGATCGAGTCCGAATCCCGCGGAGAACATGTCAGGACGCGACGTTAATTGCCGGTAGAGTACGGAATCGGGATCGTCCTTGGCTATGGGGGGCGGCGACGTCAGCAGCTTCTCTACGGCATCGGCGAGCACATCGAGTTCGCTGGGCGTCTTCCGGTCGGCCAGCGCGGCGCGCCACTTCGCCAGCACGGAGTTGGCAGGAATCCCGCGAGGAAGACTCATCATTTCGTCGTCTTTTCCACTGTAGAAATGCCATACGCCCTCGTTTCCCAGCCGGTCCGCGTGCGGGTTGCCCGCGTGCACGTCGGCGCTCATGTCGGCGCCGAGTTCCCACACGCGCTGATCACGGCTAACCTCTTTGATCACGAGATCCACACGTGTCAGGTCACAGTGATGGTCGTGTTCCCGGGAGGCAATCGCGACGGAGATCAGATCGCCAGGCTTGACCAACACGCTCTCGAACGGCCCGAAGTTAAGTCGCTGGAAGGCATCGAAGATGCCCGAGGTGAGCTCGCGAACGGCAGCGCC